>Ga0209164_1000060_pt1 | contig 332477 bp, 323 predicted proteins | sample MTBNYHSulfiMetaG_FD_187458 | JGI IMG/M metagenome (GOLD analysis project Ga0209164, IMG submission 187458) | Enrichment culture microbial communities from rom New York Harbor, USA that are MTBE-degrading - MTBE-NYH (New York Harbor Sulfidogenic)... | ecosystem: Environmental > Aquatic > Marine... | reverse complement strand
AGTGATACTGCCTCCGGCAGGAATTGAGGCTCGCTGACGCGAGGAAGTGATGCTGATGCTTATGTTACACGCCAGGAAGAAAGTGAAGAACCACTTACCGAACTTCTCAATCTTTGATTATATTCAGAATCATAGTCTTCTTGCGGGACTGGAATGAGAGAGCAAGAAGACGCTCTATGTTTGAGATGTAGTATCACTTCGCGAGAAACCATATTCGAGACTTCGAAGAATAAGGAGAGAAAGCAGACCCCTTGCAGGAGCCCTGAACAGGTTCCGCAAACATAAGCCCCAAAAAGGAATATTTCGGGGGCGGGCCATAGGCGATGATAGTCTTTCTTGCTTCGGGTTATTCTGAGAAGGGTGGTCTTTCACGATAGAGGTACAAGCTCGCGAAGCTTCTCACTATCACTTTTTGCCGCGTAAGGGCAGAATGAAGTGTAAACATGATCCCGTACAGGACCGTTGAACATGCGCACATCACGGTGACCCAACAGGATTGCAGTTTGGGGTCATTAACGGCCCTGTATAGTGTTTGCTTATCGGAAACTGCTATTGATCTCTTCCCAAAGATCACGAAGGTTCGGACTTGTTTCCTTAATCAGCCCTTGTTTCCATTCCTTTTCCAGCCTATATGGGATCCTGAGAACTAAGATTCTCTCTTCATTTTGCCTTGCACGGTCCAAAACGCAGCCTAGTAAAAATCCAGCGGCCTCAAAATCCTCATAAGGAATGACGGCGTTTGATTCGAAGATGAGGCGTTTACTCAATTTCGAGTTGCTTTCTGCTGTTAGAAGTCCTCTGAAAATGTTAGAATTGTCGTGAATATCCGGAGGTGGCTTTCGTGACAAAGAATCCCCTGAATCTTAGACTCTCAGAAATCATATCTCTTGAAGACACTTTCGAGTTCTACAGAGAGAGAATAAGCAAGTACAACAATGAACTCAAGGCATTCCTTCAGGTAAGCAGCCCGTCAGACGATAAGAGAGGTGGTTTCCCGTATGCCCTGAAGGACAACATCCTGGCTGTGGGGACCAGAACAACCTGCGGAAGCAGAATACTAGAGAATTACGAATCTCCATACGATGCAACGGTGACGCGAAGGCTCGACATTCTGGGAGGAAAGCTTCTCGGAAAGACAAATTTGGACGAATTCGCCATGGGGTCCTCCACAGAGAATTCTGCCTTCGGGCCTACGAGAAATCCCTGGGATCTTGAACGCATTCCGGGAGGAAGCAGCGGCGGAAGCGCAGCCGCAGTGGCCGCGGGGCTTTCTCCGTTCGCTCTCGGCAGTGACACGGGTGGTTCTGTAAGACAGCCGGCCTCCATGTGCGGTATTGTCGGCTTCAAACCAACATACGGACTCGTATCGAGATATGGGCTAGTTGCGTTTGCCTCTTCGCTGGATCAGATCGGACCAATGACTCGCTGCTCCCAAGACGCCGCAGATGTTATGTCTATGATATCGGGACATGATAGTTATGACTCAAATACAGTCAGAAAAGAGCAATCTTTTGATGTGTCTCTTAGGGGATATCTCAAGGGGCTGAAACTTGCCGTTCCTTCTGAAATGCTTAATTATCCAGGCCTTGATTCCGGAGTGAAGGAGAGATTCCTTTCAATAATCGAAGATCTAAGGCGTTCTGGAGCAGAGGTAGAAGAGACTTCCATCCCTTCGGTCGAGTACGCTGTGGCAACTTACTATCTAATTGCGCCCGCCGAGGCCAGTTCGAATCTCGCTCGCTACGAAGGGATAAGATTCGGACCGAGAGTGCCATCGGAAGACTATGAAAGCCTCACAAACAAGAATAGGGATATAGGTTTTGGGAAGGAAGTGAAGAGAAGAATCCTTCTTGGAACTTTCACCCTGAGTGCGACTTATTATGACGCCTATTATAGAAAAGCTTTGAAAACGAGAAGCGTCATGGCCGGCGAACTGAATAGAGTATTAGATGAATACGATTTCATCTTGAATCCCTCTTCTCCGGTGATTGCACCGAAAATCGGAGAGATTACCGATCCACTCACATATTATTTGATGGATATTTACACGATACCAGCGAATGTTGCGGGGCTCCCGTCGATCTCTTTGCCTGCAGGATTCGTTGATGGAATGCCTGTCGGCGTGCTTCTTACTGGCAGAAGGTTCAGTGACGTCTCTCTTCTAGACGCAGCAAAGGGAATCGAGGATCTCTCTCCATCTTACAGAAGCGGGCTGGCCATACTCCCGGAAAGGTGGACTGAGTAATGAACAAGACTGTTATCGGACTTGAAATACACGCTCAACTCAGAACTGATACAAAGGCCTTCTGCACCTGTAGGGCCGATGTCTTTGATCTTGAACCCAACACGGCGATCTGCCCGGTCTGCACTGGCCAGCCAGGCACCCTGCCCGTTCTCAATAAGAAGGTGGTCGAGTTTGCCATCATGGCCGGCTTGGCAATGAACTGCACTATAAACAAACGGTCGGTCTTTGACAGAAAGAACTACTTCTATCCCGATCTGCCCAAGGGTTATCAGATAACTCAGTACTTCTTTCCCATTGCCGAAAACGGCTACTTATATCTCGAGGACGGAGACGAAAAGAGGAAGATCAGGATTCGCAGAATACATATCGAAGAGGATGCTGGAAAGATGATTCACCAAGGAACCGATTCTATTACCGGCTCATCTGGTAGCTATGTTGACCTCAATAGATGCGGAGTTCCGCTCATCGAAATCGTAACCGAGCCCGATCTTCGCAGCCCTGCCGAAGCCCGCGTCTTCATGGAGCTGCTTAGAGACACCGTCAGAGCGCTGGGAGTCTGTTCTGGAGATATGGAGAAAGGTGCCCTGCGATGTGACGCGAATATCTCGATAGTAGATGAAGCAGGGAGAAGTTCGAACAGGGTCGAGGTGAAGAACATCAATTCCTTCAAGTTTGTCGAAAAGGCCCTGGAATTCGAACAGGAGAGAATCTCAAGAACCCTTTCATCCGGAGGCGATGTGGTTAAGGAGACGAGATCGTGGAGCTTCTCATCCAAAGAAACGATTTCTATGAGATCAAAGGAAGAGGAGAACGACTACCGTTACTTCCCGGAACCGGACCTTCCGAAACTGATTGTCAGTGACGATCTTATAAAAAGAATTGCGGGGAATCTCCCAGAACTCCCATGGGAAAAGATAGAGAGATTCATTAGGCAGTACTCGCTTCCCCGCTACGATGCGACAGTTCTTTCTTCAGACGGCAACATAGCTTCTTACTTTGAAGAAGTTGCACAGACCACTCACAAACCTAAGGAGAGCTCAAACTGGATCATGGGTGAATTAATGAGACTTATGAATGAAAAGGAGCTTTCAGTCGAAGAAGTGAAGGTAAACCCCGAGCATTTCAAGGAGCTTTTCGAGCTTATCGACGAAGGAAAGATATCGAACAAGATTGCGAAAGATATCTTTCCGTTCATTGTAGAGGGAAGGAAATCACCTATGGAGATAGTCAAAGAGAAGGGGCTTGAACAGATAGACGATGACAGAGTAATCGAGGATGCTTTACGCAAGGCTATGACCGATAACCCATCTGCCGTTGAGCAGTTCAGAGACGGGAAGGAGGGCGTTCTTGGATATTTTGTAGGAGCAGTTATGAAGGCTACAAGAGGAAAGGCGAATCCAATGAAAGTGAATGAGATCGCAAGGAGGATGCTTAAGGGTTGAAGAAGGGTTTTTGCCTGTTCTTACTGATATTTTCGGCCGTAATTCTTTCTGCCGAAACTCAGATCAAACTGAATAACGCAGGGTGGAGCGTCTCTGCGGATATCAGGGCCTATGAAGATATATATATGACTCTAGCGCTGGCTTCCGGAACACCTTATGTAGGTGTGACATACGTCGACAGTTGGGAGGAGTTTTCAACGGGTTTTCTCAAGTTGAAGACGAGGGACGGGATTTTCAGAGGTTCGATCCTTGCAAGTCACGAAGGTTTGTTCATGGGTGTCAGATACGTTACCAACACGAATCAGATTCCGATTTTCTCGCACACCTCCCTTGAGCTCGAGCTTTCTACGGCAGGTGATATGAAGTATCTCGTAAGAAACTGGGTGAGACTTCCCCTGGGTCAGCTAAATGGTGGACTTAGCGTCTTTCTCCATCGGGAAGACTCCTTCTCATTCAAAGACATAGGCCTGTATCTTTACGCAAGAGAATATGAGAGGAGTTTGAGGATCAGAAACGCAGAAACGAATGTTGTTGCCACTGTGGACCTGAAGACGAACGACTCTCTTGGAGAGGTCGGATACGGAATCGGGATAGGAATGAATTACCTGTCATTCGATCTTGGATTGGCTTTTGCAGGCAATTTTATCGTGCCAGCCGGTGATCTCAGACTGATGCTTTCACCGACTGTGATGGTCAGCTTGCGTGGAATTGACGCTCAAATGTTGATCTCGAAACTTGGAAGCGATGATTCGATTTACGCTGGAATTTCGATCACAAACTTCAATTTGAACGGGATTTTTATGAGGCTTGTTTTCTGATGGGTATGGGTGTATATGTGCATATCCCGTTTTGTGCCAGAAAATGTTCATACTGCGACTTCTGTACAGTTCAGTATGATTCTGAGCTCGTGGACGAATATCATCGTTCTTTGAAAAGGGAGATCGAGATGTATTCGATCTCAGATACAGTCGAAACACTCTACTTCGGAGGTGGCTCCCCGTCTCTATATCCGGTTGAACTGCTGAATGATTTGCTAATGCATCTCAACAGTTCGCTGAAAATGGAGATAGAAGAGGCTACTATAGAGGCCAATCCGTGGGAACTTGAAAGAGAACGTCTTCAAGAATGGAGAAAGTTGGGCTTTAGCAGAGTATCGGTTGGCGTCCAGTCGTCTGAGAAGAGCATTCTCGATATCTGCAATAGGCCCGCACCTTCCGATCTGATAGAGAGATTAGTAATGTGCAGAGAGATGTTTGACAACTTGAATCTCGATTTCATTTTAGGTCTTCCTGGAGATACAGAGGGCAACGTGAGAGCGAATCTCGAGCTAATTAGCGCCATCGGGCCGGACCATGTTTCATATTATGTCTTTGATTCCGATCACGAAACTGAATTGATGGGTCGGGTGCATGATGCTATCATTGAAATGCCCGACCCTGAAATACTGGAAGGGCTTCACGATTTGCTTCTTGAATCACTGGGGAAAATGGGCTACAAGAGATATGAGATCTCTTCGTGGTCAACGGATAATAGAGAGTGTCTTCATAATCTCAAGTACTGGCGCAATGAGGAGTACCTGGGTTTTGGACTTTCGGCGGGCGGCCACTTTGACGAGAAGAGATATGTCAATACGGACGACCTGCATAGTTATGAAGAACTGATTGGACGTAATCTGAAACCTGTCAGAGAATTTAGCCGCAATACTACTATTCAGGAATTGTTTGAGACTCTTTTCATGGGGCTCAGATTGACTGAAGGGGTCGATTTGTCTCGCAAGAGATATCCCGAAGAGCTCCTCGATCTCTTGATTTCAAGAATAAGACTCTACCTGGGAGAGTATATTTCATCCGACAGCAAAGTTGTAGTATTGAACGAGATCGGGATGGACGTTTCAAGAAGTATTTTTCAGAAGCTCTTAGACATTAAGGAGGAGATTGAAATTGCTTTCTCCACATGAGGCGCTCGAGATTGCATTGAGAGTCGAAAATGAAGGAGCAGACTTCTACAAGAACCTGGCCGAGAGCACCAATAGTGAAAGACAAGGCTCGGTCTTTCGTTTTCTTTCCTCTCAGGAGAGAAGACATTCAGAGACCTTCCGAACTCTGCTGAAGAGATTCGATGAAGAGGCCGCCGAACTCGTGAACTGGGACGACGCAAGGGCATATCTGGAGGACTTGACTAAGGGAGCTGTTTTTCCCGTCAGACTGCACGATGCAATGAACAGTTCCGATTATGACGAGGCTATTGCCATGGCAATAGAAGTTGAGAAGAAGAGCATAGCTTTCTATATGAGTCTAGTGCACTACGTGAAGGCCGAGACTGCCGATGCCCTCGGAAAGATCCTCGCTGAAGAGGAAAAACACATTGAGCTTCTGGAAGGACTGAGATGATGTCTGTGGAAGAACTTTCCGATTTCCTTGGTCATTTTTCGATTCATGAATCCGCTAACCATACAAAGAGCTGGGATTCGTACTTCATGAAACTTGCCTACCAGGTGAGGGAGAGGTCGAGTTGTCATCACAGAAAGGTCGGAGCCTTGATCGTAAGAGAAAATCGAATTCTTGCTACGGGCTATAATCAGCCGCCTTCTGGATTTCCTCATTGCGATGAGACAGAGTGTATCAGAGACGCTCTTAAAATTCCTTCGGGTCAGAACCAGGAGATCTGCTACGCTGCTCACGCAGAGCAGAATGCCCTATCTCAAGCTGCGAAATTTGGAATTTCGACAAACGGGTCGACAATCTATGTAACGCACCGTCCCTGTTCCATCTGCGCCAGACTGATAATAAATGCTGGCATAAAGCGGGTCGTCTTCTCTGAAGGCTATCCCGATCCACTTACTGAGTTCATGTTCGATAAGACAGGTGTCGTCATGACGCATTTTACAGAGTGAATGGGAGGAAATCATGGCTATTGCAAGGCTAACTAAGTATCTTAGACAAGACAGGATGCCTCATGTTTGGTGTCCCGGCTGCGGGAACGGTGTTATTATGAAAGCCTTCATTGACGCGGTCGACAAGGACGCCCTTGATCCCGACAGAGTCGCCGTAATATCCGGCATTGGATGCTCTTCCAGAGTTACAGGATACCTTAACTTCAACACCATGCACACCCTTCATGGAAGGGCCATAGCGTTCGCTACCGGCGTCAAATTGGCACGGCCGGAATTCAACGTTGTGGTTATGGGGGGAGACGGAGACATGATGGCAATTGGAGGAAATCACTTCATCCATGCTTGCAGGAGAAACATGGATCTTACCGTGATAGTTTTCAACAACAATATTTATGGAATGACCGGCGGACAGTATTCGCCGACAACACCTCATGAAAAGATAGCTTCGACTTCTCCATACGGAAATGTTGAGAACTCGTTTGACATAGTGAATCTCGCAATCTCTTCCGGCGCAACTTATGTAGCAAGGACGACGGTATTTCATTATGCCCAGATGGTTCAGTTCATTCAGAAGGCCTTGAATCACAAAGGTATGGGAGTGGTGGAGATAATGACCAACTGTCACACATACTACGGAAGATACAACTCAATGTCCAGACCGGAAGATCTGCTTACACATTTCAAGAAGAACACTGTGCAGATCAAGAAAGCAAAAACGATGTCTCCCGAGGAATTATCGGACAAGATAGTTGCTGGCGAGTTTGTAAATATAGATGCTGAAACTTACAGCGATAGGTACAGAATCATGAGCGAACGGTTGGCCGCTGCTGAGAGGGGTGACGAAGAATGAAGCACGCGTTTTCAGAGCCTCATTCAGTAAGGATTTCCGGCATCGGTGGTCAGGGTAATGTCTTGATGGGCATAATTCTCGCCGAAGCCCTCCTCATACAGGGAAGCTGGGTTGTTCAGACGCAATCATTCGGAGCGCAGGTAAGAGGCGGACTCTCTTATTGTGATGTCCTTTTCAACAGCGAGCCAATAGACTACCCAAAAGCCCATTCCTTTGAACTGATCTACTCCATGCATCAGACTGCGGTCAATGCTCACGTTCCGCTTATTCATATGAACGGTGTCCTAATAATAGACTCTACCCTTGTGAAATCTATTCCGAAAGAAGGAATAAGAATGACGAGAAAGATTATTTCCAAGCCGGTAACGGAACTCACAGAGAATAAGTTTTCAAGCACGCTTCCAGCCAATATGGTGGGATTGGGACTAATTGCCAGAGCAGGCAATTTTGTCACTACCCAGTCACTTAAGGAAGCAATGGTCAAACATATTAAGGCGAAGTACGTTGAGATGAACTCCCAGGCGATTGATTTCGGTTACTCACTAATTGAGAAGTCTTACAATATTAGAAGAGAAAGAATCGATTCTGTCGGCCGGGGATTTGAATGAGGAAGTTTGTCAGAAGTCTTGGCAACGCCACAAATGGAATAGAACACCTCTTGAAGGAGCGGAACTTCAGAATTCAGCTCGTGTTCGGAGCAGTAATTCTAACTCTGGGCGCTCTGCTCAGACTAGATAAGAATGATTATTATTGGCTTCTTTTCTGTACGTTTATGGTATTACTTCTCGAAGGAATTAACACTTTGGTGGAGAAGATTGCCGACATTCTGCGTCCTTACTATGATGAAAGGGTTCGTGTGCTGAAGGATACAGCAGCCTCAGTGGTACTTATGGGGACCGCAATATCTATACTCATTGGATTATCCATTATTTTACAATCAATTTTTGGTTTGCATTTTGCCGTTGGACTGCTTTTTGGTATAATGATTTTGGTAATCTTCTTCTTCTTGGGGCTTTTTGGAGGTGGCAGGGAATGAACCGTCGGGTCATTCTGTTATTCTTAGTTATGTCTTTGCTTTTGATGACTCGCAGTTTTGCGTATTTCCTCGTTACGTATGTGGTCAGATCGGGAGACTCGATTCACACTATTTCCAGGGATTTGGATGTTTGCATTTCGACGATTATCGATTTCAACAATCTGAAGGATCCTAACAGCATAAAGGCAGGGGATACGCTTCGTATACCTCAGCCCGATGGTCTGATCTACGATGTTCAGTCCGGCGATACCTTTGATTACATTGCAAAGCTTTTCTTCACTCCTGTTGAGGAATTGATAGCAGCTAACAACCTTAGTCCCAATTCGATAATCAACCCCGGGCAGAGAGTCTTCATTCCCATGTCTCTAATAAACCTGTGTCAATATGTACCTCAGAGCTCCCCTTTCAGGTGGCCCATTTATGGAGTTATATCTTCAGATTACGGTTGGAGGACTCATCCTGTAAGCGGGCAGCCCTCATTCCATTCGGGGCTCGACATTGCGGCTCCAGAAGGAACGCCGATCTTCGCAGGTTCGAGGGGAACAGTCGTCTTTGCCGGAGTGAACGGCGGTTATGGAAATATGGTTGAAATACAGCACGACAACGGTTACGTAACCCGCTATGGTCACATGAGCAGGATCAGTGTTTATGTAGGCCAAAGAGTGGATACCGGTTCGTTGATCGGCCGGGTCGGAAGCACAGGGGTCTCGACTGGTCCTCACGTACATTTCGAAGTCAGAGATCCGAAGACCAACACGATGAATCCACTTTCAATGCTTCCAACACGTGACCTCATGTACGTCATTAGAAGAGAGGATGACGGCACCGCTGCCGGTGGTAAATGACAAAGATCCTGGTTAGCGCCTGCCTCATCGGTGTCAACTGTACATATCGAGGAAATAACAACCTGTCTTTGGAGCTTCTTGAGTTGGTGGACAGGTTTATTTTTTTGCCAGTCTGTCCAGAACAGCTCGGAGGACTTCCGACACCGCGTCCCAGGGCAGAAATAACTACTTCTAACGACTGGCGGGCAACAAGAATAGTAATCGATCAGTTTGGGAAGGACGTTACTCTTAACTACACGCGAGGAGCAGAAGAGGTGTTGAAAATAACGAAACTTTCTGGCGCCAGTATCGCGCTCCTCAGGTCGAGGAGTCCTTCTTGCGGATGCAAAGGCATCTACGACGGTACTTTCAGCGGGGTCATGATCGATGGAATGGGAATAACCGCAGAGCTTCTCATGAAGAACGCTATTGAAGTCTATTCGGAAGAAGAGATCAGTTTCTTATATTAGGGTCGAATAGCTCAGTTAGGATTTGTCTTTCCTCTTCACTTTCCATGGTGAACCCGGGACTCTTAGCCAGCACAACCCAATTTCCTTTCTGCCAGATTAGCGCCTGGTCTTTGCCGCCGAATCTAACCACTTTTGCATAGTAGTAATCGGTCTTCTTTATCCTGCCCATGTCTCTAGTCAGTACCGAACCTTCTACAAGGAAGATCGTCTCCCAGGTTTTTCTTGCGGAGTCAACCGAACCCATCTTCCAGATATACACATTTATGATTCTCGAGTTCAGTTCAAACTGTAAGCTCCTGACTGAATCGTCTTTGGGCGGGTAAGATACCCTGATCACCTCACCATCGTCCTGCTCCACAGAGACTCCATTCGCGAGACCCTGATCAGGTGGAAAGGGTGCCTCTCCTAGAAAGGAGAAAACGCTGTAGTTGAAGGTCAAATCATCAAGTTCGATCTCGTTGCTGGGAACAACCACATTCATCTTGTGTCCAAAAGCGTAATACGAAGCAAATACTATCAGCGCGACTACAAAGAAGAACGTAAAAAGCGCCCTGTTTCTTGAACTATATCTTCTGAGCATTTTCTATCACACCCGTCATATACATCTGTTCAGATCAACTCCAGCATCTTTGCGACCATTTCCGGATCGAGCCTGTAGGTGGAACCTTTTCCCTGATAGAAACCGTGCTCTCGAATTAGATGAATGGAAATCGGCGAATAGTCTATCTCTTTCTTCATGGCAATATTTCTCACGTTGACGTTTACTTTTTTTGAAAGATGTCCGTGTCGAAACGGACAGGGTATGTAACCGCGACTTTCCTCGACGATTACAACGAAACGATCATCGACTTTGACGGGCGAACCGAATCCTCTTTCCCCTTGCTTCATGAGCATTTCCAGCTTGTCAGCGATCAATTCGTTCGTCAAGCCCAGTTCCTTCACCTTCGACTCATCCTCGCTTATAATATCCAGCAGGTTTCTTTCGTCATCACCAAGAAAACCCGGACCGGTGATGCTGCCGGCTTTCATGTTTTCCTGAATCCTATCGAAGTCCGGAGTCTGTTTCATAACCTCACCTCCAAAACTATCCGAATTTGTCGTAGTAGATATTTTCTTCCAGTATGCTGTGCTTCTTAAGTACACTTATACAGGCATTTATCATCCCGGGGCTTCCACAGAGATAACCCTCTCTAGAAGGCTTTTCTCCCTGCTCGGCGAGGTAACTGTCAACCACATCGGTTATCAGTCCTACTTCGCCTTCCCAGTCGTCTTCTGGCAGGGGGTCGGACAAAGCCGGTATGAAATGGAAGTTAGGCATTTTGCTTTCGATCTCCTTCATTTTCTCAAGATAGAAGAGATCCTTCTTGCTCCTTGCTCCAAAGAAATAATACGCATTCCTTTCTACGCCTTTCTCCATCATGTCCAGTACAATCGACTTGATTGGAGCCATCCCTGAGCCACCGGCAATGAATATTATATCTGAATCGGTCTCTCTGAGAAAGAACTCTCCAAACGGTCCAAGGATTCTTATCTTGTCTCCCACTCTAAGCATCTTGTGAACGTAAGTTGTTACAATTCCATTAGGAACCAGCCTTATCAGCAGTTCGACTCCGTTCCTCACGGAGGGCTGAGATGACATTGAATAGGCTCTCATTGTCTCTCCCTTTATATCTCCGTAACCTGGTACAATCAGTTGGACATATTGACCAGCTTTAAACCTTATCTCTTCTTCAAGATCGAAGAAGACTTCCTTGATATCATGAGTGACATTCTCTATGGATGAGACGGTTGAAAGGTACTCACGTATGTTGAAGAGCTCTTCGGGAATCTCTATAGACACATCGCTCTTGACTTTCACCTGACATGAGAGCCGAATATTGTCCTTCTTTTCTTTGGGTGAGAGATAAGGCAGTTCCGTGGGAAGAACAGGTCCGATATCACTCAGGACCTTGACCTTGCACAGTCCGCAACTACCCTTGCCTCCACATGCCGAAGGGATGAAGATCTTCTCTCCCGCGAGAGTGGAAAGTAGAGTCGATCCGCCCTTCACCTTGTAGCTCTTGGATTCATTTACCGTGATATTTACTTCTCCATAGTTGTTAACCAGGGCATCTGCGATTGTAAGAACGGCAGCCAGTACTGCGGAGATCCCTCCGACAACCAGAGCAGAGATGATTATTTCCAAGCCAAACACCACCTTACTGAACGGGCAGCATGCCCGAAAAGCCCAAAAAGGCGAGAGCCATAATGCCGATGATTATCATGGTTATACCGGGCCCCACCAACTGAGGGGGAAGATCCTTTTCTCTAAGTCTCATTCTCATCGCAGATAGCGCGACTATTGCCAGCCACCAGCCTGCTCCGGATCCAAACCCAAAGAACAGCGACTGTATCAGGTTGTATTCTCTGATGATCATGAACAAAACGCCGCCAAGGATCGCACAGTTCACGGTTATCAGGGGCAAAAAAATTCCCAGATTGATATAGAGCGCTGGAGAGAACCTGTCAATCACCATCTCCAGAAACTGCACAAATGCAGCAATTACTACGATGAATACGATGTATCTGAGATAGATCAGATTTAGCGGAATAAGAATATAGTAGTAGACTATGTAATTCAAGACCGATGTCAGTGTTAGAACGAAGGTTACTGCCATCCCAAGGCCATTGGCCGTCTTTATATCTCTCGATACAGAGATGAACGAGCACATCCCGAGAAAGTTGCTCAGAACCATATTGCTCGTAAGAGCCGCAGCGATCATTATGACGAAAGGATTAAGCGGAACTCCCATCTAAATCTCCCCCTCACTTCTTTACGATAGGTGTGCGCGCGATCCAGATTATGGCGCCAAGTATGAAGAAGGCACTGGGCGCCATAATCATGATTACCCAGGGAGTGAAGCCTTCCGGCATAACTCTCAATCCAAACAAAGTTCCGAATCCAAGCAGCTCCCTGATGAAGGCCACTGCCAGAAGAATCAGCGAATAGCCTATTCCAGCGGAGATTCCGTCAATGAATGAAAGAACCGGCCCATGTGATTGCGCAAATGCCTCAGCCCTGCCCATAATTATGCAGTTAGTGATAATCAAACCGACGTAAGGACCTAGGGCCTTACTTATGGAAGGAAGATAGGCCTTCAGAACAATATCCAGGATTATGACGTAAGAGGCGATTATTAGAACCTGAATCATCATTCGCACATTCTTGGGAATATGCCTTCTGAGAGCCGAAATAGTGAGTGAAGACAATGCCGTGGTAAAAATGAGACCTATTCCCATTATTAGTGTGTTTGTGAGATTGTTAGTTACCGCCAGGGCCGAGCAAATCCCTAGTATCTGCACAATTACGGGGTTGTTCTTCCAGATATTCGCGAGGAAGATCGTCTTCTTCGATTCAGCCATATTAATCCACCACCTCAAGAATCACCGGAAAAACCGTGTTAACCGCCTTGTTCAATAGGGCCTGAATAGCTTCCGAAGTCCTCGTCGCTCCTGTAATTGCATCGACCTTTGAGTCATCTCTAGAAGCCGTGTCCTGACCTGAAACCACAGCTACTCTTGCCGAAGAGTCGGAGGAGATCAACTCTCCTCTGAACTGCTCTCTAAACAACTCTTCATCTATTCTTCCGCCTAGACCGGGAGTTTCCGAATGGCTGACGAAATCTATTCCCATTATTCTTGACCCGCTCTCGTCAACCGCCACAAGCGCCGTAATAGTCCCCCAGAGACCGGCGCTTTGAACAGTAAAGGCAAACTCTCTCGTTCCGTCCTTCTCGACGACATAAACGGTCTGCGCTCCCTCAACTTCTTTGATTCTGCTCGAATACAGCTCTTGAACTTCCTCATCCGGCGGGAAATCGGCTCCACCTGAAAGCTCGAATACATAGATCAACGATCTCTGAAACTCGAGGCGCTCATTTCTTTCGATCGTACCGGAAGCCAGCGCATTGATACCTGCGAGGCACAGAACAAACACCGTTGTTAGAATGAAAGCAAATACAACAGAGTAAAACTTATCGCTCATGCCTTCACCTTCTTCTGGGTAACTAAATAATCAAGAAGTGAGGCAAATGTGTTTGCGATAAGGACAGCGAACATCAAACCAGCTCCGAACAATGAGAATGTACCAATTATGACTGCAAGAGATCCGATCATAGAACCGTAGATCCATTTAGCTGCATCTTTCTTCGGCGCGCTGATCGGATCTGTTGCCATGAAGACGGCCCCAAACATGATGCTTCCTCCGATCATCCAGTGGAATGGGTTCATTCTTGAAGGGTCAAAAATGAAGATCACGCCCGACATAGCAAATGCAGACACGAGAGTTGATACGATAATTTTCCAGGACGCAACCTTCGTCATGATCAGATAAACCGCAGCGGCTGCAATCAACCATTTTGCTGTTTCGCCGGAGGAACCGGCTATGTTTCCGAAGATCATCCGCCACGCACTAACCTCTCCGCCGTCCCTGATGACATTGGCCGGGGTCGCCATAGTAATAATATCCGAGCTGATCCAGCGCGTGAAACCCTGCCCCCAGCTCTGAACTGTCGGAGTCCAGCTTTGCTGCACGGCGGCAGGAAAACTCACATAAACGAAGGCCCTGCCAACTAATGCAGGGTTGTAAAGGTTCTTGGCAAACCCTCCAAAGGCCATCTTAGCGAAAACTATTGCAAAGGAGCTTGAGACTATAACTATCCAGAAGGGAACGGCCGGAGGGAGAATCAATCCAATTAGGAACCCTGTAACAATAGCCGCCTCGCTTACGGGCTTCCCCTTCTTTCTTTCGAATAGCCATTCAGCGAAAACAGAGACAGCTATCGAAAGAAAAACCTTGGAAAACACCACCCAGCCGAAATTCCCAACAGCGAAGACTAAAATCGGGAGGAGAGCGTAGATAACCTTTCTCATCATTGGCTGTTTAAGAAAAAACCTCTTCGCCATTTATGGCACCTCCGAAGCAAAAGCTTGACTATAATTGTGGTCATATTGTATAATGGTCCCGAGGTGGTTCTCTTGTCAAGATTGCACGAGCTCTCATTTTTTTCACTGGCCGAAGCGAAAACACACTTTTCAAAGGTTGTTGACGATTGTGAGAGGGCCGATATTATTATAACAAAAAACGGGCTCCCAAAGGCTGTCTTGATGGACTATGACAAGTATGTGCTCCTCAACAGGTTCCTGGAAAGAGTCCACGATCTCTATTTGATGGACGCCGGGGATGAAGCGATGGATGTTGAGATAAAGGATCTTATTGTTGAAGTTGATGATGATTGACGGAGGTGCAAGATGGCAGAAGTTACCCTCGAGAAGGTAGGCAAAACCTATCCGAACGGATTCAAGGCCGTTCTCGATGCGAATCTCGAAGTGAAGGACAAGGAGTTTCTCGTTCTCCTGGGTCCTTCGGGCTGTGGAAAGACTACGACATTGAGAATGATTGCCGGTTTGGAAGAGATTACGGAAGGAACGATCAAGATAGGCGGGAAGGTCGTCAATGATGTCGAACCTAAGGATAGAGACATCGCCATGGTCTTCCAGAACTACGCTCTTTATCCGCATATGTCGGTCTACGAGAACATGGCATTTGGATTGAAACTGCGAAAGACACCCAAGCCGGAGATCGAAGAGCGAGTCAAGGAAGCGGCTAGAATCCTTGGAATAGAGCAGTTGCTTGACCGTAAGCCAAAGCAGCTCTCGGGCGGCCAGAGACAGAGGGTCGCAGTCGGAAGAGCGATAGTTAGAAAACCAAAGGTCTTCCTTTTTGACGAACCCCTTTCCAACCTCGACGCCAAACTGAGGGTTCAGATGAGAGCGGAGCTTAAGAGACTGCACCAGAATCTTCAGGCGACGATAATATACGTTACTCACGACCAGGTCGAGGCAATGACCATGGCCGACAAGATCGTAATAATGAAGGACGGAATAATCCAGCAAATCGGCAATCCATACTCCGTCTATTTCGAGCCGAGAAACAAGTTCGTTGCTGGATTCATCGGCACTCCTGCAATGAACTTCATCAGCGCGAAGCTTGTCTCTGAAGGAGGAAATGTCTGGGTGGTGAAAGAAGACATGAAGCTTCTCGTTCCTGAAGACAAGGTTGAAAGGCTAGAACACCTGGTAGGCAAGGAGACCACATTCGGTATAAGGCCGGAAGATATTTACGACAAGATGTACTCGGTTGCGCCGAAAGAGGAGTTCATAGTCAAGGGCAACGTAGAGGTCGTTGAGCCTCTCGGCAGTGAGACTCTTATCCACGCAAATATTCACGGAGATGATATCGTGGCTAAGGTCGATCCCAAGAGTAGAGCATCTTCGGGAGACAGTATGGATCTTGTCTTCGATATGTCTATGATGCACCTGTTTGACCCTGAGACAGAGGAAAACGTCCTTGCAGGGACTCACCAGGATGCAGCTCCGGAAAATCTTTGATAACTTCTATTGACAACAAAAAAGGTGGCTCAGGCCACCTTTTTTATTTTTTCGTTCAATCAACCTCTCGCTTCGACATATGTCTTGACTTTGGCGGTCAATCTTGCCTTCTTACGTGAAGCCGTATTCCTGTGAATGGTTCCGGACTTCGCCGCCCTGTCGAGAGTAGAATACACTTCGCTAAGCATGGAAGAAACGGCCTGTGGATCTTCACCCTCTTCCATCACCTTATATAGCTTCTTGGAAGCATTTCTGAATTTCGTTCTAGCGGCCCTGTTCATTACTGTTCTTTTGGCCGTCTGTTTTACTCTCTTCTTTGCTGATGCATTGTTAGGCACTTATCACTTCTCCTCCTTTCGAGATTTACCCGTTAATTGTATCATCAATCCACTGCTTTCTTCAATTGGTCAACGGCGTCGATCTCTTCCCACGGCAGTTTAATGTCTATCCTGCCGAAATGTCCATAGGCAGCCGTCTGCCTGTAAATAGGACGTTTAAGGTTAAGCCTGTCGATAATAGCGGCCGGTCTGAAGTCAAAAACCTTCAGGACGGCTTTCTTAAGCTTTTCGAGATCGATCTTCTCCGTATCGTGAGCATCTATCATAAAGGATACGGGTTTGGCAACTCCAATAGCATACGCGAGCTGAAGAGTTACGCGTTCTGCAAGTCCGGCGGCCACAATATTCTTTGCGGCATACCTTGCCATATAATGAGCCGATCTATCGACCTTCGTGGGGTCCTTTCCGCTGAAGGCTCCCCCGCCGTGAGGAGTCCAACCTCCGTAAGTATCAACGATGATCTTCCTGCCAGTCAAGCCAGTATCGGCTGAAGGACCGCCCCTGACAAATCGACCAGTCGGATTCACGAAGATTTCCACCCCTTCAAGAAGTAGTTCGTGGTCGATTTCTGGAGAGACTACGTTGTCGACTACAAGTCTTTCTATCTCCTCTGCAGTCAAATCGGGATCATGCTGAGTCGATACCACAATCGCTGTTACTCCGACAGGCTTGCCGTCCTGATACTTGACGGTAACCTGGGTCTTTCCGTCAGGCCTGAAGCCATGAACACTGTTGTCTTTTCTTACTTTGCTGAGCCTTCGTGCCAATCTATGAGCAAGAACTATCGGCAACGGCATCATTTCTGGAGTCTCGTCTGTCGCATAACCGAACATCATGCCCTGATCTCCCGCTCCTATCAGGGCATATCTATCGGAATCATTTTTCTTCGCTTCAAAGGATTTGTTTACTCCCAGAGCTATATCCGGGGACTGCTCGTCAATACTCGTAAGGACGGCGCAGGTCTCTCCGTCAAAGCCATACTTAGCCCGGTTGTATCCGATATCGAGAATCGTCTCTCTAACTACTCTGGGAATATCAACGTAAGCTTTAGTACTTACCTCTCCGGCAACTACGACAACGCCTGTTGCAAGAAGAGTCTCAACTGCAACTCTCGAATCTTCATCCTGAGTCAACATCGCATCGAGAATCGAATCGGAAATCTGATCTGCCATTTTGTCCGGATGGCCTTCGGTAACGCTTTCACTGGTAAACAACCAAGTCTTCATGACTGCCTCCTATAAACTGAATCTATTCTTCGTATTCTTCCTTAGACAAAAATCTACCGCCGATTATTTCGAAGGACAAGGGCCTGAACGCTCTGTTGAACTCAGCTATGATCTGAATCTTGTTCTGGCATTTGCTCCCAATGAACTCTTTATCGAGCCTATAGACTCCCTTTCCCTTTCCATAATTTACGCTGACATCGTAGTACTTTCTGAGATGGCTGCGGAATTTCTCTTTGCACTTACTGCATTCAAAGTGGACAACAAGTGTATTGCCATTGTCGTAGAAGGGATTTTTCCCTATATCTCGCGGCTTCTTCTTGAAAAACATCCGAATTACCTCCTCATGACGATTCTGAAGTCTTTCGAAGCCTCGTTTCCCCAGTGGTCCCGAACCACTACCCTGGCATCTCTCGGATTCGTCCAGTCGATATCGTCCCAAATGTTTATTGGAAGGACACTGAGCGATATCCTCGCGTTGAGATTGAACCAGTAATCAGACTCCGTTGAAGGCGAAGAGTATATCTCATGGACCTCGTCAGCTTCATCTACCTCGAAAGAAACAAAATCGATCTGATAGACAAGACTGTTTTCAACATACAACTCTATGGTCTTTGGGCTTACGGGATGTCTCAACTGAACTTTAGCATGAAGATCCAGAGGTGTAGTGGCGTTCATCTCGATAGTCGGCTTTCCCTGAGCAAATGAGTAGGTCTTTCCGCCTGCCCTAATGTCCAGTATTTCAACTGCCGATGTCGGACTGCCAGTATCGAAGTAGAAGCCAGGATTGATTATGGTCTCCATAGTTGAATCTCTCACTTCTAGGTGAAGATGGGGCGGAACGTTTCCACTGTTTCCTGATTTGGCAACGACATCGCTCTTTCTGAAGGGAAGTTCTCTGGGATCGAACGTAACTTCGACATATTGATCACCAAACTCGGAAATCAGTTGATGATAGATATCGTTAAGTTTTCTTCCCGCCAAAGAAGAAGTATCTCCGATTTCATTTACGTGAGCGAAAATCACATTGATACCCTTTTCATTAGTGAGAATGTTGGTGACTTCAGGAAGTGTGAGGGCAATCCCTACCCCGTATATGGGATGGTTTATGTAAATCTGATGTACATATGAATCGTCCGGGGAAAGAAGATCGAGACCGACTACGCTCCCGGTCGAGTAATCCATTCCCATGTGAAAATGCTCTGGATAGTTTATGTTTCTTGAATTCCCTCGATATTCACCAAAGTAACCCGTTATTTCCGGCGCCCTCTTCAGTGGAAACAGGAGTGATGCCGAAAACAACATACAGCCAATCATTAGCGCCAGTAAGACCGACAATAATCTCTTCATTTCCTTCCCTCCTCGCCAATAGAAGAAATGAGCCTTTCATTTATCTCATCGGAGGATACATATTCTACCTCAATAAGCTCACTTTCGTAGCATTCAGAAAGCACCTCAAGCGAGCCTCTGAATCTCATGAAACTCGAGAACTCGGTCGGGGTTAGTCTGAGCTTTCTCCTTGACCTTTCACCAAAAAGGCTTCGGCTGATTTCGCTCAAAATGCCTTCAATATTGAAGCTTTTTGAGGCACTCACCAATATTGCTTCCGGGAAGATGCTCCCGAGTTCAAGAAGTCTTTCATTTGTACATAGATCAATCTTGTTCAGAACATGTATTCTCTTGATTTCACCCGCGCCGATTTCACGAAGAGTGCGATCGACGATCGAATACTTCTCTCTGACTGCCATATCGGATGCATCAGAAACCACAACCAACAGATCTGAGTACTTCACCTCGTCAAGCGTCGATCTAAAACTCTCCATAAGCTCGTGAGGCAACTCTCTAATAAATCCGACAGTATCAGAAATGAGCACCTGCATTCCGGCTGGCAATCTCGCCTTCCTAACCCGCGTATCGAGCGTTGCAAAAAGCTTGTCCTCGACCAGAAGCTCATCGCTGCTTATTTCCGAAACAAGCGATGACTTTCCGACATTTGTATAACCCACAAAGGAAACAAGAGGGATAGAGGACGACTGCCTCTTCTTTCTGGAGATCTCCCTGCGCTTGCCGAGTTCATCGATGTCCTTTCGCAGACGCGATATTCTGTCCTGAGCCTGACGCCTGTCTGTCTCCAGCTTTTTCTCTCCCGGACCTCTCGTCCCAATACCCGCTCCTGTCTGAGAAAGCGCCCTGCCAAGTCCTTTTAGCCTGGGCAACTGATACTTAAGACTGGCCATTTCGACTTCCAGTTTACCTTCCTTCGTTGAGGCATGGTCTCCAAAGATTTTCAGAATCAGCTGTGTTCTATCCATTACAGGTATCTCCAATAGCTTTTCGAGATTCATCGCCTGAGACGGAGAGAGTTCATGACGGGTGATAGCAAGAGTGGCGCCGAAGGCACCTATCATCCTTTTTGCAAAATCCACCTTTCCCTTCCCGAGATAATGTCTGGGGTCTGGGCTGTCTAGATTCTGAACAACAGTCTCGACAATATTATAACCAGCAGTACGGGCGAGCTCACGAAGCTCGCCCTGAATTTCTGTCTTCATATTCTGTTCTTCAGAAGAAAAAACAGCGACAAGTAAAGTATCTATGCTCTATTCAATCCTCCTTCTTGCCTGTCGTATTCGTCAATTTCACGTACTTCTGAGGAACCATCATCTTGATCGCGTGCTTGTAGACAAGAGTCTGCTCCTGCCCATCTTCCAGCAACACGGTGAAATTGTCGAACGACTTAACCATCCCCTTCGTCTGGAATCCTCCTTCGAGGTACATCTTGACTTCGATTCTGTTTACCCTAAGAAGATTCAGAAAACGATCTTGCAAATTAAACTTTTCGGCCATTCTTACCCCCCCAAACTGAGAGAATTGCGTTTTCAAGAACCCGAACTGCCTCTTTATCGAGGCTGGATAGGTCAATTCTCAAAGCTTCACTATATCTTCTGAACCAAATAATCTGACGACGAGCGTATCTTCTTGTGTTCACAAGCATCCGCTCCCTACTTTCCGAAAGAGACACTCCGCACTTTATATATTGTACCATTTCGGCGTAGCCTATTGTCTTTAGCGCGTTAAGTCTCGTTGTATAGCCCTTGTCGAGAAGCCTCTTCGTTTCATCTGCCAGACCGTTTCGGATCATCTCGCACACACGTCTTTCAATTCTCTCATGAAGCTCTCCTCTCTCTCGGTCAAGAATTACGATGCCAAACTCGTCAGAACTCTCGCTCTCTTTGTGCATTTCTGTCAAGGGCCTTCCTGTCTTGAAGAAGACCTCAAGATATCTGACCATACGTTTGAGATCATTCTCGTGCAGCAAATCAAATGCTTTGCTATCGACCTTTTTGAGTATTCTTCTCAACGAGCCTTTGCTCTGAGATTCGATCTCCAGAAGGGCCTGCCTTACTTGCTCATCTTTTGGAGGAAGATTTGCCAGACCATTGATGAGCGATTCAGCGTAGAGTCCCGTTCCGCCTGCAAGAACAGGAATCTTTCCTCTCGATATTATGTCGGAGATAGATTGAAGGGCGAGTTTTCTGAACTCCATGACATCAAAATCCTCATCCGGATCGCGAATATCTATAAGCCAGTGTTTAAGCGAAGTCTGTTCATTCTTTGTCGGCTTGGCCGTTCCAATGTCCATGAAACGGTATATTTGCCTAGAATCAACGGAGATGACTTCTATGGGAAGTCTTCGGGCCAACCCAAGCAGGAGTGAAGTCTTGCCGACTGCGGTCGGCCCGAGAAGCAATGGAATCATCTCTTATCAACTACCCCGTAAAGCACTCCGCTCTTCTTGCTTCCCCAAAGCTTGTCAAACTGAAGTTCTAGCTCTTCGAAGAGGGAATCACGTGTTCTGCTCTTTATGATGAATCTCTTTGAGGAAATCCTGATCATCTCGTCCACATCGGTTCTATTGATCCTCTCATACACTGCAAATGGCCTGAGAGGGTTTATTGAGTTGGAACTCATCTGTGGTCTATCAAACATTGGGTCGCAGTAGACTATGTCGTAAGAAGCGTCGGGACACTCCTTAACGAAGTCTCGAAGATCCCTGTTGTGTAGCTCTATCCTGGTCGATGCTTCTCTGATCCATTCATAAGTGTAAGGATAGTTGCGAAGTCCATGGGAGACTACCCTGTATATATGTTCGGAAGCCTCAAGACCCACTACCTTCCCTTCAGGCAGAAAGTGGGCGATCAGAAGCGCCTCGTTCCCGAGTCCGAATGTCGTATCGAGAACGGTTTCGTCTCCGGAGAGTTCCATGCTCTTGATTAAGTAGTCTGAGTCCTGAAGCTTTATGTTCTTATACCTTACCTTCGACATGCCCGGATGAAAGAAGAAAACCGAATCCCCGTTCCTGATCTTAAGCTGGCCATTCTTGTCAAAGACGTAGTAGAAATCTATCGGGTATTCCTTCTCGAATTCCTTCAACCGGCCTCTTGAAACATATTTAACGCCAATCTCATCGGCAAGGCCTCTTGCGTTCATAACTTCTTCTTTCGTGGGCTTGTGAGAGGTTGTAACAACAAATCTCATCTATTGCCTCCATCGTTGCTTCCCGGCACTAATTCTCTGAGCAGTTCCAACTCGGATTCTTTGATCTCGATTTCTCTCTGCAGTGCATCGTACTCTTTCTGCAGGTTCTCCAATCTTCTCTGGACTTGCCTGTAATTGAGAAAAGCGTCGATATTCGCTATCAATAGTAGCGAAATCAAGAGGGCCAGAAAGATGAACAATCCGAGAGGAAATTTGGCTTTGCTCTTCTTGCTTTTTATTTGAGACCACTCCTGGCAATTCCGGCTATGAAGTATTTCTGAGTAATAAGGAAGAGAATGACGACCGGAATTATTGAGAAGGTGGCCGCGGCCATCAAGAGGTGATAATCACTGCCTGTCGCGGAGCTGAAATTCTGAAGTCCAACCGGCAGAGTCCTGATTTCCGGACTCTTGGTCACTATGAGAACCCAGAGGAAGGAATTCCAGCTGCCGACGAATTTAAGCAGCGCTCCCGTGATCACAGCGGGCTTCGAAAGCGGAACCAGAACTGTCCATAGAAAGCGCCATTTCGTCAGACCGTCGATCATGGCGGCATCGTAGAGCTCGTTTGGAATCGTCATAAAGTGCTGCCGGAGCAAGAATATCGCAAAGACAGAGACCACCCAGGGAACAATCAGGGCGTAATATGAGTCGATCCAGCCCAGGGCCGTCAGGGTTATGTAATTGGGAACCAGCAGCACTTCTCCCGGGACCATCATTGTTGCCAGGAAGAGTGTGAACAGAAAGTTCTTACCAAAGAACTCCATCTTTGCAAATGCGAAGGCCGCCATCGCAGCGAAAATTATCTCCACGAAAGTCGTTACCATCGCAACAAATACTGTGTTGAAGTAGTATCTGCCAAAAGGCGCGGCATTCCACGCAGTTATGTAGTTCTGGAAGAAATTCTTGAAGGTTTCCCCGAATGTGAAATTGACTTTTCCGGCAGGTATGTCATCCTTGAACCAGACAGCGGGAATACCTGTAAGCTTTATGTCGAAAGACTTTGCGCCCGAAGGTGAAATTATGCCTCTGTAGTAGACTCTTTCAACCTCAGTCGGCTTGAGAGAAAGATCGAGTTCACTGAATATGTCTGAATGTACTCTCGAGAAAGTCCCGACCATTGTCGTCTCTTTCCATCTTCGCCTGATGAGGTCTGCCAATGCATCCTGACCTCCAATACCAGCCTGTCGATCGAGGCCCGCGATGACTCCTCCGACGCCTATGGTCTGGCCGGCAGCCGACGCCACTTCTCTAATAAGCGATGTTAGGTCCGAGTATGAAGTTTTCTCTTCCATCGCATTGCGGACTTTCGTGTCCATCTCGGAACTCGAAGCCACTAGCAGAGACGTCCTGAGGAAGTTCATTGCGTCATTTACCACTTCAAGCGGGGTCTGAGTATCTTGAAAATATTGAGATAGAGTATCTTTGAAATTTCGATCCAGGTAGTTCAGGAGAATCATGACTGCGCCCCGCACATTGGAGGGATTGATAGCTGAGAGCAAATAGCTTTTGACTTCCTCTTCAACGTCCCATCCCCTTACAAACTCCGAGAGCAGCGAATGAACTTCTGAGTCTGAGCGTATATTTCCAACTATTGAGGTGCTCGAAAGGTTCTTGTCCTGGGAATCGTTGTAGAATAGCCTTACGTCGGAATAGAGGTCAAGCAGTTCGACCCACCGACCCAAATCTTCTGGAACAGTCTCTAGCGAGCGTTCAAGCTGCCTGACAGAGAGAGACATTCTGGAATCGCCACCGGCAACTGTCCCGGAAAGAGAAACAATTTCGGCGCTTACTTCCCTAATGAGATCGACACTGCTTCTCAGATCCCCGATTATCGTTTCAAGTTCGACCAGATCCGTGACCCCCGTCTTCCCCGTTCTAAAAGTCTCTAGAGTCTGCATAGAGGTCGTCAGATTCTCAATCGGAGTTACAAGAAGCGCGCTCGACTCTTCTCTGATCTTCGCCTTCATTTCCTTGCTTTCATCAGTGTCGATAGGCAACTCCTTCATTACAGTCTCAACGCTCTGAGACAGTCTATCGATTGCTTTTGAGTACTGAGCTTTGAGAGAGCCAACGAGAACCACCCTTCTCACGAATCCGCTGTCACTGTATATTGCAGCATTGAAGAAACTGTCCATAAAACGGCCCGCTCTGTCTGTGGGAAGATCTCTCAGGGCGCTCGAAAAGGAATCGGGAACATCTGACTCAAGAGCTGAATACCTGTCGACAAGTGCTGCAAAACGCTGTTCATCGACTTCGGTGGCGTAATCTGCAGGAGTTCCGTCACCTTTGAGCAACTGGATCTCGACCTCGCCTCTTCTGATTGGATCATCGTCTAGAGTGATGGTGATGGTATCTAGACTTGCCGACTCTTCAATAAGCGCCGCGAAGTTTCTGAATTCACTGAGACTAAGAGTCGAGAGATCAACGGAGGCGCCGGAGCTTTTCTGCTTTATCTGCGTCTTGAAAGTGAAGGAACTGGCAGCGTTTTTGGTCGTCCAAACAGGCGGCCAGCTTGAGACTTCGCTGGGGGCTTTGAACGAAGTTGCGACCATCCAACCGAATGGAATCAGCATCAGAAAAGCCCCGCCAATTATAACCACATAGAGAAGAATCTTCGAGATTATCTTTGTCGACGATGTAGTCATCTGAACACCTCAACCCTCATAATGGACGCGCTTTTTGCCAACGTACAGCTGCACCATTGTCAAGACCAGAATTATCATAAAGAGAACGTATGCAGCAGCACTGGCTACTCCCATTCTCTGCTGGTTATAGAAGGCGTCAAATACGTAATAGACCAGTGTCAGTCCGCTTTTGTTGACAGGTCCAGGAAGACCCTGATAAAGAATGAATATTTGAGAGAAAACCTTAAACGAACCAATCATCGTGATTATCATTATGAAGAAGGTCGTGCCCGAAAGCAGCGGCCAGGTGATGAACTTGAACTTCTGCCAGCCGCTTGCGCCATCTACATCGGCCGCTTCGTAATACGATCTGTCAATATTCTGAAGACCGGCAAGAAAGATAACGGTGGTGTATCCAACATGCTGCCATACCGAGACTATGGCTATCGTTGGAATCGTCCACACCTCTTCTTTCAACCACGCGATTCTGGGCAAGTTGAAGATCGAGAGAATATAGTTAAGCAGTCCAAACTGGTCGTTGAACATCCACTGCCATACCAGTGAAACGGCAACCACCGATGTGACAAAGGGTATGAAGTACGCAGTCCTGAATAGAGAGCGCAGTTTGATATTCTTGTTCAAAAGCATAGCAATGATCAGCGCCAGCACTATCTGCGTCGGAACGGACAGAAGAACGTAATAGACAGTATTGTAGATCGATTTGAGGAAGTCGGAACTCTCTTTGGCGAGCGTGAAGTACTCCACAAAATCCGCACTCTGACTCAAAATGAGATATGCCAGGGCGTAGTAGACAGCAGCTATCAGAAGTAGCGTCGACCATTGACTGGACTTCATTTTCTTCCACTGAACACTCTTTCTTCTGCGCATCAGTATGAAAAGGCCGAGACCCATCAGCCCCAGACCGGCAAGCAAACCTGCCGCCGTCAAATCAGCCGAAGAATTGCGAAGCAAAACAAAACCTGCAACTGCCGCAAAATAGATCGCATACAGAGACGAGTGACTTTTCTCGGTCTTGTCGTACTTGCTCAGCAAACCGAAGAGATGGTACAGAGCCTGTACGACGACTAGAACAACCACAATGTAGATGGCCGTGTTTATCAGCGAATTCACGAAGCTAAGCGAAACCGGATATGTCAGTCTGAAGAGCTCCTTATAGTTATCAAATCCAATGAAGTAACGAGTGGTCGAAGTGTAATCCCATTTGAAGAAGCTGAGTACAAGTGAAAATCCGATTGGCCAGAAAACAAAGACACCTAGGATTGCAATCGAAGGCAGCAGGAAAAGATATGCTTGCCAGGTTTCCTTCCAGTACTTCTTCGAGCGTCTACTGTGGGGCAAATCATTCCCTCCCATTTTCTCCATATGGGTTTAGTATCTTAAGTATACCAAAGATTCTGTCATGCTCCCGAACATCGTGGACGCGAATTATGTTCACTCCTTTAAGGTAAAGGTAAGTAGAAATCGAGAGAGTTTCTACAAGCCGATTTTCAACAGGATTTCCCGTGAGCTTCGCTATAAAACTCTTTCTGGAATGGCCAACCAGAAGGGGGAAACCCAGCCGTAAGAAGCGGTCGACATTTCTGAGAATTTCTATGCTCTGTTCTGCCGTCTTGGCGAAACCTATCCCAGGGTCTAGAATTATCCTGTCTTTTCTAATCCCTGATTCGACTGCTTTCTTCGCTCTTTCGACGAGCCAGGCTGAGACCTCCTCGACCACATCGCCGTAATCTGTCATCTGACTCATTGTCGAAGGATCTCCTCTCATGTGCATTATGATAACCGCTGCATTGCTTTGCGAGGCAACTTCAATCATTTCTTCCGACCTGAGGCCGGTAATGTCGTTGACGATATCTGCACCAGCTGCGAGTGCCGCTCTTGCTGTCACACTGCTGCAGGTGTCTATCGAGATAACTGCCCTGGGCTTCTTCTCTCGAATTTTCTCTATTACGGGAACTACTCTGGCAATCTCCCTTTCCACCGAGATCTTTTCGGCTCCCGGTCTCGAGGATTCACCACCAATATCGACTATTGCGGCCCCACTGCCGAGCATTCCCATCGCAGCATCGACGGCCGCGGCAGTGTCGCTGAACCTGCTCTCAGGGAAGAAGGAGTCTGGAGTCGCATTGACTATCCCCATAATAACCGGTTCGGAAAGATCAAGCAGCCTACCGCTACTGAGGATCACTACTGATTCCTTCTCTTCTCTCTGACGCGTTTGACAAATAGCTCGAAGACGGGATTTGGATTGCCGACCTTAGATCGGAATTCCGGGTGATACTGAATTCCGAGGAAAAATCGCTTCTCCGGAAGCTCTATTGCTTCAACGAAGGTCGCCAAGGAGGAGATGGTCAATCTATCCTCATCCTTTTCTCCCGGATTTCTAAAGAGATCGGGGAAGCGGTCTAGATTGACTTCGTATCTATGTCTGTGCCTTTCGAATGCTATCTTCTCATTGTATGCGTCCATCAGCACCGTGCCTTCTTCAATTGGAGTCTCCTGTGCCCCCAGCCTCATAGTTCCTCCGAGCTTCATAATTGCCTTCTGCTCTTCCATCATGTCAATGACCGGGTATGGGGTTGAAGGATCAAATTCCGTTGAGTTGGCATTTTCGTAATGGGAAACGTTTCTTGCAAACTCGACAACCATCAGCTGCATTCCCAGACAGATACCGAGGATAGGGATGTCTTCCTCTCTTGCCGCCTTAATTACAGCAATTTTTCCTTCAATGCCTCGCTTGCCGAAACCACCTGGGATAATTATTCCGTCGTATTTTCGAAGTTCGTTCTTAATTTGGTCTTCCGTCATCTCTTCGAAGCACTCAGAATCGATTACATCGGGTTTGCTGGCGCCGCAAAGCGTAATGCTTTCAGAAATGCTCTTATAGGCATCGTCCGTCCCAAGATATTTTCCCACTATTACTATTCTGGTCGGAACGAATGTTCTCGGATAATTCCAGTCGAACCGCTCCTCTATTTCGAGGTTGAGCCATGCGGCAATCTTTCTGTGAATTCCGTAAGCATACACGATTCGTGGAACATCGTACACGTTTTCGGAGTCGGGAAGGTTATAGACCATCTGTCTGTCGAGACCGCCGAATAGAGCGATCTTTCCAAGCTCATTCTCTTCAATTGGCAGCTCCGATCTGACGGCAATCATCTGAGGCTGAATACCGATTCTTCTAAGCAGTTGAACGGATTGTTGCGTAGGCTTCGTCTTGAACTCATTAGTGACACTCAGATATGGAACATAGGTCACATGGATGAACAAGAAGTTTTCAGGACCCTCTTCTACCCATAGTTCCCGCACCGCTTCCAGAAATATCTCGCCTTCAATGTCGCCGACAGTACCGCCTATTTCTATCATTATCAGATCTCCGGGAACTTTCCTGATCCTCGACTTTATCTCATCTGTTACGTGAGGGACCATCTGCACCGTTGCTCCCAGATAGTCGCCCTTTCTCTCCTTGTCAATTATCGACTTGAATACCTGACCCGCGGTCATGTTGTTCTCTCTTCTCATGTCCTTCCCGAGAAACCTCTCGTAATGACCAAGGTCTAGATCGGCTTCGTATCCATCTTCGGTAACAAACACTTCTCCATGCTGGTTTGGGTTCATGGTCCCGGCATCCAGATTAAGATACGGGTCTATCTTAAGAGTGTTTACCTCGACTCCGCATTCCTTCATAACCCTCGCTATGGAGGCGGAGAGGATCCCCTTGCCAATGCCGCTGATTACGCCTCCAGTTACAACTACGTACTTCTTCTTCATCGCCTGCTGTCCTCCACTATCCGAGAAGTTCTCTTATATACTTTATTTCCAGAGCATGATCCGCATCGTCTCCCGGTGTCTCCAGCAACCATGGTTTATCCTGGATTCTTTCATTTGAGAGAAACACTCTGAATCCGTCCTCCTTGCCGATATAGCCTTTGCCTATCATTTCGTGTCGATCCTTCGCGGCACCGAGTGGAAATTTGCTATCGTTAAGATGTATCATCTTCAGCTTTTCATAGCCAACCTTAGAATCTATTTCATCGATAAGCTTTAGCACTCCGTCTTTGGTTCTTATCTCAAACCCGGAATCAAAACCGTGGCAGGTATCGTAAGTTACTCCGATCCTTTCAGGTTGTGCCGAACCCTCGACGATCATACTAAGCTCGTCAAAACTGCTCCCTATGTGATTGCCTTTCGCTGCTACATTCTCGAGAAGAAGCATCACGTCGCTTTCCTGATTCTCATCAAGCACTATTTCGAGACCTTTCAGTATTCTCTCTATTCCTTCATGCAGCCCGTCTCCAAGATGGCTTCCGGGATGAAAGTTCAGATACTTCAGACCCAAGGCGGCTGTAATCTTCATTTCAAGGGAAAGCAGGCGCACTGATTTCTCCCAGACCTCTTCATTGGGAGAGGCGATGTTCACCAGGTAACCGGAATGAACCATGCAATCGAACGGATCAAGCGACTTCTCTTTCATCTCATGGATGAAGGCGGATGCCATCTCCTCCTTTGGAAGTGAGGCTCTCCACATCCTGGGACTGTGCGGGAAGATCTGAAAGGTGTTTCCGCCGATTGCCAGCGTGTCTTTAGGGACTTTGTCAAGACCCTTTGAGGTTGACATGTGTGCTCCAAGTCTTATCATCACTTCACCCCATCATTCTTCTTCGCCAATTCTAAGAATTGCCAGGAAGGCGTTCTGCGGAATAGTCACCTGACCGATCTCCCGCATTCTCTTCTTTCCCTCTTTCTGCTTTTCCAGGAGCTTCATCTTTCTTGTCACATCCCCTCCATAGCACTTCGCCAAAACATCTTTACGGAGGGCCTTTATGTCGCTTCTCGCAATTATTCGTCCTCTCGATTTTGCCTGTATTGGAATCTGGAACTGATGCGGAGGAATCAGTTCGCTCAACTTGTCAACCACTTTCTTCGCGACTTGATACTCCTTGTCTACATGAACGATGAACGAAAGCGAATCGACTGTCTCTTTGTTGACGAGAATAGTGACTTTCACAAGATTCGATTCACGGTAGCCAAGTATATCGTAATCCATTGAGGCATACCCTCGAGAAATGGCCTTCATCCTGTCAAAGAAATCAAACATTATTTCTGACAAGGGCGCTTCGAAACGCATCACGACACGGTTCTTTCCAGCGTTTTCGACTGCCTTGAAATCTCCTCTCTTCTCGGAAGTTATAAAGCCGATCAAATTCCCCATATATTCTGAAGGAGTGATAATCGAGAGATCGACAAAAGGCTCCTCGACCTTCGAGAAATCTCCGGGCTCCGGGAAACTTGCAGGATTTGTTATCTCGATAATGTCTCCGTTCTGAGACGTTACTCTGTAGACAACGTTTGGAGCCGTTAGAATACAGGCTATTTCAAACTCTCTTTCAAGCCTCTCCCTTACGACATCCATATGAAGCAGACCGAGAAAACCCACCCTGAATCCAAAGCCCAACGCCGGAGAGTTTTCCGGCTCGAAAACCAGTGCGGCGTCGTTCAATTTGAACTTGTCGAGAGCCTTTCTCAGTTCTTCGTAGTACTCGGGCATCCCAGGAAACATTCCGGCGTAGACCATCGGCTTCGCCTCTTTGTAGCCCGGAAGAGCTTCATCGGTCGGATTATTTGCAGAGGTTATGGTGTCGCCGATCTTAGCGCTCGATACGTCTTTAATAACTGCAATGACGTAGCCCACCTCACCTGCATCGAGAGAATCTGTCTTTTCCATTTGAGGAAGAAAGTATCCCACTTCAACAACTTCAAAAGTTTCGCCGGAGGCCATCATCTGTATCTTGTCACCCTCTTTGACACTCCCATCAAAGATTCTCACGTGAACCACGACTCCTCTGTACTTGTCGTAGATCGCGTCGAAAATCAAGGCTTTGAGAGGTGCCTCCAATATGCCCGAAGGAGCCGAAACCTTGCGCACAACAGATTCCAGTATCTCTTTCACGCCCTGACCGGTCTTCGCACTTGCCTGAAGACAGTCTTCAGGTGTATAGCCGATCAAATCGACGATTTCCGCTAGAGTCTCTTCGATATTTGCATTCGGAATGTCGATCTTGTTAAGAACGGGGATAAGCTCCAGATCATTCTCTATAGCGAGATATGTGTTCCCCACCGTCTGAGCCTCGACCCCCTGAGAGGCATCCACCAGAAGAATCGCGCCCTCGCAAGCAGCAAGGCTTCTCGATACTTCATAATTGAAGTCGACGTGGCCGGGCGTATCTATAATATTGATTTCGTAAGTAAGACCGTCTTCTGCAAGATAATTCAGCTTCACGGACTTCGATTTGATCGTTATCCCTCTTTCTCGCTCGATATCCATCGAATCCATGAACTGATCCTGCTTGTGTCTCCTCTCCACGGTGTCTGTTATATCCAGTAGTCTATCCACGAGAGTCGTCTTTCCGTGGTCGATGTGTGCAATTATCGATATGTTCCTTATGCGATCACTGTTATACATTAGAACTCCCTCCTGCCGATCAAGGATGATTCTATCACAGCGCAGGTTAAGCAAGTTGAATTAAACAGAAAGGAATGAGAATATCTCCAGAAATAATGCTGGAGTATCCTCTCAACTTCGGAAAATCTAGTTTAGCCTATCATGAAAGCGAAATCATTCACCCCTACGTCAAAACTGGCCGGTGAGCTCTTTCAAAAACGTTGGGAGAGCAAACGCTGCCCCGTGAATCTCAGTATTGTAGTACCTCAACGGCGCTTCAAAGTCAAGCACTCTATCTTCGTCATAATCTTTCACTGGGTCGACCTCTTTCGAACCGATGGTATAGGTCCACATTCCGGAGGGATAAGTAGTCATGAAACTAGTGTACATCTTCGAGACAGGGAAGACCGAGGAAATTCTGTTATAGGCAATAGCCACCCACCCCTTATCGTAGAAAGGATCCTCGGTTTCGGCACAGAAGATTCCATCTTTCTTCAGAGCCTTGTAACAATTTGAATAGAACTCTTTGGTGAAGAGATGACCCCCTTCACCGGCCGTCGGATCGGTAGAATCGACAATAATTACATCAAAGTAATCCTTGTTATTCCTGACAAAATCGGCACCGTTTTCATTTATTATCGATGCCTTTGGGTTATCTAATTCGACAGACATTTCTTTTAGGTGAAGTTTCGCTGCATCTATTACATACGGATCTACTTCACAGAGAATCGCTTCCTCAACCGAGGGGTGTTTGAGGACTTCCCGCAGACTTCCCCCGTCGCCTCCTCCGATTATCAAGACTCGCTTAGGGTCGGGGTGAGTAAATAGCGGCACGTGAACCAACATCTCGTGATACATAAACTCATCGGCTTCAGTGAACATCGTTATGCCATCCAGAACAAGAACCATGCCAAACTCGGGATGCTCGAAAATATCTATTCTCTGAAATGGACTCTGAAATGAATAGACGAGTCGCTTCATTTTCATGAAAAGTCCTGCGTTTCCTCCCGTGTAGTACTCCATGTACATAAGATGATTCAGAGTTCTCAGCTCTCTATCTTCCATTTCTTCACCTCCAAATTATCAACGCAATTATCTCATCACTCTCGAGCAGCAACGCTTCTTGTTCAATCCCACCCTTTGTCTTCAGTCATCGAATGCCATCAAGAGCCGAATATCCGGGCAACGAGGCCAAATGATTCTATCACTTTGATTAAGGAGGAGTCAAACTTGTGTAATACCATTTTCAGAGGCTCATTTGACAACTGTGTTGATTTTCCACACTCTTCGTCATTCGGTCGCATCGTGATGGTAGAATTGGGAGTAAAGACTTTCCCTGACAGGAGGCCTTCGAATGTTCTTAAGGCAAGACATGGGTATTGATTTGGGAACTGCCAACACTCTGGTCTATGTAAGAGGCCAGGGCGTAGTGACTAATGAACCCTCAGTTGTTGCGATCGATGTAAATTCCGGGAAGATCCTTCAGGTTGGCCTGGAGGCAAAAAGAATGGTTGGAAAGACGCCGGCCAGTATCGTTGCTACTCGCCCGCTGAAGGACGGAGTAATTGCGGACTACGACATTGCGCTCGCCATGTTGAAGTATTTCATGGGTAGAGCGACTGGAAGACGCAGCTTTGTCAAGCCGAGAATAGTAATCGGAGTGCCTTCGGGAGCGACGGAAGTTGAAAGAAAGGCCATTGTCGATGCTGGAATGGAAGCAGGAGCAAAAAAGGTCTTTCTCATCGAAGAACCGATGGCAAGTTCAATCGGCGCCGGTCTGAATGTTGAAGAACCGACCGGCAATATGATAGTTGACATCGGCGGAGGAACAACCGAGATAGCAGTGATCTCTCTCGGAAGCATAGTTTTGAGTCAGTCAATAAGAGTCGGCGGAGATGAAATGGATGACTATATCGTCCAGTATATCAAGGAGAAGTACAGACTCATGATCGGTGAAAAGACGGCGGAGCGAATCAAAATTGAGATTGGAAATGTCGTCGAAACCGAGGAAGACGATAGTCATTACGCCGAGATTGTGGGACTTGATCTCAACTCGGGACTGCCAAGAAAGATATCTATCTCAGGCGCCGAGGTCCGCGAAGCAATTGTCGAACCTGTTGCTAGAATCGTGGAGGCGGTTAAGCTCACGGTGGAGAACACACCTCCCGAACTTATTTCGGATATTGTTCAAAGCGGCATTGTTATTGCCGGCGGAGGTTCTCTTCTCAACGGAATGCAGGAATTGATTCAGAGAGAAACCGGCATTACCGTTGTGATTGCCGACGATCCCTTGACCTGTGTGGCTAGAGGGGCAGGTCAGGTTCTGGAGAGAGTCTCAATACTTGAAAGACTTGAAAAAGGCAACTTGAGATAAGGAGAGACATCTCAGGTGAAGTTCGCTGAAGCGGCGGTAGTAATCCTAATGATTTTTCTTATCCTATTATCATTGCTGGAAGTAACGGGAATTAATAGAAAGGTTTCTGAAATACTCGATGGTGCTGCCTTGCCCTTGATAAACGTAAGGGTAGATGTTGAAAACTTCTTTAGAGCCGTCTTCCAAACGAGGAGCATCGATCGGGTCATCAGGGATCTGAATAGATATGCAGATTCCTTCGCTGACAGGTTCGAATTTCCTGTACCTATGAGAGTCGCATTCTTCAGTTTCGAGAGAAATAACATGGCCATCATGACAACTGACAGCAGAGCATCTCAGGGTGTTCCTGTTGCCTCGATTTTTTCGTCAACAATCTATGGCATAGTGAAGAGCTCGAGTGAAGGATATCTGATAGTTTCGCCCTTGACGTCTCCCGGTGCAAGGATTTCAGCCTCAGTTGACACAGAGGGAAAGGTTGTCGAAGGGGCTGTCTATTCTAGCGCGGGCAGACTATATTTCTCGACTTTCGATCCCTACTATCTGACTGAAGGCGATCCTGTGAGAATCGCCGCAACGGTTCCGGGATATGGCTACTACAAGGCCATGAATCTTGATCTGATCGGTGAAATTGCAGGTCCCCAAGGAAGCGATTATCTTGTGAAGTCTCCAAATGTCTTCGGCGACTACTTCGTATATCTGGAGTGGCAGGAATGATCTGGCTTTTGCTGATAATTCCGGCTCTTTACCTTGATCTTGGATTCGGAGATCTGATCCCTCTGTACCCGACTTATCTCACGTTGCTAGTTTTTCTTCCCACTAGGAATGTACCCTTTGCCCTATCTCTTGCTCTGCTCCTGTCATGGATAGTCGGGATGGCTCTTTCCGGTATCAGTATGGTTATTGCCCTGGCTGCTATCGTTACATTTTCCTCGATGGCTATCCACGGTCGCTACAGGACACCGAGTTTCGGTACTCTTACTTCGGCTCTGCTGGGTCTTGCAGGAGTCTTTTTCGCAGGCACGGGCTTTGGCATTCTGATTCCTTTTTTCATAACATTTCTTGTCCTTAGGAGGTTGAGTGTTGAGGACTAAGAGGTTCGACCTTTTCTTCGTGCTTTTTCTTCTCACGATAGGCTTTTTCATATACAAACTCTACGACTACCAGATAGTCAATTCCGAGAAGTATGCCGAGCAGGTCGAGAGTATAAGCCGCCGATCGATTTCCATACTGCCTCCTAGAGGGATGATTCTCGATAGAAACGGGATCCCTATTGCATGGGACGCGCCTTACTACGAAATAGAGAAGAAAGTAGTCTTTCTTCCTGAGGATTTGAAGAGAATGGTTATTAACTCATTCGATGAGAGCGAGCAAGCGGAAATCCTTCTTAAGCGGCTTGAGATCTTCGGCAGCGTAGAGACAAGCCTTCCCGCTGCAGTAGTAGAAAGGCTCGGCGACTACCCCGAACTGGAAATATCCGAGAGAATCATAAGGTATTATCAGAACAACCCCGGAATTGCACATGTTGTAGGCTACATAAAATTTGACGGAGAGCCGGTTATGGGGATCGAGAAGCAATACAATGATCTTCTGAGAGGAACTCCCGGCGAGAAGCTTATACGTGTCGATGCACTGGGAACACAGATCAGTCTTGAGGGTGAAAGGCCGCCCGTTGCTGGAGAAGATTTGAAAATCACGATTGACTCCCAGCTCAGCAGATACATTTACGACCTAATAAACGAAACCGGGAAGAGCGGCGCCGCAGTTGTAATGAAGACCGACGGAGAGGTTCTCGCTCTCGTTTCGGTACCGAGTTTCGAGAACATGTTTTTCACGAGGGGAATTTCGACAAGGGACTGGGAGCGCCTAAATCTGGATCCTTCCAGGCCGCTGGTCAATAGAGCGGTCAGTCCCTTTTCACCAGGCTCCGTGATTAAGCCGTTCATTGCCATGGTAGCCCTGGCTGAAGGAGTAGACAGCACGAAGGAAATCGACTGCGGGGGCATCTTCCAGTATAAAGACAGCCAGGGTGTGGTTCAGGGAGTATACAGGGATTGGAACCTCTATGGACATGGAGAGACCAATCTCAGCAAGGCCATCACCGTTTCTTGCAACATCTACTTCTACCAGCTTGGATTGGAACTAGGAATCGATACTCTCCACAGATACGCTGAAATCTGGCAGGTCTTTGAGCCCACCGGCATTGATTTGCCTGAAGAATCGGTCGGACTAATGCCTTCGCCCGACTGGAAACGTGAGAACCTTGAAGAGAGCTGGTTTCCTGGAGACACGATCCAGATATCGATAGGACAGGGATATCTCAGCATAACTCCTCTGCAACTGGCGAAAATGACCGGGGAGATTGCGATGAGAGGCAGAGAAATCATTCCTTTTGTCGGTTCAAAGCAAGAGAGCGAAAAAGTGCCAATCAAGCTGGGAGACAGCGAATGGGATCTAGTCATCAACGCAATGGGAGATGTAGTAAGCAAGGGAGGAAGTTCGGCCGATGCAGGAACCGCTTATTCCTCTTTCAGAGATTTCGCAGAGACGGCCGCTGGAAAGACCGGAACAGCCGAGCAAGGAGGTTCAAAGCCGACTCATTCATGGTTCACAGGATTCATGCCGCTTTACGAACCAGAGATCGTTGTTACGGTATTTATTCATGAGGGGGGCTACGGGTCGGGATTGGCCACTCAGATATCGAGAAAGATCATGGATTACTATATAGAAGAATATACCCGGTAGAAAATCATTCTACCGGGCTCACAAAATTCAATTCATCTCCAAATCTGAAAGAGATTCTTCTCTCTTCGAAGAAGCCGGTGACTCTTTCAACTTCATCTTTCCTAACGGCGATTACACAGAGAACTCTGTCGGAATAATCGACTTTCTGCAAAGAGAAGTCCTTATTCTCCCGAAAGAGTCTGCTGAAGTCGTTCCACTGGGTGTATGCCATCTCTCCGATCAACTCAATGCCCGGGCGAAAAGTTACTGGTTTTGCAGCCTTGAGAGACTCTAGAGCAGTCCCGCCATAAGCGTCTATCAGACCTCTTATTCCCAGCTTAACTCCACCGAAGTATCTAGTCACGACTACTACTACATTCGTAAGTTCTAGACTATCGATGGCTCCCAGAATTGGTTGCCCGGCAGATCCATGAGGCTCTCCCGCATCCGAGTAATTGGCGACTTCCTTTCCTGGAAGCGAAATGCGGTAGGCCCAGCAGGAGTGGCTGGCACTTGAATGCTCCTGAGAGACGTTCTTGATAAAAGACTTCGCCTCTTCCTCACTTTCACATCTCCGGCTGCTGCCAATGAACCTTGATCTCTTGACGTTGATCTCAAAGTATCCTGTTTCGAGAATAGACTTGCTGCAACCCATTATTCTCCTCTTGACAGCTTGTCAATGAAGTCCATCGAGGGACCAAGAATGTAGTTGGCATCTGCCAGAGTCTTTTCGTATACTTCCAGCCTCTTCATAAACTCATAGAAATCTGGATCCTTGTTGTACGCATCTGCATAGACCGAAAGAGCCTTTGCATCTCCGGTTCCGATTATTATGTCAGCTTCCTTCTGAGCGGTAGCTATCATTATCTGGGCTTCTTTATCAGCCTCGGCCCTGAGTTTCTGTGCTTCCCTGTTTCCCTCGGCTCTAATGAGAGAAGCCTCCTGAATTCTTTCGGACTTCATTCTTTCGAAGACTGCGTTTCTATTCTCATCCGGTAGATCGGCTCTCTTCACGCGAACGGAGATAATCTCGATGCCGAAATCTTTCATATCGTTGGCGGCAAGTGTCGTGATCTCATCGAGAACATCAGTTCTCTTGCCCGAAATGACATCGTCGTAATCGAGCTTTCCGAAAGTATTTCTAACGTGCGAATACACTACGTCATCTATTCTAGTAAGCGCGATCTGCTCTGACTTCATTGTCTCTATGAACTTCCTCGGATCCACTATCCTCCATAGCGCGAAAGTGTCGGTAAGGATTGTCTTCTTGTCTTTTGAGTATATTCTTTCGGCATCGACATCGTAAATCTGGATTCGCTTATCGAATTTTCTTACGTTATCGATAAAAGGAGTCTTTGTGTACAGACCGGCTTCTGTGACCGATTTCTGAATCTCTCCAAATCGCAAGACTACGGCCTGCTCAGTCTCATCAATTATGAAGAAGAAACTGGGCAGAAGAATCGCGGCGATTACCACAAGGATAGCTATTGGAATAATAAACTTGTACTTCATCACCTCACGCTCCCTTCAAGCTCAAGGAGTTTAAGCAGACTGCTCTGGTCGAGTACGACCGTTTTGCTTGTTTCTCCCAGTAATTTTCCCAGGGTCTCGAGATACATTCTCGTTCGAGTAACGTCCGGCGCCTTTTCGTACTCCTCAAGAATTGAAAGAAATCTCTCGGCTTCACCCTCGGCATTGAGAACCCTCTCCTGGGCATAGCCTTCTGCGTCTCTAGTCATCTGAGCCGCTTCACCCTCGGCCTTTGGAATCAGATCGTTCCTGTATTTTTCGGCCTCATAGATGAGCTTTTCCTTGTCCTGCTTGGCACTGTTCACATCGTCAAAGGCAGTGATGACCTGCTTTGGAGGGGCAACCTCCTGCAGGAAGACATTCTTAACGATAATACCAGTGTTAAGCCTTTCAAGCTCCGCTTGAACCCTCTCTGCAGTCTTTGTGGAGATTGTGTCCCTCTCCGTTGTGAGGATCGAGTCGATAGTGCTTGAAGCCACTTCCTCTCTGAGCACCGACTCAGTCGTGAATTTCACTATGTCGGCATCATCCACGATGTTGAAGGCAAGTTTCACTGGATCTCCAACATAGTACTGGATAACCAACTCCACCGATACTATGTTTCCGTCTCCGGTTAGCATCAGAGCCTCATTGGCCAAAGTCTGGTAAGTACCTGTTCTGATCGTCATGAAACCGATTTCCTGCTTCCTGAGATTTGAAGTATCAACTATAACGGCATTCTCAATGGGAAAGGGCAGATGATACCCAAGTCCCGGACCAACGGTCTTTGTATACTTTCCAAATCGCTTGATTAGCCCAACCTGGTCGGGTCCAACCAGAAAGAAACCGCTCAAGAAATAGACCACCACTATTGCTGCGACTATTAGCAACACAAAAAGTCCGGACCATAGAAAACTCTTTCTTGGGCCTCCACTGCTGGGAATATTATCTTCAGGCTCTTCAATTCTTACATCAACCATTATTCAACCTCCTTCCAGATTTCTATCTCGGTTCTTAGTTCTACGCCAGTAGCATCCTTAACTCTTTTCCTCACTATTTCTACCAGAGTCACGACGTCGCTCTGACTGGCGCTTTGCTTATTCACAATGAAACCGGCATGTTTTGCCGATACTTCAGCCCCTCCGACCCTCAAAGATTTCAGGCCGAGCCCTTCAATGGTTGACCCGACATAGAAATCCGGCCTCGGTCTCATGAAGACGCTGCCGGCACTCGGTTCCTCGAGCGGCTGTTTCTCTAACCTCTTGCCCAGGATCTCCGTCATCTTTCTTCCGATTTCGGACTTTTCTCCCCTTTCAAGGGAGAACTCCGCGCCAACCACTATTCCATCTCCGAATCTGAAGATGCTGTTCCTGTAGGAGAACCCTGCGGATTTGCCATCGATCTCGATCAATCTGCTCTTATCATCAAGATAGAGGATCTTCGTCACCCGCTCTGCGATCTCCCCGCCGAAAGCGCCGGCGTTCATCAAGACCGCTCCTCCAATGGAACCGGGCAGGCCAGTCAGGAACTCCATACCCGCGAGTCCTTTCGACAAACAATGCCACAGTAGAGAGTTGACACTGGCTCCGGCCTCAACGAAAACTCTCTCGCCGGACGACTTAATCAGATTCAGATTCCTTGTCGATACTACTACACCTTCGTAGCGATCGGGACAGACGACATTCGAGCCTCCGCCGATTATCCTGTACGGGATTCCCTCCGATCTGACAAAACCAATTATCTCTGAAAATGCTTCGCCGGAGTAAGGCGAGACGAAAACTCTTGCAGGACCACCGATCCTGATCGTTGTGTGCCATTTTAAAGGCTCATTAAGCCTCACGTCCGCCCCTCGCGCGTACAGTGAGCCGAAGTAGTCAATTAACTCTCTTTTTGCCATTGATAAAGCCTTTCAGCAATCTCCTTGCCATTGTGTAGACTCAATAAGTAATTCTTCAATTCAAGTCTCTTCGAAAGAATCGAGTGGATACCCTCCAGAACGAAGGCTTTCGTAGACTTGTCAGTCAACTCATCTCCATACACTCTTGCAAGCGCTTTCACCGCAACCGAAGAATTCGTGCTGCTGAGGGCCATTATTAACTGATCCCGCAGTTCGGAATCACTGTTCTCATCCAGAAGCAAGACCAGAACGTCAACGACATTCTCTCCTTCACCCAAGCGCGCAAGCGCTTCGTAGATGACTATTTGCGATCTCTCGTCGCTGTAATCTCTCAACATTTCGTAAAGATGCGGCACGGCCCTTCTGTCTCCAATCTCACCCGCGAGATCTGCAAGATACAGTCTCGAGACGGGATCGATTTCCTTCATTCTCATTTTGTCTAGCAAGAGAGGAACGACAGCCTCACCCATCTGTAGCAACGCTTCAAAACAGATCTGCGCTGTCTCGCTATCCTCGCTTACCATAAGTTCCAGAAGCACCGGGACTGCCTCTGTTCCCTTTTCGTCTATGATTCTGTTTATCAACTCTTCTCTATTCATGCTTCACCTCTACTTCTACTCTGGAATCTGACCGCTCATTTCCTCAATTTCCTTTTCCTTTGAGCAGCCGCGAAGCTCTTCAATCCTGGAGATTGTCTCCGGGCCTACCTGCTCCTTCCTTACAACAAAATGCCTGTCCGCAATCAGCGCAATTTGAGGAAGATGAGTTATTACGATAGTCTGAATCTCGCTCGAGATCTCCCTGAGTTTCTCCGCAACTACTGTTCCCAGCCTCTGGCCAACTCCGGAATCAACTTCATCGAATACTATTGTCTCAAGATCCAGCTGGTCCTTCAAAGCCGACTCCAGAGCCAGCAAGAATCTTGAAAGCTCACCGCCCGAGGCAACTTTTCCTATCTCCATGTATTCCATTCCCGGATTAGTCTTTACCATCATGGTGACCCGGGAGGTTCCATAACTCCTGGGCATCTCCTCTGGCTGGAGGTGGAATCTCAGCTCCGCACCCTTCATCCTGAGATCCTCAAGATGCAATTTGATTTGATCTTCTATCTCCCCCGCCCTTGCGGCTCTCTTTTGATCAAGGACCTGTCCGGTTTTCCTCATTCTGACCAAGAGGTCCTCTTCAAGTCTCTTAAGTTTCTCTTTCCTCTCCTCGAGCTCTTGAAGTGTGCCGAGCTCCCTCTTGAATGCTCCAAGCCTCGAGAGAATATTTTCGGCAGAATCTCCGTACTTTCTCTTGAGACCTTGAATCAGCGTCATCCTGTTTTCGATAGCGGTGAATTCCTCGTCATCGATTTCGAGTGAGTCTCTCTCCTCTTCGACCATTGAGTAAAGAGAGTCCAGTTCCTCAAGGGCAATCTGCAGATTCTCATGCCATCCCTTGTATCCGAAATCCTCTATCCTTTCAATGATAGTCACTGCATCATTGAGAGAGTTATATATGGAGAGCTCGCCGTCCTTCAGGATCTCTCGAAGTTCCTGAAAGGTATCAATGAGAGTCTGGGCGTTTCTGTATCTGGTATACTTCATTTCAAGGGCCTGGTCTTCCCCTGGCTGAAGCTCTGCCTGCTCAATCTCACTTATCTGAAAACTCAGGAAATCCTTTTCTCTTTCGATCTGAGCCGGGTCGACGCTAAATGAATCAAACTCCCGTCTCACCTTTATAAACTCACCATATAGTTCTCTATACTGGTTTAGGCTTTCCTCTCCCCTGAGGGCATGATCGAGAATCTCATGGTGTTTCGATTCATCAAGCAAGCTCACGCTGCTGTGCTGAGAATGTATCTCCACTCTGTCGCGAAAGGCAGTCTGAACTATCTGCCTAGGCACCATCCTTCCATTGATTCTATAAATAGTCCTCTGCCCGGTAAAACTAACGGTAACGAGTAGCTGATCTCCGTCGATTTCTATCCCCATCTCCTCAAGTCTTGACGACAAAGAATTATCGACTTCGAAGTTTCCCTCAATGCTTCCAGCGTTTTCGTTGTCCCACTGTGGAGGAAAGCCTAGAACTGCCCAAAGAGCCTTCAGAAAAATTGTTTTGCCTGCTCCAGATTCACCGGTTATAGCATTCATACCGCTGGAGAACTCAACATAGAACTCCTTGAAAGTGAGAAAATCATTTCCTGCCAGCGACAGCAGCATATTTTCCTCCATTTTCGCAACAGATCGGCGTCTCTATAATAATCTATCTATCAGTCTATTATACTATTGATCAATTGCACCTTCAGTAACTCTGATTTACGTGCGGCACACCGGGTATGAGATTCGCGAGCGCCTTGACAGTCACGGTTGCACTCCGTATAATGTTCACTGTGACGCATTAATTGGAGGTTATTAATCATGAAAAGAACATACCAACCATCTAGAGTCAAGAGAAACAGAACACACGGCTTCCTTGTCAGATCCAGAACAGTCGGAGGCAGAAAAGTGCTTGCGAGTAGACGAAGAAAGGGAAGAAAGAGACTTTCTGTGTGAATCTGAAAGACCAGTCCCTGAGTAAAAATGAAAGGCTAAGAAGGAAGGCAGACTTCGACAGAGTCTTCAAAAAGGGAAAATCTATTGTTGACCCTTTTTTTGTTGTATTGTATGTTAAGAATGGTCTGCCTTTTTCTCGTATAGGCGTATCGATAAGACGGAAATTCGGAAAGGCGAATTTGAGAAATCGACTCAGAAGACTGGTTAAAGAGGTCTTTAGAACTAATAAATCAGCGTTTCCCAATGGGTGTGATATACTTTTTATTGCAAGAAAGGATCTATCCGACCTGTTTAAGAAGAGAAAAGTTGGATTCATTGATATGGTGCCTGTTGTCATGCGAATCGCTGAGAAAATTGGAGAAACGTCCGATGAAAAAGATACTGCTGTTTCTGATAGATTTCTACAGAAGAAAGATCTCACCTAGAACCCGCCCTAGATGCAGGTTTTATCCCACTTGTTCAGCATACACATACGAGGCTATAGAAAGATTTGGAGCCCTCAAGGGGCTCATTCTCGGAACATGGAGAATACTAAGATGCAATCCCTTCAATCCAGGAGGCTTAGACGAAGTACCAGATCACTTCACGCTATTGAGGAGGCACGAAAAATGAAAAGAGCGATAATTCTGACTCTAATCTTAATAACTTTATTCACGCTCTCTGTATCGGGCAAAGAGCTTCTTACTCAGGAAGGTACCAGCACGCTCATAGTTTCGGGCAAGACGCTTAAAGTAACACTTGATACTGCTAACGGGCTGATTCTAGGAGTTACGAGTTATGCCGATAACAAGTCTGTCGAGTTTTACGTCTATAATGAGACTTTAGGGAAAGACGGTTTCAACATTTTCGATGTTGAAGGCAACGAGCTTCTGCCTACTTCGTTTTCGTACAGGAAGGATGTCGATGGAAATGTTATCGTGACCTTCAACTATGAGCAAGGCAGCAAATCCTATATCATTCTCAACAGCCCTTATTATGATTTCAAAGTCGAGCTTGATTTCAATCAGAAGATAGAGGTCGCTCTGCCATTCATCTCGTACGAGAATCAAACGCTTGGACCGGATTCCTCATATTACTTAACCTATGATAAATTCAGCGGTCAGAAGACACTCTTTGCCATAACGTCTATGCAGGGAAGCTTTAAGTTCCAGAGGTATGTGGCGGAGAGCGGCAGAGGTCTTCTCGAATCATTTGCCGGTCCTATGAGGTTGATACATATAAAACAGGCTCTTCCTCAACAATATGATGCAATAGTCAAGGATCTTCAGGACTTTGGGGGAGTGACCTTCTTCTCCTGGATTTATCACGGGATAGTATACTTCCTTTTCTGGCTCTATCAGTGGTCTGGAAATTTCGGTTGGGCGTTGATCCTCTTCACTATTGTGACGAGATTCATTCTCTATCCTCTCTATCATATCCAGACCAAATCTATGCTTATGATGAGAATGCTCCAGCCGGAAGTGGATAGAATCAAGAAGAAATACAAGGATCCCAAAAAGCAGCAGGAAGCAATGATGGCTCTCTATAAGGAAAAGGGTTATAATCCTGCCTCGGGATGTCTTCCAATCCTTCTTCAGTTGCCCGTTCTTATCCTTCTGTACAATGCAATAAGGTATTTCAGTGAAGTGATGGCATATACGCCGGGATTTCTCATATGGAAGGATCTATCCGTTGGAAACTTCGTGCAGAACATACCGTTTATTATTATCACGGTGGTCGTAGGAATATTCAGTTCGTTACTCACGGCTCAGGATGCCAGATCGGCAAGATCAGGAGTCATTATGCAGGTCATATTCCCGATACTGTTTGCCACATTCCCCTCTGGGCTGTTGCTTTACTGGACCACCCAGAGTGTACTTCAGCTCTTAATAAGCTGGGTAGTCTACAAACGCCATGGGATAAAGGGGCTGACATTGAGGCAGATGCTCGGTTTATCGGAGAAACCTGCGAAGTAGATGGAGATATGCTCAGGAGGTGTTAGTCGAAATGAAGCCAGTTGAATACAGGGCCGAGACAGTCGAGGAAGCAATCAGATCAGCTCAGGCGGATCTTGGCGCCTATGATGATGAAATTGAAGTTTCTGTCAAAGAGAAGGGCTCAAAAGGCTTTCTTGGAATCTTCGGATCGAAAGAATCGGTTATTGAAGTAACCCTGCTTGATAAACATTGGGAGAGAAAGCTTCACGATTTTCTGAAGGGAATCCTAAAAAACTTCGACGAAGAGACCTTCTCCGAGATCAAGCTTGTTGGAAGAACTTATAGAGTGAGAATCGAAGGCGAGGAGGTCGCAAGACTTATCGGAAAACATGGAAAGACAGTGGCCGCGCTGCAGCATATACTTAACATCTATGCAAACAGAATGGCTCCGACGAAAGTCAATGTCACCGTGGACATAGGTGATTACAGACTTGAAAGAAAGAGGCTGGTTGAAGAAATAGCCCACAGGACGGCGAAGTCCGCTTTATCTAAGAAGAGCAAGATAGTCATGGAACCTATGTTTGCCTTCGAGCGCAGGCTGGTTCACGAGGTAGTCTCTCAGTATGAGGATCTGAAGAGCTATTCCGTTGGTTTCGAGCCTTACAGAAAAGTCGTGGTCGAATATAGCGAAAGAAAGTTCTCTTACGACAGAAGATCGGATTCAAAGAGGAGGCGCTATGACAGTGTCAGACAGAATTCTGATAGGCAGAGCGCTTGAAGTCAATCCACAGCTCTTCGACAATGAGAATGTGAAGAGCGTTTCAAAGCGCGTAATGATAGGAAAGGCACAAGGTGCCTCGAACTTCGTGATGAGGCTGTTCACTGTCGGAGAGGGTGGATACAGCCCTCACCACAGTCATCCATGGGAACACGAGGTCTTCATTGTAGCTGGTGAAGCGGGAGTCGTAACTGACCAGGGCGAAGTGGAAGCCCCGGCCGGGAGTTACGTTTTTATTCCATCTGGAGTGAAGCATCAGTTCAAGAATAGGGGAAAGGGAAATCTTGAATTTATCTGCGTGATTCCATCTTCGGCAGATGAGGAATAGAATATATACAGTTGATAAGTAGAATTTGATGCGAAGGAGGAACCGACATGCCGTTTTACAGATATAAGTGCGAAGACTGTGGAGAAGAAACCGAAGCCTTCCAGAAAATGTCCGATGAACCCCTTACGGTCTGCCCAGCATGCGGGGGCCATCTGAAGAAACTGCTTAACAGCGTGGGAGTTGTTTTTAAGGGTGGAGGCTACTACAGCACAGATTCAAAGAAATCTTCGACAGCAGATAGCAGCAAGAAGCCTTCAACTTCTACCAGCAAATCAGAATAACTAGAAGACATCTAAGCTAAGGTAAGGAACTGCGTTTGTTGAAAGAGGGGAGAACAATCCCCTCTTTGCCTTTTCATAGGCGACCATGGCAATCATGGCAGCGTTGTCCGTGCAAAGATCGACGGGAGGAAAGTATACCCTTACGCCCGTCTCTTCAGATAGCTTCTCTGCCCTATCTCGCAAAAGAGAGTTAGACGCGACCCCACCTGCAAAGGCAATCTCATTAAGACCTGAGTTGCCGGCAGCATCAAAGGCCTTAGTAACAAGTGAATCGACTATCGCTTCCTGGGCCGATGCTGCGACATCGTTTACAGAAGCAGAGGGATTTTTCCTCAAGAAATAGAGAACGGAAGTCTTGAGACCGCTGAATGAGAAGTCAAAATTTCCCTTTTCTTGAAGCGGCCTGGGAAAGTGATACAACACCTCTCCCTTCATTGCGGCCTTCTGTATCGCCGGACCTCCCGGATACCCCAGTTCCAGCAGCCTTGCAATCTTGTCAAACGCCTCGCCGGCCGCGTCATCTCTGGTCTTGCCTATCAACTCGATTTTGTCCCAATCCCTCAAGACAAGTATTTCAGTGTGTCCGCCCGATACTAGAAGCACCATGAAAGGAGGCCTCAGAAACGGATACTTCAGAAAGTTCGCATAAACATGTCCAAAGAGATGGTTTATACCTATGAAGGGTTTGCTCGTCGAGAGAGCCATCGCCTTCGCGAAAGAAAGACCTACAAGCAACGACCCGACAAGTCCGGGCCCCATTGTGGAAGCGAATACATCGATATTATCTAGCGTCATATGGGCTTCTTCGAGAGAACTCTCAACTATTTTGTCGATGATCTCGAGATGATTTCTCGCAGCGATTTCCGGAACCACTCCCCCGAATCTTCTGTGGATATCTATTTGAGAGGAGACTACAGAAGAGAGAAGGTGGCCATCTTCAATGATGGCCACCGCTGTTTCATCGCAAGAACTCTCGAGAGCCAGAATTTTCATCAGGCAGATTCTCTCGAAATTATCTCCGGAGAAGAGTTATGTACTATGACATCTTCGTTGATGACGACCTTCTCCACATTGTTCATGGTAGGAATGTCATACATTATATCAAGCATTACCTGCTCCATCACACTCTTAAGAGCTCTAGCGCCAGTTCCTCTCTTCATAGCTCTTTCAGCGATCGCAGTTAATGCCCCTTCGGAGAATTCAAGCTCGACGCCATCGAGTCCGAGCAACTTCTGGTACTGCTTCAGAATGGCATTTCTCGGCTCACTCATTATTCTCTTCAGATCCTCTACGTCGAGATCGTTCAGCGCCGCCAGTACCGGAAATCTCCCCACGAATTCTGGAATCAGTCCGTACTGAATGAGGTCATCAGGCACAACCTGTTGAAGGACCTCACCAAGTCTTAGCTGGTTCTTTCCTTTGACCTTCGCGCCAAATCCCATGGAAGAATCAAGAACTCTCTGTTTTATTATGCTGTCCAGTCCGCCAAAAGCTCCGCCAACAATGAATAGAATGTTGCTGGTATCCACTTTGATGAACTCCTGATAAGGGTGCTTCCTTCCGCCTTGAGGAGGAACATTCGCGACAGTGCCCTCAACAATCTTCAGCAGCGCCTGCTGTACTCCCTCTCCGGAAACGTCTCTCGTAATAGAGGGGTTGGGCGATTTTCTTGCTATCTTGTCGATCTCATCGATATAGATTATCCCAAGCTGGGCCTTCTCGACATCGTAGTTTGATGACTGAAGAAGCCTTAGAACGATATTCTCGACATCCTCACCAACATACCCCGCTTCTGTGAGCGGTGTCGCATCTGCAATAGCAAACGGTACATCGAGTATGCGAGCAAGGATTCTGGCAATAAGCGTCTTTCCTGAACCTGTAGGTCCAACCAGCATAATATTTGATTTCTCAATCTCAACGTCGTCCACGTCGTTGAAGACCCTCTTGTAATGGTTATAGACCGAGACAGAGATAGTCCTCTTCGCGTTTTCCTGACCGATCACATAGCGGTCAAGCTCCTTCTTAATATCGGCAGGAGTAGGGAGCTTCTTTCCAGGCTCTTTCTTTGCTTTCTGATCCTGCTGAATAATGTCGTAGAAAAGGTCTACACATTCATTGCAAATGTATCCTTCCGTTCCAGATATTAGCTTTTTAACCTGAGCGGCCGGTCTTCCACAAAATGAACAGTGTCTTTCAAAAGGCAAAACTTTCCCTCCCATTAATTGCTGTTTTTATTATACACTGGAATAAGATAGCTCGCACGCGGAGGTAATGGATGAACGCTCTTATTATAGACGGATACACCGATGAGCCAGCGGCCTTTGGGGTACCACCGTACATCTCGCCTAGAATACGTGCAATTGCCGGTGCCTTTCTGCTAAAAGGCCGTGAAATCGACTACCTTACGATAGACACAGTCAGGAGTAAGGACCTTTGGCAAGAAGGAAACAACTACGACTACCTGATAATCTACGGAGGAGTGACTACTTCAGGGAGATACATTGGCGGAACGCCTATCACCAGCTCTGAAATCTCAAAGCTGCTCCAATCAAATCACGAGACTTTAAGGATCGTTAGCGGCCCGGTCGTATCTGTCGGTTACACCCTTAGAGGAGGAACGACCGCTTTCTATCCAGACTTTCGAGGAGCCGATCGACTTCTGAGAGATGAGTTTGAGGTTGCGGCTTTTCTCGGAATCGCATCGAACGAATCGAGATACTCTCTTCTTAACAGACTATATGTGGAAGGCGCTGAAATTGTTGCCTTACATCCTTCCTATCCGGAAGTGATAGTTGAAATCGACATATCCTCAGGTTGTGAGAGAAGCGACGGTTATTGCTCATTCTGCACTGAATCAATTCTTTACAGTTCTTTCGAATGGAGAAGCATCGAAGGAATCGTTCAGGAGTTCGAGAAACTCAGAAGCAAGGGCGTAAAGGCTATTAGGTTCGGAAGAAGCGCAAATGTTGTTGCTTACGGATACGACAGGAGCAGAGACAGACTCGATCCGGCACTCTCAGAAGAGCTTTTCAAGTCAGCTAGTACCATACTTGAGCCCGATGTGCTTCATATAGACAACGGGAATCCAATTTTCATTGCCGGCCACCCCAGTGAATCGAGAGCAGTTATAGAATCAATTGCAAAATACGGTACTGCAGGAGACACGATTTCCTTCGGTGTAGAGAGCTTCGACAAAGAAGCCCGAAGAAGAAACAACCTTGGTGGCGGAGTCGAAGATATAATTTTCGCGATAGAGCTGGTCAATGAAATCGGTAAGAACAGAGTGGATGGGATACCCAAGTTACTACCTGGAATAAACCTGCTCTATGGTCTTCCTGGACAAAGCTGTGACAGCTTCCAGACAGACTATGAACATCTTGCAAGTATTCAGCAAGAGGAACTCCTTCTGAGGAGAATAAACATAAGGCAGGTCATGATCTTTCCCAACGCGAGAATATCGAAAATGGCAAGGCCGAAGGTAAATCACAGGCTGTTCGAAAAGCACAAGCAGCGAATAAGAGAGGAAATTGATGCAGAAATGCTAAAAAAAGTCTTCCCGGTAGGAGCGATTGTCCGGGGGGTAATTCCTGAGTTCAGCGAAGGTCTGATTCACTTCGGCAGACCCCTAGGCACTTATCCGATTCTTGTCGGCACACCGGTCGCATTTGAAAAGAAGACTGACTTCGCGGTTATTGATCACGGTATGAGATCGATAACAGGTATACCGGTGGGAACAGAGCTCAACGAACTGGGGGAGAGAGAGTTGAAATTTCTCCCTGGAATCGGAAGAGACCGGGCGAGGACTCTGGTCATCAAGAGACCGAAGGCGGTTGGAGAGCTTTTACCGATTGTCGGCCCTGAGGTATTGAAGACGTTATCTTTGATCAAGACAAGACTAGGAGGAAAATGGCTGTGAAACAGAGAGTCGTTGTAGTCACAACGGGAGGCACAATTGCAATGGTAACCGATCCCGTTACAGGAGCTTCCGTTCCAGCTCAGGGTATGAGCAAACATGTCGCTGACGTAGACGGATTGGAAGAGGTTGCCTGCGCCGAGCACCACGAGTTCTCCAACATCCCCAGTCCGTACATCAACCCCGAGACGATGTGGAAACTCTCGAAAACGGTACAAAGACTTCTAGATAGAGAAGACGTGTGCGGCGCAGTGATTACGCACGGGACGGACACGCTTGAAGAAACGGCCTATTTCCTTGACCTTACTGTCAGAAGCGAGAAGCCGATAGTCTGCACCGCTGCAATGAGAAATATCGACGAGATGGGAACAGACGGTCCCAGAAATGTTCTCTCTTCTGTAAGAGTTGCCGTCAACCCTCTTGCAGTCGGAATGGGAACTATGGTCTGTTTGAATGATGAGATTCATGCAGCTAGAGAGGTCACCAAGACCTACACAAGCAACGTTGCAACTTTTGACTCCCCTGGCCACGGACCCCTGGGAATTGTCGATGAAGACTCGGTGATTTTCTTCAGAAAACCATTGCTTAGAGCGGTATTCAATGTTGACAATATCGAATCGAAAGTAGCTCTTGTCAAGACCTTCACAGGCGATGACGGCTCAATCCTTAGAAGCCTGCCCCAGCTGGGCTTCAAAGGAGTAGTTCTTGAAACATTCGGAAGGGGCAATGTACCGGTGGAAGTGTATCACGTAGTAAAATACCTAATAGAGGAGAAAAGGGTTCCTGTTATTATTACTTCAAGGTGCTTTAAAGGCCGTGTTCTTGGAGTTTATGGATATGTTGGAGGAGGAAAGAGTCTGGCCGACTTAGGCGCAATTTTTGCACAGGAGTTGTCCTCGATCAAGGCTAGAATCAAGTTGATGGTCATAATGGGGATCACAAATGATATGGCGGAGATTGAAAGGCTCTTCAAACTCCCTTTGAAGGGGGCATAATGTGAGTCGAGAGCTTCTGAAGAAACCCCGCTTTCAAGCGGCGCTGTTTACGCTGTTCTACCTGGCAATCTGTTTCGCTGTGTTCTCCGTTTCACTGAGGACTGCGGTGATTCTATTTGCAACGTTCACCGTGGTTATGGTACTCGAACCGTGGGCGAGATTCGCGCAGCGATATTTGAAACTCAAGCGTTCGATCTCTCTCGGCATTGGATTGGCCGTGATTTTTACAGGTTTAGTACTCCTTATCGTCTTTCTTACGACTCCTGTGGCGAAGGAAGCCTCGAAATTCTACAATATTGTCAGGGATTTCTTCCCTTCAGTTCAGGAGGCTGAGATTACCTCTTTCGAAGTGAATGCGAACATCGACAGGTTTCTTTCCGATGAGAATCTGCTCGAAAAGCTTTCCACCGAAGAGATCGAATCTCTCGATCTGGTTTCTAAAGATTTGAAAGACTACTACTCGGACTTGTTGAAACCGATGCCTTCAAATGCAGAAAACCTGGAAAAGGACCTCTCCTTGCTTGAGGAAAGCCTGAAAGAGAGAAGCGACTATCTTGTGATTATAAGCAGCAGTAACCGGAGACAGCCTCTTTACGATGAGATAGAAGGGATTGTCTCGAAATATCTTAATCGCGAAGCGACGGAACTGCTTTCAGCTAATGTCATGGAAAACGCGATGCTGGTTCAGTCGCAAGAACTGTGGAGGGACGTTGTTGAATACTTCATGCCGAAGAACATCGATCAGGTAAGGCGGAGGGCAACTTACGAAAGCGTAAGAAATTTCCTCATTCAAGTGCAGAACAGTCTTATGAAATTCCTTCCGGGAATACTTGAAAAAGTGCCCAGTTTCGTAACCAGTACGGGGCTGGTACTATTCTTTACAATAGTGGGCGCAATCTATCTAAGCTACTACTTCCTCTCGGTCAAGGAGTTCACCCCAAAGTTCTACCCGAAAAGAATCCGCGGCACGGCTTTAAGTTTTCTATCCGACACTTACAAGAATCTCGAAAGGTATGTGATCTCGGTAGTCGTGATTGCCCTGATAGTCGGCGTGGTGGTCGGCATAGTGGTCCGGTCAATGGGTCTGAAGTACAGTCTGCTGATGGGCCTTTGGGCCGCCTTTACAAATCTAATACCCATCGTGGGGGTCCCGCTTGAATTCATTCCGCTCTTCCTGCTGGCCGTATCGACACAAAATCTCGTTCTCGTTCTTGTGCTTCTGCTAGTCCTCGTGATTGTTCATGCGGCGGCCTTCATCCTTTTTCTGGTATTCATGAAAGGCTACAATAGAATCAACCCAGTAATAATCATCTTGATGATCGTTGTTGCAGGACAGCTGCTGGGGCTTTTCGGAGCGATTGTGGCAGTGCCGTTTGCCATTATCCTGAAAATGATGTGGATCCACTTCTTCTCACCGATGCTCGAAGAAGAAGATTGATACTGTGGCTTTTCGCGGAAAGGGAGAATACGCGCCGACGATTTGCCGAAAACTCCTTTAGTTCAAAGAGTCTCCTACAATAAGAGACAGGCATCTCCAAAGGAGAAGAATCTATATCTGCTTGAAATGGCTTCTCTATAAGCCGATAGAATTAATTCTCTTCCGGCAAATGCCGAAACCAACATCAAAAGAGTCGATTTTGGAAGGTGAAAGTTTGTGACAAGAGAATCTACAATCTTGAAATCATAAGGGGGATAGATAAATATACTCGTCTGGCCGCTATCACTTACAACTGAGCCGTGGCGGGCAGCTATGCTTTCCAGAGTCCTTACGGTCGTAGTGCCAACGGCAATAATCCTTCCCTTATCGGCCTTGGTCTTGTTGATTGTTTCCGCAGCTTCAGGAGACACAGTGTAGTATTCTCCATGCATTTTGTGTTCTTCTATCATCTCCGACTTTACAGGTCTGAAAGTTCCGATACCGACATGAAGCGTGATGAATTCGACCGCAACTCCATTACCGGCGAGTCTTTCAAGCAGGCTCTCGGTAAAGTGCAGACCGGCGGTGGGGGCTGCCACGGACCCTTCCGGCCGCGAGTAGACCGTCTGGTAAGACTCCGGATTCTCCGGGTAAGTCTGAATATACGGGGGAATCGCAAGCAAGCCCGATTTCTTGATCTCTTCATCGCTTGCCCCGTGAAAATCAAGGATCCTGCCAGAATCTTCGCAGTGCTCAATAACTCTGCATGAAATTTCGCCGAACAGAAGCTCGTTTCCAGGCTTAATCTTTGATCCGGGTCTGACTATCGCCTTCCAGAGGCCCCGGCCAAGTCTTTCTATCAGCACGGCCTCTACTTTTGCTCCAGTCTCCTTGATCCCAAGCAGTCTTGCAGGAATGACGCGACTGTTGTTTAGCACAACGACATCGCCGGGATTGAGAAATTCGACGATTTCGGCGAATATCCTGTGTTCCAGGGCGCCACTCTTTCTGTCAACAACCAGCAACCGAGAACTGTCTCTCGGAACGGCGGGCTCCTGGGCGATTAGTTCTTCAGGAAGATAGTAATCAAACTCTGAGACTTTCATCTATTTCCTCCGGCCTTATTATCGTTATGTCGGCAACCCCGTGATCGAGAAATCTGTCGTAGCTTATCACAACGGAATCGTTTTCTCTGGCCAGGAAGATTATTCTATCATCGGCTGGCGAGTAAGTCTCCACTTGCGGCAAGGAAAGCAGCCTGTTCAAATTCTCTTGCTGGAAACCGCCAAGAGCGAATCTTATATTTGCATCAAAGATTATCCTGTATGGAAATAAAGCAATCCTGCACGAAGACATCCTGAGAAAGAGATCGTCAATTCTGTTCAAATCCGCGTGATCGCTCATAGAAAAAACGATGTTGCTGCCGTCAACAACAACGGCTCTTGAACGACGCGAGAAAAGCACACTCTTGACGTAAGGGTGTGTGAACTTCAGATTGCCGAGTTCTCCTCTTGCCGACTTTGAAAGAGAAGAGACCGCGTTTCGCAGAGTCTCCAGCTCCGAGATATTTGTATGCAGAACTCTAGTTATCCTTTCCGCAAGACCGGATTTCTCAGCAACCTCCGGCTTCTCGTAAAGGAGTGCCGCTTCGAGCATTATATTGTCTTGGATTCCGTACTCACCAATCGATCTTGCAGTTGAAAGCCACTTTCTGTAATCGGCTAGCGACTTGATCTTCTTTCTGACCCTCCCACTAACAGGTGGATTGTTTCTCGGATCTATCAAGAAGAGCAATTGCGCAATATCGGCAACAGGTGCCGCAGATAACGAGGATACGTACTGCACTCGCTCTTCCGGTTCTCTGTCTCGCTCTCTCAATATGTCGATTGAGAACTCGATTTCTTCATAAGATAGGCTTCTGAGACCGGGAATTGTCTTAACGACCTTCTCGATTATCGAGCTGCTCACGGGATTCTTTCGGAGTCCGCTGGAAAGCCTTCCAAGGCTTTCCTTTCTCTTTCCGTAATAACTATAGAAGCCCTCGGAAGAGGCGGCTTCTTCCAAATGTTTTCGTATGTCATCAATCATCACGATTCTCCTATCTGTGCTTACGTTTGCCACAAGTAAGTCTTTGACACGCTTTCCTCTCTATGATATAATGAGTTTTGTGCAAATTACAACATGAAGAGGTGAAGCCCCGATGAAAAAAGAAATGCACCCCGAGATGAAGCTGATTACTGTAAAGTGTACCTGTGGCGCAGAACACAAGTTTTATTCTACAAAAGACACCATTAAGGTTGACCTTTGCTCCAGCTGCCACCCCTACTTCCGTGGAGACGCATCTTCAATGATTCTCGACACTGAAGGAAGAGTTCAGAAGTTCAGAAACAAATACGGAGACAATTACTGAGTTAGCGCTTTGCGCTCCCTCAAGTATATAGTCAATTGGAGGTTAGTCATGTGAGTGTGAAAGTGGGTACCGTTGTTGAGGGTAATGTGACTTCTGTCAAGAAATTCGGAGCGTACGTAAATCTTGAAAGCGGTGAGGAAGGGTTCATTCATATTTCCAAAGTGGCGCGAGAGTACGTGAAGAACATTGAAGACTATCTCAAAGTTGGTCAGAAAGTGGAGGCAAAGGTTCTTGGAACGACAAAAGACGGAAAATGGGAGCTGTCGATCAAGGATCTAAAGAGCAAAGGCTCTGATGAAGGACCGTCAAGTCAAGACTTCGAAAAGAAATTGGCCAAGTTTATGAGAGATAGCGGCGAAAAAATCTCCGCCTTTAAGAGAAGACTCGACAAGAAAAGAGGTATCCGTAAAAGACCATAAAAATTGGAAGTACCGTGAAATAGAATTGAGGGAGCTTAGCTCCCTTTTTTCGTGAAATGGCGAAAAAGGTAGCAAGAACGAGTGAAAACATCATAGGAAAGCACAGTAGCGTATGAAAGGGTATAATTGGACATAGATGCCAAAATAGGAGGTTATACTGATGTACTTCCTCGAAAGAGTAATGGCGGTTCCTAGATTGCCCGAAAAGCTGAGCAGACTCGAAGAACTGTCAAAGAACCTATGGTGGAGCTGGAACTACCATGCTCAACAGATGTTCAAATACATAGATCCCGAGATGTGGTATCAGGAAAAGCGGAGCCCCGTGAGGCTTCTCCGAAGGGTACGCCAAACTAGATTGTATGAACTGGCCGAAGACAAAGAGTTCATCAAGATGTATGAGAACACCGTAGAAGAGTTCGACAAATACATGGGTGGAAATAACACATGGATGGAGAGAGAACACCCGGACAGAAAGGAACAATGCATAGCCTATTTCTGCGCGGAATATGGATTCCATGAATCATTTCCAATCTATTCTGGAGGCCTCGGCATTCTTGCCGGAGACCACCTGAAAACGGCCAGCGACATGGGCCTTAATTTCGTTGCAGTAGGACTTCTATACAGGAACGGATACTTCGAACAGAGAATCGACGAATCGGGATGGCAGCAGAACATTTATCACTCATATGAGTTTGAAGATTTTCCCGTAGTTCCTGCACTCGACAAGGCTGGAGATGAGGTTTTCATTAATATAGACTTTCCGGGGAGAAAGGTATGGGCGAAGATCTGGAAGGCCAGAATTGGCAGGACATCTCTTTATCTTTTGGATACGGACATTCCTCAAAATGAACTTGAAGACAGGAAGATCACCGGCACGCTCTATGGCGGCGATCGTGAAACCAGGATACAACAAGAGATTCTTCTCGGCATCGGCGGAGTAAGAGCCCTCAGAATGCTGGGCTACTCTCCAAATGTATGGCATATGAATGAAGGCCACGCGGCCTTCTTGTCCCTCGAGAGAATTCGAGAACTGGTCCAGAGAAACTCGATTGAGTTTTCGACCGCGTCGATGATTGTAAAATCCGGCAACGTCTTCACGACACATACGCCGGTGCCGGCCGGTAATGACACGTTCACACTTGACATGATTGACAAGTACTTCCGTGATTTCTGGAGTAAGATGCGCGCCGATAGGGATGAATTTTTGAACCTCGGCATCGAAGAACCCCAGGGCGGCGGGCAGCACTTCAGCATGACGGTCCTTGCGCTCAGGCTTTCTGCTCTTGCTAATGGAGTTAGCAAGCTTCATGGAAGAGTCAGCAGGAATCTCTGGAATCACATCTACCCGGATCTTCCCGCAGTAGAGGTTCCGATAACTCACGTGACTAACGGAGTTCACATCTGGACTTGGCTGAATCCAAACCTGGTCGAGTTGCTGGACAAATACCTTCCCGTGGACTGGCATGAGAGAGTTCATGATTCAGAGATCTGGGAAGGAGTCGATAAGATTCCGGAAAGCGAGATCTGGGAGCTGCACATGTCACTTAAATCCAGAGCAAGAGGCTTTCTGCAGGGAAGGTTGAAGAGACAGAGGATGAGACTGGGTGAAACCATAGAAGACCTGCTGGAAGTCGAAGAAGCCTTACCCGAAAATGTTCTCACTATTGGATTTGCAAGGAGATTTGCTACGTATAAGCGTGCAACGCTGATCTTCAAAGACATTAACAGACTTAAATCGATAATCGCAAACTCCGAACGACCCGTTCAATTCGTTTTCGCAGGAAAGGCCCATCCGGCGGACGATCCTGGAAAAGAGCTGATAAGGAAGTTGTATGAAATCTCCAGAACACCGGAATTCAAAAGCCGTGTGATTATTGTAGAGAATTACGACATGAATATCGCTCGCCACTTGGTGAGCGGTGTGGATATCTGGCTCAATACGCCGAGAAGACCCCACGAAGCAAGCGGAACCAGCGGCGAAAAAGCCGGAATGAATGGAGTTCTTAACTTCAGCGTCCTCGATGGCTGGTGGGTGGAAGGTTTCAACGGTGAAAACGGCTGGGCTATCGGCGATAACAGAGACTACAGAGACCACGAGCTTCAGGATAGGATAGACTCTGTGTCGATTTACAGCGCACTTGAGAAGGAGATAATTCCTCTTTACTACTCGAGGGATGAAGAAGGAGTGGCGAGGGACTGGGCGAAGAAGATGAAGAGCTCCATCAAGGAAATCGGTAGCAAGTTCAATACTCACAGAATGATTGCAGAGTATGCAACAGATCTCTATTTCCCGGCTGCCGACCTTTCCGTAGAGGCCGAGAGAGAGGGTTACAAACTTGCTAAGAGCGTTGCCGTCTGGAAGGACAAGTTCAGTGCCAGCTGGAATGCCATAAGAATAAAGCCAAATGTGCAGGCCGAGTCTTCTGCCAAATCGATAAAGGTCGGGCAGGAGATCGCGCTCTCGGCAAACATCTACCTTGGAACTCTAGATCCATCTGAGGTTCAAGCTGAGATTTTTGTGGCAAAGATGAACGACGAAGGCGAGATGGACAGCTTCAGTCTCTATCCAATGAAGCTAATGAAAGAAGACGTCCACGGCGAATACGTATACGGAGGCAAGTTTATCGTTGCTGAAGAGGGTAATCTGGCATATACTGTCAGAGTAATCCCGAATCCTCAAAAACTGCCTGACAGATACTTCATACCCGTTGCAAAATGGATCGTATAAAAAAGCCCGCCTTCATGGCGGGTTTTTTTCTAGTTATTGGCTGAGAAATCGGAGAGAGTCCTTTCGAAATCTCCAGGAGAAATGTCGCCCCAGAGAAGCGATTTGTAAAGACCGGGAACGGTAATAATCGCCTTGAGTTCCTCTTCCAGAAAAACTCTCTTTCTCGGGTTGTAATCGCCGTCGATAATGATCTCCGTAGATTCCGAACCAGATGTGATCATTCCGATCACCGCGTTGTATACTTCAGTAATCTCTACTTCTCTCAATCCAAGCTTATGCAGCTGTTCGTAGATCTCATGGCTCTCATTTCCCTCTGCTATCATCCTCAGAACCACATTTATGTAATCAGGAAAAGTCATTGTTTATTCAGGCACCTCCTAACAGATCTCTCAGGAGAAGAGCGTTATGAACGGCTCTTCCCATGTAGCAATTATTAAAAAAAACAAAGACAGGCAGATCACGTTTATGAAATTCTAGCACATCGATGGCAAAACTTCTCAAGTCATCTTCCGAGTAATCATAGTTGTATCTTTCACTTCCGTTACTGTTGAACCAGTCGGGATTTCTTCCATGAAATCTGAAGTAAGCACCCATTTGGCCCGCTCTGGGAATATATGGAAACAACCCGCCGATAGTCGGTTCATCAACTGTTACAGGTATTCCACCTGCCTCCTCGACCGCTTCAAAGGCAGCTTCATTTGCCCAGCTATCGTGTCTGAATTCGAAGGCCAGGATATTACTGCCCGGGTCGAAAGATCCGGCGATCTCTTCAATATACTCCCTGCTTCTCTCATTGAACTTGAACGACCATGGGAATTGGAAGAGTATTGGCCCCAGGCTGCCCTCTTCTCTCATGGGCTGAAGAGCCCGATAGAATTCACTGGATACTTTTCTCAACTCTCCGGAACTGCCCTTCCATAGATCATGCGTTGCCTGTCCCAGTGCTTTAACTGCAAATGTCATCTCTCCGGGTATCTTCCTCAAGATGCCTGTTATAGTCTTTATAGATGGCATTCGATAATATGTGAAATTCAGTTCGACGGAGTTGAATCTCCATACTGAATGGTAATATCTGAGCATCTGGGATGAGTCGATCCCTGAAGGGTATGCCGTCCCCACCCAATCGGGAAATGAATAGCCGCTCGTCCCAATATAGACCACTATAACTCCTCAATAATGAATACTGGATCGTTGTTGTTCAATATTGCAGCATTTGCTTCATCCACATCAACATGGAATTCCAGAGCGTAACTTGAGTGCACCCTAACCAGAACGTCGTCGAAGATCACCCTCCGCGTTCCAGCGCCCTCGGCATAAACCATCACTATCTCCTTGTCCTCCACACCATAAACCCTGGCGTCCTCGGGTGTCATATGAATATGACGCTTGGCAAGCATCACTCCGGAATTGAGAACGACAGTTCCTTTAGGACCGACAATCGTTAGCCCGGGAGTATCCGCGTGGTCACCTGAATCCTTTATGGGCGGCCTTATTCCCAGGGAAAAAGCGTCGGTTCTCGATACTTCTATCTGAGTGGCCTTTCTCGCAGGACCAAGTACCCTCACTCCCGTGATTGCTCCCTTTGGACCGACAAGAATCACCTTTTCATCACAGGCATACTGCCCGGGTTGACCGAGATCCTTTATAGGAGTTAGCTCATGACCCTTGCCGAAGAGCCTTTCGATATCTTCCGCACTCAAATGAAGATGGCGATTTGAAACGCCTGCCTTGATTGCCGGTTGCTTCAGCTTCACAAAATACACCTCCAGTTATCTTCACTTCTTGAATTTTTTCGGACCAACAAGTCCCTTTCTCACTTTCATAGCTACGTTTTCCGGAGTAGCAAGAACAAGCGTTATTGGACCTTTGGCGACGTTTATCCAGCCAAGGCCACAAATGTGAAGCTCCTGGCCGGTTCTCAGCCTGAATTTCTCGCTTTTCCACTTATACTCACCCCTTTCGGAACTGGAAAAAGGAGGTTTCAGAATTCCTCCAAACCATCTATCCCATTCCTCGACCCCGGTATTCGAGTTAGTCTCATGGACTGAAACACTTTCTGGAACAAAGGTATGCATTATTCCTACGGGATCGGTCTCACTTTTCGCATCTATTCGCACAAATCCACTCAGAAAAACAGTTCGGGTTTCGTGAAATTGAAAGGTCGACCTGACAAGCTTCTTGCGGGGAAGAAATCTGCTCTGGTCTTCAACACTCAGAAGGTCAATCACCCTGTCTTCAGTGAAGATTCCAGGCGTATCGTAAATGCTAACTGAAGAGTTGTACAGCGTCCTCGATGTCACCTCTACCGTGGTTCCAGGAAATCGACTGACAGTAATCTCTTCGGAATGAGTCAAGCCGTTCAGAAGTGAGGACTTCCCAACGTTAGTAACTCCTACCGAAACGTACTCAGCAGCACTGGATTTTAGATAGGAAAAAAGCGAGTTAAGTCCATACTGTCCCAAAACCGAGACAGGCCTTACTCTGCTAACCGGCGCCTTGAGAATGCCCGAGGCCCAGTCTCTCATTTCATCCACCTTAACCTCTCTGGGAAGTAAATCGATCTTGTTCAGAATGTAGTGAACAGAGTGATCTTTCAGGAGGTCTGCGATGTCCTTCCTGAAAGTTCCGTCAAAGTCAGAAATATCGATTACATAGATTACATCATGAGCGAGACGGAGATAATCCTTCATATTGTCGAGTGAATGAGCAACCATATTACCCTCTGGCAGCGAACTATAATGTTTCATAAGGAAACATCTTCGACACAGGATTTCCTTTCCTGAAAGGAGTCGTGATTCCATCACCGACTCGGATATGTATCCCAGACCGGCCGGGTCCTCATGCTGCAGCTCAACACCGCACCCATTACATTTCATTTGTCCAGCGCCTCCACTTCGGGATGCTTCCTCATTTTGCTCAAGAGAAGACCCTCCACTCTCCTGACCAGCTTAGTCCAGAAGAACTCCTTTTCAGAGATCGGTTCCACTTTAACAGTGTATGCTCCGAGAAGGTTTCCCATGATAATATCCGTAAAGAGCTGATCGCCAACAACTACTGTCTTGTACGGAGGTATTCCGTAGTCCTTCAGAACCCGTTTCGATTTGAATGTCAACGGTTTCCTTGCGCGCCCAATAACCTTAATTGTATCGAGCTCGTCATCTATTTTGCCGAGCCTGTCGGCCTTCCCGTTAGAAATCAGAAGTACTTTCAAACCAAGTCGCTCGACTCTGTTCAGAAGCAACCGCTTCTCTTTTGAGACGGCGCTTGCCCCCCAGCTCTCGAGAGTATTGTCGAAGTCGAATATCACAAGCCTGTGCCCGGAATCTTTCAGAGAATCGAAATCTATATCCATAACACTGTCGGCAAAGAGATGGGGGGTGGTTAGCCTTCCCAATCTAAATACCCAGCCAACTGTGAAGAAGAATACAAGATATGCCGCAATGGTGATCTTCCCCAACAACCTCTTGTACCACTTCTGACTTATATCTACTAGCGGAGCCACAAGAATAGAATACATACCCATTCTATTTCCAGCAATAATGTCCGTGAAAAAGAGATCTCCAATTATTACCGTCTTCTCGGGCCTCGATTTCATATCGCTCAGAACCTTCCGCAGTTCCTTCGTGCCCGGCTTTCTCATCGAGTGGTATACCTTCAACTCGTCACCAAAGAGATCTTTGAGATTCTTAACTCTCGATTGGGGTCCATTGGTTACAACACCAACCTTCATACCGGCAGAGATCAGGTTATCGATTACGGGTTTGTTCCGCATATCGAAAGGCTCTCTCCAGACTGCAATGGTGTTGTCGTAATCAAAGAGAATTGTATTGTAGCCGAGCTTCTGGAGCCTTTCATAATCGACTTCTCTGACATTCTCAGCCTTGTCGTTTGGTACTGCGCTATCAAGTATGTCCAGGATTCGCACGAATCTCCACCACTTCCAGATCGATACGGTACTTAATGCTCTTCAGAAAACTCTTCACTTCATCCAGCAGATCTGCGGGAACGATAATCTTCAGAAGGCCCTCATCTGTAACATGCCTGATGTTCATAAGATTATCTTCGGCTTCGGCTATGTAGCAAAGCACATGAATATCTTCGGGCCTTATTTTAACAAAGAGATCGTACTCCACCACTTCATTCATATAAAAACCTCACAGCAGCTCGGCCGCCAGACTAGCAAGTTCTGAACGCTCACCCTTAGTTAGGGTTATATGGCCCGCCAATGATTTGTTTGTCAATCTCGAAGCAGCATATGTAAGTCCATTGCTGTATGCATCGAGATAGGAATTGTCAATTTGATAGGGGTCTCCTATGACAACTATCTTAGTGTTTTCCCCCACTCTGGTAATTATCGTCTTGATCTCATGGGGCGAGAGGTTCTGAGCCTCGTCGATTATGAAATACTGGTTTGGTATTGACCTTCCCCTTATGTAGCTGAGAACTTCCACCTGCAGCTGCTCGCCCTTCTTCAGGAATGTTTCCAGATCCGTATGGCGGTTGTTGAACAACATATAGAGGTTGTCGTATATTGGGGTCATCCAGGGATCTATCTTCTCTTCCATGGAGCCTGGAAGATAGCCAATATCCTGTCCCATTGGGATGATCGGCCTGGCGACCATAAGTCTTTCATATTTTCTCTCGTCAACAACCTTTCTCAATCCGCAGGCAAGAGAGATCAGCGTCTTGCCAGTTCCAGCCATACCGGGTATGAAGACTACCCTCACGTCGTCGTCAAGCAACAGCTCCATCGCCATCATCTGTTCCTTGTTCCGGGGCATTATCCCCCAACTGCTAGTTTCCATAGTAATTCTTAGCGGAACAATCCTCTTACCGTCGGGAGAGACCCTTCCAAAGATGTCTCCGCCAAAGTCCACAAATTCATTTGCCCCAACAGATTCGTGAAGTTCATCCGATGATAGTTCGTCCCGGTCAATGAACTTATCCCTGAGAGACGGATTGTCTACAATGTTTATTCCCGACAGTTTGTCGTCGATTTCCACTTTGTCGTAAAGGTAATCATCGGCCTTAAGACCCATTATATCGGCCTTCACTCGCATGTTTATGTCTTTGCTGACCAGAATGACTGGCAGTTTGTCCATGTTACTGAGCTCCATCATATACAGCAAAATTGCATTGTCTTTGTAATTGTTTTCGGCAAATGGCGGCAGCTTGCTCTTGAATTCATCAAATACCGCAATTCGTAGCGTTCCACCAGACTCCAGTCTTACGCCTTCAGTCAGCCTGCCTTTCGATCTAAGCGAATCAAGAAATCTATTTACTTTCCTGGCATTCTGGCCAACGGATCCGGAGTTCTTCTTCAGTTTATCTATTTCCTCAAGAACGGGAAAAGGGATAATTATGTTATTGTCTTCAAAATTCTCGAAACAATAGGGATCATGAACCAGAACGTTGGTATCGAGAATAAAGTTCTTTATCAAACCTAACCCCTCCACTTCTTCTCGTATTTGATCATCTCGGAGATACCTCCAAGCCGTCTCGCGAGTGCCAGGAAAACCTTTGCAGTCACTCTGGCATCGTCCATCGCCCTGTGAGTGGGTACATCTCTAATCTTCAGCCTGCCGGCAACGCTCTTAAGACTGTACGACCCTTCTGAAAAAACCTCATGTGCTATTTCTATGGTATCGATGTAATTGTTGGTCAGCGGAAGCACTCCAGTTTCCTTTGATGCAATATCGAAGAAGGTCATGTCGTTCACGATATTATGACCAACTATAGTCGCACTACCAACGTAGTCGCGGAATCTCGGAAAAACCTCGGCCATCGTCGGTTCTTGAGAGACATCTTCATTCTTCAGTCCATGTATCCCGGTAATCTGCGCCGGAATCAGAACTAGCGGGTTAACCAGGGATTGGAATGAAAGATTGTGCAAGATCTTATTCCCGTATATTGGAATAGCCGCTATTTCTAGAATTCTGTCTCCTCCCAGGGGACTCGATCCAGTGGTCTCTGTGTCAATGACTAAGTAGATCTTCTTCATTTCAAACCCTCCGTAAAAATTCTACCATGAGAAGGCCTTGCACTCCTGACTTCTTCTTTACTATACAATTGAGTGAGGTGATAGATTTGAAAGAGCTTGGAGTAAAGGTCAGTCACTGCCTCGGAAGCGATCGCGCCAAAAGGAGACTGGCGAAAAAAATCGAAGAACTGCAGAAGGAGTTCAAAGGGAAGTTCACTCTTGACTCTCTCTGGGAAGACGACTCCCTGAAATTTCAATTGAAAGCGGCAGGTATAAAGATGCGTGGTCTCTTGAAAGTCTCCGTCGCTAGCGTATCACTTGTCGGAACGCTGCCGTTCGCATTGACCCCCTTCAGGGGGAAGATCGAGTCTACACTGAAGGCAGAGCTTGAGAAGATCCTTGTAGAAGGTGATTGAGAGGTGCCTGTAGATCTTCACAATCACAGTTCCTTTTCACCAGACAGTCGTACACCAATGGAGGAGATTGTTGAGGAAGCTTGCATTAAGGGTCTGAAGGTGGTCGGGATCTCAGATCACGATGATCTGGACACTTCCCTTTCGTTCAATTATAGACTTAGAGATCTCAAAGGCTATTTGAGGAATCTCTCCCGGCTGAAGGACAACTCAACAGCAAAGATCCTCTCAGGACTTGAGGTGGGTCTGCAGTCGTGTGCCAGGATACCTCCAGAAGGAGATTTCGACTATTTCATATACTCCGTGCACGGAATACCGGGAGCAAAAAACCTAGATGTAGAAAATGTTTGGACGCTGTATCTAGAAGAGGCAATTGAGGCGATTTCCGAGCTTAAGGGACCCGGCTTCTTCGGCCACATCGATTTCCTTCGAAGATACATTCCTGAACACAGACCTCTGGACAACGAAACTCTTCTGAACGAGCTGTTGAAGAGGCTGATAAGGACCAGCATCGGGATTGAGATTAACACTTCCGGCTGGCGTTATCCATATAGAGAGCCAAGTCCCCAGAGATGGATAATTGAGAGATACCTCTCACATGGAGGCAGACTGATCACTATCGGTTCAGATTCTCATCGAAGAGAAGATGTCGGCAGCCACATTGGAGATGCCATATTGCTGCTGAGAGAAATCGGGATCAGAGAGATCTTCTACTGTGAAAAAATGAATTATGTGCCATTTCAGATTGACGACTGCTAATTGCCTCTCTTGTTCTTGCCAAGCAAATCCTTCAGCTTGAACAGGTTTCCCAGGCCAAAGGCTCTGGCCATTAGAAAGTACACCCCTATTCCAGATACGAGTGTGACAAGAGTGGAAATGTTTCCGGTACCGAAGAAGATTCTACCCAGGAGCATCAAAGCAGACATGACCAGAGATGCAAGAATCACTTTGACTATTTCAAAAAGGTTCTTTTTTTCGTATCCCGTCCATCTCAGAAGTGCAGCAGAGACTGTGACGGTCCCCACTATCCCTGCCGCGCTTGTAGCCAGCGCTACGCCCAGAGGCCCTATTGTGAAGCCGAGGACGATGTCAAGAACAACATTTACGCTCACCATAATCGCAGAGATTATTGTGGGTGTTTTGGGACTCTTTCTGGCGTAATAGGCTCTCGATAGAACACCATAGGATCCATAGAAAGGCAGTCCCAGAGTGTAACCGTAAAGCAGCGATGTGGTCATTGCAGTATCGCCAGGCGTAAATGAGCCCCTTTCAAAGAGAAGACGGACTATGCCTTCACCCAAAACGAGCAGCCCAAGAGTAGAAGGAATTATCAGGAAGGCAAGCACTGTAAGAGAATCCCACAGAGATTTTCTGAACCTATCCTTCGAATCTGCGGAAGTCAGCTTTGAAAGCTTCGGAAGAGCCACAGTTGCCACGGCAATGGCAAACACACCAAGAGGAAGCTGATAGAGCCGCTGAGCGTAACCAAGGCTGGAGACGGCCCCTCTTCCCAGTTCGGTTGAGACGCGTATATCAACAAAGGAATTGATCTCGTTTATTGCCGGAGATATAGCCGAGAACAGAAAGAGAAGAAGAAATTCCTTCACATCGCTCTTGTTATATCCCGGTTTGAAGACAAAGCCTTTCGATCTGGCTGCCAGTACTACAACAAGAAGCTGTATCACTCCTCCAGCCAGAAAGCCAATAGTGGGACCAACGATCGGAGGAGAAAACCTGGCTGAAAGCAGAATGCCCGCAATCGTCGAGAGGTTGATGAACATGGGAGTTATCGCCGCGATGAAGAAGGCATCGAGACTATTCAGGACTCCGCAGTAGACAGCCCATAGAGAAACAAGGACAATAAAGGGAAAGGAGATTCTGATGAGTCTTGATGTCAGCTCAAGTGCAGCCTGATCGAAGCCGCCAGCGAAGACTGAGGCAACCCCTTCGGAGAAAACCATCCCCCCCGCCGAAATCGATCCGGATACGATTAAAACGAATACCAGCACTGTTGAGGCAAATATAAAAGCCCTCTTAGCGGAGTTCTTAAGCTTTTCGTTGAAGAGAGGAACAAAAGCCATCGTCATAGCTCCATCGGCAAAGATCTTCCTTAGAAAGAAGGGGATCATGATTGCAACAAGATAGGCATCATACTGAGCCGACGTACCGAAGTAGTTTGCAAATAGAGAGTCTCTGGCGAGACCCGTTATCCTTGATAACATGGTTGCTATAGCAAAGAGAGCCGTGCTTCTTGCTGTGCTTGCCGTCATAGAGACCTCCACAAAAGATTATAATACACGGAGGATGCGAGAGAAAGTCGATCCTTGTCGAGATCTCTTGAAATAAGCAGAAAAGAGAACTATGATATACTGAAATGGCGCTTAGAATGTTATAGGGGGGAAGGCCTGAAGGCTGATGAAAATGAAAAAGGTCGCTCTGATTTTTGGGACCAGACCCGAGGCGGTGAAGATGGCTCCCGTATACCTCGCCCTCATGAATTCACCTCTTAAGCCTGTCGTTATTGCTACTGCGCAGCACAGAGAGATGCTTGATCAGGTTCTCTCTCTTTTCGGCATAGAACCGGATTTCGATCTGAATATCATGCGCCAGAGACAGTCTCTGGCGAATCTCACTTCCAGGCTGATCGACAAGCTTGATGAGATCTACTCGGAGAATGATTTCCGTACGACTCTCGTCCAGGGCGACACGACATCGACATTCGCCGGCGCGCTGGTTTCTTTCTACCACAAAGTTCCGGTGGGTCACGTCGAGGCCGGACTCAGGACCGAAAATGTTTATGATCCATTCCCCGAAGAAATCAATCGGAGGCTGAATGGAGTGATCTCTACCTTTCACTACCCTCCCACTGAAACTGCAAAGAGGAACTTGATGAATGAGGGCGTTCGGGAGGACCATTTGCTTGTGACAGGCAACACCGTGATCGATGCATTGCTTTGGGTGACCGATAACAAGTCCAAACTAACTTCCGGCTACAGGGAGGCCCTAGGTGTAGAGGGAGATGAGTACATTCTCGTAACGATGCACAGAAGGGAGAATTGGGGCGAGCCGATGCGAGAGGTCATGAAGGCCATTAAGGATGTTCTTATCGAATTCCCGAATTTGAAAGTCGTCTTCCCGGTTCATCTCAACCCCGCCGTTAGAGAAATTGTATTTCCGGAGCTGGAGAAACACGAGAGAATCGTTTTGACCGACCCTCTAGACTATCTACCATTCGTATCGCTCATGGAGAAATCAAAGCTGATACTTACCGATTCTGGCGGAATACAGGAAGAGGCCCCCGCACTTGGAAAGCCTACCCTCGTTCTTAGGCGCACGACTGAAAGACCTGAAGCAATCCAGGCAGGAACTGCAAGACTTGTAGGAACCGAAAGAAAAGCAGTATTCGGCGAGACGGTCAGACTTCTAAGCGATCCGCAGGAATACTCCCGGATGGCGAGAGCAACAAATCCCTTTGGGGACGGCAAGGCCTCACAGAGAATCGTCAAGCATCTCTGCGATAGTCTCTAGATCCTATTGTCTAAGGCAAGTCTCCGCCTTCTCTCATCTTTAGCTCCCAGAAATACTCATACAGCTCTGAGAGTGAGGAGAACGCGATCTTCAGATGCTCCACAAGCGCCGAAGAAAGCAGTACTTCATCGGCCTCATGATTGGCGGCTATATAGAAATCTCTGTACTGGAACCACTCCAGCAACTCTGTCGGAACATCGTCTCTCTTTCTTCTTCTCTTATACTTCTCTCCGAACACTGAAAAGTCGCTCTCCCTAAGGATTCTGGTTTTGTCAACAAACCTCTTGGGATTCGTCTGGATCTCTTCGTGAAGCTTGGCCATCGTCTCGCGCGAAGGTAGGTAAAAACCCATTCCGTATCTGTACCAGTCGGGAAAGAGCTCAAAAAAGAAGCCCGGGGAGTCCTTCCAATCTGGAACGGGAACCCTGAAGGTGAACCACATATTGGTTCTATATGGAGGCTTCCCCTTGTTCCGCCTCGCGTCCCTGTTGATTCTGCTTATCGTCTTTCCAACTTGAGGGCTGATCTCGATGAATGGATCTAGATCCTCCATAAAAGGCCCGATGCTTTTTACAAGGCTCCTGAATGGTTCAAGCAAGACTCGACGATACCGATCCCTGTTCCTTTCCATCCATGAGCGGTTGTTATTCATTCCCAAATCAATCAAAAACGAAAGCGTCTCGCTGGAAAACCCAGAAAACTTTTCTTCAGTCATTCTTCCCCCAGTATGCTGAAAGGTACGTAACTGCCTTTCTCGCAATAGAATACCTCTCCCACTCCAATTCCCCTTAACAATGAAACGGCTTGATCGCTGTATTTACCGACCTGCAATGCTCTGTGAGAATCAGATCCTATTGTCAATAGATTGCCGCCCAGTTCGAGATACCTTTCTATTACCCACGACTGGGGCGATGGATCTCCAAGTCCATACATCCAGCCTGAAGTGTTCACTTCCAGTCCAACATGATTCGAAGCCAACTTCATGAGAAGACGATCAATCAGCGGTCCGGGTTTCGGCGGCCTTCCATGCGGAATGTGTCTCCTCAAAAAATCCAGGTGTCCAAAGAAGCCCGGCCTATCTATGAGATCGACGGCTAGAATAGCTTCTTTAAGGTAGATCTCCCACGGGTCTTCGAGACTCTTCAGATCAGGCTTACCAGGGACAGTGTGAACCGAGTAGATGTAGTAATCCATCTCCTCCCCGGGCCAGAGAATTCCTTCAGACTGCAGCCCGAGTTCAAGACCCGCAAGGATTTTGATTGGAAATTCTCCATCGAAACGTCTTATTTCCTTCATATAGCCGATGACCTGTTCAGCTTGGAGACAGACTTCCTGACAGACATAGGGATCGAAATGATCAGAAATACCTATGACCCGTAGTCCTGCTTCTACTGCTGACCGTATTACCTGCTCCACAGAATTCCTTCCGTCTGAAAAAGTTGTGTGATTGTGTATATCAATCATTTAGAATCTCCGCCATTTATACTTGTACATTAATCTGATAACAATTGTACCGCCGCTCGTTTCTCTCTATCAGTAATATGTAAGTATATACTTGTAGTAGATAAATTTGCATGACCTAATAATTCTTGTACAGTTTTTATACTTGCACCTTTTTGTAAGAGTTGTGTTGCAAAACTATGCCTGAATAAATGAGGATGAATTCTTTTGTCTGGATATACTAATTTTACTTGTGTATTTAGCACTTTGGGAATTACGTTTCTTGCCATTGGCTCCCCACGAGTTCCAACGAAGACGTGATCTTCGAACTCATCAACAGGAAAGTCCTTTCTTATTGAGAGATAATCTCTCAAGATGGAAAGAACCTGGTCATTCATCGGGACCTCCCTGTCACGGTTTCCCTTTCCACTCATAACCCTGACTGCGGGAGAGCTTCCCAGACGCAGATCGCCAAGTCTGAGCTTACATACTTCACTGACCCTCAGCCCGCAGAAGTACATCGTTGCTACAATGGCTCGATTCCTCTTACCGAGATTCGTTTCCTTGAAAGAGGAGAGAATCTCCATGACTTCATCATGGCTAATATAGTCTGGGATCCTGCGCCGCGTCTTGGGATTCTTTATAAGTTCAGTAGGAACCTTGCCCACTATTCCGCTAATGTATAGGAACGTGTAAAAGGATCTGATTGTAGAAAGATTTCTCGCTACAGTTGTTGCCGAAGGCCTCTTTTTGGAATACTTCCCCTGCGAATACTCTTTCACGAACAGCTCGATGTCTCTTCTCTTCACTTCGGTGTAGTCGACATCGTGATTGCTGAGGAAGCATTCGAAATGGCGGAGATCGGAAAGATATGCGCCAATAGTATTAGAAGACATATTCCTGACAAACTCCATGTTCTCCTTGAATCTCTCAACAGATTCGTTGAAATTCATAATCAACCCCCAGATTATTGTAAATATGAGTCATAATAGTCATTATGACTCATATCTCGTATTATAGCATAGCCTACTTTTGAACACGAATTCTGTAAACCCCATTTAATAAGGGTTACGAAGTCAGACCTCGCAAATTGCCCCGTATTGCATTTTTTCTACATGAGATATCTAATTATATTCTGATGGTAAGAAACGAGCGCTATGAGCCGTTTATCGAATTACTGCCTGTTTAGCGCTTTCAAAGCGCGTTTTAATCTCCGAGATCAAAGGTCTGTATTTTTCTGCCAGTCTGTATCTCTTTCCCTCTCTCAATACAAGCTCTTCTTTGATGCCGGAGTAGTGTTTTGAAAGAGCACCCATAATTGCCCCAAGCGCCATAGGTCCTTTCACGAGTTCGCTATCATTTTCCTTAAGGAATTCGTTTATATTCTCAACAAGATCTTCTCCTGCCATGGGAGAACCGAGCAAGGAAAAAAGCATACCTACAGTGGGAAGCTTCAGCCGCTCCATAATGAACTCCTGCAGTTCCTCTTTGGTCCATTCCTTTTGAAGAGACATCTGAGGTTTTCGAGCGAGTTCCTTTTTGAAGGCAAGAAACATGAGTTCCATGAAAGAAGATATCCTCTTGTCGTAATTATCCTCTGTAACGAGGATTGAGGCTATTGAACTCACCGGAAGCTCTATCTGTTCAATCATTGAGAATAGCATTCCAAGGCGTTCAACAGTGACAAATGGTCTCCCCAGATCAATGGCTTCAGGCAGAATCAGCAGGGCATTTCTCGCAACACCCTTGGCCTCCTCGAAACTTGTGCAGATAATCGCCGCGACTCTAATCTGAACGTCGTCTCCAACCTTCCATATTCCCGTGATCTTTTCTCTACCAGAGTACTTTACGTAATCAACCGAGAAGCCTGAAATCTCCGCAAGTCTGTTCACTAGATCGGCAAAGGCTCTCGCAAGACTCTCCGAATCACCTTCAAAAGTGGGATATGCGTCGAGAAGTCCTTCGATATCGTTAATTATTGACTCCGGGGATTTGTACTTTGAGAGGTACTCCTTTATGAACCTGTTTCTACTAGACTGTTCGCCACCGTCATCACTGAGCCTTCCCAGTATTCTAACAACATCTACGGATGCAATCTGTGCTGGCATGATATCACCTCTGCAAATATACTATCACATAAGCAGACTCTTTCGCAAGTAATCTAATTTACTATTTATACATTGTATATGATTACCGAGCACTTTATTCATACTACAATTATTGTTAACTAGCATGTTAGTTTGTATATACTAGTTATTACTATATATCAGTATTGAATGTCTATTCATATGATGGCAATTGTACCTTGTATATACTAGCTAGACTTTGTACTTCATTGTATAAGAAGGTCGGACTTGCTCCCGGTCTCGATACAACGAGAGCTGCAAGAAGATTTCCGATTTGCAGGCAGTTGCTACCTTTTCTATCGGCCAAATAGCCATGCAAGAAGCCTGCGTTGAAGGCGTCTCCCGCTCCCGTCGTATCGAGTACCTTCACTTCATAAGCATCGACGAGCGGACCGTTTTCAATTCTGGCTCCTTCTGCTCCCAGCGTTACAACAATCAACGGTTTTACAGTCATCATCTTCTCGAGATGGCGCCATTCACTCTCATTCACAAAGAGGATTTCGCTCCGAGCGGCGATTTCGGCCACCTGAGGGCCTCTCTCGAAAGTCACGATTCCTCCGGGGTTGTAAGAGAATCTTGGCATTCGGAGATTCTTGAACTGTCTTTCAATCTGATCGGGCCTTATTCCTCCGAAGTGGTAGAAATCGGATGATTCATCGATCGAATAATCCGCTTCGTTCACACCTCTGTATGTGAAGAGATGCCTCTGCCCATCGGCAGAGACGGCAGAAAAGCAGAAGCCCGTCTTTCCTTCCAGCCTGGAGATATGCTCTGTGTTGACACCTTCTCTCTTTAGAGCTTCAATTGCCATCTCTCCAAATTGATCTTTCCCAACTGCCCCCTGTAGATAGACGTTCTTTCTCAGTCTGTTAAGCATAATCGCCGTATTAGCCGCACTTCCACCGATCGAAAACATCATCTCTCTTACTCTATTCTCTTCACTATTGCCGCTATGACTTATAAAGGCGCTGAGATCAATATTCACATTGCCTACCACAGAAATCTCCATCTCTTCTACCTCATCCTTTCGCTCATTTTGGCTTTGCTTCCTTTCACGATTATAATTGGGAAGAGCGGACAAAAAACAAACGCGGGAGGGTTCGAATATGCTTTCATTTCCAGACGGTTTTATTTGGGGCGTTGCAACGGCCGGTCATCAGATAGAAGGCAACAATGTCTTCTCCGACTGGTACACCTGGGAACACCAGGGAAAGGTCAAGAACGGCGATACTTCCGATATCGCCTGTGGCAGCTGGGAGAATCTAGATCGAGACATTGAGGCCGTTAAGTCTCTAGGCGTAAAGGCATACAGATTCTCAGTTGAATGGGCAAGAATCGAACCGAAGGCCAACAGATTCGAAGAGAGCGCCCTCGAGAGATACGCAAATTTCTGCAAAGCTCTCATAGAAAATGGAATACAGCCGATCTTGACTCTCAATCACTTCGTGCTCCCTCAATGGTTTTCAGATATGGGAGGCTGGGAGAACCGGGAGAACCTTCGATATTTTCGGCGTTTCGTCTCAAAGATAGTCCAATATATGGGACGGTTTATTCACTACTGGGTGAGCGTGAACGAACCGAACGTTTATGCGGTTATGTCCTACCTCATGGGAGAATGGCCTCCCGAAATCAAAGACATGAGTAGGGCGATGAAGGTCCTTTCCAACCTGCTGTTCGCTCATGGCGAGGCTTATGATGCAATAAAAGAGTTCTACCCTACGTCAATGGTCGGCGCGGCAATAAACATGATGCCCTTCTTCCCCCTGAGAAAGCTTCATCCCGGCGACAGATTAGTCTCGAACTACTTAGACAGGGTATACAACTACAGTTACCTGGATAGCCTGCTCAAGGGAAAACTGGTCAAGCCCTTAGGGAATGGAGAGGCAGCTCCGGAAATTTCATCGAAGCTTGATTTTATCGGAATCAACTACTATACCCGGATTTTTGTCAAGTATTCGAAACCCCTTCCCACAATCGCTGTCGGAGATGAGTTCGAAAAAACAGAGATGGGATACGAGTTCTTCCCGCAGGGGATTGAAGACGTTATCCTGAAAGCCTATAAGCGTTATCAGTTACCGATAATCATAACGGAAAACGGAATCGCAGACGCTTCAGACACCAGGAGGTGGGAGTACATAGAGAAGGCTCTTACAGGGGTAAGAAATGCAATGGAAAAGGGCGCGCGTGTTTTCGGGTATATGTACTGGTCCTTGATGGATAATTTCGAATGGAAGGAAGGCTACTCGATGAAATTCGGCCTCTACGAGACCGTTCAGGAGACTCTGGAATTGAAACCGCGAGGAAGCGTAGCGAAATTCAGGGATTTCATAAGCAAGAGCCTCACTTAGGGCTCGCGATATACTCTGACGAGACCATCGACAGGTATGAGATTCTCAATTAGCCTTCCGGCATTGGCTTATCGATCTGCAATATCCTTCAACGGAATTTGGCCTTAACTTCTGTAAGAGTTGAAGTGTGGATACCGGTTCGATATGTAGCAAAGGGCGCTGCTGTGGCCTCGGATTGCGGTGGTTTGGGAGCAATTGGGGATTTTCTGCTTCCGCATTAGAAACAGAGAATCTGCCTTTGCGTAAGTGCCCAAACTCCAATGCATAGATCCCCTCGAATGGGAATCTGGCTCCCTAATCAATGAAACACCCTGTATGCCCGAAAAACTGAAGAAGGACCAATACAATGAATAGCATTGGTCCTTCAAACATAAGCAGAACTCTGTTACTGCAAAAGAGTCTTGAGCAGCTCCTCTATACCTTGACGATTCTCGGCGGATACGGAGAAAACCGGTGGTCTCCCCCATACAGCCACTTCTTCGCTTATTGATTTCTTTGATTGCTGTTGACGGCTCTTTGAAAGCTTGTCTGCCTTTGTCAGAACCAGAACATATGGAATGGCGTAGTACGTAACCCAGTCAAGCATCTGTTTGTCGGCCGGCTGCAGCGGATGTCTTATGTCAACAAGCAGAACCACCAGAGAGATCCCTTCCCTCGATTCGAAATAGTCTGTTATTAGCCTCTGCCACTTCTCTCTTTCTGACATGGAAGCTTTCGCGTAGCCGTAACCAGGCAGGTCAACGAAAAAGATCTCTCCGTTAACCCCATAGAAATTGATTGACCTTGTCTTGCCCGGAGTTGAGCTTGTCTTAGCAAGCCTCCTTCCAAACAGCGAATTCAGCAGTGAAGACTTCCCAACATTCGACCTACCCGCGAAAGCGATTTCCCTTTTCATAGGCGGCGGATACTCGCCTTTCGCGAAGACAGTCTTTATTAATTCAGCACTCTTTACCGTCACCGGGAATCAGAGCCTCCTCAAGTACTTCATTTATATCCTCGACAAAGACGAATTCCAGTTTCGACTTTATCTCTTCGGGGACTTTATCGAGATCTCTCTTGTTTGCGAGAGGGATCAGAACTTTCTTCATTCTGGCACGGTAAGCTGCCATCAGCTTTTCTTTCAAACCACCAATGGGCAGTACCTTCCCTCTTAGAGTTATCTCCCCAGTCATTGCAATGTCGCTTCTCACTTTTCTTCCGGTGACGGCCGAGACAATCGCCGTCGTGAGAGTAATCCCGGCGCTGGGTCCATCCTTAGGGACGGCTCCTTCGGGAACGTGAATATGGAAGTCCTTCTTCTCGAAGATCTCGGTAAACTTCTCATCTCCACAAAGCTTTCTGGCGAGCGACGCCGCGATCTGCGCCGATTCCTTCATAACATCTCCCAGCTGACCTGTTATGATAGTCTTTCCTTTCCCGGAGACGGGCAGGACTTCGATGTACATGATTTCTCCCCCAACCGATGTCCAGGCAAGGCCAGTCACCACGCCAACCTCTGGATGCTTCCTGAAATCACTCTCTTTGAATAGAGGTGCTCCAAGATACTCCCCCAGTTCATTGACACCGACCGAGATTGAATCGCCACCCTCGGCTATTTTCAGAGTCGCCTTTCTGATGATCTTCGCCAGATTTCTATCGAGTTCCCTAACTCCGGCTTCTCTTGTGTAGTCTCTAATTACGTCCCTGGTGGCGGCCGGTGTTATTTTCAGCTTGCTATCCTTCATGTTGTATTCATCAAGAAGCTTCGGCAGTATATGGTCCCTGGCTATGTGATACTTCTCAGACTCCGTATAACCTGGAATCTCAATAATCTCCATCCTGTCTTTCAAAGCTGCAGGGATCGAATAAAGAACGTTTGCCGTAGTAATGAACAGGACTCTGGAAAGGTCAAAAGGCACTTCCAGAAAATGATCGGTAAAACTGTTGTTCTGCTCGGGATCAAGAACCTCTAGAAGAGCAGAAGCGGGGTCTCCTTGAAAACTGATTCCCATCTTGTCGACTTCGTCCAGCACAATTACCGGATTCCTGGTCTTCAGCTTTCTGATCATCTGCATTATTCTGCCCGGAAGCGCTCCCACATAAGTACGTCTGTGGCCCCTTATTTCGGCCTCGTCTCTCATGCCTCCCAACGAGATTCTGCCGAACTTCCTTCCCATAGCTTCGGAAACAGACCGACCAAGTGAAGTCTTTCCAACACCCGGAGGCCCAACGAGGCAGAGAATCGGAGCGCGAAGATTCTTCGAAAACCTCCTGGCCGCCAGAAATTCAAGGATCCTCTCCTTCACATCGTCAAGTCCATAGTGATTGTTATCGAGAGTCTTCCTAACGTCCTTGATCACTATCTCATCATCCGTCTCTTCCTGCCAGGGAAGGTTCAAGAGCCAATCGAGATAGGTTCTCACGACCGTCGCTTCCGGAGAATATGGAGACATCTTCTCCAGTCTCGAGATCTCCTGCTCTGCCTTCTCCTTTACCTCCTGCGGAAGCTCGCCGGACTCCGCCATCTCTTTAAGCTCTTTGATTTCCTCGTCTTCTTCGCCCTCGAGCTCCTCCTGGATCGCTCTCATCTTTTCTCTCAGGTAATACTCCTTCTGCCCCTGCTCAATCTTCTCTTTAACCCTCTTGTCGAGTTCCTCCTCTAGAGAGAGAATTTCAATCTCTCTTGTAAGTAACTCCATAAGCGTATTGAGACGATCCTTCGCTTCAATTTCCTCGAGGAGACGTTGTTTCTCCTCTAAAGAAAATGGCACCATTGAAGAAACGAAATCTGCAAACTTATCTGCATCGGAAGTATCTTCCAGCGCCATTATCGCTTCGTCGGGGAAACGTCTGCTCATCGATACATACCTCAGCGCAAGTTCCTTCACCCTTCTAACAAGCGCCTGAAGCATCTTGCTCTTTCTGCCCTTGGACTTGAGCTTCTCTGCAACGACAATAAACGTGTTTTCTCCTTCCTCCACTGAAGAGAGCCTGGCTCTTGTCAACCCTTCAACAAGAATCTTGTAGTTCCCATCGGGCATCTTCATCAGCTGTACTATTCTCGCTATCGTCCCTATCTCGAACAAATCTTCGATCTCGGGGTCCTCTTTAGTAATGTCCCTTTGAGAAACGAGAAATACCATCTGATTGAATTTGCCAATTGACTCCTCCAGTGCCGCCAGCGACTTCTCGCGTCCAACATACAAAGGCATCACCGCAGAAGGATATACTAACATGTTTGTTCTCGTCGGTATAACCGGCAGTTTATCGGGTATCTCTATCTTCCGTTCGCTTCCTACAGCTGCTTTTTCCAGCAATTCAAACTTCTGAGCCATCTATTCACCTTCCTTCATTCTTATCTCGATCTATTCTAATAGTCAGACGGTCCAGAATGTTCTTCATTCTGCTCCCGAATGGCTTCAATTTCACTGTTCGTTTCATCTCGTCGAAATGCTCCAGTTCAACGACGAGATATGGTTCGCTAACAAACTCAAGGTAAAGCTCCGGCCACTCTATCGCTAGAACCGTATCGCAATTCATGAGATCGTGGAGAGCGAGATCCAAAACCTCTTCTTCACATGTAATCCTGTATAAATCAACGTGAATAAGAGCGTGATGCGCTCTCTCCGTTCCGGCATCTTCGCTTCTGCCAGTCGATAATCGACCGGGATAGAAGTTGACAATGTTGAAAGTCGGACTTCTCACATAATCCTGATCAATGCCCAACCCACTGGCTAGCGCCTTTACAAACGTGGTTTTTCCACTGCCCAGATCACCGAATAGGAGGACCGTCTCTCCTCCTTCAAGCGTCGCTCCAAGTTCTTGCGCAAAACGCTCGAGATCCTTCAGTTCTAGTTTGCCCAGTTCATAGATCTCTTCAACGCCTCTTTCCACCTCTTGAACTCTTCCTCCATTCTATCTCCCGACGGTTCGAAGACAACTTCACTTATCCTCTTGTTCTTCAAGCTCTCCTGATCCCACAGGTCAGTGCATATTCCTGCAAGCATTGCAGCACCAAGCGCCGTCGTTTCCTTTATAAGAGATCTGTCAACCGGGATATTCAAGATATTTGCCTGCATCTCCATCAGGAAGTTGTTTCGCGTAACTCCTCCGTCAACAAGCAGCTTGTTGAGCCTGATTCCCGTTTCCTTTTCCATCAGCTCAAGAATCTCTCTTGTTCTGAAAGCAATGTATTCGAGAACGGCTCTCACAATATGTGCTTTACTCGTTCCCCTTGTCAAACCGATCATCATGCCTCTCGCTGAGGAGTTCCAGTAAGGAGCTCCCAGACCTGTCAGGGCGCCCGAGAAAAAAACTCCACCATTGTCATTGACTTCTCTGGCAAGCGGCTCCGTATCGGAAGGGCTGTTTATGATTCCCAGTCCATCTTTCAACCAGCCTATCAAAGCTCCGGTGGCAAAAATCGAACCTTCCACGGCGTAAACTGTCTCTTCCGTTGACTTCCAGCCTATTGTTGTAAGCAATCCATGATCGGAAATCTTTGGTTTGTTTCCAATGTTCATAAGTATAAATGAACCCGTTCCATATGTGCATTTTGCGTCACCGGTCTGAAAGGCCGTCTGACCGAACAGTGAAGCCTGCTGATCTCCAGCTATTCCTCCAATTTTCGGGCCATAGATCGAAGGACCGAGAAGCTTACATGATTCCACAACTTCAGGCAGAAACTCTTCCTCCACTCCAAAGAGATTGAGGAGGTCGCGATCCCATTCAAGCTTCTCGATGTTGAACAACATCGTTCTCGACGCGTTCGAGAAATCACACACATGGAGGTTCTCTCTCGTCAAATTCCAGATTAGCCAGGAGTCAATCGTTCCGAATCTCAATCTCCCCTTTCTAGCCGCCTCTCGAACTACCGGTACATTCTCCAGCAACCATTCCATCTTCGTCGCGGAGAAATAGGGATCCGGCTTGAGGCCGGTCTTTCGTCTTATCAGTTCTCCATGAGATTCTTCGATCTCTCTGCATCTGTCGGCAGTTCTTCGATCCTGCCACACTATTGCATTGTAAAGCGGCTGATCGGTCACCGCATCCCAGGCAACGACAGTTTCTCTTTGATTTGTGATGCCGATTGCCGCAATTTCTCTGAATGAGATCCTGGCATCCGAGACTACTTTCTCAATTGCACCCATTGTGCTTAAGATGATATCTCTGGGATCGTGTTCTACCCACCCGGGTTTGGGATAGATCTGCGTAAACTCCTCCTGAGCAACGGCAACTTGATAAAGTTCTTCATCAAAAAGAACGGCTTTGCTGCTGCTCGTTCCCTGATCGATAGCGAGAATATAGCTCATCTAACCCCTCCTATCTATGAATGCGTCTTCTGAAGACGATAGCATTTTCCGGGCAAAGTTCATGACACACGTAGCATGCTATGCACTTACCGTAATCGATATTGAACCTGCTTATGTCGATTGCTCCAGCCGGACAGGCCCTCTCGCAAACACGGCAGCTCACACACTTCTTCTTATCTATTTTCGGAAACTTCGTTACTAATCTCCTCAATAGGGCTGCACCGTAAACCCCGATCAAATTCGTCTCGGGGAGAGACAGACTTTTCGGCTCGACTTCATCTCCAACAACCTCGTAATCGCCTACTAGTCCTTTTTCTCTTGCCAAACGTAGAATTGGTACCTTTGAATGTATCACTCCAAAGAGTTCTGCGATGGCATCGTCAAGTGCGAAAACATCTCTTGAAATACCAATTATCCCCGGCTTTATAATCCGCCCGTTCGACGGGCCGTTGCCATCCATGCCTTCAACGCCGTCGATTATCGTCAGGGACGGCCTAAGATAGCCGGCAAGGTCAAGAAGCATAGCCGAGAACTCCTTCATGTTTCTCACTCTGAAATGCCAACCCTGCTTCTTAACCCCGGGAACACAGCCAAAAAGATTCTTGACTCCGAATGTGACCTGAGTGAGTGAATGTGTCTTAAGCTTCGGAAGATTCACCAGAAGGTCGGTTTCAAGAACCGGCCTGGCAATTTCAAAGCTTCTGTATACACCCTGCTCCAGGACTACAGGAACGGGATCATCAAAATCTGCGAGCGGAACCCCGAGATCTTCACAGACTTCGGTAATTCCTGCAGCATAAGCTGCAGCCTCAACACGAACGCTCGCTGGAGAGTCTCCGATGCTGACTATCGCTCCCTTGCTGAGAAAGACCTCTGCCACAGCTCGAACAAAGGCTGGATTAGTGGTGACACAACTATCAGGTAACCTTGCCGATAGAAGATTCACTTTCAGAAGAACTTTCTTTCCCTGCAGAGTTTCGTTGAACTCGATCAGGTCGAGCCCTTCGCTAATCTTCTCCCTGCACCTTGCGTATTCTGGGCTGCTTAGGACCGCCACTTTTTTCATTAGATTCTCGTTTCCCATAAATGATCCTCTTCTTTTTCCTTCTATCATCGACTATGCAGGATACCCCTTCGGGCAGCTTCAACTCGGAAGAAGCAAGAGTCTCTACAATAACCTCTTCAGGAATTGAGGTGACAGCCCAGAGATCTGTTAGATACAATCTCTCTCCAGATCTGATCGGAGCTTTTTGAATTGCTGATTCAAGAGCCTTTCTATAGCGTTCCCTTATTTCCTCTTCGGAATGATTTACCTTGTCATCCATCGTGGTTCACCTCATAAAAATTATACTCTATGTAATGCCTTTAGATTGGAAAGGCGGCTTAACAGATTTGCCCAATTCTTCACAAACAAGATCTCTGTCTCTTTCCGAAGAAACTTCATTCATTGTAGAATGAAATGGGAGGAGAGTCTTTTGGAATTTGTCGTTCTGGACACGGAAACCACAGGAATGAGTCCGCAACGCGGGGCGAGACTGATCGAGGTTGCGGGAGTGCGTGTCCGCGACTGGAAAGTCTGTAGGAGCGATTGCTATGATTCACTTATAGATCCCGCGTGTATAATTCCAATCACTATAACAGCCCTGACGGGGATTAGCAACTTGACCGTTAAGGGAAAGCCGCCGGTAAGAGATGTTCTCAAAGGCTTTTTTTCCTTCGTTGGAGACGCAACTCTTGTGATTCACAACGCTCCGTTCGACCTCTCCTTTCTCGACTATTACGGCCAACAGACCGGATTGGGAAGGCTCCAGAACTCATATATAGATACTGTAGAAATGTCGAAAGCTGTGTTCAGATATGGGAGAAACAATCTAGACATACTGCTTGCAAGATTGGGGATAGTCCCAGAATCGCGCCATAGAGCTCTTGGAGACGCATTGGCAACGGCCGAAGCATTCGTAGCAATGTTAACTAGAATTGGTACAAATAATGTAACCAAATTCGTAAGGAGACCTCAAAGGTAAACTTTCCGATCTTCATATGGTGCAACGTTTTTCGCCTTATCTAAAAAGTGCTTCCAGGAAGGATTTTGAAGGTCGCTTCAACCTCTCTTGTGCTGTTGAGAGGAGTCTTTATGATCGGGTTATGAAACAGCACTTTTCTTTGGAATTATCAATATATTGTGCTACAATGATCATTGTCCACTATTTATTGAGGCTATTCATGGAGGTAATGAGATGTTGAATGTTAGGAAAAGAAACGGAGCCATAGTCGAATTCGAACTGGAGAAGATAATCAACGCCATGAAGAAAGCATTTGAGGCAACCGAAACCCACTATAACGAAGACATACTTGAGAGGGTCGCACTGAGAGTCGTGGCAGATTTTCAGCCAAAAACCACAGACAATCTCGTAGACATAGAGGATATCCAGGACTCTGTAGAAAGAACGCTTGAAAACCTTGCATTTGCCGATGCTGCCAAGGCGTATATACTTTATAGAAGACACAGGGAAAAACTCAGAGAACTTGATTCCTCCATGCTTGACTTCTCAAAGACAGTTAACAGCTATCTCGATATGCTGGACTGGCGGGTACATGAGAACTCTACAGTCACATACTCGATTGGCGGGCTGATTCTGCACAACAGCGGTACGGTAACCGCCAATTACTGGCTTAGGGAGGTCTATGATCCGCAGATAGGCAACGCCCACCGTGAGGGTGACATCCATATTCATGATCTCTCAATGCTCTCGGGATACTGTGCCGGCTGGAGCCTGAAACAGCTCATTGAGGAAGGTCTCGGAGGAGTGACGGGAAAGGTGTCGTCATCACCGGCAAAACACCTTTCTACACTTGTGAATCAGATGGTGAACTTCCTTGGAATACTCCAGAATGAATGGGCCGGCGCTCAGGCATTTTCTTCATTTGATACGTATCTTGCGCCCTTTGTAAAGATCGACAACCTTTCGCTCAAGGAAGTCAAACAGAACATTCAGTCATTTGTCTTCGGAGTAAATACACCTTCCAGATGGGGTACACAGGCCCCCTTCACGAATATTACCCTCGACTGGGTAGTCCCGGCCAAATTGAAGAATGAGCCGGCAATAGTTGGAGGGGAGGCGGTGGACTTCACTTATGGGGAATGTCAGGAAGAAATGAAGATGATAAACCGCGCCTTCCTTGAGATTCTTGACGAGGGAGATGCAAATGGTCGAGGCTTCCAGTATCCAATACCGACCTACAATATCACCAAGGATTTTGACTGGGAGAATGAGGATGCAGAGCTTCTCTTTGAGATAACCAGCAAATATGGCACTCCCTACTTTCAAAATTTCATAAACTCCGATCTCAATCCCGATGATGTTAGGAGCATGTGTTGCAGGCTGCAGCTGGACAAACGCGAACTGAAAAGGAGAGGCGGCGGGCTCTTCGGTTCGGATGAATTCACAGGTTCTATAGGCGTAGTTACAATAAACCTTCCTAGAATTGCATACCTCAGCAAGAATGAAGAAGAGTTTTTCGGAAGACTTTCGAAAATGATGGATCTGTCGAGCAGAAGCCTTGAAATAAAGAGATCGGTCGTGGAGAAATTGAACAGTGAAGGCCTTTATCCATACACAAAGAGATATCTGAAGAACTTCGATAACCATTTTTCTACGATTGGCTTGATAGGAATGAATGAAGCAAGTATGAATGCCCGCTGGATTAGAAAGACTATAGCCGAAGAAGAGGGCTATCTGTTTGCATTGAGAGTGCTGAACTTCATGAGAGACAAGATGATCGGCTATCAGGAGACTACAGACCATCTCTACAACCTTGAGGCGACACCGGCCGAATCAACGGCTTACAGGCTCGCCAAGATGGACAAAAAGAAATTCCCTCAAATACTTACTGCGGGAAAGGACAATCCGTATTACACGAACTCTTCACATCTGCCAGTGGACTACACGAAGGATATTTTCAGCGCGCTAGACCTTCAGGAGGAACTACAGCAGAAGTATACAGGAGGCACAGTGTTTCACGCCTTCCTTGGAGAGAGAATATCTGACTGGGAAACGACCAGGCAACTTGTAAGGAAGATCGCCGAGAATTACAGAATTCCTTACTTCACGATTTCACCCACCTACTCGGTCTGTCAAAACCACGGATATATAAGAGGAGAACAGTTCACCTGTCCCGAATGCGGAAAGCCAACCGAGGTGTATTCAAGGATTACAGGCTACTACAGACCAGTACAGAACTGGAACACTGGAAAACAGGAAGAATTCAAAACGAGAGAGACTTACAGAGTTGGGAGAGAGAAAGTAGATGAATTTCGCAGGAATGGAGAGGGTCAGTCTAGTGGACTATCCGGGCAAAGTAGCCCTGACACTGTTTACCTCAAGCTGTAATTTCGACTGTGCTTATTGCCACAATCCTGAACTGAAAAAAATGGTAGAGGAGAAGGTCGGTGAATCGGAGGTCTTCAAATACCTTGACAAAAGGGCAGCTCTCATAGACGCGGTTGTTATTACCGGGGGAGAGACAACACTCAGGGCAGATGATCTGATCCCCTTTGTTGAAAGACTCAAAGCCCAATTTCCGGCTGTACTGGTTAAACTTGATACTAATGGCTGGAGTTCAGATATTCTCAGGAAGTTCCTGGACGTTATCGACTATGTCGCAGTTGATCTCAAGTCTTTGCACTATGAACAGTTCTCTACTGTAAATCTGAAGCAAATTCAGAAAAGTGTTGAATTGGCGAAAACTTTCTCCAGTCATGAAATAAGGATCACAATGTTTCCACCTTACGTCCCTGAAAAGGATTTCGAAGAGCTCGCGAGAATATGCAGCGGAGCGTCGTTGGTTTCAGTTCAGCAGTATAGACCGGTAACCGGGTTCTGCGAATCGCCACCTTATCCCGGTCCAATCTTAAGAGAATTCGCCGACTTGCTCTCCGGATATGTGCAGAACGTTTCCGTTAGAGAGTAAAAGAATTATGAGGTGGCAGAAGAACCGGCCGTTTTTTTGTGGCCGGTTCTCTCGTTTCGTGCCAACAAAGAAGAGCGATTAGTCTTCTTGTGAAGCTAGCCAAGAAGTTACTTGAGTTCGAAATAGAATTTGAAGCCGTCTCCCCCGAAGAATACCTGAGGCTCCACTCCAATTCCCAGTGGTGTTCTCCACTCGAAACCTATGCCTATCGACAGACCGAGAGTAGCGTTGTCGCCAACGGCCACCATCAAGTAGAGCTTGGGAATGAAGGTGCTCATATCATCGGAAGGAGAAATAGCAAAGCTCTCAGCCAGAGGAACCCCTGCCTGGAGTATCTCTAGCGCATAGAATCTTGGATTAAATGCATAAGGGTTCCAGCCCTTGAGATCGGTACTTCCTCCCAGGTAGAAACGCCTGGTCACCGGCGCATCTCCGAAGTAAGTCGCGCCTGCTCTTGTGTCGCTCTCGACATAAATTCTTCCAATGATCCTGTACCAGTAATTAACAGACGCCTTCTGCTGCAGATAGTTTATTCCCTCTCCAAATCCGTAGGAGAGAGTCGTTTTGCCGTATAAATTTCCTCTATTCTCTTGGTAGTTATCTTCGTCGCCAAACGAAAAGGCTCCAGTAAGTATTGAAACCGAGTAGTCATTCGAAGGAGTGGCCTCAAATGACGCATTTTCGTATGTAAAGGAAATTCCTGCAACATAGTCTCCAAAGGGATAGGTCCCACCCAACTCTACAGAATTCAAAGAAAGCATAGTATCAGCTTGCCACGGTACCTCTTTAAACAGAGTCACTTCAATGAAGGGATTGATTCCTGTTCCAAAGGCGCTAAGGGTGGTCGCGCCAAATCTCAACCCTCCCCAGAAGAACTCGGGTTGGGGAAGAAAGCCAAGTAACTTCTTGTCGGTGAACCTCAGAAACCGGATTCCTCCGTAGACGTTCACCCCGGAACCCAGAATGTTTCGATCTCCCGCCCCCAATGTGAGATACTTGCCAAAATACGGGTAGAAAGAAGAACTTTCCTGAACCGAAATCACCAGTTTGTAATCACCGCCGATATCCCCAAGCTGAAGATATACATCTGTAAAGAGACCGCACTCTTCCAGATTTCTCTTGGCCCTGTAGACTCTCTCGATATCCAGCTCTTCACCGATCTTGAGCCCGGAGATATTTATCACAACTTGCGGAAGTGTCTTTTCAGTACCCTTTACTTCGATTTCAACGATTTTGCTAGCAAAAACCGTCAAAGAAAAGAAAATGAACATTACTGACAGTAGTATTCGCTTCATCTCATCACCTCACTCGAGTAACTCGTTGACTTTCGTCACAGCATCATCGAAAGCCAGTTTTGGCTCTGAAACCCCTTTTCTTACCTGCTCAACAGCGTTGTATAGAATGTTCCTGATCTCGATGATATTTGTGTGAACCGGTCTGGCTCTAGCAAATTCTATCGAGTCTATAGGAGCCTTTAACTGAGGGAAGCGCTGCCAAATCAGCTGTATCTCAAGAGAGTTCATTGCAGACTTCAGAACCGGCATGTATCCAGTTCCCTCATACCAGAACAATGTGTTCTTCTCTGAAACCATCCATTTGATGAAGGTCCAGGCTGCCTGAAGCTTCTCTTCTGAGAGTCCGGCCATGATGGCAAGAGATCCTCCTCCGAGCGTTGTGGCTTTCTGCCTGCCTTCAGGAAGAGGGGCCACCCCCAGACTCCAAGGTATGTTTTCCAAAGCGTACCGAATTCCTCCGCTCGTCATGGGACCCATCGAGATTCTCCCCATTGTGAAGGACTGTATTCCTTCATCAATAGTGAGATCAACAGGAGAGAGGCCTTCACTGAACCATCTCCGCCACATTTCCAGGGCCTCGATTCCTTCAGGAGAATTGATAATACACTCAGTCATCTGCTCGTTGAAGATATCCCCGCCGTTTTGCCAGACCAAGGGTTCAAACTGGTAGAACATTGCGTCAACACCCCACAAGAGACCATATTGAGAAGGCCTTGAATCACCAGACTTTCTGATTGTCAGCTTTCGCGCATACTCCTCCAACTCCTCCCAGTCTTGAGGAGGTCTGTCAGGGTCCAGTCCGGCCGCCTTGAAGTGATCTTTGTTGTAATACAGCATTAGCGCACTTATGTTGAAGGGGAGAGCGTAAGGGTTGCCGTCACGAATTATCGTCTGCCAGAAACTATCGACAAAGTCCTCCGGACTCAAAGAAGAATCGCCGCCGATCAAGTCAGTAAGATTCTGTAAGGAGCTATCCTTGGAAAAGATCTGAATATGCTCTATATTGACCTGAGCAACATCCGGCCCCTTCCCGGTGAGTAGAGCCGTCTTTAGCTTTGTAACCGTATCATCGTATGATCCCTGAAATATTGCCCTAACCGTGATGTCTTTGTGAGCCTTGTTGAAATCGGCAACAAGCTTGTCGATGATCGGCTTCTGATAATCCGACATCGAATGCCAGAATGTGAGAGTTACGGACCCGAGGCCAACAACTGATACAATTAACAGTAAAAGCACCGTCGTCATTCTTTTCATTTTTTCCTCCTTGTCTCTATCCTTTTAATCCCGTAAGGGTTATCCCCTTGACAAACTGTTTCTGGGCAATGAAGTAAGCGATCATAATCGGTAGGGTGGCCACGACTGTCGCTGCCATAAACTCTCCCCACTGGATTCCTCCCTCTGATTTGAACATCGCCAGCCCCAGCTGGACGGTTCGCATTTCCGGTTCACTTATGACAAGCAAAGGCCAGAAGTAGTTATTCCACGACCACATAAAAGAGAAGACGGCTATGGTAGCTATAGCTGGCTTAGTTAAGGGAAGAAATACATTGAACAGAATCCTTAGCGGGCCGCAACCGTCAATCGTGGCAGCGTCCTCAAGATCTCTCGGGATTGTTAAGAAGAACTGCCTGAGAAAGAAAATCGAGATTGCGGTGGCCGCGTGAGGCAAAATTAGGCCAAAATAGGAGTTGTCCATATTAAGCCTCATTACTACCAGATACTGAGGAATCATTACAACTTGTTGAGGAATCATCATAGTCGCCAGAAAGACATAGAATATAACTTCTCTGCCCCTGAATCTCATCCTGGCAAATGCAAAGGCTGCCAAAGAAGCAGTCACAAGCTGCAAAAAAGTGGTTGCCAGAGCTACAACTGTGCTATTCAGGAGATATCTGGCGAATGGGACCTTAGTGAATACACTGACATAATTCTTCACAGTAAATTCCTTGGGAATAAGAGAAAAGGGATCTCTAAGAATCTCTCTCAAATCCTTGAAGGATGTCATGAAAGACCAGAAAAAGGGAAAGATCATCACAACGGCACCGGCAATAAGTACCGCATACTTGAAAATTCTCCCAATCCCTTTAGTCATAATGTACCGTCCTCTCGATGGTTTTCACCTGAAAGGCAGTAAGAGAGATCACGAATAGGAATAAAACAAAGGCCATAGCTGCTGCATAGCCAAACCTATAATAAGAGAAGGCCTCACGATAGAGCCGAAAGACAACGACCGAGGTTGTGTTAAGTGGACCTCCATCGGGAGTCATGACCATTATTGGACCAAAGACCTGAAAGGAACTGATACTGAACATTATCAGGAGAAAGAAAGTGGTGGGCGAAAGGAGCGGTACAGTGATCTTTCTCAACATCTGAAACTTGTTTGCCCCGCTCAGGGCAGCAGCCTCGTAGTAAGTCGGCGGGATATTCTGAAGACCCGCGAGATAGACGACCATTGCGTATCCGATATTCTGCCAGATACCCATCAGTATTATTACGAACAGCGCTATGCTAGGACCTTGCAATATCTTCGGAAGCTGAATCCCAGTCCAGTTGAACAGGATTTGAACGATCCCCTCTGGGTTGGTCAACCAGTTCACATACTCCCCTCCGAACGACCCGATTATGTGATTTACATATCCAAGTTCAGTACTAAAGAGAAAGCTGAATCCCATACCGGCGGCAATTGGCGATGTTACTACCGGAAGGAAGTAAATCATTCGAAAGAACCCTATCCCCTTCATCGTCGAATCGTTCAGAAGATTCGCAAAAATAAAACCGATAAGGAGCGAAAAGGGAAGAACGCCGAAAATATAATAAGCAGTGTATAACATTGAGTCCCAGAATTCTCTCGATGAGAGAATCTGCGAGTAGTTCCCAAAACCCACGAAAGTCATTGTCGGAGACAAGTCCCACTCAAAAAAGCTAATCGCAAATGAGTATATCAACGGATATAACAGAAAGAAACCAATTATTGCGCCTGCAGGCGCAATAAAAATGTAAGGAATAGCTTTCTTCACTTGTAGACTCCCAGAATGCTATTGTTCAAATACTGAAACACCAGCCCTTCCTTGAACTCTTGCAAAGTTCAAAATCCTGAAGACTCAACTTACTTGAAAGTCTAGTCGCACCGACATAAATACCACCCTGTCGTAGATGAAATCCTGACTTCTTTTACAACGGGAAAATTCTCTTTGAGCTCTTCGAAGGCTTTCGGAACGAAGTTTCTGTAATCGCTTCTCTCGAAAAACTCGACAACATAGACTAAGGGATTTCTATTCGGAAAGAACTCATGAATCAGAACCTCTTTCCTGCATATTCTTCTACTCTCTCTATAAAACCTCTCCCTGCCGTCAAACTTATGGCCGTGCACAACATAAGATGCAACAAGAAGATCAAAACTGTTGTCTTCAAATGGAAGCTTCTCAAAAAAGTCGCCTTGAACGACTTTGACTCCGCTTTCCTTAAGATTATGCCTCGCTATCGCTACCATGGGAGTCGAAGCATCAACAGCAGTTACTCGGTATCCCAGTTCGTCGAATGCTTTGGCAAGAGCACCTGTTCCGCAACCGATATCGAGAACGCTCTTGATGTCGTCGCCAAGTAAAGAACGATGTTCTTTCAAAAGACTTCGATAACTCTTAAGCTGCGACTTGAAAGCAACGTTATAAAACGGAGCTATTAGTGAAAACAGCAAGACATGCGCTTTGTTTCCCATCTATCCTCCTTACTTAGATACTATCAGAAATTCTCCAGAATTCGGCAAAGCTAGATTTGTCTTGACATCGTTAGCTCCAACCAGTATAATATATATGATTCCTGCATATATAGGAGGTGATGATATGCCATTTGGATCTGGTCCTATGAGGTTTAGAGATGGTTCCTGCAGATACTACGGCTTCGGCCCTGGATATGGAGCGGGATACGGAAGAGGAATGGGATACGGTAGGGGATTTGGAGCCGGAAGAGGTTTTGGTTATTACGGACCATACGCTTACGATCAGGAGATTTCGCCTGAGATGGAGAGTCAGGAACTGAACGAGTATAAAGCGATGCTTAAGAGAGAGCTTGAGATGATCGGCGAAGAGCTCAAGGAAATAGAGAAGAGACTGGAAACGCTAGAGAACACAAGCAGTGCTGAAGAAGAGGAGTGAGAACATGCCGTGGAGAGATGGAACTGGACCCGAGGGTTATGGATCGATGACCGGCTGGGGCATGGGAAACTGTGTTCCCGATGATCAAGTTTCGAGGCCTACACTAGCAAGGAACTACTTCCGCCCATTTCCGAGGAGAAGACTTTTTCTCGGAAGAAGGATGGGTTTTGGGAGAGGATTTGGAGTTGGAAGAGGCATGGGCTATCGCTTCAGGAGATGGTGGTAGGCCTTGGTCATTGCCGTACTAAGTGGCAAGGGAGGCACAGGAAAGACAACCCTTGCCACAAACCTCGCTTACGCAATATCTGAAGAATTTGATGTACAACTTTTGGACGCAGACGCAGAAGAACCAGATGTACATCTATTTTTTAACCCAAAGATTGAGCATGAAGAGGAAATTGAGCTGATGCTTCCCGTAATAGACAAGGAGAAGTGCACTCGTTGCCGCAAATGCGCCGAAGCCTGCCAGTTTGGAGCGCTTTCCGCTTTTGACACTGGTGTCATGGTCTTCGAATCTTTGTGTCATGGCTGCGGTTTGTGCACTTTTGTCTGTCCCGAGAAGGCAATCAGCGAGAGGCCAAAAGTAATTGGAAAAGTTAAAACAGGCAGAATCAACGACAAAATTGATTTTGGAATGGGAATACTGGAAATTGGGGAGCCTTCCCCTGTAAGGGTTATCAGAAAGCTTAAAGAGAATATCGATCGAAATAAGGTCGTCATCATTGATTCTCCCCCGGGAACGTCCTGTTCCGTTGTTGAGACACTAAGAGAAGTAGATTTCGCGATACTGGTAACCGAACCCACTCCATTCGGTCTTCATGATCTGAAACTTGCAGTTCAAATTGTAAGAGAGATGGGGATTCCTTTCGGTGTCGTAATCAACAGAGATACAAATTCCTACACAATGATAGATGAGTATGCTAGTGAAGAAAATCTCGTTGTCCTCGAAAGAATACCCTTTGACCGCAGCATAGCGGAAGCCTATTCAGAAGGCAAGCTATTTACTGAGACTTCGCCATCATGGAAGATACGGTTCAAACAACTGGCGGAAAAGATCGTCTCTTCATCGGGGGTGTCATGATGTTCCAACTTGCCATAGTAAGCGGAAAGGGCGGAACGGGAAAGACAACGCTTGCAGGATCGCTTTCATCTCTGTTTGACTCAATAGTGATGGCCGATTGTGACGTAGACGCACCAAACCTTCACCTCATTCTCGAGAATAAGCTGATAGAGAAATTTGAATACTATGGTGGCAAAAAGGCCGACATATCTGATCAGTGCATATCATGCGGACTCTGCGAGAAATTCTGCAGGTTCGATGCGATTATCAGGGGAGGTCCTTACTCGATCGATCCCTACGCATGTGAGGGATGCGGCATGTGTGTGGCTGTCTGCCCGGCAGATGCGATTTCACTCAAAGACAATAAGTCGGGTGATTACTTCTTGTCTCAATCGAATGAAATCCCTCTCGTCCACGCTTTGTTGACTCCAGGGGAAGAGACTTCTGGAGGGTTGGTTGCCGAAGTCAGAAAGCTGGCAATTAATGTCGCAGAGAGGGAAAAAAGAGAAGTAATTGTGATCGATGGTGCCCCGGGAATAGGGTGCCCCGCAACTTCATCGATAACCGGGGCAACTTACGTTCTTGCAGTTGCCGAACCGACTGTTTCTGGAAACCACGATCTTGCAAGGATAGTTGAGACTATCAAACATTTCAAGAGAGATTTTGGAATAGTTATAAACAAATGGGATTTGAATACATCCAAGAGCGCTTTCATAGAGTCCTGGTGTGGAGCCAACGGCATAGAACTGCTCGGCAAGATTCCCTTTGACGAGCAGGTAGAGAAAGCAACGATTATGGGAAAACCGGTTGTTGCAATGGAAGACTCTACGGCAGCGCAAGCAATAAAGCGAATTGCCTTGAGGCTGAAACGGAAAATTTCTGGAGGTGTAGAAGAATAATGAAAATAGCTATCCCAGTTAAAGAAAAGACTATCAACAGCATCCCAGACGATAGATTTGCCAGAGCTAAGTTCTTTCTGCTTTATGACCCGGAAACGGGAAGCGAAGAATATGTAGAACCAGACAACAGCGTGGCGCACGGTGCCGGACCCATGGCAGTAAACATGCTCACAAAGCAAGGGATAGACACAATAATAGCTTTCCATCTTGGAGGCAACGCCATTCAAGCTATAGAAGCAGCAGGCGTGGCCTTCTACGAAGCCTTTGTCGGCACGGCAAAGGAGAACATTGAAGCTGTAATTAGCAGAAGGAAAAAATAGATCCCCTGATATCCTGATCCCTATGTCAATCGTTGAGGCTTTTTTGTCTGCCTTAATTGTACCTGGACAAACAGATTCATTTCACATGGCGCACAAGAGAATTCCGAGCATCTGATTTCTTTGCCGGTTGTCAACGGTGTAAAATACACTGAGAGGTGATACCGGTGAGAAAAGAGGAACTTGCAACGCAATTTGACTTGCTCTCTAGACTTCTCAAGGTCATAAGAGACAACCCGTTCAAAGCAAGAACCTACGAATTTGCAGCAAGAGTCATCAGATCGAATCTGCCTTCAGGTCAACTTACTAGTGACGATATTGCTGGCATTTCATCGATTAAGGGCATAGGGAAGGCTGTAAAGGAGAAGTCCCTCGAGTTTCTGGAGAGTGGCGAAATAAAGAAGACTTCCGAATTGAAGAACATGATGCCAGCTGCTGTCTATTTACTTGCTTTTCACAATCTTGTCGATCCCGAGGTAGTGTCCTTCATATGGAAGGACATGGGTCTTGAAGGTCCATTAGAAATCGTAGACTTCCTGGAGAATAGAAAGGAGAGTCTGAAACTCTCTCAGGACAGACTCTCCAAAATCGAGGCTCTTCTCATGGAAGTCGATACTTGATTAAGACTATATCTGATAAATTTTCGAGTACTTCTCCTTGACATAACTCAGAAAATACGATGGCTCAAGCTCTTTCCCCGTGGCTGCTTTCAGAAGTTTCTGGGGCTCATACCGCCTTCCCATGCTATGAATGTTCTTTCTTAACCAGTCGACAAGCGACAGGACATCTCCCATCTCTATCCTCCTGTCAAGGCCAGGAATGTCCTGCCTTGCTTTCGAATACATTTGTGCAGCATAAAGGTTTCCCAACATATACGATGGGAAATAACCGATCATCCCGGAAGGCCAGTGAACATCCTGGAGCACTCCGTCGCTGTCAGTATCAGGTTCGATTCCGAGATACTCTTTCATCTTAGCATTCCATGCTTTCGGAAGATCCGAAACTCGGATGTCTCCTTTGATAAGAGCTTCTTCCAGCTCAAACCTAATCATGATATGCAGATTATAGGTTACTTCATCAGCCTCTATTCTAATCAGAGACGGGTTTACGTTATTTACTGATCTATAGAATTCACCTAGCGAAACGTTCTTGAAATTCGATGGATAAGCCTTCTGTATCTGTGGATAGAAGAAGGACAGAAATTCCTTGCTTCTACCGACCATGTTCTCCATCATTCTCGATTGAGATTCGTGAATACCCAGAGAACACGCACCGTAAAGCGGCGTCTCTCTGAGTGAAATAGGAAACCCTTGCTCATAAATCGCATGACCCCCCTCATGCATCGATCCAAAAAGGGAAGGAGTGAACTCGCTGGAAGTGTATTTAGTCGTTACCCTGACATCGTTTACCCCTATACCTATTGTGAAGGGATGGACCGTTTCATCAAGCCTGCCGGCATCGAAGTCGTATCCTATGAGTTTGAGAGCCTTTTTACTCAGTTTCTCCTGAGCCCTTCTGTTAAATTTCCCCTCAAGAACGGAGGTATCGGGTAATTCGCCCTCTTTCATAATCTTCTTAATAAAAGGCACGAGCTCCGATTTCAACGGCTCAATGATTTTACGCAGTTTTCTTGCCGTCATCCCCTCTTCAAAGCCCTCGAGAAGGGCGTCATAAGGATTCTCTTCATATCCGTACAATCGAGACATTTCTCTGGACAGTTCGGCGATTTCCTCAAGATATGGCTCCAGACTGTTGAAATCGTTTTCCTTCCGAGCCTTTTCCCATACTTTTTCACTATTTGATGTCAGAACAGAATACTTCTGATAAAGCTCAGGTGGAATTGCCTTTGCTCTTTTATAGGACTTCGTTGCTACCCTAACCATCGCCTTCTCGTCGTCTGTTAGTTCCTCTTGGACTCTATTCTCGTTGAGCTTGCCAAGCAAAGCTCCTACTTCTTCAGAAACGGACTTTCTGAATGCGAGAGTCGAGATGTATCCAAGAGCCTCCGCCCTTATCTCCGCCCCCTTCAAGGGGATGTATGTTCTCATATCCCATGCCATGAGCGCTGTTGCACTATGAAGATAAGAAATCTCGGAGTATTTCGACTTAAGCTGATCTATAAGTTTCAAAGCCACACCTCCAATTCGATGAATTATATCACGCATCTGCTTTCCTAATCCAGAAGCCTTTTCTTGCTGTTTCCACTGTGAGAAAGTGCGAGAATTGCGAAAGAGGCGAAGTAAGGTAGCGAAAGTAATAACTTTGGAGAGACTTCTGTTGCAACCTGCAGAAAGATTGATAGCTCGGTGACAAAGCCCAGCATGATTGCAGAAACAGTCACCAGGATCGGGTTCTTCCTTCCCATGATGACTGCCACAAGCGCCAGCCAACCTCTTCCACCGGACATATTCGAGACGAAAGCCCCAAGCGGAAGAGACAGAGCAGAACCAGCGAGCCCGGCAAAGACCCCGCTTCCGATGTATGCCGTGAATCTGATTCGATTAACCTTAACGCCGCTGTAAAAAGCACTTTCGTCATCATACCCGCAAGCTCTTAGCTTCACACCTACGACCGTCTTCTTGAAGACATAAGCAAAGAGGAATGGAGTAACGATGGCTACTAGATCAAATAGGCCAAGTCCATTCAGCCAACCCAGTACTGTACCATTTAGAAAGTCAATTGAAAGAACACCTGGTCTAGGTGAACCACTGAAAACTACGGTACCTTTGCTTCTGAACCATAAATCCGTCAGCGCAACAGTCAGGCCGATCGAGAGAAGATTCGCAGCAATACCAACAACGTAAAGATTTGCCTTCAAAAATCTTACGGTCAAAAACACAACTGATGAAAGAATCACAGATACAAGAACGGAAGCCAAAGTACCCAGAAGTATGCTTCCTGTTGCCGACGACACAACAACAGCAAAGAAAGCTCCGGAAAGAATGCTGCCTTCTAACCCGATATTCAGCCAGCCGGAAACCTCTGTAAGCAGACCGCCTGTGGCCGCAAGAATAATCGGTGTGGAGTTCCTCACTGTATCCCGAATTATCGCCTCAAGCATATCTCTTTCTCCAGAAACCTTCAGGGATAAGAGCTTCCGCCGTCACCAGAAAAAAGATAACGGCCTGAGCAATCTTGGCGACTTCAGTCGTGACATTTGCCTCTAGCGAAGCGATCTGAGCTCCGCTTTCCAGATATGCAAAGAACAGAGCTGCAGGAATCACCATCAGCGGATGGTTTCTTGCAACAAGAGCAATCGCAATTCCATTCCAGCCATATCCGCTTGAAAAACCTCTCATCACTCTGCCGTGAATGCCTATCACATCAACTATTCCTGCAGTAGAAGCGAGCCCTCCGCTAACAAACAGGGACCAAAAAATGACTTTCTTTGTGTCAACACCAGAGTAATAAGCGAATCTCCGGTTCATTCCAGCGATTCTCATTTTGAATCCCTCTCTCGTTCTGAACAGAAAAAACCAGAGAATTATTGCTGCGACTATGGAGAAGAAGATTCCCGAATGGAGATTCGAAGGCGACATCAAACGCTCAAATCTGAACTCGTCGGGTAGGCTGACCGTAGCTGCAAGGCCAGAAGGACGATCATTAAGAGGACCCTCAATGAAGTAATCAACTACCAGTACGAGTCCGTTACTCAGTAAGAGCGAAGAGATCAGCTCATTTACCCCTAACCGGGTCTTCAGCAGCGCAGAGATACCCGCAGCAGTCGCGCCGAAAAGGAAACTGACAATAATCATCACGAAGATCCCTGCTACTCCAGATAATCTTCCGAAAAGAAGAGTGCCGGCTGCCGTTCCGGCAAGCGCTCCAAGATATACCTGCCCTTCAATTCCGAGATTGAAGCATGAAGAAGTGAAGGCGAAAGATGCGGCAAGTCCGGTTAGAATTAGAGGAATCGAATAGGCCAGAAGGTTGCCGAAATAGAAGCGATTCGAAAAGACGGATAGAAAGAACGCTCTGGTTGCATTCAAAGGCTCTTCACTCATAATAAGCACTAGAACGAGCCCGGCAGCCAAAGCAAGCGCTATGACAATAAATGATCTGCCATTGGCGCCAGACCGTCTAATCACTGCCTTTCTCCCGTTGCGTTCAATATGAGTCTGCCTATCCCATGTTTGCTTAATCCAGGTCTATTGACGTCATTATAGACGATCCTTCCTTCTGACATAACAATGATCCTGTCACCGACTTTCAGAGCTTCTTCAAGATCTGTTGTAAAAACGACAATCGCCATCTCATCTTTTAGTTTCGTCAAAACTGCGCGCAGTAAGTGAAGGTGCTTGACATCAAGGCCTCTTGACGGTTCTCCAAGCAGGAGGGCAATGGGTTCAGAACTTATCTCTCTTGAAAGCAGCAGCTTCTGGAGATTACCTCCAGAAAGTGAGAGAGCAGGATCAAATATGCTGCCATACACAACACCATAATCACTTAGAAGCTCTCTGGCAAAGGCATCTAGCCCTATATCATCAATAATCCAGCTTCCGTCAATAACTCTGTGGATAACGAGATTATCCTTTATTGTTGCGGTTTTACAACTTGCAGCGCCGTCCCTGTCCGAAGGCAGAGCTGCCAGCCCCAGCTTTCTGAGATTGCGGGGAGACATGTTGGTAACGTCCTTCCCATCGAGAAGAACCCTTCCGGAAAGAATCTTTCTCATTCCGAATATACCCTCCAGGAGCTCTTCCTGACCATTTCCGGCTACACCTGAAATCGCGAGAAGCTCACCTATCTTCACCTCGAATGATACTCTCCTTACAGCTTCCTCACCGTCTACAGAACCTTCGATACTCAGTTCCTCGACTCGCAAGACTACTTCTCCGCTTGACGTGAGTTGAATCCTATCTGTACTAATCTCTTCTCCAGAAACTAGTTTGTGAAGCTCCTCTACAGAAGTCTCCTCTCTTCTGTACCTGCCGATGATTGCTCCGGATCGAATAACGTATATTCGATCCGAAACAGAGTATGCTTCGCGAAGCTTATGAGTGATAAATATTACGGCCTTTCCTTCGGCACTCAACCTTCTAAAAGTCTCGAACAGTTCTTCCTTTTCGGTTTCAGATATCAGAGTCGTAGGTTCATCGAAAATAATTATCTTCGGAGAATTCTGGAGAACTCTCACAACTTCCAGCTTTTGGCGCTGCGCCGTCGAAAGCGATTCAACCTTCTTGTCTAAGGGTAGCTGGAGGCGATAACGCTGCATAACCTCTTCAATTCTTTCTTTGAAGTGCTTGATTGCCCCTCCGAGTAAATTAGTCTTGAACCCCAGCAACAGATTCTCAAATACAGTTAGCTGCGAAATAACTTTCAGGCTCTGAGGGACCATTCCTATGCCCTTTTCCAGAGCGGAAGAAGGGCCCAACGGAATATACTTATCACCTCTAAATAACATAGAACCACTGTCTGGCTTCTCAATTCCAACAATGATTTTCATTAGCGTAGTCTTACCCGCTGCATTTTCTCCAAGAAGAGAAGCGATCTCTCCAGAGTGAAAAGTTAAAGTCGCTCCGTCAAGGGCTCTCGTTCCGCTCACATTGTATGTTTTACTGAGATCCGTAATTTCCAAAACCCGCTTCGACAACTCTGCCCCCAGATGATAGAGTTTCGTTCCTCTATAATGTTACCATTCAAAAAGAAAAGCGGAGAGCGCAGCACGCTTTCCGCCATCATGAATAGTTCCGCTTAGATTAGGCCAGCTCCTCTTCCTTGAACTGTGAGGGTATCGCCGCCTCTTCAACCTGAAGATTAGCATACATATCAAGTCCGGTCCCCGCAGGTATCAGCTGACCAACGATTACGTTTTCCTTCAGTCCCTGCAGAAAATCTGACTTCCCTGCTACAGACGCTTCGGTAAGAATCTGCGGCGTTTGCTGGAACGATGCGGCCGACAACCAACCTTCACTCTCCAGGGAAGCCTTGGTTATCCTGAGAAGCTTTCGCTTGAACTTTATCGGATCCTTCGGCATTATCTGGATCTTCTTCTCGGGGATTATCGTGTCGGGATTGAAGTCGTCGACAAGCTTCTGATAATTGTCTTCGTCGACATCAAAGATGAGTATCTGCTTTATACTGCTCTTTATTATCTTGTTAAGCAGCTCTTCACTTATTGGTTCACCCTCAGCGGCTATCTTCTGTATCTTTCCATCTTCATCTTCGCCAAGGACTCTCCTTGCCAATCTCTTATCGATTACATACTCTCTGTTTTCTCCGACTCTGCTGTTGGCTTCATCTATTGTTTTGTTTATCTTTCTGATTTCGACAATGTCTAGTAGATCTCCAGGCAGGAAGTCTGTGTCTCCGGGATCCGTGACTTCAACTTTAGAAAGCATCTGTCTGATTATCAACTCAAAGTGCTTGTCGTGGATTTCGACACCCTGTTCTGCATAGACTCGTTTGATCTCCGTGAGAAGATAAAGCGCTGTCTGAACAAGACCTAGCTTTTCCATCAGTTTCCTTGGCCTTACGGTTCCCGTTGTTATCGCCTGCCCTTCAGTAACCTTGTCGCCGATCTCGATCTTGGGTTTGATGCTCGAGGAGAGATCGTATTCACTAATTCCTCCGGTCTTTGTTTCAATGTAGACCTTTCTTCTCCCCTTGTCGTCAGAGACGAGATCCTTAACGAAACCGCTATCGCCCTTTTCTATAAAGAGCGCCTCAGGATCCTTGAGTTTCTTTCGAGCCTCGAACAATTCCTCTGCCCGTGGAAGACCTCTGGTTATGTCCTGTCCCGTGGCTATACCCCCAGTGTGGAACGTCCTCATCGTGAGCTGTGTGCCTGGCTCGCCGATCGACTGGGCGGCAACTACACCAACGGATTCTCCAACGTTGACAATCTCGTGGTTTGAAAGGTCCATTCCGTAACACATAGCGCATACTCCACTATCGGATTCGCAAGTTAGAACAGATCTAACCTTTATTGTCGGCCGTACGTAGACCTTGTCAATTTCGTTCTTCTGCAATTTCTTCGCCGTGAGCTCGTCTATCTTTTCCTGATACTTAACAAGCATTTCTTTGCTGCTATTCTTCACGGGATCGCCTGCAAAGATCTGACCCACGCATGGGAAGGTGATTACCTTCACTTCCTCGATTTCCGAATTCTTCAGCTGGTGGAGAAGATCACTGCCAATATGGGTGCCTGCTTTGTATTCCTTGTCATTGATTGTGATACTCTCGTTCAATTCGGTATAGTTTATGAGCCTGGTCACCTTCGGAATACTCAAAACCTCTTCGCGGGCAACTTCTACACTGGCTCTGTAATTTGAAAGGAATGCGGCGTCTTCATCTCTGATCATCGTATCTCGGAAGTATTCCTTTCCAGTCTTCTCGTTTTTCAAAACCTTTCCTGTAAGGGGATTGATAACATCGGCCGCAAGTACCCTTCCAAAGAGGAACTCTTCGAGCTTCTCAATCGTTACACCGTCCGCCATGAGTTCAACGGCCTCGATACCTTCATGAGTCCCGCAGTTTGGTGTAGTAACGGTTATTGTCTGGGAAACATCGACTAGTCTTCTAGTGAGGTAACCGGCGAACGACGTTCGAAGAGCCGTATCGGCGGAACCCTTTCTTGCTCCATGGGTAGATGTGAAGAACTCGAGCTCCGTAAGGCCATCTCTGAAGTTTGACTTTATCGGCACTTCGATCGTCTTCCCCGATGGATCGGCCATCAGACCTCGCATGCCAGCAAGCTGCTTCAGCTGGTCGATGTTACCTCTGGCTCCGGAATCGACCATCATGTAAATCGGATTGAATGGATACTTTTCGAACTCCGTGTACGTCTTTTCCATTATCTCCTGAGTCGTATCGGACCAGATTCTGATTATCTCCTGAGTTCTTCCGTCTTCAGTCAAGAATCCCGACTTGTAAAGGTTCTCGATCTGATCTACTCTTTCTTGTGCGGCATCGATAACCTTGTCCTTCTGGGGATAAACAACGATATCATTTATCGATATGGTCAGACCCGAAGCAGTAGCGTAGTGAAAGCCAAGAGACATCATATCATCCAGAAGATCTGCCGTCCTATCGATTCCATACTCATGGAAGCAGTCGTAGATCAACTTTTTTATAGCTTTCTTGTTGAACTTCTTCATGTAGTCCCTAAGCTTTTCGGGGACTATGGTGTTGAAGATTATCCTTCCAACCGTTGTAAGCGTAAGCTCTCCGGATGAGGGATCTAGCTGAACAAGAATAGGATCGTGAAGTGATATATATTCCATGTCGTAAGCAAGAAGCGCTTCTCCTGGAGAAGAGAACTTCCAATCGACCCATTCAAGAGCCTTCTGCCTGACCATCCTCCTCGCATCTACATCTGAAATCTTTTCATCTTTGAGGAGGGCCGAGTAATAATCCATGACTTCTTTCTCTTTCTTCTCATGATCATGACCAACAGTTGTTAGGTAATACACACCAACGATTATGTCTTTGCCTGGCATCGAAATGGGTTTCCCGCTTGCGGGGGAAATCACGTTGTACCTGCTGAGCATGAGAAACTTTGCCTCTGCCTGAGCGGCTGCGGATAACGGAACGTGAACGGCCATCTGGTCGCCGTCAAAGTCTGCGTTGAATGGTGCGCATACAAGCGGATGGAGCTGAATCGCGTTTCCTTCGACCAACCTGGGTATAAAAGCCTGTATGGATATCCTGTGAAGCGTCGGTGCTCTGTTTAGGAGTACCGGATGTCCCTTGATCACATCTTCTAGAACTTCCCAGGCCTCAGGCATTTCCTTTTCTATTATCGTTTTCTTGAGTTTTCTCGCTGTCTTACTCGATTCACTGCCGTGAAGAAGCTTAGAGAGAACAAACGGCTTGAACAACTCCATTGCTACCCTCTTAGGGATTCCACACTCGTGAATCTTCAGATCGGGTCCAACAACGATGACGGCTCGACCGGAGTAATCTACTCGCTTCCCAAGCAGATTCCTTCTGAATCTTCCCTTCTTGCCTTTGACCAGGTCCGTAAGAGACTTCAACGGCCTGCCCGATTTGTCTGATACTGCCTTTCCAACTCTCCCGTTGTATATGAGGGAGTCCACAGCCTCCTGAAGCATCCTCTTTTCATTCCTGATAATTATGTCGGGAGCCCCTATCTGCAGTAATTTCGCAAGCCGGTTGTTTCTGTTTATGACTCTCCTGTATAGGTCGTTCAGATCCGTTGTCGCAAATCTTCCGCCTTCGATCTGAATCATGGGTCGCAGGTCCGGAGGGATTACGGGTACAACGTCCATAACCATCCATTCCGGTCTGTTGTCTGAGGCAATAAAGTCCTTGACGTACTTCAACCTTCTAAGAAGTTTAAGAGCTCGAGCACTGCTCTTTGGAATAGACTTCAATTCCAGTTCAATGGCTACCTGCAGTTCTTCCAGATCCATTCCGTGCAACAGCTTCTTAATTGCGGCTGCTCCGTAATCACAGGTTACCTTTCCAGGATAAAGCTCTTTGTAAGCCTCGTACTCATTTTCTATCAAGACCTCTCCGACTGTCCTGCCTGTCTCTTCAGAAACTTCGGGATCAATTTCCGTTATTATGACTATCGGCCTGTCGCTCTCGGTATCGGTCTCCACTTCGAATTTTCCTGGATAGTATTCGTCAAAGATCTTATACTCTGTAGCGGAAAGAACTTCATCCTCGAAGAGGAATCTGTCGGCAAGGGTATCACCCTTATGAACTTCATCTTCATTCTGAACATATATGAGAGCACCTTCGAAAACCGGGTATTTTTTCTCAATTCCCGTCTCGTCCTTGACGATTACCCAGTTCAGTTCTCTCTCGGTACTGCTGTCGATTCTCTCGATAGTGACTTTACCGTCAATGTCTGTTGTAACCGGTCCATGAGGTGCCTTCACCTTGTAACCCTGCTCAACTTCGAAGCTGAGCTTCTTCGTGTAGATCTCATATTCAGTTTGGTACATCGTCATTCCAGGAAAAAAATCTGTCTCCTTGGGATCTGTGACCACATACAGCCTTTCAATTACTCTCTTCGATCCGTAGTAGATTATGTTCTCGAGATCCTTCGCAGGAATGTTGAGAAGTGATGACAGAACACTTGGCGCGCTCTTCAAATACCAAACGTGTGTGACAGGAGCGGCCAGCTCGATGTGACCCATCCTTCTTCTGCGAGCTTCTTTAGATTCGACTCGTACACCACAGCGTTCACAAACGGTTCCCTCGTACTTCTTTCCCTTGTACTTGCCGCATGTACACTCGTAATCTTTGGTCGGTCCAAAGATCTTCTCACAGAAAAGTCCGTCTCTTTCCGGTTTGAATGTACGATAATTAATCGTCTCGGGCTTCTTCACTTCCCCGCTTGACCAGCCCTTGATTCTGTCCGGTGAGGCAATATCGATTTCCAGCTTACTGACCTTTCTCTTGTATGTGCTTACTGGCATCTGCTTCCCTCCTTGAGGGGTAGCTCCCTTCTATTGATTCTCATAATTTATCCACATCCAACTCGACATTATTCTGGTCAAAAACCTTAACGTCGAGAGAGAGTCCCTGCAGCTCTTTTATAAGGACTTTGAAACTCTCCGGAATACCTGGTTCTGGTATATTAATTCCCTTCAGTATTGCCTTATACACATCGTTCCTTCCCTTGATGTCATCAGACTTTATCGTCAGCATCTCATTCAATGTGTGGGCCGCTCCATAGGCTTCAAGCGCCCATACCTCCATCTCGCCAAATCTCTGGCCACCAAAGTGGGCCTTTCCACCGAGAGGCTGTTGATGAATGAGCGAGTAAGGACCTGTAGATCTCGCGTGAATCTTATCCTTTGCTATATGAACGAGTTTAAGCATGTACATAATTCCCACAACAATCGGGAAGTCAAAAGGACTACCGGTGCGGCCATCTCTCAGGGTTACCTTACCGGTCTTCAACTCTTCACTATCTCCGTCTTCGAGGCCAAACTTTTTCCTGGCTTCATAAAGCTCGGTCATGATTTCTTCTTCTGTAGCTCCATCAAAGATGGGAGTCGCAAAATAGCGATTTGTAAGCTTTCCCAGCCATCCAAGATGTGTCTCAAGTACCTGCCCGACATTCATTCTCGACGGGACACCCAGAGGAGAAAGCACAAGCTGGATTGGAGTTCCGTCTGGAAGGAAAGGCATGTCTTCCTTCGGTATAATATTCGAAACAACGCCTTTATTACCATGCCTTCCAGCAAGCTTGTCACCAACATCTAAAGGCTTTCTGATTCCAACGAATACTTTGACAAGCTTGTTGATGCCAGATCCAAGCTCAGATACTTCTTCTTTTTCGAAGACCTTGACATCGATTACTCTTCCCTCGACACCATGAGGAAGCTTCAGTGATGAATCCTTCACATCTCTTCCCCTATCTCCGAAAACAGACCTTATTATCTTCTCTTCAGGAGTTGTTTCGGACTCGCCTTTGGGTGTGACTTTTCCAACAAGAATGTCTTGTGAAGTAACATACGCACCTACTCTGACTATTCCGCTTTCATCAAGATTCTTGAGCGCTTCCTTCGACACGTTGGGAATATCAGCAGTGATCTCTTCCGGACCTAGCTGGGTATCTCTCGCGATCGTCTCATACATCTCAACGTGGATAGTCGTGAAAGTGTCATCTTCCAGAAGTTCCTGGTTGACCAAAATAGCATCTTCGAAGTTGTACCCTTCCCAGGGCATAAAAGCTACCAGCACGTTCTTCCCAAGGGCAAGCTCTCCCATTTCCGTAGAGGGACCGTCCGCGATCGGAGCTCCTTTTTCCACTTCCTCACCAACGGATACTATTGGTCTTTGGTTTACCGCAGTGTCCTGGTTTGTCCTCACGAATTTGAACAGAGAATAAACATCTTCGACTGACTTTCCTTTCTCATCACGCTCAGGATTGCCTTTATCATCAAGCCTCTGCACGATTATTCTTCGGCCGTCAACACAAATTACCTTGCCCTTGTGCTTTGCAAGCACAACATATCCTGAATCTCTGGCAGCCACACCTTCAACACCGGTCCCAACAATGGGAGCTTCGGATTTGATTACGGGTACGGCCTGTCTTTGCATATTTGATCCCATTAATGCTCTATTGGCATCGTCGTTTTCCAGAAACGGTATCAAAGAGGTCGAGATTGAAACGATCTGTTTGGGAGAGACCGACATGTAATCAACATCTTCCCTATTAACATACCTTACCTCTCCCGCATAACGGATTTCAACGTTTTCATCTAGAATACGCCCATTTCCGTCCATTGCGATAGTGGAGTGAGCTATGTTGTAACGCTCTTCTTCATCTGCGGCAAGATATACAATATCGTCACTAGCTACTCCTTTCTGAACCTTTCTGTAAGGAGTCAGGAGAAATCCGAACTTGTCTATCTTTGCAAAGGTAGCCATCGAAGTCATCAGTCCAATATTGGCGCCTTCAGGGGTCTCAATGGGACACATTCTACCGTAGTGAGAGTGATGAACGTCACGAACCTCGAATCTTGCGTGTTCTCTTTTCAAGCCGCCTGGTCCGATGGCAGAAAGTCTCCTCTTGTTAGTCAACTCCGCTAGCGGATTAACCTGGTCCATAAACTGAGAAAGCTGACTCGTTGCAAAGAACTGATGCAGAGTGGTCATTAGCGTTCTTACATTCACAAGACTCTGCACCGCAATTTTGTCGAAGGAAGTATATATGGTAAGCTTCTCCTCGAGGAGCTTATGTATTTTAATGAATGCCTTCTCGAATTCTGTTTCCATGAGTTCGCCCACCGTTCTAACTCGTTTGTTTCCAAGGTGGTCCTTCGTATCGAGAAGTTCCGGTCGGCTTTCAATTTCTGTCAGGTGCCTTGCTGCAAGGACTACATCGAGAACTGTAAGAACACTGGACTCTTCTGCGTAATCCGTGTCCTTAGAAACTTTCTTTCCTTCAAACTCCTTCAGGTAGTCTTGATAAACCTTCTTAAGCCGGCTGTTGACCTTGTATCTGCCGACATCGGAAAAGTCAAAACGGTCGGGGCTGAAGTATAGATTGGTTATGTAGCTCTTCGCGGCATTTATTCGAGGAATCTCACCGGGTCTGAGCTTTCTGAAAAGCTCAATATAAGCGTCATCTTCGGTCATCCCTTCTCCATATGTCTTCTGCAAAGCAATGAAAGTCTTCATTGCTATAGGAAGCGGCAGCTTTACGGTCTTTACGTCTGCCTCGATTGCTTTTGCGATAATATCTTCAGTCAGTAACGCTCCCTTTTCTGCTATCAACTCTCCGCCTGGAGTCTTGATGTCTTCGAGAATAATACTTCCAACATTCGCGAGCAGTTCATCTTCGTCCGACCCATCGTATCCAGTTTCGAAAAGTCTGAGCAAATCGAGATCGTTCTCGTAACCCAGAGCCTTCAAGAAGACAAAGAAATTCAGTTTTCTTCTTCTGTCTATTCTAGCCTGCATTATCTGCTTGTTTGGATTGAGGAGAATCTCGAACCAAGCTCCCTTTACAGGCAGAAAATGCGCGACATAAATGGGAAGAGAACCCGATACTGCCTTCGTAGGTTCATCAACAAAATAGACACCAGGAGATCTCACGAGCTGATTGACGATCACTCTTTCCGCTCCGTTGATTATGAAGGAGGCGTTATCGGTCATGTAAGGCAAATATCCAAAGAAGGCCTCTTCCTCCTTGATCTCTCCGGTATAAAGGTCGGTGATTCTTACAGTCACATAAAGCGGAACCGAATACGTGAGACCTTTGTCTTTGCACTCCTGAATGGAGTGTTTCGCCTCGCCTATTCTGGTCGATACAAAATCCAGAGAGAAGCCTTTCTCGCCCTTCTTGAGATCCGAACGCTGGATCTGCGACTTGATGGGGGAATACTTCTTTAGAACACTCAGAAGTCCTTCATCTATGAACCACTCGAAGGAACGAGTCTGGATCTCAATGAGATTCGGGATTTCAAGAGGTTCATACACTCTACCAAATACCCACCGCTCTCGTTTGCCAAAATTGGCCTTTCTCATCAGATCACCTCTTGTCTGTTTTAGCACACCAAACCCACATCAGAGGATTTCCCTGATGTGGGTGTCTTTATTATACAGAGAATATGTAACCAGACAATTGCCCAATTACTTCAATTCGACTTCGGCGCCAGCTTCTTCAAGCTGCTTCTTCAGTTCCTCTGCCTCCACTTTCGGAAGGTTCTCTTTAACGACGCCCTCCGGTGTTCCAGCCTTCTCGACAAGATCCTTGGCTTCTTTCAGTCCGAGTCCGGTTATCGTTCTTACGACCTTAATAACATCGATCTTCTTTGCTCCAAAGGACTTGAGAACAACCTTGAATTCAGACTGCTCTTCTTCTTCCTCGGCTGCCGCGCCACCCGTTGCAGGCGCTGCCGCTACAGCCATAGGAGCTGCCGCACTAACACCGAATTCCTCTTCTAAGGCCTTCACAAGTTCAGAAAGCTCTGCTACTGTCATTTCCTTTATTGCACCTATTAGTTCTTCCTTAGTCATCTTACCACACCTCCACATGAATCATTCAGCTTTTTTATCCTTAATTGCATTTAGAGCATACAGGAACTTCGTTAGCATTCCATTCAGAGTATAGACAAGACCGGTTATTGGAGCTGCAAATCCACCGACGACCATCGCAATCAGTTGATCTCTCGAAGGCAATTTTGCAAGTTCCGAGGACTGGGCTCCGGTAAAGTATCTCCCTTCAAGAAATCCTGCTTTTATAACTGGCAAGGTCTTATTGTTCTTGTTGAAATCAGTGATTATCTTCAGCGCTGAGATCGGATCCTCATCATCCACAGTCAGCACTGCCGTCGTACCGGTAATTGAGTCTTTCCACTCGCTTTCGTCAAAACCGGCATTACTTAGGGCAAGTCTGACAAGCGTGTTCTTCTTTATCGTGAACTGGGCTCTATCCTCGTACTTCTCATAAAGTCGGTCTCTGAAAGTAGTAATTCCAGCCACTTTCATGCCCTTGTAATCCGCGAACAGTATTAGAGAAGATTTTTTGTAGGCCTCTGATAGACTCCGGACGATTTCTTCTTTTCTTTCTCTGGTTAGCACTTCTCGCACCTCCTTTCAGAAAAGCGGCCCCAAAATCGAGGCCGCAGAAGGCTAATCTTCTACATGCCTCGGTAGGCGGCTTACGCTCTTAATTACCTACTGTCTCTGGCAATAATTAATATCTTTTTGTTGACTACTTCTCTGTTTCTTTAACGAAATCTACCTTAATTCCAGCACCCATAGTAGTCGTGAGGAAAACTCTCTGAACGAATCTTCCTTTCGAACCGGATGGTTTCATTTTTGTAATCTGATTAAGAGCCGAGACGAAGTTCTCACGCAGTTTCTCACTTTCAAAAGACTTCTTTCCGACAGGCAAATGAAGATTCCCTGTCTTATCATTCTTAACTTCGATTCTCCCGGCTTTAAAACCCTTAACTGCATCTTCGACATCGGTCGTCACAGTTCCTGCCTTTGGAGACGGCATTAGGCCTCGTGGCCCAAGAACCTTACCCAGTCTGCCTATGTCTCTCATCATATCAGGAGTAGCAATCGCAACATCAAAATCTGTCCAGCCTCCTTGAATCTGCTGAACAAGATCATCGGAGCCCACGAAGTCCGCTCCGGCCTGTCTTGCAACATCTGCCTGCTCTCCTTTGGCAAACACCAGAACACGTACATCCTTTCCTGTTCCATGAGGAAGGGAAATTGTACCCCTAACCTGCTGATCAGACTTTGAAGGATCGATTCCGAGCTTTATATGCATCTCGACAGTCTCATCAAACTTGGTTGGCGGAAAACTCTTTAGCAACTCTATAGACTCTTCGACTGAGTAAACTCTGACTCTGTCAACGGACTCTCTAGCTTGAATGTATCTCTTTGATCTAACCGGCATACAAACCCCTCCTCAACCTACGATTTCGATGCCCATGTTGCGAGCAGTTCCGGCAATAATCTTCGCGGCGGCATCGACTGTTCTGGCATTGAGATCGGGCATTTTGACTTTCGCAATTTCCTCCAGTTGCGCCCTGGTAACTTTTCCAACCTTCTCACGATTAGGAACTCCAGAGCCCTTCTGGATTCCCGCGGCTTTAAGCAACAGGAAGCTGGCGGGCGGAGTTTTGAGGATGAAGCTGAAGGATCTGTCTGCATATACCGAAATAACTACCGGCAGCACCATACCGGCTTTGTCTGAAGTCTCTGCATTGAACTGCTTACAGAACCCCATGATATTCACTCCATGCTGACCGAGAGCCGGTCCTACTGGAGGTGCTGGTGTAGCCTTCCCCGCTTCAAGCTGTAGCTTGATTTGGGCAATGACCTTCTTAGACATGTTTTCTTACCTCCTTGTGGTTAACGGGCGTAGCCCTCCCACTTTTTCGTAGATCAGACTATTTTCTCAACCTCAGACAAACTGAGGATAACTGGCGTCTCTCTTCCAAAAATACTGACCACTACTTTCAATTCTTGCCTTTCAGGATCTAGACTTGTCACTTTTCCTACAAAGTCTTCAAATGGACCTGTATTGATTCTTACGACCTCGCCGATATCAAAATCAACTTCTATCTTGACTGGACCGCCTGAATGTTCTTCATACTGTTCAATTCCCACCAACCTCAACAAGGCCTTTATCTCTTTTTCCTTGAGCTGTACAGGCTGACCGCCTACCGAAACGAAGTTGACAACATTTGGAGTATTCTTGACAACATTCCACGTCTCTTCGTTCATTATCATTTCGATGAAGACATACCCGGGATACAGCCTTGTTCTGATGATCTTGAAAATCTTTATCTCTTTCCTTCCTGGAAGATCTGATATTTCCACTCTTCCTTCGGTCTTAGAGAAAATCTTTCTAGTCTCACCAAACAGCTGCCCCCGCTTTACAGGATTTCCTTTCTTCGCAGTCCTGGAATCATAGCTATCTGGATGTACAAGATAGACGTCTTCGTCTCCGTTTTCCTTTTCAACGACGATTCGCTTCATCTTTTGTGTATAGACAATCCTCCCGTCCAATTCGCAGAAATACTCGCCCTGCTTTGCAAGAGGCATTCCCTGCCTAATCCTGGCTCCAGTCTTAATACCTGTCTCAATCTTTGCACTTTCGGGAATGTAATAGGTTTTGGTATAGCGCCTGTCGGCAGTCTCAATGAAGATTACTCTGTAGTTTTTGATTTCTGCAACTGTACCGTCATTCTTAACTTTGATTTCTACTTCTTCAGCTACAGGGTCTCCTTTAGCTACGTCTTGATTGTCCTTAACTAGAAGCTTTGCGTTGGCAGGAACGATATACTTTTCCGCAGCTACGTTAGCTCTGTCAAGCTTAGTTTCCTCCGGAACAAGAATCTTTCCGAACATGTGCGAAAAGCCGAAAGACTCTATCTTGATCTGAATTGCTTCTTTGATAGAGTTTTCAAGGCCTGAGTAAGTTTGAATTATAAACCATCTTTTCCGCACAACTAATCACCAACGCATAACAGCATTAAATAGCGCCTGTCAAGAAATTCAAAAGCGACCCGATCGCATTCGTAAAGATAACATCGAGAAGCGCGAGAAACGCACCCGCAGCAATTAGAATGACGAGTACTGCTCCAGTAGACGAGATCATCTGCTCCCTGTTAGGCCACGTCACCTTCTTAACTTCACTCTTTACTTCGGAAAGAAACTTCCAAAACTTTGCCTTGGCCATGGGATTCCTCCTGACTCAGTTGAGACGACTCAACCTTACTTGGATTCTTTGTGCTCGGTATGTTTTCTGCACTTCGGGCAGTACTTACTCGAGTCAAGCTTATACTTCTTCTGGCGGTTCTTGAATCTGTAATAGTTTCTCGTACCGCACTCCGAACACTTCAAAGTTACAAGAACCTTATTTCCCTTCGTTTTCTTTGCCATTGCTTGCACCTCAACAGTAGCAAAATTAATGGTGGTAAGGGGTGGGTTTGAACCACCGAAGGCGTTCCGCCAGCGGATTTACAGTCCGCCCCCTTTGACCACTCGGGCACCTTACCACCGATAGTTAACCTTGGAGCCAACGAAGGGACTTGAACCCCCAACCTGCTGATTACAAATCAGCCGCTCTTCCGATTGAGCTACGTTGGCCCGACGCACGATACTTATTATATCTAATGACCTTATCCCTGTCAACAAGGCAAATTAAGAAATTTCCTCATCTGAGGGCAGGGAAGCGAAAACTGTTACTTTACTTTCGGGACCAGAATCATCAGCATCTCTTCATTTCTAATCCTGATGTAACCTTCTTCCAACTCCTTCAAAGCAATAGTGATCTTATCGCCGGAAGCTTTAACTGTCGCTGGATCCAGTTTCGGACGTCCAAAATCCTCCAGATCTTCGGCCCTCTTAGCTGCAGCCACTGGAATCGCATACTTGTGCCTAATTCTCTTCAAAAGCAGATCATAATTGATAATCATCTAGTCTTCTCCTCAAACAGGAATCTTTCTCCCTTTTCATTCACAATTCTATCAACTCGAAGCCTTTCGGCGGTAATTATTGCCTCAAATTGACTTACCGAGTGGTTTAAATTATCGTTAACAACAAGATACTGAAAGTGTTTAACCTGTTCCAATTCCCACTTCGCATCTTCCAACCTCATTTTCAGAGATTCGATATTTTCTGTTCCTCTCGACTCGAGGCGCCGAATCAGCTCTCCGTATGATGGTGGAGCAACAAAGATATAAACGGCGTCCTCCAGTGCATTCATTATTGACATTGCTCCTTGAATATCCACGTCAAGAAGTATGTCTCTATCGGAATCCACGCTTTTTTTCACTTGATTTCTCGACGTTCCATAATAATTTCCATGAACCTTTGCCCATTCAAGAAATTCATTCTCTTCCAAGAGCTTACCGAATTCAGCTTCGGAAACAAATATGTAGTCTTTGCCGTCGATCTCCGCCGGACGTCTCTCTCTTGTGGCATATGACACGGAGAAATCAAGATTTTCATTGCGATTAAGTACTTCTTTGAGTATCGAGGTCTTTCCGGCCCCCGAAGGACCACTCATCACAAAGACTATACCTTTCATTCTTCAAAATTCTGTCCAGATACCCTGATATCTTCCAGGAGCTTTTCGATGTCGCTGAATGTCTGCATGAATCTAGAGGCAATAGTCTCAGGCTGAATTGCAGATAGGATAATATGATTACTGTCAGTGATAACTATTGCTCTCGTCTTTCTGCCATATGTGGCATCGATTAGCTTTCCTTCGTCCTTGGCCACTTCCTTCAACCTTTTCAGTGGCGCGGATTCGGGATTCACAATTGCAATTACTCTATCACCGATAATAACATTTCCGAACCCGACGTTTATGAGTCCGTACAAGTGAAACACCTCCTACTCTATGTTCTGAACTTGTTCCCTCAGTTTGTTTACCAGCGTTCTTCCCTCGACAGAGAGGTTAGTAATCGCCAGTTTTTTCGATTTGGATGCAATCGTGGACAGTTCGCGGTGCATCTCCTGACAGATGAAATCAAGCTGCACCCCACTCTCTCTGTCAGATTGCATAACACTTCTGAAGGACTCGATATGAGAGATCAGTCTGACTATTTCCTCCGAAATATCTGCCTTTTCTGCAAGAAGCGCTACTTCCTGTTCCAACCTGTTGTCATCGAGCTGACCGTCGGAAAGCTGCTCCAGTTTCCTCTTCAGGAAATCTCGATAGTACAGAACCATGTCCTCGGAATTGGCCTGGAGCTCTTCCGCAATGATCTCGAGCCTATCAAGATACTCGTTCAAAGCGAGAGACATGTTCTGCCCTTCCCTTTCCCTGTCAATGTTCAGTTGTTCCACAGCTTCAATCAGGAGCCCTTCTATAACATTCCATATCTTTTCTGCAAGGTCTTCCGATGGCCTGCTCTTGAATATCTCCTTGAATCTGGCCATTGAATCTACGGAGACTTCTCCGGCGAGTCCGTAACGCTCTCTTATCGATCTCAGAGAATTGTAGATTGAGGAGGCTATTCCAAAGTCAGGTTGAAGAAGGTCATCACTGTCTACCAGAGATATATCGATTCTGGCCTTCACAGTTCCACGCTTGAGATTTCCTTTTATTAATCTGTTGACATTCATTTCAAGCTCGGAGAAAGCATCCCCGATATTTATATCAACATTCAAGTACTTCGAATTTACCGTTTTCAACTCGACGAAAGCATTTACTCCGCACAGTGTTTTTTCGGCCCTCGCATATCCGGTCATACTTCTGAGCAACTATTATCACCTCAAAGGCGGTTAAATCTAATTACAGTCAATTATAACCGTTTGTGACTAAAATTTCAAAAGAGGAACCGTTTTCTTCAGTTTTTCGATTAGAATCGCCACATCTTCCTTCGTGGTAAATCTTGACATGCTTATTCTGATCGAGCAGGAGGCAAGAGAAGGATCAACTCCCATTTCATCAAGGACGTATTGACCTCCATCGCTTCTGGAAGAACACGCCGAAGAAGTCCCTAGATAGACATCTTCCTGGGAGAGAGCATTAACCAGAACCTCCGACCTAATACCTGCAAAAGATACATTAACTGTGTTTGAGATTGAATCTTCAGGAGTATTCACAACTCCGCCAAGAGCTTTCACGCTCTTAACAATCTGTTGCTGGAAATCTCTAAGTCTTCTTGATGACGTTTCCATATTTTCAATTGCTCTCTGCATCGCTATCGATGCAACCAGAGCACCCGGCACGTTCTGAGTCCCCGCGCGCATACCCCTCTCCTGTCCTCCACCAGTTATAAAGGGCTTGATTGGCGATCCGCGTTTCACGTATGCTATTCCGACACCCTTTGGACCATGAAACTTGTGGGCAGAAAATGAAGCATAATCACAGAAGCCTTTCTGTAAATTGAAGGGTATCTTACCTATCGTCTGAACTGCATCTACATGGTAGAGAACGGCTCTTCCTCTCAAAGCCATACCAATCTCTTCATAGGGCTGAATCGAACCGGTTACGTTGTTTGCAGCCATGACAGAGACAAGAAAAGTCTCATCATCAACCTCACTGAGGAGCTTGTCGACGCTCACAATGCCATCGCTTTCCGGTGCAACCTCACGATACTCAATGTTCGAAATTGTCTTCAGATCTCTAAGAGTATTTAGAACAGCCTTATGTTCAATTGAAGTTGTGACAATCTTCTTCCTCTTGCCCCTGAAGAAAATACTGGACCTGAGAATCCAGTTTATCGTCTCAGTCGCACATGAAGTGAAGAATATCTCTCTGGGATCGACCGAGAGACAATGCGCCACTCTCTCTCTGGCTTCTTCATGGCGGCGAGCTTGTTTCAAACCAAAAGAATGCATTGAATTGGGATTTGCATATTCTTCCTCGCACAGACTCGCCATAAGTTTGGCAAGATCTCTTTCCATCTGAGTAGTGGCATTGTTGTCGAAATAACGGATCAAGACTTAACCATCTCCTCAAACTCCTTCTCACTAATTATCTTTATTCCGAGCGAGCGGGCCTTTCCCTCTTTTGAACCGGGATTCTCACCCACAAGAAGGTAATCGGTATTTTTCGAAACACTCGAAACAGTCTCTCCACCAAGTTCAATTATCTTTTCCTGTATTTCCTTTCTAGAATAGCCGGGAAGGGTGCCAGTGACAGCAAACTTCAATCCTCTTAAGGGTTTGACTCCGCCTACGCTTTTCTCTTGTGTATTCACATATTTCATTACTTCCTCAATCTCTTCTCTCACATCAGACTCATTCAAGTACTCTCTTATGTCTGAAGCAAGCTGTTCACCGATACCCGAGACTTCCTTCAATTCCTTTTCGCTTGCAGAGATTATTGCCTGTAGACTTCCAAAGTAGTTTGAGAGATCTCTTGCAAGCTTCGACCCTACACCGGGGATTCCGAGTCCAGCAATGAGATTGAAAAGAGGATTTGTCCTGCTCTTCTCGATGGCTTCGATGATTTTGGCAGCCGTCTTTTCGCCGATTCCCTCTCCCAGATTGAGGAGATCGTCTTCACTCAGTTTGTAAAGATCGGAAGGATTCTTTACAAGACCGGCTTCGACTATCCTTTCCACGAGTTTTTCTCCAAGCCCTTCAATATCCATTCCGTCTCTGGAACAGAAAAACTGTATCCTTCTGCTAAGTTTCGCAGAGCAGGCGGGATTCAGACATTTCAGCGCTACGTCCTCAGCTCTCTCTTTTCCGACACGTCCGCCGCAGACCGGGCATTGCGGAGGGGGATTGATTTCTAGCTCAGCGCCGGTTCTCTTTTCTGGAATACTTTTCACTATCTGCGGAATGATTTCGCCCGCTTTTTCTACAATGACTGTGTCAAAGATTCTTATATCCTTTTCACGGACAAAGTCGAAATTATGCATACTTGCCCTTTTCACGGTGGTTCCGGCCAGCTGAATCGGCTCTAGTTCAGCTACTGGCGTTATCGTGCCAAGCCTCCCTACTCCGAGAGTCACACCCATCAGCTTCGTCGTAGCTTGCTCGGCAGGGAACTTGAAGGCTATAGCCCACCTGGGAGCCTTCGTAGTGTACCCCAACTCTTGCTGCAAATGAAGATCTTCCACTTTCACGACCGTTCCGTCTACTGCATAATTCAAACTGGATTTCAATCCGGACCATTTCCTCCAGAATTCGATAACTTCTTCTGTGCCATCTGCCACCTCGAAATTCGGCTCAACTTTCATCCCAATCGCCCTAAGAAAATCAAGTTGCTCACTCTGACTTTTCAGTCCAAACCTCTCAGGTTCAACAATCTGATAGAAAAACGCGCTTAGCTTTCGTTTTGATACTTCCCTTGGATCGAGCTGCCTGAGAGTTCCAGCGGCGGCGTTTCGAGGATTTGCAAACAACTGAAGATTACTCTCTGCGCGAACTTTGTTTAGTTCGTTAAAGACATCCTTTGGCAAATACACCTCTCCCCTCAATTCTATCGAGAGGTCCTTCCTCAGCCTTAGGGGGATAGATTTGATAGCTTTGATGTTCTCGGTGACATCCTCTCCCACGAAGCCGTTTCCTCTCGTCGCTCCTCTCAGAAGCAAACCGCCTTCGTACGTCAGAGAGATAGAAAGTCCATCGATTTTGAGTTCACAAACATACTGCACCGAATCGACGTTCAGTGCCTCTCTGATCCTTTTGTCGAACTGAGTTACCTCCTGCTCCGAGTAGGTGTTGTCCAGGGAGAAGAGCCTATACTCATGAACTACCTCCTTGAAGGAATCAATTGGTCTCAAACCAACCCGTACAGTTGGCGAATCGGGAGTCTTCAGTTCAGGGTATTGATCTTCAAGTTCAGTAAGCTCCTCCATTAGACGATCGTATTCAACATCAGATATCTCTGGATCATCGAGAACGTAGTACTTATGAGCATGGTGGTCGATCTCTTTTCTCAGCTCCTCGATTCTCCTCTTTGCTTCTTCAAATGAAATCACGCTAACCCCTCCCGAAGACAATCACGACTGCTACGGCATATTCTCGCTCATGAGAAATGCTAACCGTCAGATCGACGTTATTCAGTAGCCGCTTCAATTCTTCAGAGGGGATCGGTCTTCCCCCATCGTCGGCCAGAAACTGAATCTTCGAGAACTCTATGTCCTTGCACCCCGATGCCTTTACAAACGCCTCTTTGGCCGCGAAGCGGCCGGCGGCAAACTCCATCCTTCTACGCTCATTCCCTAGACCGTCATAGATCTCCTTCTCTTCCTTCCCGAGAATTCGCTCTGCAACGGCTTTCGTCATACGCGAAATATTGATGATGTCTATCCCAGTATTCATGATCCCTCTCAGACCTCCACAACGGTGACGCCACTCCCGCCTTCCGAAGGCGTTCCGATTCTGAAGCTCTTGACACCTCTTGTGCGCCTCAAGTAGCTCCATACTCCTTCAGCAAGCTTGCCAGTACCCTTTCCATGAATTATGTAACCCTGCTTCTTACCATTTGTCTTGAGCATTTGAAGAAATTCGTCGATAATTTTCGGAACATCCTCTGTGATACTGCCTCTGATATCTATTTCCTGACTTATGCTCAAGTTCTCCAATTCAAGAGATGACATCTCGGATTCAGCAGTGACTTTTCCAATAACCCGGACCCGCGACAACGGAACCTTCAATGTAATTTTCCCCGAGTCAATGACTACTCTGTCTCCATCAAATTCACGAACCGTACCTTCTGCGCCGCTTTCTATTAGCTTCACCGAGTCACCGATAGCTGGTATCACCGAATCTCCCTTATCAGGAGAAGCGCTTCCGAAGAGCTCGACTTCCCTTTTCAGTTCGTTCAGGCGCTTAACTGCCGCAACTTTGTCTCTTTCGCTTGATGACCTCGACTGACTTATCGCTCTTTCGATGTCTTTGATAATGGATCCCAGTCTTTCCTCCAGTTCATCTATTTCTCTGCTTACCTCGCGGTATCGTCTTTCTTTGATCATTGAAAGCTTCTCTTCAAAAACCTGAGTCCTTTCTTCAAGTTCCTTTCTCGTCATGAGAAGAGCCCTTCTTTCTTCTTCCAGTGACGATCTTTCTTTGTGGAGTTTGCCAATTACTGCCTCTAGGTCTCTTGCTTCACTGTCCATATATGAACGGGCTCTCTCTATTATTTCCGGCGGCAGCCCCAGTCTTTTTGATACCTCTATGGCATTTGACGAGCCGGGAATACCCATTAGCAGTCTATACGTCGGCCTGAGGCTCGCAACATCAAACTCGACACTTGCATTCTCTACGTCTGAGCGTTCCATAGCATAGAGCTTAATTGGGGTCAAGTGAGTCGTAAGGATCAGTCTGGACTTCTCCAACAGCCTCTCTATTATCGCTATGGACAGAGCCGATCCCTCAACAGGATCGGTTCCAGCGCCCAGTTCATCAAGCAACACAAGAGAGTCACCTTCAACGCTTCCGATTATTCTAATTATTCTTGATATATGAGAAGAGAAAGTGCTCAGACTCTGCTCGATGGACTGCTCGTCCCCAATGTCTGCAAACAGCATCCTGAAAAAGGGGATCTCCGATGTCTGGTCCGCGAGTACAGGAAGTCCGCAAAGCATGAGAAGCACCGCGAGACCAATCGTCTTCATTGCAACCGTCTTTCCACCTGTGTTTGGGCCAGTAATGAAAACTCCATTTATCCCCTCTTCCATTGTGAACGTAATCGGGACCACTTTTTCATCGTTGATGAGAGGGTGCCTGGCATCTTTGAGATAAAATCGGCTTGAAAGAGATGGTCCGATGAAGACCCCTTTTCTCTTCTTTGCGTATCTACAGGCAGCGTAAAGAGCATCGAGAATACCTAAGGCCTGCAGTGATGGCTCAAGTCTTTCAAAGGTGCCAAAAAAAAGGGTTGTAAGCTCTCTCAATATTCTTCTGATTTCCTCTTCTTCTCTAGATTGAAGAATTCTCATCGAGTCGTTAAGAGCAATAAGCTCCTGAGGCTCAAAATAGACCGTTGCGCCGCTGCCCGAAGAACCGTGAATGACACCCTGATACTCATTCTTCCTGCCTGCCGAGAGTGGTAAAACGTATCTTCCTTCCCTGCTGAGCACCAGACTATCTGTCAGACTGTCCTTGTACCTGTTCATTATCGAATCGAGCCTTCCCCTGAGGTTCCTTGAAAGACTCTTTAGTTCATTTCTAATCTCCTTCAAAACTTGAGAAGCGTTGTCCTTAATCTGTCCATCCTCTGAAATCTTCTTTCTGACATCGCCTATGAATCCGCGTTCGCAGCCTAGAAGAACTGCTACCTCGCTCACCGCCGGAAAGTCCTGAGAAACACGATCGAAGAACTCCTTCAAACGACAAATGTTTTCCATAGTCACGGCGCTCCTGAAAAGCTCTTCACCGCCGAGACTGAATCCCCGCTTAACCTTGCCAATATAATCGTTGAGATCATGAAAGACTGTGAAGGGTGGCTCGCCTTCCCTCATCAGTATCATGTTGAACTCGCTAACTCTTCTGTAGAGAAGACCGGTATCCTCAGCCAGAGGCTTGAGAGCCTTTATTCTCTCTTTTCCGTACCTGGAAATTGCTTTCTGAGAAACATCCTTAAGAACTGTGTCAAACTCCAGCAATCGAAGAGCGTCTTCATCGAACAATGAATCCATCCGGCAGCTCCACCTTCCTGATAATCTTCGGCATGAGTTTTTCTCTGTTCTTTCTGTCATAGACTGCGATTAGAGCATAGACCACCACTATGGAAGCAAAGGCAACTCCGAGTGCAAGTACCTCGGATCTAAGAATAGTATTCATCGTTATGAGCACGACAAGAAAGACGGCAAGGGGAATTCCGTAAACAATCATAGATACTCTGGTTGCACTCAGGTTGCCCGTCTCGATCTCAACTGTATCTCCCGAATGAATCTCAACTCCATTTTTCATTGCCTTTATAGTAACCTTCTTCTCACTTAACGAGACACTGCAACTATTTTTTGAGCCGCAAGTTGAACAGGCCTCTGTACGAGCTTTTTCGAGGAGCACAATATTTCCTTCAAGCTCCTTCACAACAGCCAATTCTCTCATATTCACCTCCGCTAAAAACGGTAAGTAATCTCACCGCCCGCATGAAAAACTGGAAGAGTTTCCATTCCGAAGAATTGCTCAAGTTCAACTCCCAGCGAGACTCCGAAGGAAAGAAACCCTACCCGAACGTAGATAACCGGAGTAATCGAGAAGAAGATCCCAAACTTGTCAAAGTTCGCCGTCATTAGGCCGACTCTGGAAGCGACTCTAAGTCCTGCAGCCGATTTTTCGGTCAAATCGTAGGCTTGCCCTGCAAATACTTTCAACATCGTATTGAAATGACCGCTCTTGTAGAATTCTTCAGAAGAAGATGGAGATATGAAGGAGAAGTTTCCTCCTAGTTCGAATGAGTTTTTTCCAATTTGGCTAATGACATATGCTGCATTTATTCCGTCGTACACAAGCTCTCCACCTGCCGAAGCTATGCCGGAATAGTGCATACCATCTATAATCAACGAACCAAAACCAAGGGATCCCGTCATGATTGCCATCAGGAACACTACTAAGGTCTTCACACACCACCTCCAGTTCATCGAAATTATAGCATGGTTTTTTTGTGGCACACCGAAGGCAAAGCGAGTTATGCGCTCCCATTCCTGATGTTGTTATTTCAGCAGTGCTGCCAAGTAACCAACCGTTCTGTACTTGTCTCCGATTATCGCACCGCTCGTCGTATTGCTGAGCACATCCATAGACTCAAAGGACTCCCTAACTGCTACAATAGGACCTAAACCACAAGCAGTTATTCTTTTTTCCCTTGAGACATCGTAGGCCTCTCTATACTTCCTTTCTGTCAGAAGACCGACGAGTTCACTGTCTTTCTCCATAGTGATCTCATGCGACTCGTAATGATTCAAATCCGACGACGCTATAATAAGGAGATCCTTCCTTTCCCTCGACACTTTTTCCAGAACTTCCGACATCATCAAAGCCGTCTCCAGCCTCTGATCCGTCATGATAATCGGGACTATTTTGAAATCGTCGTAGATGAATTGCAAAAAGGGAAGCTGGACTTCTATAGAGTGTTCGTATAGGTGGCCGGCCGTATCTGAAGCAATTATCCCATTTGACATGGCAATTATTCTCTTTCCTAGTTCATGATCTATCTCCACACTACCCAGGGGAGTTTCCCAGGCTTGGTCAAGCCACAATGAGAGGTGCGTTCCCAGACCAGTATGGTTTGGTCCCACTATTACCACCGTCGCAGGCTTCATAAGTGAAGCGGCCTTCCAGTAAGCCCATGCAGCGACTGGGCCACTCGCCATATAACCGGCATGAGGGACAATCAGGCCGATTGTCCCCTCACTCCTCTCAGAGATCACTGGAAGACTTCCGGGTCCCACTGGATGGAAGAAGCAATTCTTTATCTGGCTTTTGAGATCCTCTCCGTCACCAGCGTAGAACTTCCCGCTGACAACGGGTCTCCTTATCACGGCTCGACCACCTCCGCTGTGATGAAGATAACCAATTCTCTCTTGTCGGATGTTCTGTTCTCTGTGGTAAACAACTTGCCAATGAAGGGTAGATCGCTCAAGAAAGGCATTTTATTGACTGTCACCGTATCTTTATTTGCAACTAGCCCTCCAATTGTAAGAGTGTTTCCGTTTGAGATTATCAGCCTGCTATTTGCTTCCCGGGTCTTCTCACCATAAAGGGTTCTTGTTCCATCGACATATTTCTCTGGCTCGCTAACCTTTATGTAAAGGTCAAGCAGAATCTTTCCGTCATCGTTGACGGTAGGAGTTATCCTTAACTCCACTCCAGTATTAAGGTACTCGATTGTCTCTATCTCCACCGGGTTACCCTCGATGTACTCAATTGTTCGAACGAGATATGGAATTGTATCTCCAATATGAATCTTTGCCTCTTCTCCACTCATTGAAACAATCGAAGGACTGGATATGAGATCGGAATCATTGTCTCTATTGCTCAGATCTGCTTCGATTTTTGCCGTCGCAGTGTTGACTATGTCATCGATGAGTTGTGTAATATCCAGATAGTCAATGATTCTGAAGTCGAGATCTATCGAACCGTTTTCTATTAGAATCTCGGGACTGTTAACACCTATTGCAGTCTTGAATTCTCTCTGAAGCTCATCCACCAGGGATTTATCGACAAGTCTTGTCTCTATCCTTACCTGTTTCTTAGGTTGCGCAAGAGAAGATCCAATCTCATCGAAAATGTTGTCTACTCTGGACTTCGCAAGCCCTCTCACAACAATGTAGCCGTTCACTGGATCGGAAAGAACCTCGCCTCCGTAGAACTCAATCAATCTGGTGACTTCTTCAACATTGTGATAAACACGGTAAACAAGCTCGACATCGGTAGGTTCTTCTCCGGCCTTCTGTTCTTTCTTCGTTACAGCGTAGATGTCGTCGATTTTGCTTATCTCGACCGGTTTTGTTGCATTGATGACTTTCACCAGCCCGTCCCACGTAAGGCCTTCAATAGACATTGTCGCGTTCTCGACTATCTCATCCACAAAAAGGAGCGAGACGCCGAGTTTTTCAGCAACCAACCTGAGAAGGGACTCAAGATCCTGATCGGCAACGTTTATTCTGACCGTGGAACCCGTCACAACGATGCCCTTCTCAAGAGGATCGATGGCCTTTCTCGACTCTTGAACGTCCCTAACCATCTTCTCTGCCGCGTCAAGCAAAACGGAGCTCTTTGACTTTATCAGCAGCATCTGGAGATCTGTGAAGGTCTGAACGGTGATTCCTTCGATTGACTCTCTCAAAAGATCGGCAAGTTCTTGCGGATTTACGGTCAGATCGGTAATGTATCTCGAGATCTCCTTGTCGGCGGCCGCCTCTTCAACTGTCCTGGTTATGATCATTAGTGACTCGGGTTCTCCGATCAACAGCCACTGCCGCTCAAGATCTACGAACTCTACTTTCAGATCCAGCTTGGAGATTATCTCTCTGAGCTGCGTTTCGGTCACAAGATTCTTCTCGATTCTTACCGACTCCCGCTTCGAATCTACGGCTAGGATGCTTAGCGCGGCCCTTGCGTTTTCAAGATCGACCTGAGTTCCTATTCCGATGAGTCTGCCCGAGTATTCAATAATCGATCTGAGCTGAATCTCCGCAGCCTCAAGGAACTGCGTTATCTGTTCTGCACTCCAGCCGCCAACGGGCGGAAGATCTTCAATAAATACCTTCTCGGTTAACTGAGACAAAGTTGACGCTTCATCAAGCTCAGAAATCAGTTTCTTAGCTACATCTACATGAGCTTTCTCCCCCACAATCAAAAGTCGGTCATCAAACTTACCTATGTAAGTAGATACTCCAATAGAATTCAAAGAATTATCTAAATCCTCCCTGATTCCTTCATCAACAAGATAATCATTGAACTCTTTGCTAACGATAATTATCTCGTAATCCAGGAACTTCGATTCTCCGACAACAGCATCTGACAGAATACTCTTCATGCTATCAATGTCGTTTATCTCACCTATCAACAAATACCTTGACTGAGTGATTTGAGTAAACTTAACTTCAAGCATCAGTTCATTAACCATTGCCTGAAGCACTTCGGTCGTCAAGGTCGAAGGCAGATCAACATATGCAAAGTGAACCTGCTGATTGTCTGCCAGGTAATCAATTACTGCCTGGGCTTCGTCAATGGACTCTCTGGTACCGATAATTAAATATCCACCGCTCACATCGAAGACCCCGGAAAGCGAAATCTCCTTTGCAAGAAGATAAGTCTCGAGCGTCTCGGCATCGATTCCGGAAAGTCTCTTTGCGAATCTGAATTCATTTACTATTCCGGCCTTCTCGCTCACAAGCCCGTTGAGAACCTGCTCAAATTCACCTATATCCTCACCTGTACCTATCATGAAGACCCTGTCGCCGACCGGCTCGAATTTCAGTTTAAGCTCCATAAGTCCGGCAATTGTCGCAAACTGCTCAATTTCCGTCCCTTCCGGCAGAGCGAATGTCACGTAAGATATTGAACCGTCGGCCGACGTTCCGCTCGCGTCTATTCCTATCCGAAGGGAGGAGACGAGCTCCTGTGCTCTCGCAAGAGAAGGCTTTGTTCCAACAATTATCGCGTAATCACCGGCTTCAATAACACCAACTGGTATCTGAATCGAATCGAAAGCTGTCTCTAGCTGGCCTGGTGTGAGGTTCTTTGGAAGAATGGTTATCGTGTAGGAGATAGGTCCTTCGTCAACTTCTGCCGTCTTTCCGAGAGAATCGTAGACCTCAAGAGCCATCCCCACGTTGGTCCGACTTCCGACGAACACTAGCGCAGTATCACCTTCGAGGATCTCTACATCGATTCCAATGAGCCTGAAAAGCTGATTCAGCAACTCGGCGGAGACACCTTCCTTAGGCTCGAGAATCTCAAAGACATTTCTTTCGCCCGATTCGCCAGTCGAAACCTGCACAAGCTTCTCAAGAAGCGCCTGAGCACTTTCGATAGAATCTTTCGCTCCGATCAATAGCAAGACATTGCCAACGACATTCAGATCGACTTTGAAGTCAAGTTTGTCGAATATTGTAGAGAGAGAATTGAGATCAAATCCCTCTGGCAACGAAAGAGTGGTAAACTCAATTTCCTCCGCTATGGGCTCTTTATCTTCCGTCTCGAATCTTGAGAAGAGATCGACTGCTTTGCCGTTACTCTCGCCTGAGCCAATGAAGACCAGGTAGTCGGAAACCTCTACAATCTTCACAGGCAAGTTGAGGGATGAGAGCAGCTCTCTGAACTGATCGATCGAGATCTCTTCCACCTTCTCAACAATGGAGTATTCAGGACTCTCAACGCTTCCTATTCCTAGAGTCGCCGAGATCGAGCTAATTAGCTCTCTGAAACGCTCCACATTGCTTTCAGTACCTATAACTACTACATCTCCTCCCACAGGAAGGATCTCAACACTTAGGGAGAGACTATCAACGAGATCGGAAATCTCTGCGAGCGATAGTCCCTCACCGAGCGGAATAACCGAGTAGATTCTCTGCTCGTCAACGGAAGGATCTTCAGGTGTAAGATATTCAACTATTTCCTTCGCAGTTCTCAGATCGCTGTCGGGACCTATTAGCATCACTTCCCCGTCAACTTGCACTGAGGAGATGTTGAGGGCCATATCGCTCATTATCTTCTCAAGCTTCTCAAGAGTCAGGTCGACAGGTAATTCTATAAGCCTGTAAGAGACCCCCTTTCCCAGTCCGCTTCTGATTACTTCGTCGAGGAGAGCAACAGCCATATTGACATCATCTTCAAGCCCGGAAATCGACATGCTCTGACCCAGTTTCGTATATGAAAGACTGAATCCCGCCGACACCAGGATTTCCCTTAGCTCTTCGTAAGTCATTCCCGATGGAACTGGATACAGAGTAGTCAGTCTCTTTGTCCTAAGTTCAAGACCGTCCATAACATCTGGAACTCTATTGAGCTCATCGGCCGGACCTATCAACAGGTAACCCTTACTGCTCTCATGGAAGACCTCTACTGCAAAGTTCATGGCCCTGAAAAACTCGGCAAGAGTCTCTCCAGTCCAGCCTTCAAGTTTGGGATAGAACTCCGCTGTCAGTTCCACTGCTGACGGTTCAGAGCCGATCTCCTGCATGAGACTCTCAAACATTCCTATATCTTCCGCACTACCAACCGCCACAATTCTGTCGCTCTCTCCGTAGATCTTCAAAGAAGAGCCCATATTGGAGAGAAGCTGATTCAGAAAATCAGTGCTCTGGTAAATCCCAGTGAAAATCCGCATCTCTTGAGTCTTCTCGGAAGGCTCATCGGATGTAAGCCGGGAAAGAATGTCCCTAACCTGTTCGATCTCTCCCTCCTTACCGTAAACGACGAAGCTGCCTCGGATTTCGAGAACCGACATTTCTAGTCCCAGCGTACTGATTATTCCGCTGAGTTCTTCTATAGTGACTTCACGAGGCACGATAACGGTAACTTTGTGCTCGCTTATGATGTCGTTTCTTATCTGTACGAATCTTCCAAGTCCCTTTTCAGCGCCTATTATCACCAGCTTTCCAGCCACAGAAAGAGGATAAACGTCTATACTGAAAGCCGAGATAACCGACTGAGCCGAGGCAAGATCAAAGCCGTCACGAATCTCTACAACCATATAGCTTTGCTCGCCGTTAACAACCTGCACCTCTCTGCGAGAGAGAATTGAGGTTATGGTCTCAAGGGCCTTCGAAATACTGTCCTTTTGGCCAACGACTATGACTCCTGTAGGTGTGCCGAGTAGATCTACTCGAATTCCAAGTCTCGCGAAGATTGTTCTGAAGCTTTCCACTTCTTCAGACGGGATCTCCACAAAGTCAAAAACATCCGGTTCGTCGCCCCTGGGAAGGACAATCCCTTCGGCAAGTTCACCGAATACCTTCACAGTCTGAAGGACATCGCTTTCAGGTCCAATTACCATCGACCTCCCATCCACTGTGATAACCGTAACCGCAAGACCCATCTTCTCCAGCATACCCTGAAGATTCTGGATAGAAGGAACCGTCTCGACTATCTCGTAATAGGGCTTCTCAAGGCCCGCCAACCTTACCGTCTCTAAATGTATTCTGTTAAGTATTTCGGACGGGCCCACCAAAAGATATCCTGACTGGACAGGAGTTGCACTCACCTTCGCCCAATCCTTCTCTCCAAGGAAACCTCGCAAGTACGCAACAAGCTTTCCCTCTTCCCATCCAGCCGGGTTATTGAAGAATCTCGACTCGATAGTCTCATCCTGTTCTGCCTTTGAAAGTACTGAACGGATCACTTCATTGGCCTCTTCCGCCTCTTTCTCAGTTCCAACAAGGACAACCCCAGAAGGAGAAGAGAGAAGTTCAACATCAAGTTTAAGGCTGTCAAGTATGGCTGTAAACTCATCAATTCTGTCGTTCGGGATCTCTGTAAACGAGTACTTAAGCTCCTTGTCAGTCTCTAAAATCACCGTTCTTTCGTTTATCGAGTTTACGACACTTGCTGCATCTTCAAGATCCTCGCCGTAACCGACAAGTATCACGTTACTCCCAAAGCTCAAAGCCGTGGCATCGATCTTCAATTCTGTGAGCACCTGTCGTATTGTCTCGAAACTGCCTTCATTTGCGAGCATTATCAAGTAGTCATACTTTCTCGAGCTTACGGGAGCCTCCACGCCACTTCTGAGCATCTTAATGAGCTCGACCGTCTTCTCAACACTCTCCTTGATGCCAACTATGAGATACTTGTTCTCCACAGGCAAAATCGTGACCTTAAGGCCTAATCTATCAAGCAGAGTGTCTAGTTGATCGATAGCGGGGAGGGAATCCACAATAACGAAGAATGGATCCTCTATTCCGGCTAACCTGGAAGCCTCGTCAACTAATCTCGACACTACTTCTTCGGGCCCGATCACAATATATCCACTGGTAGAAGGAGTGATAGAGATTCTGGAGAAATCATCGACGCCAAGAAAGTCAGTGAAGTAACTGGCATACTTTTCATCGTTCCATCCGGCGACGAGGGCCGCAACGTTTGAGACTCTGTCTGGTTGACCCTCTGATTCGTCAAACAACGCTTCTCTCTCAAGAATTGCACTGACTGTCTTGACCGCTTCTTGCACCTTGTCTCCGTCACCGATCATAAGAACTCCGGTAGCAGATGGCAACAGCTCTACTCCCGAGTTCAGCTTGTCAAGAATAGTCTGGTAGCTTTCGATGTCTGCGCTAGGTATTCCAGTGAAGGCATAAATCGGCTCATATACCTGCGAGGTAGTCCTTCTGCTTAGGATGTCTTCAACCACCGTAACCGTTCTTGAAACGGCCTGCTGCGAGCCAATCGCAATGACTCCGGACGGTGAGGATAAGAGCTCAATGTCTATCGCCAAACTCTCTAGGATTGCTCTGAACTCTTCAATTCTGTCGTTCGGTATTTCAGTAAAAGAATACATCAACTCCTCATCTGTCTCGAGAGAAGCAGTCTTTTCGTTAATCGAGATTACAACATCGGCGGCGCTTTCCAAGTCTTCACCGTATCCGACAATTATCACGTTGCTTCCAAAGCTCAAAGCAGTAGCGTCTATTTTCAGTTCCGAAAGTACCTGTCGGATAGTCTCAAATGTCCCTTCGCTTGCAGGCATTATTATGTAGTCATATTTCCTTGAGGCTTCTGGAGCCTCAAGACCGTTTCTCAGCATCTTGATCAATTCGACTGTCTTCTCTACATTTTCCTTCATGCCAACGACAAGGTGTTTGTCTCCGACAGGTAGTATCGTCACCTTAAGTCCCAGCCGTTCAAGAAGAGTATCCAGCTGATCGATTGCAGGAAGAGACGTTTCTACAACAAAGAACGGATCTTCTATCCCCGCCAGACGATTGGCTTCGGTAACCAATCTCGAGATAACTTCCAGAGGACCGACGACGATATAGCCGCTAGACGAAGGAGTGATCGAAAGTCTTGAGAAGTCGTCCTCGCCAAGGAAGTCCATGAAGTAGCTGGCATATTTCTCATCGCTCCAGCCCGGCACAACTGAAGCTACGTTTGAAACTCGCACCTTCTCTCCTTCAGTTTCAGCAACCAGGGCTTCTCTTTCGAGAATCGCGTTGACGGTCTTGATTGCTGTCTCGACCTTGTCTCTGTCACCGATCATCAAAACCCCTGTGGCAGAAGGAAGAAGCTCCACGTCGGCGCCGAGTTTATCAAGAATTGCCTGATAGCTATCTATCTCTTTGCTCTGTATGCCCGTAAAGGCGTACATAGGCTCATAAACCTGTGTCGTAGTTCTTCTGCTGAGTATGTCATCGACTACCGCAACAGTTCTCTCCAATGCTTCTTGAGAACCTATTGCAATAACGCCCGATGGGGATGTGAGTAAGGATACTTCGATTGCAAGCCTCTCAAGAATCGCGTTGAAGCTGCCGATGTCTTCCCCGGAAATGTCAAGGACACTGTATTCAACAGTCTCAGGCACATTTACATCTTGGGAGACTGATTTCAAGAGCTGCTCCATTATCTGGCTTGTACGTTGTACATCTTCGCTGGAACCGATTACAATGGTGGAACTACCCATGCTGACTAGATCAACAAGGACTCCAAGTCTCGAAAGCAGCCCTTCAAGATCATCTACGGGGGGTATTCTCTCAAGCACTGTGAACGCCGGATTTTCAAACTCTCTTAGCCTAGAAATTTCGGCTTCTACCGACTCAATGAGAGCTCTTGGTGATAAGGCAACGAATCCTGTGGAAGAAGGGACTATAGAAATCCTATCAAAGTCATCTGTACCAAGAAATAGTCTCAGATACTCGCTGATTCTTGCGATGTCCCATCCGGGTATTGCCTTGATATCGAGCGAGATCCTTTCTTCTCTGTCTACTTCCACTGCCTGAAGCTGCATGTATAGAGCCCTGAACTTAAGAAGATCCTCTTCATTGCCGATCGCGATAATTTTGTCAGCAACGCTCACTGCGAAGACACGATAGTCTAGCAGTTCAAGCGCCGGTTCCAGGGACTCAACAGTAATTCCCGCCGAAAGGGGAAGAAGAAGATAACTCTCGTACTTATCCTGAAGAGGAAGATCTTCAGCCGCTCTCGAATTAATCGCCTCTATCAATTCCTCCGCGCGATCCAGTTCAGGTTCCGCCCCTATTGCAACAACACCGGTGGGAGTTTCCAGAAGTTCGATTTCGATGTTCAGCCGATCGATTATTGGCAGAAGTTGCTCTATTGAATCCGATCGAACATCAACGAATCTGTAATTCAGTTCTAGTTCAGCGGTGACGCTTTCGGAATGAGCCATTACCGACTCAACCACGTCAAGTGCTTTGAGAAGTTCCTTTTCAGAGCCGACCGCAATGATCCCCGTCGAGATCTGAATTAGTTCGGATGTTATTCCGAGCCTCTCCATAACCGTTTCCAGAGGAGCTGCGTCTTCGGGTCTTACCGGCAAAAAAATGAACGTCTTTGACACCGAAGTGTCTTCGATCGGCTTCCCCTCTGGGTATATTGCCTCTATTAGTTGGTCGATGATTTGATTTGTCTGAACAACACTCTCTCGATTACCAACAATCAGATACTTATCCTCAACCGGAATTATCTCAACTTTGATGCCCAGTGCTTGGATAAGTATTTCGAGCTGATCAAGAGGTGGCAGTCCTCTTTGAACAACGAAGTGAGGATCTTGTATCTCCTGAAGACGACTGACTTCGACCTCAATTGATTGAAGAAGTTCAACGGGTCCCGCAACGATGTAGCCACTCACCGAAGGAGAGATAGATATTCGAGAGTACTGATCCTCATTCAGAAAGTCTCTAAGATAACTGGAGAATACTTCATCACTCCAGCCGGCGACTCTTCTCACAAAGGTCGAGTCGTTCCTCTTTTCTTCTGTCGTATCGAATTGCTGTTTCTGCTCGGCAATTAACTTCACTACCGATTTTGCTTCTACTACTTCTTCAGAGGATCCAATCACAATTACGCCCGATGGAGAAGAAAGCAATTCGGCATTCAGTCCCATCTTTTCGAAAATCAAGGAATAGTCCTCAATTTCATCGGAAGAAACAGGAACAAACTCGAATAAGATTTCTGAATCAACTGTTGAAGCTCTCTTCTCAAGAATCGAATCTGCAACTTCAACCGCTCTAGTTACTTCATCGTCGTTTCCAATAATTAGAATACCTGAAGGGGAATCAAGCAATTTTACTTCTATCCCGATGCTCGCAAAGATTTCGGTAAAAGCAGGCATATCTTCACTTGAGATACTGGAGACCTCAAATGCAGTCTGTTTCGTTTCCGATTCGTCACCAATTACCTCTAAAAGCCTTGAAACAAGCTCTTTCGCCTGTTCGACACTTGTGGAAGATCCAACGATTACAAAATAATCATCGACTTTCAGGATGTCTACAATGATTCCCAGTCTCAACAGAAGAGAGTTCATCTCATCGAGTGTGGGCATTCTTCTCTCAATAGAATAAGAAGGGCTTTCAATACTTCGCAGTCTCTCAAATTCGCTTTCAACACTCTCCAGAACTGACTGAGGACAATTGACTATATATCCCCTTGCAGTTTGAACTAGCGAAACACTGGCCGTTTTCTCAACTCCAAGAACAACTCCCAGATAGGAAAGCAGTCGATCAGAATCCCAACCGGGCACTCTTAAAAGCTCTTTGCTGACAAAGGCGCCTTCGACGCTTTCGGAGGTAAGAATCTCGTTGTACAATCCTTTGAAGAGCTGAAGATCGTAGCTGTCTCCAACGACGACTATCTTGTCGTAGACAGGAGTTACTACGAGATCGAAACTGAAGACATTGATTACTGAGTTGAGCGAGGCAATCTCAATTTCAGGCTTTGAAGAAATGATCAAATATGATCTATCCCCATCTCCCTGTTGGGGAAGCGTCGATGTCTCTTTCTTCAAGATCTCTTCAACTATGCTCTTGGCTTTTGCTAACTGCGACTCAACACCGACTCCAACTATTCCTGCCGGGGTCTCCACGAGATCTATTTCATAACCCAATCGGGAGAGTATTTCACTTAAACTGCCGACCACATCCGGTTCAATATCTATCAAACTGTAACTTCTCGGACCGGTCTCAATTGTCTCGATTCTTGACAGGACAGAGTTTATGACCTCCATTGCCTTCTCAAGTCTCTCTTTCGTAGCGACAACTGCCACACCTGTAGGAGTGTCAACAAATTCAACAGATAAACTGAGCTTGCTTAGAAGTTCACCTATCCCCTCAACTTCTGAATAGGGGAGGTTAATGAATGTGAACTCGTAATCCACCGCAGTGTCCGAAACATCTCCCTGAACAGGAAGACCGCTGCTAAGCTGCCGGACAAGCTTAGAGGCCTCTTCAACATTCTCCTTTGAACCAACGATCATAAACTGGTTCTCAACGGGAACAATTGTCACTGCGATACCCAGTTTTTCCAGAAGAAGCTCAAACTGCGCGAGGGACGGAATTGATGTTTCCAGTCTATAAGAGGGATTCTCGAATCCTCTCAGTTTTTCTGCTTCTGTAGAAATCGCTTCCAGCACAGGCTGTGATGCAATTACTATATAGCCGCTGCCTGATGTTGTAAGTGTTATTTCCGAATAGATATCGGATCCAAGGAAATCGTTGAGATAAGCCCTGAACTTCTCGATATCCCAGCCGGGGATTGCCATTATCTGCAGAGATAACCGGGGGTCCTGACTTGAGATGCGATTCTCAACCATTTCAGTTATTCTTGGAATTCTCTCTTCGATAACGCTCTCTATCTCCAAAAGCCTGTCCGGGTACGCACTAATCACCAGCAGACCGGCTGACTCGATGAAGTTGGCCGTCTCGTTCTCGACAAGAATCGTCTGGAGCAACTCGCCCAAACCCGAAGTATAGACTTCGGGTGATATCTCAAGGATAGATTGCCTTGTAATTCTGTATATCTGCTTTTCGTGCTGTTCAAGCTCAGCAACGGCCTTCTCCATTATCTCAGAAGGAGCGTACATGAAGACCAATCTGTCTGCGATCTGCTCAACTGTATACTCGCCTTCAACAAGACCCTGAGCCGCGTAAAAAGTTCTGAGGAAAGCTGAGACTTCCTCAAAGGAATCATTAGCCTTTAGCTCGAGGTATGTGTTTGCATAGTCTTCAAAAGCAATCCCTGTGAAAAGCGAAAGGAGATACTCGGCCGTTCCGATTGAGCTCTTAGAACCCTTGATAATGAATCCCTTTCTTTCTCCCAGCGCCTCTATTGCTGCCCCGGTAATACGTTGAACCTGTGACAATATTGATTCTTCTATAGTCAGGTGATAATTTACGATAGTGTAAGACACGTCTGTCGATATCTCAGAGAAGGAGTCGGCAACCTTCTGAAGAACCGGAACGAGGTAATTGGGTAATTCAAAAGTTACCTTTCCGATGGGTTCAAAGGTTCTGTCTACAGAGAGATCCTCGTACATCGCATAACTTTGAAGAATACTGAAAATCGTCCCTACCAGAGTCTTGTCTTCTGTCAAACCCGATCCCGATGCACTGCCCAGCTTCAATATGTCTTCAATCAGAAAGAAGTTGTCAGGCAGAGTAATTGTCCTTCTCGTCTTGCTGGAGTCGAGGTCTTGCGAGGTGACGTACTCCCTGTAAAGATCTATATACTCATATAAAGCGTCTACTTGAGCAGCATTCCCAGAAAAAATCAGTTTGTTGAACTCTGGAATACTGGCTATTGTAAGGCCATCAGAGAACAGCGTTGCGTTGAGTTTCCTGGCCAGTTCATAGTATGCGGTAAGAGGTTCGATGTCAATGTTCGCTATCTCCCACGGAACATTGTATTCTCTCGTAACTGTATTTGTCGTAAGTGCAGCTGAAAGCGTCATATGAGTCTGAAGATCTCCGAAAACCATTAGAGATGCCTCATTTGGCAGATATTCGATGAAACTGTTCACAGGAAGAGTCTTTCTTAGCCTTTCGATCTGTTCGGAAACAGATTCTCCCTCGGCGTTGAACTCCACACCGATGTAAGTCTTCCAGAAGGCGTTGACCAAATCCTTTATTTCTTCCGGAGTGCCAAGATAGAATGTTCCATCGGTCAAATAGGAGTATGCTATCCTATCTCCGAGTGATGTGAGAATGTTCCGTAGAATGTCTTCGGGCATCGCAAGAGAAAAACCGACTATGACCTCCTCATTTCTGACGCTAGGAGATATGACATAAGAGAGATCAAGCATCTCTTCTGAGAAAAGGTACGTCATCGCAGTGGAAACAGTCATTCCGTATGTTGTGAACTTTTCGATATCAACGTTGATCTTCGATCTGAAGAATCTCAACGTGACTACATTGTCCCTGATCGTGACTTCTGGATCATCGATCGTTGGAATTAACAACGCGATATTCACAGAAAGTCTCTTCGGATCCTGTCTAGTCCACAGTCCCTCCACCGGACCCATTCGGAGCGGAAGATTCATATCTCTGCCATTCACTCCGTTGAGCGCCAAAGAGTATATAGTCTTGGAAGGATTTGACTGAATGTTGTAATCAGTGACTGTGTCGTTGAAGATCATAGTCACTGTTACAGACTCAGCGTCCATAGAAGGTATGACAGAATTCAACTGATTAGAGAAACCAATACAGAAGAAACCCAGAACCAAAAATATGACCGCTATTTTTCTCACACGAATCACCCCATATTCACCCTCGAGTTTACGATCTGAAGTACTTCACAACAACAAAGCTGTTCGTGCTCGTGTCGTTAAGCAACACAGCAAATTCCGTAATTCCATACACTATGTAAGAGGGAGCAACCTGTTCTCCAACCCTTACGGTGATTTGTGACTGTCCTGCTTCAAGAACCGCATAATCAACTTTGTTCAATCTATAGTAAGCTACATACTTAACGTCGGCAGCCTCTTCGCCCACTTCAAGCATGGACCTTATAACTTCCAAAGGGCTTGCATAAAGAGGAAGAAAGTGATTGCCCAAAGCAACGCTGCTCAATACTCTGGAAGTATCGATAGGATCGATCCTAATTCTGCTTGCAGCCACATCGGCAATTTCCACCGGTTCTAGAAGAAATGTCAGCAGAACCCCACCCGTAACCAGCAAAGTTATTGAAACAACGATTATTAGAACAATCTTCTCCATAAAATCAACTCCACCTAAAAGTTACCCGTTACCGTAAGATCCGTCCTTAGCTCGAGTGAGAGATTCGATGGAATGTTTGATTCCGGAAGAATGGGAAAGCCTAGATTTGATCTCAGTTCAAGCTTTCTGACGAGTATCTTTGGCTCATTAACGATCATCTCGACAAGATCAAGAATATATCTCGAGCCTCCAGTGACGGTTATCCCCTTGTAGTCACCCGGTTTGGTCTCTATCGGGACTCTTTCCTTCAGTTCTTCTAGATAGCTTCTTGTGCTCATTGAGCCTATCGCTTCGTTCCTAACTCTTGAAAGCAACTGCACCTCGAGATAGGCGCTTTCCAGTCCATTCACTTCGTCTATCAGTAATGATGTGTTCTCAAAAGTGTTGTAGGAGTACAAAACCACTAGAAAGAGAAAGCCGATCACAGTCAAAGCAATCAACGACCAAAATGCAAATTTCGAGTTCAGACCTTTTCTGTCAAGGAAAGTGAGCTTTCTGTTTAGCCTGTTAGAGTAGTCCCTGTGAATGAAATAGCTATCATTACCGTCAAATGGCTCTCGGGTGGCATCCATGTCCATGCCTTCAAAATCGAATTCGTTCTTTTCACTCATCATGACCACCCACCTCTAGATCGACAAGTTGAAGCGAGTAGAGCTCAGCAAAATCTAGATTTCCCCTCACACTCGGTTTTGCAAGAAGAGTCGGTGTGCTTTCTGGTGTGGGGAAAGAAACATCATCGCCTTCGAAAATCAGATAGTAAAAGGAATTACCGACTCCACTCTCAAACTGAATTCTTGAAGCTATTGTCTTCATCGCATTTTCATCTTCAAGATAGGCCTCTATTGTTCTAAAAACGTCCATTTCGACTGATTTTGAGTCGACATGCGTGCGAAGATCATTTACCTGTTTGCTCAGTTTATTTCTCATTGCTGTATACTCTAGCTTCTTATTGTAGATCATTTCAATGTCTGCTTTCAGATTGCCTGTCAGATATGTCCCGGTATTGTCGAAGAGGTAGCCTTTCATTCTGGAAACCTGCCTCAATCTTGTCTCAAAGGCCTGAGTAACAAAGAAACGAGATCCCAGAACCAGAAGGACAATTATCAGCAGGACTATTAGAGAATACTTAAGCCTTGAGACCCGCTTCTTCCTTGAATACAAGTTTACGTCGACCAAGTATCTCACCACCTCTCATAAGCAGTCCAACCGAAGTATAAGTTATCCCGCTTGTTTCCTTCATTTTCAGAGGCATGCTGACCACTTCTGTTTCGTCTCCGAGAATCCTTTGGAAAGCTCTTGAATAAACGGCTGTAGAAAGACTCGACTGTCCTGCAACAAAAAACCTGGTGAAGAGAGACTCATCAGCCGCTGAGGTGTTTGGCGAGTTCGACAACGTGTTGGTAAGATACATCCTTAACTGATAAGAGATCAGACCCTCGAGTCTTTCCGAAGCTTCCTCAATTAACGAATCATAATATGCCTTGGAGCCAATAAGAAATTCCCTCTGAATATTTGTGTTCGGAGAGAGCGAATTGTCCTCCTTGAAGCCGCTTGCAACCTGGTCAAACCCATCGCTGATATAATTGAGTCCCACGATTTCTTCTCCCCTGAATGTCAGGAGAAGAGAATAGCTTCTGTCAACTATGAAAACAATATTGTTGCCTTCAAAGACGCTTGTTTGAGCCATTTTAAAAATCGAAAAGGGCTTCACATCGACAATGTTCGGCTCGGGAAAGCTCTTTCCCGTCAATCCCCCAATGAATTCAAACACGGCCTTTCTCTTTGTTATAACAAATGCAGGAACGAGTCCGCTTTTCAGAGAAGCTATCGAGTTCAGACAAGCAACATTTACTTCGTCCGGCGGTAATGAGAATTGGGAAGCGGCCTTGAAGCTGGCAACATTGAGTAAATTCTTCATAGACTTTACCCGGGGAACCTCAAGATGCTGAAAGACAACATCTCTTGGATGAAAAGTAGCAACGAAAATTTCATCGGCAGGAATTGTGTTATTCTCCCTGAATACTTTAACTGATTCTTCAAGCGAATCTGTCCCCATCTTGAGCACAGAAAAGACGGGTTTCAGATACCGGCCTTCAATAACAGCTCTAACGATCTCAGTATAACCCTCGTCAGAATTTACGGCAGTTATCATACTCTGAAACATGTTTACCCCCAAGTCTCAATAGGTGACTTTCCCCGTTACCGGTTGGATAGTCAGCACACTGCCATCGGCAAAGCTCAATGTTGTCGACCCGCCAAGAATAGCAATTGAACCATCCCCATTGAAGCGGATCCTAAAGTTCTCTCTGTTCTCCCAGAGGCAATCTTCAAAAATCGCTCCCGTTGTCGAGGAGACCCTCTTCAACCAAGAATCATAGAAAACCTCTACAGGTCTGGAACGAACAACAGCCTCAAGACGCTGTCTTTCAATGAACGAATCGAAAGCAGTTTTGCTGAGGCTAATTTTCAGGCTACCAATAATTTCAGATGAAACGAGTATAACGCCGCTGAGGCAAAGAGAGACCAAAACCAGACAGCACAAAAGCTCGGTTAAACTCATCCAATACTTTGCTCCATCGCAAAAACAGCACCGTATATAGTTATTGCCAGAAAACCAATGAACCCACCAATAAATAATATCATTATCGGCTCAACAAGCGAAACAAGTTTCTTGAGTGCGTTTTGAACCTGCATATGATAAAAGTCGGCAACTTTGAACATTACTTCGTCCAGCTTGCCGGTCTCCTCCCCCGTGGCCACCATACTAACGACTATCGGCGGGAAGACCTTCTGATGCTCAAGAGAAGCGCTGATACTCTCGCCTCCCTTAATGCTGACTATTGCATTAGTTACGGCTTTCATAACCCGAGGGCTTTGCGAGACTTCTCCTGCAAGTTCCAGAACAGTTGGCAGATCAACTCCACTTGCCACTAGAACGGCCGTCGTTCTAGTGAATCTCTCCATAGCCGTCATATTTCTCAGGGTTCTTACTGGAGGAATTAGTTTCCCAAGATTCTCCTTAACGATGTTACCGTATTTGCTCTTGAAGAAGAAGAATCCTCCGATCAGCAAGCCGAAAAGCAAAACAAGAAGCAGCGGCCACTGGTTCTTCAAAATATCATTCATCTTCAGAAGAATAGCCATTGTTCCCTCTGGTTCAAAGTTTCCTCCAAAAGCGCTGATCAAGTTCGGGAGAATGAAAAAGGAAATCATCCCCACTATTCCAACCGCAAAAACCATCATGAAAAGAGGATAAGCCATTGCCGATTTAACCTGGTTCTGAAGCTCAACCATTCCCTCATAAAAGTCCGCAACTCTTTCAAGCGATTCATCAAGAACTCCACCTGCCTCACCGGCCTTGACAAGGTTGGTGAAGAGAGGTTCAAAAACTCCCGATCTTTCAAGAGACTCACTGAAACTCATTCCGCCCTCTATGTCTAACACTACTCGGGCTATGATCTTCCTGAATCTTCTAGAAAACAGGACCTGGGTCGAAAGGACCTGAAGTGCTTCTCTTATCCTGACACCGGATGAAACCATTGTGGCCAACTGTCTTGAGAAGATACTGACTTCCTTCTGAGAGGCGGGAAACAACGAAGCCTTAGTCGAGCTGCGAGAGGATGATGATTGCTTAATTGAACTTACAATATAGCCTCTGCTCGAGAGGATTTGGAGCGCCTCCAGTTTGGAATTCGCAGCGAGCTTGCCTTTTTCTGGCCTTCCCTTGATGTTGATTACTTCGTAGCGGAAATCGGGCATCTCTTACTCCACCTCTCTCAAAAGACAGACTGCATGAGCATGAACAAAATCTGGGCTGCTGCCGTTACCCGACTTTGGTTTGATGTTCACATTCTCGCTTCCTACCCCAAGAGCTTGGGCGATGTTTTCGGTCATTGATCTGACAAAGCCAGCCAACCTGACGCTTTCTATGACGACGACCGTATCGACATTAAGCAATTGCCATCGTCCTCTTATTGCTTCTGATACCTCAAATAGAAACTCCAAACTTCTTCGATCTCGATTCAAGTCAACTTCCGGAAACTCAATGCCGATATTCCCTAAAGATGCTGCGCCTAGAACTGCGTCCACAATTGCGTGACAAAGAGCATCTCCGTCAGAGTAGCCAGAAAGGTAGAGAGAATCTGATACTTTGACACCTCCAAGAAACAATCCTTTGTTCCCCACGAGAATCGGATGAACATCATAACCGATTCCTACCCTGATACTCATATAAGTCTAATCGGCATTATGATATAGGTGTATCCCTGCACATCTACAGGGTTCATCTGGAGCGGGCTGTTCGAGTCAACAAAGTTCAACTCCACAGAGTCGGAATCAATCTTCTTTGCAGATTCGGAAAGGAATCTGGGATTGAATGCTATAACGATGTTGTCGCCCTCTTTGTTCGCTCCAATAACCTCTACTGACTCTCCGTGATCCGGACTTCTGGCAATAATCTTGAACTGCTCATCGTCTATCTCGAACTTGACAGAGTCGGATCCTAGTCTTGCGGCAATCGATGCTCTTCTAACAGCATCGGAAAAAGTCTCTGTCGGAATCACCACTCTTGCTTTGAATGACTTCGGAAGGACTTTTCTATAGTCAGGAAACTCCGCATCAACTACTTTCGTCACTATTTCGGTTCCATCAAAGGAAAACTGCACGCGCGAACCATCGTAAGTTATTTTCATAACATCAGACATTGCGACTTTAAGGCTGTTTTGAAGATCCCTCATACTCTTCAACGTCAGCAGAAAGTGATCATCGATGTTCAGATCGATTCTCTCCTCAGAAAGGGCCATTCTAAAACCATCCGCAGCCACGAGGCGAAGATACCCGTCATCAAATTCCCAATAAACACTGTTCAGATTCCTCATGAACTCGTCCCTTGCTGCACAGAAGATTACCCTTTCAACCATTAGCTCAACTGAAGACACGGAAACTGTGAAGTCAAGTCCCCCAGCTGCTGGCTCAATATCCGGGAAGTCATCAGGGTCCATTGTTGGAAGAGTGAAACGTGCGCTGCCCATTCTGATAACCATGTTAGTTTCTTCCGTCTCAAATATTACTTCTCCTTCAGGCAGATTCCTTACTATTTCAAGAACTAGACGAGCATCGATAACAAAATTGCAGCTTCCATCTAAATGCTTTGGTTTCAGCTCGGTAGTGATCGCTGTCTCCAAATCGGTAGCTACAAGCTTAATTGTCGACTCATCCTTCATTGAGAAATATATGCCTGAAAGAATTGGCTTGACATTCTTTGGAGCGACTGCCCCAGAAACCGACTCTAATCTCGTGAGGATTTCGGAACGAGCTGCGACAAATTTCATCATACACCTCCACTTGATGAGCTTTTCATAAATTATAACATCTATGTGGCATAATCATTATAGGAAGCGACGACGACAGATTCCTTCTGTCGGGGAGTAATCATTTATGAACATAGAGAATATTCACACTTGGACGATGGAACCAATTCAGGCTATCGATTTGCAGAAGAGGCTTAGGGACAGGCTCATATTTGAAGATTACACCGGTGAGCCCAATCTGATCGCCGGGGTGGATGTTTCCTTCCCTTCAAAAGAGGTAGCTCTAGCCGTAGTTGTGATTATTGAATTTCGCTCGCTACGTGTAATTGAGTGCTTCTACTCGGTTGAGAAAATCAGTACACCTTACATTCCAGGACTCCTATCTTTCAGAGAAGGCCCGACTATATTAAAGGCTCTTTCCAAATCGCCTGAAGTCGATGTTATCTTCTTTGATGGACATGGAATAGCTCACCCAAGGGGTGTTGGCATAGCTTCACACATTGGTCTTTTCGTGAAGAAGCCAACCATTGGAATCGCCAAAAGCCTTTTGTATGGCCAACTTAAAGACTGTCCCGAAGAGAAGGGGGAGATGAGCCCAATCCTTGCTCCCGATGGACGTTTGCTTGGATACGCCGTTCGCACAAGGAGAGGCGTAAAACCGATTTTCGTTTCGCCAGGGAATCGAATTAATTCAGAATCTGCAGTAGATCTGGTCTTAAAAACTGTAGGCAAGTACAGAATACCCGAACCTACCAGGCAGGCCCACATCCTTACTCAAGAGCTGAAGGGTCAACTTATTCTGTAGAAAACTATTGAAGCGGCTCCTTTTATTCCTGCGTTCTCCACCAGTTTGCTCAAGGTTATACTGTAGGTTCCGTTGAAAGATGGCATTACATACTCCGGCATCTTTCTTTGGATGCCGTCAATAAGCAAGTCTCCCGCCTTGCTAATTCCACCGCCAATTATTATGTGTTCGGGATTGAATACGTGTATGTAATTGCCTATTGCAGTTGCCAGAGCTCTTGTCGCTCTTTCAACAACAATCGTTGCTGCATGGTCTCCTTCTCGCGCGGAGTCGAAGACAGCTTTGGCAGTTATCTCGGGCTTGGCAAAAATCAATGACTCGGGAAATCTCTTAGAAAACTCTCTCGCCATGTTCACGATAGCCGTAGCTGACGCAAGCGATTCAAGACACCCATGAGAACCGCAGCCGCAAAGCGGACCCCCGGGTTCGACAACGGTGTGTCCGAGTTCCCCGCCATAACCCATGCTTCCTGTCATTAGCATCCCATGAGTAATTACTCCACCTCCGACACCTGTTCCTAGAGTTAGCCCCAACATATGTTGACTTCCTTTGAACTCTCCGAATGCCCACTCCCCAAGGATAAAGGAATTTGCGTCGTTTTCAATGAAGGTCTTGATTCCCGAAATCTTCTCCAGCATCTCAGCCAGTCCGAATCCTGACCAGTCTGGAAGGTTCGGCGAGAACAATACGGTGCCGGTTTCATGGTCGATCGATCCCGGAGATCCGACACCAATACCGATAACGTCTGATGAGTTCATCCCAGATTCGAGAAGAAGTTCTCTAACTGCTTCACCAATTCTTGTCACAACGGTGATTCTTCCATCGAGCACCTTAGTCGGAATCATCTTTTTTTTGATAATCTTTCCATCTTCTTGTACGATTCCAATCTTGGTCTCGGTACCGCCCAGATCGATTCCGATCACGTGCTTGGCCATTGACATCTCCCGTCTAGTACGACTTTTTCTCCATCTCTATCAAGTCCAGAAACTCCTCATTGGTAGCCGTTCCACGCAGTTTGTCCATGATTAGTCTCAGACCCTCTTCTTCCGACATTGATGACAGCATTCTTCTAAGAACCCAAACCTTCCGCAAAATATCGGAAGGAAGAAGAAGTTCTTCTCTCCTTGTACCGGATAGGGTGAGGTTTATCGAAGGGAACATTCTCTTGTTGGCAAGCTGCCTCGAAAGGATCAATTCCATGTTTCCAGTACCCTTGAATTCCTCGAATATTACTTCATCCATCTTACTTCCCGTTTCAACAAGAGCCGTTGCGATGATTGTTAGGCTTCCGCCTTCTTCAATATTTCTTGCCGCACCAAAGAAGTACTTTGGCTTGTATAAAGCCGAGGGGTCCACTCCTCCAGACAGAAGCTTTCCACTTGGCGGAACGTAGAGATTGTAGGCCCTTGCCAGCCTCGTAATGCTGTCAAGGAGGATCACCACATCGTAGTTGAACTCTACTAATCGCTTGGCCATCTCAATAGTCATTTCGGCAACCCTGATCTGTTTTTCGGGATGCATGTCGAATGGAGCAGCGATCACATGTGCATTTGAACTCCTCCTGAGATCGGTAACCTCTTCAGGTCTTTCATCGATCAGCAAAATTATCCTCACTGTATCGGGATGGTTTTCAGCGATACCATTTGCAAGTTCCTTCAGCAATATCGTCTTCCCAGCCTTAGGAGGAGAGACTATTAGACCTCTCTGTCCCTTTCCTATCGGGGAAAAGAGGTCGACCATTCTCGTACTCATAATGTGCGATTCTGTTTCCGTAATAAGCTTATCCTCGGGGTGAATAGGCGTTAAGTTCTGAAAAGTAATCCTCTCAGCTGCGAAGTTGATCGCCTTGTGATTAATAGCTTCTATTCTCAGGAGCGCGAAATACTTCTCTCCTTCTTTCGGTGGTCTCACCTGCCCCGCAACTGTATCACCGCTAGTGAGATTGAATCTTCTGATCTGTGACTGGCTAACGTAAATATCATTTGAGCTTGGGAGAAGATTGTTATCGAGCGTTCTTAGAAAACCATATCCCCCATCTGTAATCTCCAGCACACCCTGATCGAAAAAGTAACCATATGATTCAGTCTGAGCCTTGAGAACGGCGAATATCAAATCCTTCTTGGCCATCTGGGTATAGCCCTGCACGTCATACTTCCTCGCAAGCTTATAAACCTCTCTTATAGGCATTGCCTGAAGTTGGGAAATATCGATTTCTACTTCCCTGATGTTATCCTTGTCTTTGTCTTTATCTTTGTCCTTTTCTCTTTCCTTCCTTGGGATCTCTTTGACATCGCTCGGGATGCTTTCCTTTCCAGTCTCCTTGGTCACTGAATTCTCTGCTTTTGAGTCCTTGGAGTCTTCTTTAGGTGAAATTTCAACTCCATCTTTTTCCTCAGCAATCTGTCTGGAAACGCTCTTCACGGCCTCATGACTATCTTCGGTTCTTTTCGATTCAGTCTTCTTTCTAGTCGTTCTCTTTCTAGTTGTCTTTTTTTCAGCAACCACTTTTTCCTCAAGTTCACCAGGTGTTTCTTCTGTTTTCTTTTTTCTTGGGCTCAAATTTGACGGTACATTCAGTCCGCCGTAGGAAGAATGCACCTACCCTCCTTCCATGTCTTAGGAATTGCCAAAATTGTGAAGCTAACAGTATTTGTAAGAAAGCTTGGGAGACCCGTCTCCGGTGAGGTACCAGTTCTTTCAGGAATAATATACCACTAAAGAAGCAAAATTCAAAGCTTACTGACCTTGCTGTTTCTTATAGCGCTTCCAGTCTTCTGTGAATCTATCTATGCCGATATCAGTAAGCGGGTGACCAAATAGCTTAAGAAGCACTTCAAAAGGTATTGTCACGATATCTGCACCCATCAAAGCTGCCTCAAGTACGTGCGTTGGATGCCTAACGCTTGCGACGATTATTTCCGTGTCGTAACCGTAGTTGGCAAATATTTCGACAATCTCCTCAACAACGCCCATGCCATCGCTTGCAATGTCGTCTAGCCTTCCAACAAACGGGCTGACATAGGTTGCACCAGCTTTTGCTGCAAGAGTCGCCTGAAGAGAATTGAATATTAGGGTAACATTAGTCTTGATTCCTTCGCCACTCAGGGTTTTGACCGCACGCATACCATCTCTTGTCATTGGAATCTTTACAACAACGTAGTCGCTGAGAGAGGCCAATTCACGCGCCTGCGAGATCATGTTTTCGTAATCTGTCGCCGTAACTTCCGCAGACACCGGGCCCTTTACTGTTTCACAGATTTCGACAACACGATCCTCAAACTTGACATTTTCTCTTGAAACCAGAGTGGGATTAGTAGTGACTCCATCAACGAGTCCAAGTTTCATCCCCTCCCTGATATCTTCAATATTCGCTGTATCAAGGAATATCTTCATCGCCAAACCTCCGAAGAATGGCTACCTTGCGGTAGCCATCATTTTCTCTCTTGTTTCTTTTCGGGTTTCTTCTCGGGCTTCTTGTTTTGCCTCTCTTCGTTGTCAATCAACTGAAGAACGGCCATTTCACTTGCATCGCCCCTTCGCATACCCAGTTTTACTATCCTAGTGTATCCGCCGTTTCTTTCACGATACTTGACTGCCACTTCATCACATATCTTCCTGACCAGTTTTCGGTCATTGAAGTTTCTGTTAATCTCGCGTCTTAAAGCAAGATTTCTTGATTTCAGTTCCTGAGTCTCCGCATTATCCGGACCTTTTGAAACAATTTCCGAGGACAGAATCGAAGCCTTCTTTGCCTTAGTTATTATGCTTTCAACGAAAGGCCTCACTTCCTTAGCTCTGGTTATAGTTGTCACAATTGTTCCATGTTCAAAAAGCTCCCTGGCCAGATTTCTCATCAAAGCGACTCTCTGGCTGTGGGGCATATTCAGTTTGCTTCCACTAACTCTATGACGCATGGCTAATAGGCCTCCTCACAATCATTCTTTCTTGAGTACGATGTTGAACTTGTCTCTCAGCTTCTTCACGACCTCAAGCATAGACTTCTCTCCAAAATTCCGTATCTTAAGCAGATCAGCCTCGCTTTTGTCAAGAAGATCGCCTATCGTGTTTATTTTATCGCGTTTAAGACAGTTGAGAGATCTCACTGAAAGATCAAGCTCTTCAACCTTCTTGGCCGCAAGGGAGTTTGAATCACGCTCTTCAGCCAATGGCGCTTCAGCGCTCACTTCAGTCTCTTCAACAATCGTCTCGTCTTCCTCCGGTTCTATTGTCGCACCCGTAAGACCTAGAGACGGCTGACCAAGACCACTGGATACTACTTCGAAGTGCCTCATCAGAATGTCCGTCGCTCTCATCAATGCATCTGACGGAGTTATCGACTTTTTCGTCCAAACGTCAAGAACCAACTTGTCATAGTCCGTTCTCTTGCCTACACGAACGTTCTCTGTCTGGAAATTCACTTTCATTACAGGACTGAAGATACCATCGATATATATCATCTCCACGTCATGCTCTATCTCCATTTCCGACACGGGAACGAATCCTCTTCCGATCTCAGCAAAAAGCTCGATGTAAACAACTGAATCAGAGTTTAGAGTAGCAATATACTGCGATGAATTTACAACATCCACACCGGTAGGAGTCTTGATATCACCGGCGGTGATGACGCCTGGCCCAGCCTTTTCAAGCGTCAGCTTGACCGCGTCAGAAAACTCGAGAGCGGGTTTGAGTTGAACTTTCTTAAAATTGAGAATGATTTCGAGTATGTCTTCCTTGACTCCGTCGATAACATCATATTCGTGGTACTTCCCAGGTATTTTCAATCTGGTGATCGCCATGCTCGGTATCGATGAGAGAAGAACCCTCCTAAGCGAGTTTCCGATAGTAGTGGCGTATCCTCTTTCCATAGGAGAAAGGATGAACCTTGTGAAATAGCTGTTCTCATCCTCTCTTTCCTCTTCAATTCGCAAGTTCTTGGGCATTATTGATGTCAACATTATTTCGCCCAGAATTCGGGCACACACCTCCTTCCAAGAAGGTAAGAATCGGGTTTACTTGGAGTAGAGCTCAATAATCGACTGCAGATCAACTGGAATCTCTACTTCTTCAGTTACTGGATATCTAAGGTAGGTCCCTCTGAACGTCTCGTAATCTACCTCAACCCATGGATAGGCTGTTCTCTCTTTTGCAGCTTCTGCCGCTTCTTTGATCGGTAGAGCAGTTCGGCTCTTCTCTTTGATCTCCACGATGTCACCGACTCTCAGATTGAAGGAGGGCTTATTGACCCTTCTACCGTTTACAAGAACATGTCCGTGGTTAACGAGCTGTCTTGCTTGTCTTCTGCTAGAAGCAAATCCCATCCTGAAAACGATGTTATCCAGTCTAGATTCCAAAATCCTAACCAGGGCGCTTCCCGTCTCTTCACTCTTTCTCAAAGCTGCTTCAAAATATCTTCTAAACTGTCTTTCAAGAACACCGTAAATTCTTTTTACTACTTGCTTGGATCTTAACTGCATTCCGTACTGTGTAAGCTTTCTAGTCGAAGCTCCATGCTGCCCCGGTGCCACAGGCCTCTTGACTTGGGCACATCTCGGGGAAAAGCATCTTTCGCCCTTCAGATAAAGCTTGAACCCTTCGCGACGACAAAGCTTACAAACTGGTCCTGTATATCTGGCCATTCAACTCCCTCCTAAATCAGACTCTTCTTCTTCTTCTCGGTCTGCAACCGTTATGAGGCAGTGGCGTAATATCCTTGAGCGTCTCAACAGTGAGACCCGCCGCTTGAATAGTTCTGATTGCAGCTTCACGTCCCGAACCTGGGCCCTTTACTTCTATACCTACTCTGGTTATTCCTAACTTGATAGCCTCTTTTGCAATTCTGTCAGCACCCAGTTGCGCCGCATAAGGTGTTGATTTCTTTGATCCGGAATAACCGGCAGTTCCACCCGACGTCCACATAAGTGTATTTCCTTCTGGATCAGTCAGGGTAATTATCGTGTTGTTGAAAGAGGACTTTATGTGCACAACCCCTCTATCAGTAGATAACTTCTTCCTTTTCTTGGCTGCTGGTCTCTTTGCCATTCACTCTTACCTCCCGTTTTAGCTCTTCTTACGAATCTTACTGGCTCTAGAACCCTTCCTGGTCCTTCCGTTGGAATGCGTCTTCTGACCGCGAACCGGAAGCCCGTTTCTATGCCTGTAACCTCTATAACTTCCTATCTCAATTAGCCTTTTTATTGACCTGTCAACTTCAGTTCTGAGCTCACCTTCAACCTTGTAATGCTCGTTGATAAACTTTGCTATCTTACTAACTTCTTCATCCGTAAGGTCCTTTGCTCTCTTGTCGCGGTCAACTTCTGTTCCACTAAGAATTTCATTGGCTCTTGTATAACCTATACCGTAGATATAGGTCAGGGCAACGAAAGTCTTCTTGTTATTAGGAAGCTCAACACCAAGGATACGTGCCATCTATATCCCTCCTTAACCCTGACGCTGGTTGTGCTTTGGATTTTTTTCGCAGACAACTCTTATTCGTCCATTGCGTCTTATTACCTTGCAATGTTCACATCTCTTCTTTACCGAAGCGCGGACTTTCAATTCGTTTCTCCTCCTTTGTCTATCCTTTTTCGATAAACAATTCTTCCTTTGGTCAGGTCATATATTGAAACCTCTACCACGACCTTATCGCCGGGGATCAACCTGATGAAGTTCTTGCGCATTTTTCCAGAGATGTGAGCTAGAACAGAGTGGCCGTTCTCCAATTCGACCTTGAAGGTAGCATTGGGCATCGATTCCACAACTATTCCATCCATCTTAATGATATCGCTCTTATCCGACACCGGTGATCCTCCTCACAATCTGGAAAGAATCTTTGGACCGTCTTCCAGTATCGCAATATCATGCTCGAAATGAGCAGCACGCGACCTATCAGCAGTTACTGCGGTCCAACCATCTTCCAGAATCTCCAAGCTGTAATGTCCACTTGCAACCATCGGTTCGATAGCAAGTGTCATTCCTGTTCTCAAAAGCATTCCGCTGTTTTGCCTTCCATAGTTAGGAACCTGAGGATCCTCATGGAGGCTCAGGCCAACACCATGTCCGACGTAGTCTCTTATTACAGAAAACCCGGCGCTTTCCACGCAGCTCTGGACTGCAAATCCAATGTCGCCAAGTCGGTTTCCAGCGCAGGCAATCTTTATGCCCTTAAGAAGCGACTCTTCAGTCCGCTGCAGAAGCAACCGGTCTTTTTCGCATAAATAACTTCCTACAACAAACGACTTTGCGGCGTCTCCCACAAATCCATCCTTCACTACCCCGCAATCCACGGAGACGATATCGCCGGCAGCAAAGACTTTCTCTTTCAAGGGAAACCCGTGAATTACCTCCTCATTTACCGATACGCAGAGAGTGTAAGGATATCCACTATACCCCTTGAATGCGGGAATGCCACCTCTTCTTTCAATCAATTCTTCTGCAGCTTTCTCCATATCATAGGCAGAGGCACCTTCGACTGCATACGACTCTACCTCAGCCAAAACCTCTGCAACGATCTTCGCAGCAATTTCGATTTTACAGATTTCCTCTGGAGATTTCAACCTAACCATGCTTTACATTCTCCAGATGATTGACGATCTCGGCAGTGACGGTATCGATTTCCCCCGACCCATCGACCTTAACTAGATTGCCCTTTTCGCCGGAATAGTACCTAATCACTGGCTCGGTCTTGTCCGAGTAGACACGGTACCTTGCCCTAACAGTCTCAGGCCTGTCATCGTCTCGTTGAATTAACCTGCTGCCATCGTTGTCACAGTAACCCTCGACCTTGGGTTTTAGAGTCAGGAGATTGTAGACTTTCCCACATTCGGGACAGACTCTCCTGCTCGAAATACGTTTTACAACTTCCTCTTCATCAGCGTCGACAAGCAGAGCAACGTCAATATCCTTCTTAAGTTCGTCTAGCATCTTATCTAGTGCAATCGCCTGTTCGACTGTTCTTGGAAAGCCGTCAAGTATGAAGCCATTCCTGGTGTCCTCCCTAGCCAATCTCTCTCTGACAAGATCTATCATCAGATCATCGGGGACGAGAAGCCCTTTATCCATTACTTCTTTGACCTTCAGCCCGAGGTCAGTGCCAGCAGCCACGGCTTCCCTTAACATATCTCCAGTAGATATGTGAGGAATATCCAGTTTACGGGCTATCCGTTTTGCCTGTGTCCCCTTCCCTGCTCCGGGAGGACCCATTAGAATTACATTCATACTTACCTCCTTCCTCGTAACTTGCCTTTCTTAACAAATCCCTCGTAGTGCCTGACCATAAGGTGAGTTTCCATCTGCTGCAAAATATCAATGGCAACACCTACCGCGATAAGAGTCGAGGTCCCTCCTATTGCAAGTCCGCCAATACTGAAGATCCCTCCAACTACCAGCGGAAGCAAGGCTATAACTACAAGGAATACAGCACCCATAAAGACCACACGATTCAGCACCCTCTGAATGTACTGCTGAGTCGAAAAACCAGGCCTGATTCCAGGGATGTATCCTCCGTAATTACGTATATTATCCGATACTTCTCTCACATCAAAAACCAGCGAGCTGTAGAAAAATGTGAAGAAGAATACCATTCCACCATAAAGCAAGATGTAAACAGGAGAAGTCTGAGCAAACAAAGTTTGCATGACATTCCTGCCACCGCTTCCTTCGGGGAATGCAGTTGCGATGAACTGGGGAAGCATCATTATTGCCGAACTGAATATTATCGGAATAACTCCACCCTGATTAACCTTAATGGGAATATGAGTGGAAACTCCCCCGTATACCCTTCTGCCAGTTACTCTTCTGGCGTACTGAACTTCAATCCTTCTCTCTCCCATTTGGACATAGATAACTGCAATAACCGTGAAAAGCGCAATTGCCAGCAGTATAGCCCACTGTATAGGAGACAACGCAACCACTACCTGCATTATTGAAGCCGGATATCTTGCGACAATTCCTCCGAAAATAAGAACAGATATACCGTTTCCTATACCCTTCTCGGTAATTCTCTCTCCGAGCCATAGCAAGAACATCGTTCCTCCTATTAGAGTTGATGTTGCGAGGAGGACAAAGAGAATCCTGCTTGGGATGGCCATTATTGCAGTGTTCGAAGAGAGGCCAAATGATATCAGGAATCCCTGGAGACCCGCGAGTCCAACAGTTAGCATTCTTGTGTATCGAGCGTACTTCTTCTTTCCCTCTTCGCCTTCTTTGAGCATTTCCTTCAGACTTGGAACAACTGCCGTAAGCAATTGAAGCATAATCTGCGCGTTAATGTAAGGAGTAACGCTCATCAAAAATATCGAAAACTGCTCTACAGCTCCACCAGTGAAGACATCAAAGAAGCCTATAAAACCTCCGGCTCCACCTTCGGAGAGAGTGCCGAAATATGCTGACCAAGCCTGGATATTTATTCCCGGGATCGGTATGTAGACACCTAGTCTGAAGATTGCCAGCGCGAGAAACGTGAAGAGAATTCTGTCTCTTAACTCAGGTATCTTGAAAGCGTTCTTCAGGGCATTCCACATTATCAGATCACCTCTGCCTTTCCACCAGCAGCTTCGATCTTCTCCTTGGCAGTTGAGCTGAAAGCATTTGCCTTGACTGTAAGAGACTTCGTCAATTCACCTCTTGCCAGAATCTTAACTCCGTCCTTGAGATCATTCAATATGTTCATCTGAACGAGAATCTCAGGCGAAATCTCACTACCACTCTCAAATCTCTCCTCAAGAGTACAAATATTGACAGTGGCATATTCTATAGAGCCTCGGTTCTTGAACCCTTTTATCGGTGTTCTCCTGAATAGGGGTGTCTGTCCGCCCTCAAATCGTGCAGCCACCTTACCGGTTGCTCTTCCCTGCCCTTTGTGGCCTCTTGTGGCGGTCTTACCCATTCCCGAACCAATACCGCGTCCTATTCTCTTCTCTCGTTTTCTCGAACCGGGCGTCGGACTTAGATCTTCAACTCTAAAAGCCATCTTCCTACCCCCTTCAGTCATCAAGTTCTTCGACAGCAAGAAGATGTCTTATGGCATTAACCATTCCCCTGATCTGTGGAGAATCCGGCTGGACAATTTCACTGTCCAACTTACCAAGACCTAGCGCCCTTACTGTCTTCAGCTGTCTTCTGTTGAAGCCGATCGGACTCTTTATCAATCGTATTCTCAAACTCCTTGCCATTACTGACCTGCCTCCTCGCTGATTCCGTGGAAGACCCTCTTCAAGGAAATGTCTCTGATCTTTGCAAAATCCTGCGGGGATCTCAGACTTATCAAACCATTCAGAGCCGCCCTGGCCATGTTAAGCGTATTTGATGATCCCAGAGACTTAGTTAGGATATTCTTGACTCCTGCAAGCTCAACAACTGCTCTGACAGGAGAGTTGGCGATGATACCCGTGCCTGGACCTGCAGGTTTCAACATTATCCTTGCGGAATCCTGTCTACCAACAGTCTCATGTGGTACAGTCTCGTTTCTAACCGCAACTTCTGTAACATTCTTCTTGGCTTCTAGAACTGCTTTTCTTATTGCGGTCGGTACTTCCCTGGCACTGCCGATTCCAAGACCAACCTTTCCATCGCGGTTGCCCACAACGGCAACTACTCTAAAGGATAGATTCTTTCCTCCGGCAACAACTTTTGTAACCCTTCTTATTTCAATTATTCTCTCTTCAAATTCGTTGTCTTCTACCTGCTTTTCTACAGGAGCGTTTCTGGAAGCTCTGGGGTTTCTTCTTCCTTCACGTGAAGATTTCGAATTGCGATCATTCTTCATCTCTTCAGCCATCTTCCTCACCTCCTCAGAACTGTAGCCCGCCTGCTCGAGCTCCCTCGGCAAGCGACTTTATTCTTCCATGGAACTTGAATCCCCCACGGTCGAAAACCACGTTGGTGATTCCCTTGTCTTTCGCCTTCTTTGCGAGGAGCTCTCCGACCTTCTTCGCAGCATCTATATTCCATGACTTATCTATGGAACCCTTGACATCTTTGTCTACCGTTGATGCCGAAACAAGGGTGACTCCCTTGGAATCATCGATCAGCTGAGCATAAATGTGCTTCTCGCTTCTGAAGACTGCCAGTCTAGGCCTTTCCGGTGTTCCGGAAATTGCAGACCTGACGCGAAGATGTCTCTTTCGCCTTTGTTCCTTCTTGTCTTTATGTTTGAACACTCCAGCCGCCTCCTTGATTAGACCTTCTTACCGACTTTGGTTCTAATTGCTTCTCCCTTGTAACGTATACCTTTTCCGGAATAGACAATCGGAATTCTCCATCGCTTGATGTTCGCAGCAACCTGGCCAACTAAGTATTTGTCGATTCCCTTGACCACTATAGCCTGCGGCGCCGGTACTTCAAACTCTATTCCTGCGGGAGGATCTATCTCAACAGGATGAGCATAACCGAGATTCATTACAAGTTTCTTTCCCTGAAGCTGAGCTCTGTAACCTACTCCAACGATTTCAAGTTCCTTAGCAAACCCTTGAGTAACGCCCAGCACCATGTTGTTTATTAGCGACCAGAAAGTGCCGGCATATTTTGCCAATCTCTTATAGTCACTCTTTCTGATCACAACATCTTCATTCGACTTCACCCAGAGCTCTTTTTCGTCGGCCTCGATCTTCACAAGAGGAAGGAGTTCCTGTTTCAGCTCGCCTTTAGGTCCCTTCACAGTGATCAAGTTTCCTTCGATTTTGTATGATACACCAGCAGGGATCTTTATGGAATGCTTAAGTAGTCTAGACATCGAAATTCCCTCCCTACCACACGTAGCAGATGACTTCGCCGCCGACGCCTTGGGAACGGGCCTGCTTGTCTGTCATCACTCCGCTGGAAGTACTAACAATTGCTATTCCCATACCTGACTTCACCTTCGGAAGCTTGTCCTTATTTACGTACATCCTTTTGCCAGGTTTGGAAATTCTAACGATTCCAGAGATGACGTTGATCTTGTGCCTCCTGTCTCCCTTGTATTTCAGAAAGACTTTGAGAACACCCTGTTTGCCATCCTCTATATATTTATAATCGTCTATATAGCCCTCCGCCTTCAAAATATCCAGAAGCTTCTTCTTCAGGTTAGAAGCCGGTATGTCCACGCTCTCCTTAAAGGCAGCGTTGGCATTTCTTATTCTAGTGAGCATGTCGGCTATGGGATCACTCCACATTACATTTCCCTCCTCACCAGCTTGCTTTCTTCACACCGGGGAGTTTTCCCTCGGAAGCCAGCTGTCTAAAGCACACTCTGCAAAGACCGAACTCTCTATAAACTGATCTAGGTCTGCCACAAAGATTGCATCTGTTATATTTCCTTACTTTGAACTTGGGTTCTCGTTTCCACTTTTCGACTAATGATTTCTTCGCCATGCACCTACCTCCTTAGACCATGACTCTCTTGAAAGGAAGTCCAAGAAGGGCTAACAATCTTCTTGCTTCCTCATCGGTCCTGGCCGTTGTAACAACTATTATGTCCATTCCCTGAACTCTTTTTATTTGATCCGGCACAATTTCGGGAAAGACTAGCTGTTCGGGAAGCCCCATTGCATAATTACCTCTACCATCGAATGAGTCGGGATCAACGCCTCTGAAGTCTCTCAGCTTAGGAAGCACAACATTTATAAGCTTATAAAGGAAGTTGTACATCCTGGGTCCTCTTAGGGTAACCTTCAATCCCACCGGCATTCCGTCACGAAGTTTGAAGTTCGCGATGCTTTTCTTTGCTTTCGTCACCACTGGCTTCTGCCCAACAATTGTCATCAGCTCTTTGCCATGCAAATCGAGAAGGTCAGCATTTCTTGAACCTTCGCCAATCCCCATATTGACAACTATCTTCGAAACTCTAGGGACCTCCAGCATATTTTTGTAGCCAAATTCCTCCGACATGGTAGGGACTACTTCACTTTCAAATTTATCTTTCAAAGGGACGTATTCGTATGCCATCAACAATTCCTCCCCATCAGACCTTATCGATTATCTCGCCGCACTTCTTGCAAGATCTGACCTTTTCGCCATTTTCAAGAATTTTGTGGGCGACTCTCGTAGGCTTATTACAGTTGGGGCAGACAACCATTACTTTGGAAACGTATATTGGGGATTCCCTTTCAATGATTCCACCTTCACGGTATTGATTGGTTGGTCTCTGATGCTTCTTCGTGAAGTTGACACCCTCAACAATTATCTTCTTCTCCGAGGGAATTGTCTTAAGAACTTTGCCTTTCTTGCCCCTGTCTTTGCCTGAAATAACCATTACTGTATCTTCTCTTTTCACTCTACTCATTTTGCTCACTCCTCACCAGACTTCCTGGGCTAGAGAAGCTATCTTGGAGAATCCCTTATCCCTTATTTCTCTAGCAACAGGTCCAAAGACGCGTGTTCCTCTGGGCTGGTTCTGCTTGTCAATAATCACCGCAGCATTGTCATCGAAGCGAATGTAGGTGCCGTCTGGTCTGCGAATCTCCTTCGCCGTTCTAACAAGAACGGCCCTTACGATATCGCCCTTCTTGAAATCTGTGTTCGGCGCCACATCCCTCACTGCTGCAACAACTATGTCGCCTATGCTTCCTGATCTCTTTCTGTACCCGCCGGTGACCTGTATCACCTTGATCATTCTCGCACCTGAGTTGTCTGCGATCTTAAGGTATGATTCAGATTGGATCATTTCTGGTCACCTCCGGAGCCTTCAACGGCCTCGGGAGTTTCGGGAATTTCTCCCGTGTAGATATCCTTCTTGAGAACCTTAACGAGTTTGAACTTCTTCATCTTGCTAAGGGGTCTGCACTCTTCAATTTCAACTGTATCGCCCATTCCAGCAAGACCTTCTGGATCATCTGCGTGATACTTCTTAGTAGTTTTCATGGTTTTCCCATAGAAGGGATGTATGTGCGTCCTTGTAACACTTACCACTATCGTTTTGTCCATCTTGTCACTTACTACCGTTCCTACTAATGTCTTTCTTGGCATGGCGGACTACCTCCTTATCCCCAGTTCACGACCGCGAAGGATGGTCTTTATCCTTGCTATGTCGCGCTTTACAACAGTTATCTGGGAATGGTTCTTCAACCTGTTCATTTCAAGCTGGAACCTGAGGTCCATCAGCTTTCTCTTTGAATCCTCGAGCATCTGAGTGAGTTCTTCATCGGTGAACTTTTGGAGTTCAACGGCTTTCATCAGAGCTCACCTCCTATCTGATACCTCGGTACTATCTTTGTTCTGATAGGTAGTTTTGAAGCCGCTTTTTCAAGAGCCTCTTTCGCAAGCTGGTCAGGCACTCCGCCTATTTCGAACATGATCTTCCCGGGCTTGACAACAGCTACCCAGCCTTCGACATCTCCCTTTCCCTTCCCCATTCTCACTCCGATTCCTTTTGAGGTAATAGGTTTGTCAGGGAAGATTCGAATCCAGAGATTACCATTCCTCTTCAGTGTTCTCGTAATTGCAATTCGGCAGGACTCGATCTGCTGAGCAGATATCCAATGTGGTTCGAGGGCCTTTATTCCCCACTCTCCAAAGTGAACAATGGTCCCACCTTTTGCCTTACCGTTCATCTTACCTCTTTGTTGCTTCCTGTATTTTACCCTTTTGGGCATTAACATTATGAACTACCTCCCCTCTTGCAATTACACCTGTACGTCGCCTTTGTAGATCCATACCTTCACACCGATTATTCCCATCTTTGTGAAAGCTGTGGTGTAACCGTAGTCCAGATCAGCTCTGAGGGTCTGGAGAGGAAGTCTTCCTTCCAGGTACCACTCTGTCCTGGCAATATCAGCTCCGTTCAGCCTTCCTGAAACCATTATCTTTATCCCTTTAGCTCCCTTTCTCATTGCAGTGAATATTGCTCTCTTCATGGCTCTCTTATAGGAAGCTCGTTTCTCAATTCTTGACGCGATGTCTTCAGCAACAAGGATCGCATCGGTCTCGGGTGTTTTAACTTCTTCAATATTCAGCTGGAACTGCCTGGTTATAAGCTTCTCCAGCCGCTGCCTCAGCAGCTTGACTTCACTACCCTTCTTTCCAATCATCACACCAGGTCTGGCGCATTTGATGGTAATAACCACCTTACCTGGCTCCGGTCTCTCGATGTAAATGTCGGAAACTCCGGCAGCCATGTAATTCTTCTTAAGAAAGTCCCTTATCTTAAGATCCTCGAGAAGATATTCCTTGTAATTCTTCTCGTTTATCCAACGGGCTTTCCAATCTTTACTGACACCAAGCCTGAATCCATAAGGATGTACCTTCTGACCCACTTATGTCACCTCACTCCTGAGGATTGCTAATCTCTTCGCGGTTTGCTACAACAACGGTTATGTGGCTAAATCGTTTCTGCTGAATATCAGCTCTTCCTCTTCCTCGCGGCCACAGTCGCTTCATTCTCGGGCCATCATCGACAACAGCTTTTTCAACATAGAGACTATCGATATTTAGGCCAAAATTGTTCTCTGCGTTTGCCACTGCAGAGCGCAATACTTTGTAGACCAAACGGGAGGCCTTCTTAGGTGAGAACTCAAGAATCTGAAACGCCTCGCCAACTTCCCTATTTCTTATCGCATTTACAACTGATCTCGCCTTTCTAGGGGAGATTCTTACAAACTTTGCAACTGCCTTTGCTTGAGTCACAGGAGTTGCTGCTTTTTCCTCTTTGCGCTTCTTATGGAGAACTGAACGCTTGTCTCTCTGTCCCGCCTGCGCCATCTCAGCATCCCCCTTCATCTGACTTCGCCTTTCTTACTCTTCTTATCTGCATGCCCACCGAACCTCCTGGTGGGAGAGAACTCACCCAGTCTGTGTCCAATCATATTCTCTGAAATGTAAACCGGTATATGCTTCATTCCGTTGTAGACAGCTATTGTATGTCCAATCATTTCAGGAAGAATCATGGATGCTCTGCTCCAAGTCTTAATGGGTTTCTTTTCTCCCTTTTCATTCAGCTCTCTAATCCTTTTCAAGAGACTCGGGTGTACGTATGGGCCTTTCTTCTTAGATCTAGACATCTTCAACTACACCCCCTGATCAATTCTGATTCCTGCGTTTGACTATTAGGTTATCTGATGGCTTCTTGTTCTTCCGCGTTTTATAACCTCTGGCCGGCTGTCCCCAGGGACTCTGAGGAAGGTGGCCCTTAGAACGTCCTTCTCCCCCACCCATCGGGTGATCGACTGGATTCATCGTCATGCCTCTGACCGACGGCCGAACTCCAAGCCATCTCTTTCTTCCTGCTTTCCCATGTATCTCATTCGAATGTTCCTCATTTCCAACCATGCCGATCGTTGCCATGCATTTCACTACAACTCTTCTCAGTTCGCCGGAAGGCATTCTAAGAAGCGCATATCTTCCCTCTTTAGCCATCAGCTGGGCATACGTTCCCGCTGCTCTAGCAATCTGACCACCCTTGCCGGGCAAGAACTCAATGTTGTGGACGATCGTACCCACAGGGATTCTCTCTAGTGGCATGGAGTTTCCAACAGATATTTCGGCTTGGTCTCCGTTCTGAATACCATCTCCGACCTTCAGACCCTTCGGGGCCAGCATATATCTTTTCTCACCATCGATGTACTGGAGAAGAGCAATCCTTGCCGTTCTGTTTGGGTCATACTCTATCGATATTACCTTCGCAGGAATACCTATTTTGTCTCTCTTGAAATCGATAACTCTGTAACGCCTCTTAGTTCCCCCACCCTGATGCCTAACTGTTATTCTCCCATGATGGTTTCTACCGGCGTTACTTTTAATAGGCTCTAGAAGAGACTTTTCCGGTTCAGTCTTCGTAACTTCCTTGAAGTCGGGAAGAAGCATAGACCTTCTGCTCTTGGTGACGGGATTAAACTTTCTCAATGCCATGTCATCTCACCTCACCTTAGTGTTGGCCTTCGAGTTCTTTAATCCTGTATCCTGTCACTAGCGTAACAATTGCCTTCTTCCAGGACCTCGACTTGCCAACAAAGACACCACGTTTCTTTGGTTTTCCCTTCATGTTCATGATATTTACTTGTTCAACCCTCACATTGAAAAGCTTCTCAACGGCGGCTTTGACCGTATGCTTATTCGCATCTCTATGAACCTCAAAAATGTACTTGTTCATTTCACCAGAAGCAACTGTTTTTTCGGTGATCAGCGGTCTGAGGAGAACGTCTCCGTAATACTTCTTTTCAGTCATTAACCGAGCACCTCCTCGATCTTACGAACAAGATCAGTCGTGATCACAAGCTTTTCGTGATTAATAATGTCGTATACGTTAAGTCCGTCGATATTTGCCTTGCTAGTGACGGATGTATTTCCAGGATTATCCGCAATTATTACCTTCACGCCATAAATGTTTTTCCCGGAGAGTCTAACGTTTTGATACTCGTCTTTCTGCCATGGCAGAACGAAGAGTGTCTTCTGCGACTTATCGAGTCCAAGATTACTCAAGACCTCTCTTAGCTGCTTTGTCTTTGGATTGTCAAACTTGAGATCATCCAAAACTATCAGATTTCCTTCACTGAGTCTGAGACTCAATGCAGATCTTAGCGCAACCTTCTTCATTTTCTTGGTCATGTTGAACGACCAGTCTTTTGGCTTCGGTCCATGAATTACTCCACCATGTCTCCAAAGTGGACTTCTCGATGAACCTACTCTTGCTCTTCCAGTGTGTTTCTGGGCCCAAGGTTTTCTTCCCCCGCCCCTTACCTCTGATCTTGTCTTAGCCGAAGCCAGTCCAGCACGTCTTCCTGAAAGCTGCATATTAACGTATCTGAACATCAGATCTTTGTTCGGTTCAACGCTAAAGACGCTTTCAATCAGTTCTACAGTGCCAACTTTCTGGCCGGCCATATTCACAACGTCGGCTTGAGCCATTGTTGCGTCCTCCTTCCAACACATTTTCGGGGCTATCTGTTTGCGCTCTTAATAACTAAGAGGCCGCCCCTCGCTCCTGGAACTGCGCCATAGATGGCTATGAGTCCATTCTCTGCATCGACTTTTACCACGGTTAGATTCTTTACTGTCTTCTTTTCGTTACCGTACTGACCGGGCATTTTCTTACCCTTCCAGATCTTCGCTGGATCAGTGTGATTACCCACTGAACCCAATTCTCTGTGGAATTTCGAACCATGAGAAGCCTCTCCACCTCTGAAGTTCCATCTCTTCATCGCGCCAGAAAAACCTCTACCCTTAGAAAACCCAGTTACGTCTACCTTTTCGCCTTCAGAAAAGACGCCAGCTTCTATGATATCACCAACATTGAAGTCATTGATGTTACCAACCTTGAACTCTTTGAGAACTCTATGTGGTTTGACCTTTACCGCTTCAAACTTCTTCACCAGAGGCTTTGTCAGTATTTTTTTCGCTCTTTCTGGAGTTAGCTCTTCGAATCCAACTTGAATGGCGTCGTATTCGCCGCCTTCACTCGTCTTTTTCTGTACTACTGTACATGGACCGGCTTTCACTACGGTAACTCCGAAGGCTTTTCCATCTTTGTATATAGTTGTCATACCGAGTTTTCTACCCAATATACCTTTCATCTATCACACCTCCGAAGTCTCTTTACAGTTTAATCTCCACGTCTACACCCGCGGGGAGGTCGACTTTCATAAGAGAATCTATCGTTTTTGGTGTAGGATCTAGTATCTCAATCAACCTCTTATGAACTAGCTTCTCAAACTGCTCTCTTGCATCCTTGAACTTGTGTGGCGAAGTTAGAACAGTGTAGAGCGTCCTCTCCGTTGGCAATGGCACCGGACCCGATACCTTGGCATTGGTGAGCTTTACAGCTTCGACAATTTTCTTGGCCGACAAGTCAAGCAGTTTATGATCGTAAGCCTTCAAGCGAATCCTGATTTTTTGCTTGGCCATGCCTAAATGTTCCCTCCTTCTGTTAACAGGGAAGGGAGATTACTCCCCCTTCTCCTGGAAAGACCGTTAATCACTCAATTATTGAGCTGACGACTCCGGCGCCAACTGTCCTGCCACCCTCACGAATTGCAAATCTCAAGCCCTTTTCAATCGCAACGGGGTAGATAAGCTGGATAGTCATTTCAACGTTATCGCCAGGAATAACCATTTCGACACCCTCGGGGAGATCCGCGATTTCTCCAGTAACGTCTGCTGTCTTAATAAAGAACTGAGGCCTGTAACCCTTTGTAAACGGAGAATGGCGACCTCCCTCTTCCTTCTTCAGAACATAGACGTTTGCAGTAAATTTCCTGTGAGGTGTTATTGATCCTGGTTTTGCAAGTACCTGCCCTCTCTTGACTTCTTCCTTTGCCACACCTCTCAGAAGTGCCCCGATATTGTCGCCGGCCTGCCCCTCATCAAGGAGTTTTCTGAACATTTCGACACCGGTACATACTGTCTTCTTAGTCTCATAGGAAAGTCCAATTATCTCAACTTCATCGCCTACATGAACAGCTCCGCGCTCGATTCTTCCTGTAACTACCGTTCCTCTTCCTGTAATGGTGAAGATATCCTCCACTGGCATTAGGAATGGCTTGTCAGTTTCTCTGACAGGATCCGGGAAGTAATCGTCGCAGGCATTCATCAGCTCGTATATGCTCTCTGTCCATTCATTTGGACTATCTGCTTCAAGTGCCTTCAGCGCAGAGCCCTTGATAACTGGAAGCTCGTCGCCAGGGAACTCATAGGAAGAAAGAAGCTCTCTTACTTCTTCCTCGACCAGTTCGACCAATTCTTCATCGTCGACTGCGTCGACCTTGTTTATGTATACCACCATTGCGGGAACGTTGACCTGTCTCGCAAGGAGAACGTGCTCTCTTGTCTGAGGCATAACACCGTCAGTAGCAGCGACAACAAGAATAGCCCCGTCCATCTGAGCGGCTCCGGTGATCATGTTCTTGATATAGTCAGCGTGACCTGGACAGTCGATGTGGGCGTAATGCCTTTTGTCAGTCTGGTACTCGATATGAGCAACGTTGATTGTGATTCCTCTTGCTTTTTCCTCCGGCGCCTTGTCAATTGAGTCAAACGGGGAGAAGTCAGCAAGACCCTTGAATCCCAGACTCTTTGTAATTGCCGCAGTAAGAGTAGTCTTACCGTGGTCAATGTGTCCAATCGTACCGATGTTAAGATGTGGTTTTGAACGTTCAAATTTTTCCTTAGCCATGGTTTCCCTCCTCCAAATACTTTTTTGGGATCTCTATCTTCCAAGAATCTTATCTGCAATTTTCACTGGAACTTCCGAATAGTGGGAGAACTGAATAATGTGGATTGCTCTCCCCTGCGAGAGAGATCTGCAAACTGTCGCATAACCGAAAAGCTCGGAAAGAGGAACGTGAGCCTTTATAATCTTGAGACCAGCCCTGGTCTCGAAACCCTCAATCTTAGCTCGTCTGGAATTCAGATCAGCAATCAAGTCTCCCATATATTCTTCAGGTGTGTTAATCTCTACAGCCATTATCGGTTCAAGCAAAGAAGGACTCGCTTTGCGTACAGCTTCTTTGAAGGCCATTGATCCAGCTATGCTGAAAGCAATCTCCGAAGAATCCACTTCATGGTACGAACCGTCAAGCAAAGAAACTCTCACGTTGACCATTGGGTAACCAGCAAGATAACCAGAATCCATCGCCTCTCTCACACCACGTTCCACAGGCTTGATAAATTCTCTTGGAATCGTTCCGCCGACAGTCTTGTCCTCGAAAACAAAGTTTGAGCTCATGTCTGTAATAGGCTCTACGCTAAGAACCACGTGTCCGTACTGTCCCTTCCCGCCTGTTTGCCGAATGTACCTTGCTTCGCCAGTGGCTTTGGTTCTTATCGTCTCTCGATATGCTACCTGAGGATTTCCAACCCTGAGTCCAACATTGAACTCCCTTTTTATCCTCTCAACGATAACTTCTAGATGGAGTTCTCCCATACCTGACAAAATAGTCTCCCCGGTCTCACTGTCAACGAAACTCTTGAGGGAAGGGTCCTCCTCAACGAGAGCGACAAGAGCCTTTGTCAGTTTTGAAGCATCATCCTTTGTTTGGGGTTCTACGGCAATCGAGATTACTGGCTCTGGAAAATCGATTTTTTCCAGAATTATTTTTTCATCGCCAGAAACCACTGTCTCGCCCGTCATTGAATTCTTCAAACCCACTACCGCAACAATATCTCCTGCACGAATATAGTCGACTTCTTCTCTCTTGTCGGCATGCATGAAGAGCAATCTCGAAATTCTTTCTTTGATATTCTTATTTGTGTTGAATACGTACGACCCCTTTTCGAGGGAACCTGAATAGACCCTTAAAAAAGTCAGCTTTCCCACAAAAGGGTCGACCATGATTTTGAAAGCCATCGCAACAAAGGGACCGTTTTCATCTGGGTGAACCTCTACGTCTTTTCCGCTATCTAGAACCTCACCAAGCACAGGCGGCAAGTCTTTTGGGGACGGAAGGTAATCAATAATCGCATTGAGAAGAGGTTGGATTCCCTTGTTCTTAAAAGCCGAACCACAGAGAACAGGAGTAACCTGCCCTGAAAGGGTAGCCTTTCTTATGGCCGCTTTCATCCTTTCAACGGGAAGTTCTTCGCCCTCTATATACAATTCCATAAGCTCTTCATCGAACTCGGCTACATGTGTAACCAGGTCTTCACGAGCTTCATCTACCTGACTTAACATGTTTTCAGGTATCGGAGAAGTACTGAACTCCGTCCCCTCCTGATTAATCCACTTGAAAGCCTTCATTTCTACAAGATCAATAACGCCTTCAAAGCTTGACTCAGATCCGATTGGAAGCTGGATTGCAACAGGGTTTGCTTTCAGTTTGCTAACCATGGTGCCAATGGCGCTCTCAAAATCCGCGCCGATCTTATCCATTTTGTTCATGAAGGCAATCCTTGGCACATGATATTTGTCTGCCTGTCTCCAAACTGTCTCCGACTGAGGCTCAACACCGGCCTGGGCATCGAACACCGCAACCGCGCCGTCAAGAACCCTTAAAGATCTTTCAACCTCAACCGTGAAGTCAACGTGCCCGGGTGTATCAATAATATTGATACGATGATCCTTCCAGAATGCCGTAGTTGCAGCAGAAGTGATAGTGATACCTCTTTCCTTTTCTTGGTCCATCCAGTCCATTGTTGCCGTTCCTTCGTCAACGCTTCCGAGCTTGTAATTCTTTCCTGTATAGAAAAGAATCCGCTCGGTAGTAGTAGTCTTCCCGGCATCTATATGGGCCATTATTCCTATGTTACGAGTCTTGTCTAAGGTTGTGGCTCTTTCTTTCACTATCTTTCCTCCCGCTGAAACTTCTTTACCATCTGAAGTGAGCGTATGCCTTTCCGGCCTCCGCCATTCTGTGTACGTCTTCTCTCTTCTTTACTGCGTTGCCCTGACCATTATAAGCATCTATTAGTTCAAGAGCAAGCTTTTCCCTAAGAGGTTTTCCTGACTTTGCTCTGGCAGATGTGACAATCCATCTTATCGCAAGAGCTACGGCTCTTCTTTCTGGAACCTCAAAAGGTATCTGATAAGTCGCCCCTCCAACTCTTCTTGGTCTCACTTCCAGTAGAGGCTTAACATTACCCAAAGCCTTCTTGAAAGCTTCCATAGGAGGTTGCTTAGTTCTTTCAGAAAGAACTTCAAGCGCTCCATAAACGGTAGCTTCTGCCTTGCTCTTCTTTCCGCCTATCATTATCTTGTTTATTAATCTGGTGACTACTGTGTCGTTGTATATTGGATCGAGTACCACTTCTCTTTTCTCAGACTGACGTCTTCTCATCTAGGACTGCCTCCTTATTTCTTCGGCCTCTTGGCGCCATAACGACTTCTCGACTGCTTCCTGTTTGCTACTCCTTCGGCATCTAAAGTGCCTCTTACAATCTTGTATCTTACGCCAGGAAGGTCTTTCACTCTTCCACCTCTTACAAGAACAACGGAATGCTCCTGAAGATTGTGTCCTTCACCAGGAATGTAGGCCGTGACTTCTGTCCCGTTTGAGAGACGCACCCTTGCAATCTTTCTCAAGGCTGAGTTGGGTTTCTTGGGTGTCATTGTAGAAACCCTTACGCAAACACCGCGCTTCTGTGGATTATTTTCAAGCGCCGGAGAAGCAGATTTCTGTTTCAACTGTTTTCTTCCGTGTCTTATCAATTGATTTATCGTGGGCATCTGGTTGCGATTCGCCTCCTTCTAAGCATTTTGCCGAAAGCAATTGTACAATGCGGCGGTGGTACTGTCAATTGAAGCCTGCTGAACGGGATGTATCAGATGGTAATCGTTACAGAAGAGTTACCTTTCGTTTCAAAGATTCTCCAACCAAATTGAAGAAGGCAAGTTCCGGGGTCGTCCGCCCTTTCTTGATTGAATCGTCGAGTTCTTGAAGAATAACAAGAAATACCCTGAGTTCCTCAGAAGTGAATTTCAGACTTAGGTCTTCCCTATCCTCTTTTGTATTTGAAAAACTATACCCAACAAGCCTGGCAACCCTGGCACTGCTAATACTGGTGTAAGTGGACATCTCTTTTATCTCGGACCACGAAACACTGGCGGAATCTCTTCTAATTTCAATTATACTCCCCAAATCCAAAACAATCTTGAGAAGAACCGACGAAAAGTAGGCGAATGGAATCATCGATTTTCTTGCTGAACTTAGAAAATCCTTATCATTGTTCAAGAAGCTGTACGCCAGTGATTCAACTTCGATATCAGTATCAATGTCAACGAACTCTTCAACGGTCCTAGCGTCAATATCTCTGGAAAGGATCGAAAGCTTTTCCAGTTCTCTTAGAATCCTGTATTCCTTCCTTCCAATTCTCTCTATCAGCTTCGCGGAAGCCTCTCTAGAAATCTTGATCTTCGCCAATCCTGCAATCTTCATAACATGAGAACTCCACTTTTCCTCTTCCCAGGGCCTGGGAAGATCTAAGCTGACCCTCTGAACTTGGATTTTTGAACTCAGTTTTCCTTCAACATACAAATCGATATTCTTGTCTATCGCAGGAATTATTGTCTCAACTGACGATCGCTCTTCCCTTTTCCATTTATCGAATCCTGAAAGCCTAATTGGTTTTGTTCCAAACATTCCGGCAGTTGATAAGGCCATTTTAAGTCTTGCTTCTTTTTCAGGCATATCTTCAGTCAAGCAAATATATTCGCTCGTTCTCTCACGTATGAAGAAATCTTTTAGTACATCACTATCTCCCGTTATCTCATAAATCATTGTTCAGCGCTCCTAACCAGACCTCTATCCTTTCCAGTAGAGGTTGGCCCACTTCTGGATACTGGTTGATGACTTCGCCTGACCCATGAACAACGATTTTGTCTATTCCATAGATTTCGGCAACTTCCTTCACATCAAGCAACGAGTATCCGCCCAAATCAGGCATTTTCCAGCTATAGACCCCCTCATAGACTTCCTTCTCAACGCCAATTCCATAGAGATTTCTGACCACCGAAGCGAACATCGGCGCAGCCACAAATCCTCCATAGTAGGCTCCAGCTTTTGGAGTGTCTATCATAATATACATTGTATATGTTGGATTCTCGACAGGAAAGAAACCAAAGAACAGAGAAAAGTAAGTCTCTTCGTTATATCCACCAGGTCCAGCTTTTTGCGCTGTACCAGTTTTTCCGGCAATTCTCACTCCGTCGACTTTGGCCATTGTTCCAGTTCCTTCAATAACAACACTTTCCATAATTGGGAGCATGGTGGAGACAAGCTGTGACGAAAAAAGTGTTCCATCTACCTTCTTCGGGATATTCACGAGACCATCATTGCTCCTGATGGCTTTAATAAAAGTAGGGGTCAAGAACTGTCCGCCTGCAGGAAATACATTTAAAGCCTTCACCATTTGGAAAATATTTACTCCGAGCCCCTGACCGATTGGAAACTGATAAGGAGAAATTAGAGACCAATCTTTGGCCTTTGGCAAGATACCGGGAGTCTCCCCGGGAAGATCAACACCGGACAACCTTCCAAAACCGATATTATTGAGTTGTCTGTACATCTCTTCTTTGCCAAGAGTGTTGAGTATTTGACCTCCAACCTGAACAGTAGCTACGTTGCATGAATTTATGATAGCCTCTCTGAACGTCTGAATCCCGTGCCGCTCTCCTTCGGTGTCACGAATAATTATGTCAAGCCCTGGCACTGGCTGAATTCTTCCATCACAATTGAAAGTCATCGTTTCAGTTATTGATCCACTTTGGAGGGCCAAAGAGTAGATAAGAGGTTTAATCGTAGAACCTGGCTCAAATATTCCCATAAGACCTACATCCCATTCGTAGGTTCCGGCATATGCAAGAATCTTTCCCGTTTTGCTTTCCACGAGAAGGGCAACACCACCATCTGCCATATTTTTCTCAACGGTTGAATGTAGTTCTTCATAGAGCATCTTCTGAATATCTATGTCAATTGAGAGACAAATGTCACTTCCATTTGTCGGCTCTTCCCTCACTGTACTTGTGAGGGTTCTTCTTATAAGACCATCCTCTTTACCAGACAACTCTTTAGTATAGCTCAGTTCAATTCCATTCAGTGGAACTCCACCTTTATCGAGTTTTCCTAGTATTCGATCAAGTCCGTATTCACTGAAGCTCAATCTTTCTCTTTGCATCTCCAGGGAAATATATCGCTTCGTGATAGGTGTGATCTTACGCTGCATTTCATCATTAGTCGGTGTCGTTCCAAGAAGAAGGAAGTTCTTCGTACTTTGAAGATTCTCGAGCAATATCTCATAGGGTATTCCGTAGGAAAGTTCAATATTTCTCAGAACTCTCTCTATTTGATCAGAAGAAGTTGCCAATCTTAGATAGCCCAGATCGAGCCATGCCTCGTAGATTATTGAATCGCTGGCAAGAAGTCTGCCTTTCGAATCATATATAGATCCTCTCAGCGCCGGGATCTTATTTACACCCAAAACCACCGGAAGATCGGGCTCAGTGAACAGCGATATATATCCCGCTCTCACAGCGAAGACGCCTACACAAAGTATCAGGAGCACATACAATAGCGTAACTCTGCTAGCTAGCTTCTTAATTTGTGATCCACCTCGACAAAGTTCTACTTTTCTGCTCTCACTCCAACTATAGTCTGCAGATACGAGATTTCTCTTGAGACATCTTCAAGTCTAGATTTCATGACCGTTATGCTTTGTTCTCTTCTAGAAGCTAACTCCGTGATTTTGTCAACCTCGTTGCCGAAATAAAATGGGAGAGCAATTGAAACTGCCAATGAAAGAAAAATAACGAGTACTTGCAGAAACCCAAATAAACCCCACACATCGCTGTTTGTTAAGACTTTGTCGCCTTGACGAACCAGCGACTTCCGCTTCGCTGTTATGACTTGCACGAGATGTTCCTCCCTTCAAATCCGCTCCGCTGCCCTCAATCTTGCGCTTCTTGCTCTTAGATTGAGTTCTACTTCTTCTTCCGACGGCCGTAAAGGTTTCTTCGTTAGTATCTTCAACTCAGAATTCGATTTCTCCCTGAACACTCTCTTCGCTATGCCGTCTTCCAAAGAATGAAAAGAAATAATAACGATCCTACCGCCTTGCTTCAGAAAACCGGGAATTCTCTTCAATGTACTGTCGATGTTTTCAAGTTCATGATTAACTTCAATTCTGATTGCTTGAAAAGTCCTTGTTGCGAAATGTCTCTTTCGTTTGTACCTTTCGGCTGGAGGTATAGCTGCTTTCACTGCATCGTGCAAATCTTTCGTCGTGAGCAAAGGCCTTCTTGAAACAATGCTTCTAGCTATTCTTCTGGCGAATCTCCTTTCATCTCCGTACTCAAACAAGATTCTTGCGAGTTCGCTTTCCTTATAGCCATTTACAACTTCTGCCGCCGTAGATTTCAAAGAAAGGTTCATACGCATATCGAGCGGTTCGTCCAGTTCGTACGAAAAACCTCTTCCTTTAGACTTCAACTGAAAAGTGGAAAGTCCCACGTCTAGCAGAAAACCATCAACCTTATCAATACCAGCCTGCCTCAGCACAATTTCGAAATCGACATAAGAGAGATTGAACAATCTGTAATTTCCCCGGTAATCTTCGAGATTCTGCTCCGCTATATCCAGAACCTCACGGTCTACATCTAGTCCAATTACTTCTGCTCGACCGTTAGTGGCCTCAAGAATGGCTTTCATGTGACCACCCTCACCAGCGGTACAATCAACGTAAGTCCCATTGACGCGTCCACCAAGCAAATATAGGAGCGCTTCGTGAACCATGACGCTCCTGTGGTGTTCGTCATATTGCCTGGACATCTAATTCACTCCGCTCGAAGAGATAATAGCATTTTTCTACAGTCAAAGTCAAACTCATCTCATTATTCATTCCAAAGATTTTTCGATTGAAGAGAAGAAAAGCAACTCCTTCTCTACGAACTCGTCTATCTCGCCATTCATGACAGATTGGATATCTCCTGTCTCAGCGTCAGTTCGATGATCCTTGACCATTGTGTACGGCTGAAAGACATAAGACCTGATTTGATTGCCCCATGAAATGTCCTTCTGATCACCCATCAATCTCAGTTTCTCATTGCGCTTCTTATCGATCTCTATTTCAAAGAGCTTTGCATACAGCATCTTCATTGCATTCGCCTTGTTCTGATGTTGAGATCTTTCTGTTTGGCATGCAACAACTATGCCGCTAGGGAGATGGGTAATTCTGACTGCAGAGTCAGTCTTGTTGACATGCTGTCCACCAGCACCTCCAGATCTGTAAGTATCGATTTTCAGATCTTCAGGTTTGATCTCAATCTCAGGTACTTCGTCCATTTCCGGAAACACACTGATCGAAGCAAATGATGTGTGTCGCCTGTGATTTGCATCAAACGGGGAGATCCGCACCAATCTGTGAACACCGGCTTCAAATTTAAGTTTTCCATACGCATATGGGCCAGAAAAATTCAGAGTCACGCTCTTGATTCCTGCTTCGTCCCCAGGCAATTCGTCAACGATTGTGATCTTGAATCTGTTTGCCTCCGCCCATCTCATGTACATTCTCATCAGCATTGCCGCCCAGTCCTGAGACTCGGTCCCTCCGGCACCAGGGTGAATTGACATGAAACAGTTGTTATTATCGTATTCTCCGCTTAGAAGGATCGTTAGCTCAAATTCCCTGACCTTCTTTTCTGCCGATCTTACAAGCTCTTCAACATGCTTGATGTAACTCTCGTCTTCTCCCGACAGCTCCACTGCAATATCTATACTTTCAAACTCCTCTTCCACATCCCTCAGAAGACCAAGGGTCCCCCGGAGAGATTGTGCCTCTATTCCCAGCTTAGAAGCCTCTCTTTGGTCACTCCATATTGAGGGATCACTCATCTTCTTTTCGATATCCTTCAGCTTCTCGTCTATCTTTTCGAGATCAAGAGTCTCTCTTATCGAATCAAACTTCTCTCTCAACTCCTGAATTCTCAAATTCGTTTCATAACTAATCAAATTACACCTCCGGACTAGCGTTTCACCTTGAACCTTTTTGTGCCCTTCTTTTTACCGCCAACATCACCCTTCTTATCTCCTCCGGCTCCACTGAAATCAGAGTGTACGGCTTGAAGACTTCTGAATTCCTTGTCCGCGTTTTGCTTGGCCTTATCACTATCAACTTTGACTATTCTTACGATAGCACTTGCAATATCGTCGTAAAGGGAATCAGTCAACTGTTGAAAGAGCATGAAAGACTCTTTCTTGAATTCTATCACAGGATCTTTCTGACCGTAAGCTCTGAGCCCCACGGAGTCCTTGAGATGATCAATAGCTTCTAGATGTCTTCTCCATCTCTCATCAATCATTCTTAACATAATGTACTTCATTACCTGAGGGAACTCATCTCCGAATGAAGTTTTCTTCTCTTCATATATCTCCCGCAGCACTGATAAGGCATTGTTTCTAAGTTCTTCAACGTTGTTAAGGCCCTGGAGCCGCCCGATGTCTCCCGCTGGCAAGAAACCAAAGGAAACCTTGATTTCTTCAAAAGGAGGAAGCTGCTCAAGCCCGGACAATCTTCGATCAACAACATCTTCAATTATCTCAAAAACGTTGGTATCGATTTCTTCGCCTTTAAGTACCCAGTCTCGATGAGCATAGATTGCACTTCTTTGCTGATCAATAACTGAGTCCAGTTCATAGAGACGCTTTCTGATCTCGAAGTGCATTCCTTCAATCTTCTTCTGAGCAGAAGAAATAATCCTGCTAAGAAGTGAGTGCTCGATTGGCTGACCTCTTTCGATCTTGAGAGTATTCATAATTGACTGCATCCTTTCTCCACCGAAAAGCCTTATGAGATCATCTTCGGTAGAAAGAAAGAATCTTGACTCTCCCGGATCACCCTGCCTGCCAGATCTTCCCACGAGCTGATTGTCTATTCTCCTGCTTTCATGTCTTTCGGTACCCAGGACGTAAAGTCCGCCCAGCTCTACGACACCATCTCCAAGCTTGATGTCTGTTCCTCTTCCAGCCATGTTAGTCGCGATTGTAATGGTCTTTCTCTCTCCTGCTTTTGCAACAATTTCGGCTTCTCTCTCATGGTACTTCGCATTCAGAACTTCGTGGGGAACTCCCCTTTTCTGGAGCATTTTGCTCAAAAGCTCGCTCTTCTCAATTGAAGTCGTTCCCACAAGCACAGGTTGTCCCTTTTCATAACGTCCGGCAATTTCATTGATTATTGCTTCATTCTTCTCTTCTTTGGTCTTGTATATTGAGTCTTCCTTGTCTTGCCGAATTACATTCTTGTTCGTTGGTATTACCGCAACTGGCGTGTTATACATTGAAATGAACTCCGACTCTTCGGTCGCGGCCGTTCCCGTCATTCCCGCCACCTTGCCATATTGCTTGAAGTAATTCTGAAAGGTAATCGTTGCAAAAGTAACAGATTCCTGTCTTATCTGTACGTTTTCCTTCGCCTCTATTGCCTGGTGGAGTCCTTCAGAATACCTCCTTCCAGGCAATAGTCTGCCGGTAAACTCATCAACAATGACTACTTCTCCTTCCTGAGTAACCAAATAGTCAACCTCTTTCTTGTAGAGGATCATAGCTTTCAAAGCATTCAGAAGGTGGAAAATATAGTCATAATTACTTGGATCATAAAGATTGTCAATTTGTAGAAGCTTTTCAGCCTTTGCTATGCCCTCATCCGTAAGCGTCACCGTTCTGTCTTTCTCATCAACAACAAAGTCTTTTTCCGACTGAAAACGTTTTGCAAAAAAGGCAAACTGCCTGTACAGATTTGAAGAGTCTTGAGCCGGACCAGATATGATCAACGGCGTTCTGGCTTCATCGATCAATATTGAATCCGCTTCATCCACAATAACGAAATTATGTCCACGTTGAACCTTATTCTCAAGAGAATATACGAGATTATCCCTAAGGTAATCAAATCCAAATTCGTTGGCCGTTCCGTATGTAATATCACAGCTATAAGCATCTTTTCTAAGCGACGGTTCCATGGCCGCCTGAATGAACCCTGCCCGTAATCCAAGGTATTCATACACAGGGCCCATCCAGCCAGCATCTCTCTTTGCAAGGTAGTCGTTCACGGTTGCCAGATGACAGCCCTTGCCCGAAAGGGCATTCAGATACAAAGGCATTGTTGCCACCAATGTTTTCCCTTCCCCGGTTTTCATCTCAGCAATCTTGCCCTCGTTAAGAGCAAGCGCTCCCATCAACTGCACATCGAAGGGCCTCATGCCTACTGCCCTTTTGGCGGCCTCTCTTGCCAGGGCAAATGCTTCGGGAAGAATTGAATCAAGAGATTCACCTTCTGAGACCCGAGCTCTGAACTCTTCTGTCTTCTTTGCAAAGTCATTTATTCCGAATTTTCCAATACCTTGCTCATAGTCGTTAATAGCTTCAACTACTCTTGAGTACTTCTTTAAGAGCATTCTGTTCTTGTCGAATATTTTTGAAAGAATTCCCATTGAATCACCTCAATAAAAGCGCAGCGCATGAATCATGTTGCCGTTATCCACAAAGGTCTGCTGATAGAAGAGAGCACTATCCACCGAGACCCCCATTAGAGATTTGAACACCTTCTTCATGTCGATGAAGGCCTGCGCAATATCCTTCTTCAGACCGAGTTCTCTTACAAAATCGTAGCTGATATTGTTACTGAGACTCTCGGCATCTGAGAGTAACCTGTAGTATTCATCGGGCGCGAGAGAGGTGAGTACAGTTGTCTCACTCGAAAATATGAAATAGATGGTGTCAAAATCATTTTCAAGCTCGTAGATCCGGCTCCCCTTATGTGTTGATTGAACTGCTCCCCACTCTTTAAGTGGAGCTTCAAGTCCGTTGGTATCGGAACTCTTGTTTGTGAAGACTGCTGTTACTCTGGGAGTTTCTGATACCAGATCTCCATATATCCTGGTATTTCCAATGCTTTCTTTCGACAGAAGCACAACGAAATCTGCCAGCTCTTTATACGGCTCAAGATCTAGCTCAAACCAGTGAGCAAGCTCCTTTCTTAGAGTCTCGACCGATGACGAGGGAAAGAAGACCGTGTAGTCACCAAAGGTCTCCTTTGAAGCTTCCAATGTCTTTGCGTCCGATAAGGATAGCATCTTCTGAAGATCGTCATTGTTAAGAAAGAGTGTATCCTGAACAATTGTCGCAGTTAACGTATGGCCTTCAGGTCGCGCAAAGACCACCGTACTCTCAATAGAAAAAGTCGACTCCAGTCCCAGGTCAAGCTGAAAACGATCACCATCAATGTAACCGGCAAGAGTGTAGTCGTAACTCATTTCAGCAACTTCTCTGCCCCTGCCGTTTGATTCTAGCAATCTTTGTACTTCACCAGAATAAGTCTTTGTAGCCAGTGTGACTGCTTCCTTGTTTCCACCAATAATCAGATAGTCATCAGCGGTATGATAGAAAAGAGTTCCAGTACTGCTCCTCAACTCATTCACACTTTCTCCAGGCTGGACGAATATTGCCATATCAAGAAGCGCTGCGACCGCTTTCAAAAGCTGGAAAGAGCTGTTTGTTCTCCAAGCCATGAAGACTCGGTTCCTAGTAAGCTTGAGTTTCTCAAGCAAATAGAAGGGATCGAACATAAGCAAATCGTTAAGCGAAAGATCTATCCCTTCGCCAACAAGAAGAATGTCGTTATTCAGCGCATCTTTAAGGAAACTTGTATCAACTTCTGCATTGTAACCAGCGGCATCAATTATTCCATAGAAGGCTCTTTCAGCCCCAAATCCACTATCGCCCAGATATGCGCCGAAAAAATTCGTGTTGTCCCTGAGCACTTCCATTGCTGACCTCAATCCGCGTAGGATAAGAAAATAGCCAACATCTTCAGGAACGAAATCAAAAATTTCCTGAGCCATCACTCCGGAAAAGAGAGTAAGTACTAGAAAAAGAATGACTAAGAATTTCAAGCTTTCCCGAATCAACCCTTAGCTGAAACGGGGTTTTCCCTCCCTTCAACCAAATAACTCCTGATCCCGATCAAAAAAACCGAAGGCCTCCTCTACCAATCGTTCGAAGTCGAACTCAACTGATCTCTCTTCCGCAACCGAATAAAGAAGGTACTCAATATTACCTTTCTTACCTCGGATTGGTGAGAATGTCAATCCGATAGGAAACAGGTCATTTGTCCGAAATACACTTACAAACCTATCCAAGATTTCAATATGAAGATTCTTTGAATTCACCACTCCCTTCTTGACCACGCCCGGACCTGCTTCGAATTGGGGCTTGACAAGCACCACTGCTTCCCCGTCGTCCTCTAAGAAACTTCTCAGAAGACCGGCGACTGTCGCCGTTGATATGAAAGAAAGGTCGGCGGTAATGAAATCCGCTTTCCCACCGGCGCGTTCAAGAGTCAATCCTCTAATATCAGTAGATTCCAGAGAGACAACTCGACCATCGTCTTTTATGCGGTGATTTATCTGATCTCTGCCAACATCTACGCAAAGTACTCTCGCTGCACCTTTCTCAAGCATCAATTGCGCAAACCCACCAGTCGAGGCGCCGACGTCTATTACTCTCTTTCCCTCAATATTTATCTCGAAAGTGTCGATAGCTTTTCTCAGTTTGTAGTATCCCCGACCAACCGGCATTATGGAATCTATTACGGATATCTCACTATTAGAACCTACCTTGCGGCTGGGCTTAACAACAATCATACCATCTATAGATACTTTTCCACTCCTGATCAAAGCTGCTGCTTTTGTTCTACTTTCAGACAGTCCAAGATCAAGTAACAGTTCATCGAGTCTAAGTCTCGAATTCATCAAACACCACTTTGTAGAAGACAAGTCCTTGTGGCGGGGCAGTCCCCGGAAGACTAGATCTGTCACGAGTGGAAAGGAATTCCGCTACTGATTCTTCAGAGACGCCTCCCGTACCTACTTTTACAAGGGTCCCGACAATATTTCTAACCATTCTCTTAAGAAAGGAAATTCCCTCTACCCTGATGAGAATCAAGTGAGGTGAGACTTTGATTATTCTAACGGCTGAAACAGTTCTGACCGGATTTCTATCGTCCTTACCAGTTCTGAAAGCAGCAAAATCATGCTCCCCCAGCAGATGATCTCCTGCTCTTCTCATTGATGCAATGTCTAGTGGATACGGAAACCACCACACAAACCTTCTTCTGAAGATATCGGGCTCACTTGAATTCAGAATATAGTAGTGGTAGATTCTCTTTCTTGCCGCAAATCTGGGACTGAAGTTTTCCGAAACTTCATGTACTCTCCTCACATATACGTCAGACGGAAGGTTTGCGTTCAGAGCATCTTTCATAGTGGAGGCGCTCAGTCGATCTAGATTCGAATCAAATGCAATTACCTGTCCGTACCCATGAACACCTGTATCCGTACGCCCGGCGCCCTGGCTGGAGATACTGAACTTATGAATCCTTTCAAGAGCTTCCTCGAAGACGCCTTGAACCGTTCGCATATCAGGCTGATTCTGGAAGCCGAAAAAATCGGTTCCATCGTATGAGACTACAGCAGCGAATCTCTTCATGATTACTTAGAAGCTGTTAAATCTAGCATTTCAGTATAGAGATACACCATAGAAGAGAGATCCTTCCCCATTCTTGGCAAATCACCGTTGTAGACAGTCCAAAGAACCCTTCCAACTATGGTCTCCACATACTTGATCAGTGAGTTCTCAAGTTCATTCTTCTCACTATCGCTTATTTGCAGTTGTTCGACTTTCCCGGCAAGCCAGGATGAGAAGCGCCGATCGTTGAATCTTGACGCCCCCTGCTCATAATCTTTCAACATCTTGTACACTTCTTCAGTAGTCTCCCGAACAGAAAGACTCTTCGATATAACCTCAAGAGTCGTTGGATCGAAGTACCCTTCGAGAGCTTCCGGAACTTCGAGTTCGTATTTGAAGTATAGAAGATTCGCATCGCTATGTTTTCTTTCAAAGGAGATCTTCCTTCTCATAGAACTCTCAAGGCCAAATGCGCTGAGGCAGTTCCAGTACTTATGCTCGAGCAACTCGCTGGAGTGCTCGACAGACCAGGTGGTCATGAAACCTGTCTTAGTTCTGTGATCAAAAGTCGCTCTCTTCGGAGTAAGAAATTCATCTTCCCGATAAAGTATGTGTGCATACTTATAATTCATACGCCCTCAATCCCTTCAACCAGTTCGCTAAGTTCTTCTATTCTCTTTCTCGCTTCATTTTCGTTATCGCCTCTGGCCATGAGATAGAATTTCATTTTTGGCTCTGTTCCAGAAGGCCTTACAATTATCTTTGAATCATCTTGCATTTCTATGGAAATCACGTCTGCTGCAGGTAAATTTCCGGACTCTTCTAAGTAATCTCTGAACTCAATAATCCTTTCTTTTCCTAGCTTTAAGGATCTTCTGCTTCTCAGTTTCTTCATTATTGACTCAATTCTCTCTTTGCCTTCAATTCCTACAAAATCTTTGTTTACAAGAGCTTCAAGATAGTGACCATGCTCTTCATGAATCTCTTCGAGATAGTCAATCATCGTCCTTCCAGTACGTTTTAGAAAACCCCCAATTGTACAGGCCAAAGCCGCAGCGCTTACGGCGTCCTTATCCCTTGCGTGTCTTCCAAAAAGCGAACCGTAGCTCTCTTCAAAACCGAAAAGATAGCTACCTTTTCCCTCAACTTCCGACTTTTCAATGATCTCACCAATAAACTTGAAACCCGTAAGAGTCTCCTTCACTTCCACGTTGTATTTGGCGGCGATTCTCTTGACAAGATCGGTAGATACAATTGTCTTGACAATGAATGGATCACTTGGAAGAGATTCCTTCAACCTTTCAAGAATGAAGGCAGTCATTATTACACCCGTCTGATTCCCGTTAAGAGCTGTGTAGGCTCCTTCATGCTTCACCATTATTCCCAACCTGTCACAGTCCGGATCGGTCGCAATCAAAAGGTCAGCTTCTGCTTCTTCTGCAACACTTAAAGCCATAGAAAAGGCATTCAAGTCCTCGGGATTAGGACTCTTCACAGTGGGAAAGTTGCCATCCGGGAGTGTTTGCTCCTCCACTCGCTTAACCTTGTGACCGAGATCTGAAAGGGTTTTATAGACGGGATAATTTCCACTCCCATGGAGAGGAGTATAAACAACACTAAGTCTATCGTAGTCGGAGCATAGCCCCAGAACATTCTTCTTCACAGTCTCGATGAATCCTTCCAGCAAAGAATTCGGGATTTTTTCAATCAACGTTCTGTCGGGATCATAGTTCTCAAAGTAATCCGACTTCTCAACTTTCTCAATTATCTCTTCCGCGTACCTGGGAACTGCCTGAGTACCGTCAGAAGTGTAGACCTTGTAGCCGTTGTATTGAGGTGGGTTATGGCTTGCCGTTATCACAACACCGCCGCTGGCTTTCAGCTCTCTCACGGCGAAACTCAGAACGGGAACCGGCATAGGCTCAATGAACAAGTGAACCTTGATACCCATGGAAGAGAGAACCTCGGCAGCAACCTCTGCGAAATGAGCTGATTTGCGTCTAGTATCAAAAGCAATAACGACAGATGAGTTGCTGAATCTCTCAGATATCCAACGTCCGAAACCTAAAGTGGCTCTCCTGACGGTGAAAGTATTCATCCGGTTTGTTCCAGCGCCGAGTACTCCGCGCATTCCGCCAGTTCCAAATTCCAGATCCAGCGCGAAACTCTCCCTCACCTCACTCGGAGAGAATCTCCTTAGCTCCTCTTTCATTTCTTCAGTTGAGTTTTCAAGCCATCTCTTGTACTCTTCGTTAATTGCTAGATCATCTCTTAGCACTCTACCACCTTCCAACAGCTTTCAAATGGTTGATCTTTCCGTTTTCTAGAACCTCAATAACATCCAGCCTTGCCTCACTAAATACGGGTTTTTCGGTAAGTATGTACCTTTGAGCGGCAAGCTCCAGCCTCCTGAGTTTTCTTTCATCTACCCTGTACCTTGGTAGACTGAAAGAGCTTCCTCCCTTGACTTCAACAAAGACCAACATCTTGCCTCTGAGAGCCACAATATCGATTTCCCCGAATCTGTACGAAACGTTCCTGGCCTTAACCTTGTATCCTGACTTTTCCAAGTATTTGCAGGCAAGTTCTTCGTATCTTCTGCCGAAATCGTTGCTCATTTATCTTCTTTGTATATCCTGGGCACCTTAAGATAGCTTCCTTCCCGCTCTGGGAAGAGATCTCTTAAGAGCTTTGAATTTTCAAACCCGACAAAGTTGTCCTCTCTGGGTTCAAGACTCTTCTCCACAGGTGAGACCATCTCTTCTTCATCGAAACCAACCTGATCCAGGAGCGTCATATATTGCAGTATTTCCTCAATATCCTTCTTCAATCCTATTCGTTCTTCCTCTTTTAGTTCGAGCTTTGCAAGACCTTCCAGATGCTTTAGCAGCTCATCACTTACTTTCGTCTCCATTTCATTCCTCCTCAATGCTTACCTCACGAAGATACATGGCCGCATGTTCGGGTGGCATTGGATTTATATAGAAACCAGAGCCCCACTCAAATCCAGCAACCCTGGTAAGCCTTGGCACAATCTCCAGATGCCAGTGATAGTGATCCGACTGCTCAATACCTTTTATTCCGGTATGTAGCATAAAGTTGTAGGGAGGATTGTCTAGGGCCTTATGGATTCTCAACAACATATTTTTGAGAATCACAGAGAAACTATCGATTTGAGAGGCCGATATTTCTCCAAAATTACAGCTGTGAACCTTCGGAAGTATCCATGTTTCGAAGGGAAATCTTGCTGCAAAGGGTTCAAATGCAATGAAATCGCTGTTCTCCTCGACAACTCTCGTCCCTTCCAGCCCCTCTTGATTCACCATGTCACAATAAACGCATCTCTCTCTGAAACGATAGTATTCAGCCGATCCAGCAATCTCCTCAGCAACCCTCTTCGGTACTATTGGAGTTGCGATAAGCTGACTGTGGGAATGCACAAGTGAGGCTCCCGCTTCTCTCCCATGATTCTTGAATATTAAGATGTACTTTATTCTGATGTCTTTCTCGAGTACCTGGTGGCGCTCCTTGTAAGCCCAGATAACCTCTTTGATCTGCTCGTAAGATAGAGTTGCCATGGAAGCATTATGATCAGGTGTTTCAATAATCACTTCATGGGTCCCAAACCCCTTGATCACATCATACATCCCATGACCAAACCTCTCCGGCTCGACACTGGAATCCAGCGCAGGAAATTTGTTCTGAACCACTCTGACCCACCACCCGGGGCTGTCTTTCGCAGTATCTGCTGGTCTGAAAGCCATTACTTCTGGTGGAGTTGTGTGTTCATTTCCGTAGTCAAATGGGCAAAAGGCGGATTCGACTTTTTCCTTTGCATTAATAAAATCATGTGGGCGCCTCGCTCTTTCAGTCGCAATAATAACCCATCTCTTGATTATTGGATCTTTTCTGAGTTCAGGCATTGCCTTTGACCTCCAAAGTTTGCTCATATAAGGAAAGATAGTTCTTGGCCGACGCTTCCCAAGAGAAATCTTCTTTCATTGCGTTACGGACGACCTCTCGCCAAAAATCGTCGTGATTGTAGACTTCAAGCGCCTTTTTCAGAGCCTCAAGCAGGCTTTCGCCACTGTAATCAACAAAACCGAATCCATTACCGTGGTCTGAAAGGCCATACTCTTTCACAGTATCCGCCAGTCCACCTGTGTACCTAACAATTGGAACAGTTCCGTATCTCATTGCAAACATCTGACCTAAGCCACAGGGCTCATATCTGGATGGCATCAGGAAAAAATCTGCACCCGAATAGATCTTTTGCGCAAGATCAAGATCAAAAGCAAGTTTGACAGCAACTTTGTCGGGATAATTCTCATGAAGATCTTTGAACATCTTCTCGTACTTCTTCTCTCCTGTTCCTAGAACAATTAACTGCATAGGAAGTCTTACTAACTCTCCCCGAATCTCCTCAATGAGATCAAGTCCCTTCTGGTCAACTAAACGGGAAATCAATCCAAAAAGTGGCGCTCTATTCTTTGGAACACCTACCAGCACCTGCAAATTCGATTTATTTTTTTCCTTCTTTTCGATACTGTCGAGACTGTAGTTTACCCACAACCGAGGATCCCTTTCGGGATCGTACTCGAAGTAATCGATTCCGTTTAGAATCCCTACTAGATCTTTCTTTCTTCTCGAAAGGACCTCTTCCAGACCCGCTCCGTATTCTTCCGTCTGAATTTCATTGGCATATGTGGGGGATACCGTACTTAGTTTGTCAGAATATTCCAGACCAGCCCTCATGAAGTTGATGTCGCTCCCTTCTGTGATGTCATTTAGGTAACGACTCTCAATACCGGAGAGCTGAAGATATTCTCTGCAATAAGTACCCTGGTAAGCAAGATTGTGTATAGAGAAGACTGTTTTGCACTTTGCATTTGCCTGTTTCAAATATACAGCCATCAAGCCTGTATGCCAGTCGTTCAGATGGACTATATCATAACCGTTATCAGCAGCAAAACCCGCCGCGGCATCGGAAAAACTCATGGCCTGAAGTCCTAGATCGGATGCTCCATAGACTTCATCGGAATCCATGAGCTCTTCATTGCCAAGGAGAAATACATCAACGTTACCAAGCGGGCGTGATTTCTTGTAGAGTTCAAAAGAGATTTCTCTCTCCATGAACCTTGTTTTCAGAACTGATCCGGTCTTTGAGGTTACATACTTGTCCACAGACTTGTGAAATGGCATTAATATATCGATTTCAACCCCGAGATCTTTAAGATACTTTGGCAAAGCTCCAGCAACATCTGCCAGACCTCCGACTTTTGCAAGTGGATAAACCTCGTAAGAGACAAAAAGCACTTTCATTCCATCACCTCTTGAATAACGGTAGGTCATGAGAGAAGATAACCGTGTCGGCCATTTCGAAGTACTTTGTAACGAAAGCTGCCGCTGCGTCTGATCTCATACCTTTACGAATTTCGTGATAGTTTATCTGCCTTGTGCATACGTCGCCACAAATGAACACTTTACCATGATTTTCCGTTTCAAGGAAAAAGGAAACATGGTCTCTGGAGTGAAAGGGAGATTTGAGGACATCAATTGATCCCAGAATCTTCTCACCACCGTTGAATGGCTCGACCCTCCTCCACGAATCAATGATTTTCAGATACATTGCTCCCACTACAGGACCGAAAGAACCATAGTTTCTGCTCTGATAATTGGCGTGCAAACGAATCGTCGCATGGGGGAAAAACATACTATTAAAAGCGTGATCCAGATGAAAATGAGTCAGCAATATGTCGGTTATGCTATCCGGGGAAAGTCCCATAGAAGTCAATCTTTCTTCCAGAATCTTAATCGAAGGAAACCCGCCGGGATCGACGAGAATCTTTTTGCTATCTTCCACAAGCAAAACACAACTACTTGTAGGGGCATCCATCATTCCCGGCACAAAGACGATGCTGCCGGGAAAGAGGAGACTCAAGTCCAAGTCACATCACTCCTCGAAAAATCAATCCGATCGTCCCTACAATTATACAGTATATGCCAAAGAATCTCAGACGCCGCTTCAGAACAAGTTTCTTTAGGAGCCAAAGTCCGACTATGCCCATAAGGAAGGCAAGAAGAGATGCCAGCAGAACTGTCGAAAGTGGAAGGCTTACTCTCGAAATCTCGAGAATACCGGCTCCAAGAGTTACTGGAAGACTCAAAAGAAATGAGAACCTGACTGCATCACTTCTCATCATTCCGATGAGAAGAGCACCGAATATTGTCAGGCCGCTCCTGGATATTCCAGGAGCTATTGCGGCTGCCTGAAAAATTCCAATCGACAGCGCACCCGCAAAAGACAGGTCGAGAATCCTTCGGTTCCCCTTGAACCTATCAGAAATGAATAGGGCAGCAGCCGTAACAAAAAGCATTATCGAAGTGAAAGCTACATCGGAAAAGAGAGACTTAATCTCATCTTCTAGCAAGAAACCCGCTAAAACCGCAGGTATTGTTGCTATGAAGAGCAGTCCAATGTACCTGATCGATGAGCTTCTTTTTTCCGGCCTACCCAGACCCGCTGAGATCGCCCACAGATCTCTGAATGTGAACAACAGAACAGCACCAAAAGTGGCGAGATGCAGGACAGCAAAAAAAGCAGCCTTGGATTCGGCGTCAAGCGGTACGTTGAGAAGACTGGAGAAGATCGTGAGATGTCCAGATGAAGAAACGGGAAGAAACTCCGTTGCTCCTTGCACTACTCCCAACAAGAGGTAACTGGCAAATTCAGACACTAAAACCCTCCTCTTCACTTATGCTTTCAAATGAAATCCCTTGTTCTTGAAGTATTTCGGCAATCATGCTTATGTCAGATTCGTCTGTTCTTATGACAACGCGCCTGGAATCCTCGCTTTCTGAAGCAGATGTGATTATCGAAAGAATGTTCACTTCTCTTTCGGCCAGGAAGTCCACAACATCTCTCAAAGCACCGGGTTTGTCATCTAGAACGATTGAAATCCTGGTTCCCGGTTTGTCCATGGCAGTGAATTCCATCAAACCTTCAAGAATCTCGAAGACCCCTATTGCCCCAACAACAAAGAAATCATCGTTCACGACGGGAAGAACATAATCGTGACTCTCAATTAGCATCAGAGCAGCATCCTCAATAAAGTCCGAATCTCGACAGTAAAATACAGGCTCACCCACAACTCCTGAAAGCAACCCTGAAGCATCGCTCTCCAAAATCTCGTCTAGTCGTGCAACTCCAGATAATCTCCCTTCCTTGTCTACCGAAATGATCGTTGTCAATCCAATTTTCTTTGTTTCGGCAAGGATCTCCTCAAGACTTCTGTTTTCTTCAAAAACGGGATAGGTCCTGTTTGTCCATTTATCAATATTCATGATACCGCCTCTTTTCCATCTAAAGACTTTTATTTATTGCAACTTACACCTATAATTGTAGCAACATATATCTATGCACTGCATTGGGGAGGTGCCTCCGTGTTTCAAGGATACGTGAAACTTCTGGAACTGGCAACAAATCTTTTCACAATGTATAGATGGAACAACACACCGACTCTACTTAGGACCAACGAGGCCGAGAACGCCTTCATATCGGCGCAATACTGTCTGTTGATGTCCGAGATGGCCAGCCTCAATGGTCTTCATGTAGACGACAAGAAACTGTTTCAGAGACTTGTTCTCAAAGAACTTCCAAAATGCCTTCTCTCTGACATCTCTGTGGACACAAAGATACTGATCAAGTCGCTTTCACCTGACAAGTGGAATGATGTCTTCTCACGAACGGTGGAGGAGATCGTTCAGTACCTTCCTGACGATAGACACGATCCTTTCTACCTCTCGATGGTTCACTCAAAAGACGATACAATTGAAGGCAAGATTATCCAGACCGGAGACCTTCTCTCAGCCAAACTCGAAGCCGGACTCCATGCCAGATATTTTCCTGACTTCTTCAACAGACCGCTGAAAGATTTGGAGCAACGGATAGAGAGTTTCAGAAACTTTGAACCGTATCGCTTAATAGCTGACTCTGAGTGGCTAGAGCGCTACACAAATGCCTTAATCGTTCTGATAAGGGCAGTTCGCTGGAACAGATTGAACAGAAACGTACCGACTACCGTTGCCGCCCATTCATTCTACGTCACAATAACGGCGTATATTCTCTCCTGCATGGAGGAGGAAAACGGCAAGGTTATAAATCCGGTTGAATCCGTCAAACTCGCCCTTCTACATGATATTCCAGAAAGCATGACAGGTGACATTATCACTCCAACTAAGAAAAAAGTCCCGGGGTTCGAAGAAGTAATCGCACAAGTTGAGGAGCGAATGGTCACCGAGAATCTGCTAGCCGGAATGCCAGATAGACTTATCAAAGAGCTCAAATACAGAATGCTGGATCCATTTGAATCTCATGAAGGCAGACTCGTGTGGGCAGCCGACCAGTTCGCTGCGACAGTAGAATGCCTGATGGAAATACGTTCCGGAAACACACAATATGCCTTCAGAGATGCAATGAACAGGATGCTTGACGACCTATCAAAGTCTGATCTAGAGAGCGTTCAGTTCCTAACCCAATCGTTCAGATGGAGTCTAGACTGGACGGGTAGATAGTCAAAGCGTCTTTAGAAATCTGTCAAATCTGTCTAGTCCTTCTCTGAGTTCTTCGGCTGAACTCGAAAAAGACATTCTTATGAACCCCTCGTAGCTGAATGCGCTTCCTGGAACCATTCCAACTTTCTGCTCCTCAAGAAGACCGATTGCAAAATCATTTGAGTTCTTGAACCTTCCTCCAAGAAAAGATCTGATGTCTATGAAAACATAGAAAGCTCCAGCGGGTTTGCTGAACTTCAATCCAATTTGATCCAGTCTTGAAACCACGTAATCTCTCCTCTTCCGAAACTCTTCCACCATAGAAGATGTGTCAACTTCGAAAGCCTTCAAGGCGGCGTACTGAGCCATTGTGTTGACATTCGAGGAAAGGTGACTTTGAATTTTCGAAATCGCCCTGGCCACTTTCATCGATGTGGCGGAATAACCGACTCTCCAGCCCGTCATTGCATAGGTTTTTGAGAAAGCGTTAATTACCGCGACCCTCTCCTTCATACCCTCAATCGAGGCAATAGAGAAATGCGGGGCATCAAATACGAGCTTCTCATACACCTCATCGGAAATAACAAAAAGATCTCTCTCTACGCAAAGCTTACCCAAGCCTCTAAGAAACTCTTCAGGATATATGGCTCCGGTTGGGTTGTTTGGAGAGTTTATCATTACTGCGCGTGTTCTATCGGTAATTGCTTTTTCGATTTCATGAATTTCGGGAACAAAACCCTTCTCGACTCTAGCCGGGACAACTACTGGCGCACCACCGCACAATAGAATTTGAGCCTCATAGCTCACCCAGGCCGGAGAAATGATTACTACTTCATCCCCCACGTTCAACAAGGCTTTAAGCACGTTATAAATCGCTTGCTTCCCGCCGTTTGAAACCACAATTTCCTCAGGTGAGTAGTGAAGACCGTTATCACTCTGAAGTTTCACAGTGATCGCCTTTCTTAATTCATCAATTCCAGAGGCATTTGTGTACTTCGTTTTCCCCTCATTTAAAGCTTTGATCGCTGCATCAACAATAGGTCTGGGAGTGGGAAAATCAGGTTCACCAGCAGTGAGTTTCACGACATTCTCTCCTGATTTTGCAAGGTCCATGGCTTTCTTGTTGAATTCAAGTGTGGCCGAGGGCGTTACAGAAGAGACAAAGTGCGACAATTCCATCAGAGCACCTCCGAAGTTTATCAATCAGTGTTTTAGATTTCAGATCTTGTTTATTATCTCCAGGACGACCAGCGCGAAATCATTCAGACTATCCTTCTTGCAGAGCCTCGCGCCAGCTTCTCTCTTTCTCTTTCCATTTACAAGTGAAGATCCAACGGCCATAACAATTTCTGTCATCCCGTATTCCAGCTTCTCAATGAACTCAATTCTGAAACTGGGTATTACGTCTCTGATGGCCGCGACTGTAGACTCTACAATCGCCATGTATTTCTCGTCATCACCAACATCAACTATGGAAGAACCCTCAAGCTCTTTCCCTTCATAATCTAGGATTACAGTAATATCGAGCCGTCTAATTGTAGCTTTTGTTTCAAGACTCGTAAGTTGGAAGTTGTACCCTTGGACTTCTTCCTTTTGGTAAGGTCTTATTACCGAAGCCTCTTCTTCATCCCCAGAATCAAGAGATATCTGTGCGATAGAGACTATCTTCCTATCAATCTTGATCCCGCTCGAAGCGAAGATTGCTGTTTCAATATCTCTAACCAATTGCTTTGCCGGTTTGGAAATGTCCGCCAGAACATGAATCTCGACCATTTCTCCGTTCTCATCATAGACGATTCGCGCGCTGTGAACTCCCGGCAGTTTCGAAACTACATTGTCAACTGCTAGCTTGCTAGGCATTTCATCAACCCCCTCGACCTTCACAAAATCAATGCAAACAACAAAGACAGACCAAGAAACCCTCCAGCTGCAACAAGGGAATACCAGCCTTTCTTATCATAAGGTTTGTAATCTTCAGGCTTCACTTCGCTCTTTGGTTTGCGCACCTTTTTTGTGCCAATCTCAAAGAAAATCAAAGATAGAAAGAGCGCACCCATCGCTATAACAAAAAAAGCATTAGAAACGAATTCCATCGAACTACCCCCGTACGAACCCACCATCCCGCCAAAGCGGGATCAGGTCGTACAGATTGATTTTAGCACAAAAGCCCACATCTTCAAAAAAACCAAGAGAGACAAGTCTCTTCGCATGCATCCCATTTTCCAAGATGAAACTCTCCAGATTATTTTTGACGGCTTCATAAAGCGCTGAGGCAATCCTGCAGCTCTCATTGTTGTGGCTCATTTTGAGCTGAGAAACGAGTGCCCCAGCAAGCAAAGTATCTTCCAGTGAAGGTTCACCGTCGGTACCCGAGCACTGTAAATCTATTCTCCCGCTTTCTCTTTTCAGAAGCCTGCAAACGCTTCCCAGATTCAGGAAAGAAGCAAGAATTACTTTTCTTGCCCTCTTTGATCTTAAGACTGCAACTGTTCCGTTGGTTGTGGTAATTACCAGTTCCTTCCCTTCAATAATCTCTTTAGAGAGCTCGCGCGGGGAATTGCCGATATCAAAACCTTCGATCTTCGCAGACCCTCTTTCACCACAAGTTAGCACTTCAGAGTTGCACTCCCTGTATTTCTTTGCTTCTTCGACTGAAAGCACCGGCACTATCTTCTCAGCTCCGAAATGAAGTGCAGCCGTCATGGTGCTGGTAGCTCTGAGTACATCAATCACCACGGCAACGTCTGTTTCCTCGGTTAGCAAACGTGGCAAAAGATTGACTCTCACTTCCACTGCCACTAGTAATCCTCCAGATGTCGCCACAGATTCAGCTCAAGGGCTCTGATTTCTTCCCCTCCAACTCCAATTGTGGACACTGAGCAGTTGTGAATCGAAAGTCGATAGTGATTCTCAAGCGACAACCCCATAGCATGGCAGAGAGCCGTTCTAATCAACAATGCGTGAGAGACAACAACTACCTGCTTCCCTGGATAACTCGAAGAGAGATACCTCACGAACTCAACTGCTCTTCTTTGAACTGCGCCCAGGGGTTCTGTGTCGGGAATGTTGGCCCAGGGGTCCTTGCGCCAGTACTCTATAAGGTTACCAAAATTCTCGAAAGCCTCGCTAATGCCAAAGCCGTTCCACAGACCAACATCCGCCTCACGAAGAACAGGGTTGACTATAGGAGATTTGCATAGATAGCGGCCAATGATTTCAGCAGTCTCTCTTGCTCTTATTAAATCACTGGTGAAGATCTCAGCAGTATTGGGAATTACTCTCTTGAGAAACCTGCCCGTTTTCTCGGCTTGCTCTCTACCTTTTTCTGACAAGGGAATATCCGATCTTCCTTGCCATCGGTTGCTATTGTTCCATTCAGTCTCCCCATGCCTCACAAAGTAGATCTCCAAGATTTCCTCCAATCTCTATTTCCAGATTATCTCATCAGCATCAGCATCTATAGGCTTCGCTTTTTGGATTACCCTCTGAGCAGTTCCTGTTCTAACCAACACATTCTCTATTCTGACGCCATCGGTAAGATGCTTTGCTTCAATTGGCCCGAAGAATACTCTATTGACTTCCGAAATTCTCTCCTTCATCTCAAAAGGTCTTCCGCTCTTGAACAAGACATACCCTTGAATAGGAACTTGATTACTTATCTCAACAAACGATCTTCCGTCAGTGATGAAACTCTTTCCCATATAATCTACTCTCCTGTAAGGCGCTATCCCCGTTCTCAAACAGGCAAGCGCCGTTGTTATCTCGAAATCAGTAGCTTCTCTGGAAATATCTGGCGGTTCAATTTCTGTCAAATTGAAGCCAAGAACCTCCACTTCCATCATTGCCCTGTCGACCAATGTGTCTCTCTCGCTTTTCTCAAGTGTCTCTTCCTTGTAACCAAATACAGAGCGGATAGATTTGAGTTCGGGATCGACTCCCATCAAGGCGTCGTTCATTTTCTTCAACAATTCGTTTCTTTCTCCAAAATCATCTAGATAACCGCTTTTGATTAGCCTTTCAAGATCTCTTGCTTGGTATTTCGACCTGTTGTTTCTTACAAAGGTGAAGAAGGAATCCTCAACAGGAACAGGTCTCAGCTCATGGTTCTTAAGAAGTCTCGGAATGGAAAGAGATATACAGCCGGAGCTCTCCGAAGCATCTTTCCCTGCACATAGCTCCAAACCCTGATCCCTTATCTCTGAAACGGCTCGCGGCAGGCTGTCCCGGGGAAGTTCGACCAATATAAGCGGGTAGAAGATCTCGGGACGGTTTGCCTTGAAGTACGCCAACCAATACGAAATCATTGCGTAGCTAAGACTGTGAGCCTTGTTGAATGCATATCCAGCAAAATTGACAAGGAAAGAGTACAGCTTCTCCCTTCTATCCGGTAGTAGTTCACGATAGCCAGGTGAACTTTGAAGCAGTCCATCCACAGCTTCTTTATCTTTCTTGGAAAGAGCTCTTCTAAGGAGCTCACCGTCATCAGCTTCCAGAGAGAGCATGCTCGCAGCAATCTTCAAAACCTGTTCCTGGTACACCAGAAGCCCACCGGTTTCCGCTAAAACAGGAACCTTTCTCTTTATCTTCTCAATCTCTGAGGGAGTTCTTGAAAGTCTTAGAAAACGCTCGGTAACTCCAGATTTGATTGGGCCAGGCCTATTAAGGGCTATAGAGATTGAAATGTCTCTTAGCGAAACAGGTTTAACCGATCTCACGACCCTTGTCGCAAAAGGTGCATCGAGTTGGAATACTCCCGAAGTGTATCCTCTACCAAGAACTTCATAAGTCTTGTGGTCATTCGTTGGGTAGTCCCACGGTTCTCTTTCCTTTGTCATTTCCTTCAGGAGAGACAGGTTCTTCAAACCGAGAAGATCAATCTTCTGCAACCCGACAATTCTAAGAGAATCCATGTCCCATTGGGAAACTGCCAGGCTATCACTCGAATTGAGAGGTATAAGTCCCGTGAGAGGAGTATTAGAGAGAATTATTCCAGCCGCATGAATTGAAAATCCCGAATAGAGTCCAACGATAAGCTTCGACATTTCAAACAACTGTTTCATATCAACATCGTTTTCAAATGCATATGGAAATCGTTGCCCCTCCTTACTCCAATCTATTAGTCTCGATACTCTCTGTCCATCGACCTCAAGCTTCCGTCCAATTTCCCGTGCAGCTCCTTTAAAACTGAAAGTTGAAGCAGTACTTATCAGGCAGCAACGGTCATGGCCAAAATACTCGCCAAGTATCTTCAGGAGTCTCTGCCTGGATTTATCATCCACGTCGAGGTCAATGTCAGGTGGGTCATTTCTCTTCAGACTAAGAAATCTTTCAAAGAAGAGCTCTTCCTCAACGGGATCAACGCGGGTTATACCAAGCAAATAGCTGACAAGTGAACCGGCGGCTGAACCCCTTCCGGGACCTATCCAGCAATTATTGCTCTTCGCTATTTCAACAATCTTTGAGACCGTCAAGAAATAATCTTGAATGTCTTTGGCAAGGATTACCGAAAGCTCTCTTTCAAGCCTTGCAGAGTATCTGTCTCCCAATTTCTTCGTTTCGACAATTCTTCGCAGAAGCGAAGCGAACTCTTCTGGTGATAATCTTACTGGGAAAACATGATTTATCTTCTGAAAATGGAATTCTCCAGGTAGTCTTGAGAGCAGTTCATTCAGATCTTCCCTAATCTCTGTATAAAGCTTTTCATCTGGTAAAGAGTAATCAGCTGTTTCAATGGAAGACCCGAGCGAAGTATAGACTCTGAATCTCTCACTTTGATGATCAAGATAGCGACACTCCCAGATTGGATTTTTTGAAGAACCGTCAAGATTACGTGGCTTTCCTTTTATGTTTATCAGGTTCTCAGAATCACGAAGAACACCACCGAGGAGTTCTCTGAAACCACTCTCGTTTCTTGCAATCCAGTACTCGTATCCCTTGCTCAGACCCGGCACGGTCACTATACCCGAACTGGAGAGAACAGAATGCCACTTCACAAAGGATGAGAGAGAGGAATCAAGAATCACACATCTTCTGTAACCTCTCTTCTTCAATTCTTCAGTCGTGTCCTTAATTTCAAGTACGGAACTGAACAACTCGTGCTTCGTGATCAAGAAAGCCGTTTTCATCTTTTTGTCACCAGCTCCGACAGGTTCACCAATACTTCCTTCATATCGGAGGGGAGTGGGGCAACAAAAGTCATTCTCTTCCCCGAGCGAGGGTGAGATACTGTGAGTCTCACCGCATGAAGCATCTGCCTCCTGACTCCGAATATCTCATCGTCTCTAGCCTTGCCGTAAACGGCGTCTCCAAGAAGCGGGAAACCCATTTCTCTCATATGTACCCTGATTTGATGTGTCCTGCCGGTTTTAGGACTTACAAAAACCAAAGAGGCGATTTCAGAAAAACTTTTCAGAGTTCGATAATATGTTAGAGACTCCTTACCACTTTCATTTACTGACATCTTTAGTCTGTTCACAGGATGGCGGGCAATCGAATAATCAATCTTGCCGGATATTGGGGTCTTGCCTCTAACAAGTGCTATGTAATCCTTGGAAGTCAATCTGTTCTTGAACTGACTTGAGAGAGAGAGATGAGCAAGATCATTCTTTGCCACAATTATTACACCGCTGGTATCTTTATCTAATCTGTGAACAATACCGGGTCTCATCACACCTCCAATACCCTGGAGATCCATACAGTGGTTTAGGAGAGCATTTACGAGTGTTCCAGTCTGTTTTCTGGGCAAAGGATGAACAATTATGCCCGGGTCCTTGTTCACGACGATTATGTCACGATCTTCGAAGACAATATTAAGGGGGATTTCTTCAGGTTCTACAGACAGAACCTCTGGTTTGTCGGGAAGCTCAAAAGTAATTGATTCTCCTGTTCTTGCTTTGTAGGCAGGTTTTTTGGGTTTCCCGTCCACAAAAACCTTCGATTCTTTTATCTGGCGCTGCACAAATGTGCGGGAAACCCATGGTGGAGCCTTCTCAACGACTATCTTATCAAGTCTCCAGCCGTCCTCACGACTGGAGACTATTATCTCTTGAAGCACGTTTCTCCCTTCGATATACGGAAAGTGTAAGTAAGGCCGCACCAAAGACAATGCACATGTCTGCAAAATTGAAGATCGCAGGGAACCCTTTTAGTTCAAAGAAATCAACAACGTGCCCTAATCTCAGTCTGTCTATTACATTGTTACCTAGTGCACCACCAACAATCAGGCCAACAAAGAAGGACTCCCATCTGGATAGTTTGGAGGAATGAAAACTCGAAGCAATTACTATCGCTAATACGATTCCAATAGCAACAAAAGCCAGAAGCAAAGGCTCCTGATTATTAAAAAGGCCAAATGCCACACCTGTATTTCTCACATATCTTAAGCCAAAAATTCCTCCGACCAAATCTATTCGCTGAAAATATGTCATTCCATTCTCGACAAAATACTTGCTAACTTGATCAAGAATCAAAGCCAGAGTAATCCCAAGAAGAGACAGCAATTATTATCACTCCACAAATTGCCCGAAAGGGCAGAGAGGATCAACCCATCTGCTCGGCGAGAGCCTCCATTTCGGCTTCATCGATATCTGAATTGTCGTAGATCTCCTGAACATCGTCGTTATCTTCAAGAATGTCGAGAAGCTTGAAGAGCTTACCGGCATCTGAACCCTCAACTTTCAGCGTGTTGCTTGGAATGTAACTCATATCGTAAGACAATGAATAGCCGTTCTCCTCAAGGGCAGTCTTTACATCCGATACGGAGTCCGGAGAGGTAACTATCTCAATTGGATCTGCTTCGTCCTTTATATCCTCGGCCCCTGCCTCTATAGCAAGAAGCTGAAACTCTTCGAGATCAGAAATCTGTTCTTTTGCTACGGTAATTATTCCCTTTCTTTCAAACATCCAACTCACTGCGCCGCTTTCGGCCATCGAGCCTCCGTATTTCGAAAGCGTGTGCCTAATTTCCTGAGCGGTTCTGTTCTTATTATCAGTAAGACATCTTATCAGAAGTGCAACACCACCTGGGGCGTATCCTTCGTAAAGAGCCTCAGAGAACGACTGGCCTTCGAGTTCCCCTGCGCCTTTCTTGATTGCTTTTTCCATCGTGTCTTTTGGCATATTTGCTGCTCTCGCCTTTTCTATAGCTGTCCTCAAAGAGGTGTTGGTGTTTGGATCAGAACCACCCTCTCTTGCCGAGACCATAAGCTCTCTAATGATCTTCGTGAAAACCTTTGATCTCTTGGCGTCTTGAGCGCCCTTTCTGTGCTTGATATTTGCCCACTTGTTATGACCGGACATATCATATCCCTCCTATTTCATCCAGAATATTTGAAGTATTTTTCCCACGAAGTTGCCCTTCTTCCACAAAAACAATTACCCCTTCATGAGAAGCGGTGCCTTCTTTCGACAAAATCTTTAGCATTTCCTCCGCTGGAACCATTGAGTCTACTGGCTGAGAATATTTTACCATATAGACAGTTTTCAAGGTGGTCACTGAGATATCCTGAAACACGTCTCCTGCCAGGTAATCTCTTTGACCGCTCTTGGTCTTTTTTTTGACTTCAGCGCCTGCATCATAGAGATTAGGATCATAGAGATCTTTAGGAAGTAGGAGAACCATTCTGTAGGCATCGATGAAATCTTCAATTCTTTTGTGTTCGGAAGACAGATACCATGACGATAGAGCGCGAAGGGTATAATTGGCTGTGGAGTTCAACAGACTCATGGGATTACTGCATTTTTCATCTGTTTCAAGAAGGACATAGTGCGCCAGACTTGCCACTCCAGTTGGAATTGCTGGCGAATAACTCGCTTTTATTCTGGGATGAAATCCCTGTGTAAAAGAAATGGGCAAGCCAGATCTCCTGATTGTCCGTTCAATTGCTGTGACGGTTTCCTGGTGGGAAAGAAATCTCATGAGACCTCCACAGCAGAAGCGAACTATCAATCTCTTATTGTTCAAACAAACCTCCGCAGGCTTCAGATCCGTAACCCTTTGTCTCTCGGGACACGTGCAGTTATAATTGTATTCGATACACCTTCACTTTTCAACACAAATGCAAACGCTGAGAGGTGAGTTATATGAAATGGATGATAATGTCGGACTCTCATGACAACATGACAAGAATCGCCGAAGCTGTGAGTCTCGCAGTTGACAGAGAAGTTGATGTTCTCTTTCATTGCGGAGATATCGTTTCACCTTTCGCTGCTCGAGAGCTACTTCGGTTCAGTGGAGAACTCCATGTAATCATAGGAAACAATGACGGAGAGCTGCTCGGCCTCAAGAGCCTGCTTGGGAGTTCCCTAATCAAAGGCCCGAAGGAGATCGAGGTAGACGGCCATAGGGTTATTCTAATGCATGAGCCTTTCGGACTGAAAGATACATTGAGAGCTGATTTTATTTTTTACGGCCATACACATAAGCTCGATATTAGGCTGGATTCTAGTCCCGTGGTTTTAAATCCTGGTGAAACATGCGGCTATCTAACTGGAAGACAAACCGTTGTAATAATGGATCCGAAGAATCTTAAGTACGAGTTGATTGAACTCAGATGAGACAAAGGTTAATTATAACATCTCTTTAACCGCGACAAATCGACAGATAAGTATAATTAAACGACATAAAAAAAACCAGTACCTGAATGGAGGTAATTCCCAGTGGAGAAAAACTTTGTGAAGAAAGAAGAGAATGTTGAAACCTTTCTTTTTTCCTTTGGTTCGGAAGAGGTTAGGAAGGCAGAAATGGACGTTGGAAGATACGTGAATCAGCAGTACACAATACCGGGCTTCAGGAAGGGAAAGGTGCCTCTGAACATAGTGAGAAACTTCCTTGCAGAGAGCTTTGAAGAGATGGTTCTTGAAGTCCTCTCAGATAGAATCGAGGAAGAACTGAAGGAAGAGAAAATCCTAATCCCAGCAGTTATTACTGATCAGAAGATGGAGGGAGAAGGTGCAAGAATCGAAGTGAAGCTTCACAGAGATCCGGAAGTCAAGATTCTCGACTATGAAAACCTTGATCTCAAAGTCCCAAAGAAGGATGAAGTAGTACTCAATTATGTGAACAATAGGCTGGAAGAACTTAGAAACGAACACGCTATAGTGGAGCCAAAAGAGGGGCCGGTTAGAAATGGCGACATAGTCAAGATAGAATACACAATAATTAAAGACGGCAAGAAAATTGCTGAAAACAAAGTTCAGGAGCTGACAATTGCTCCCGAAGACGACAGGCCGATTGTCAAAAATGTGATTGGTAAGGCAAAGGGTGACGTGGTTGAATTTGACAGAACATTCGAAGACTCTGACAATGAATACTTCTATTCGGTTAAAATATTGGATGTTCTCAGCAAGAGTCCATTAGATCTTGACGATGAATTCGCGAAGACTGTGAACGCCGAGGCCAACTCTCTCGAAGAGCTCAAACGGATTGTCGAGAAGGAGGGAGTGGAGTCCTTCTTGAACTGGCAGAAGGACTTTTTGAGACAGCAGGCTATTGACAAGATCAACGATCTGGTTGAAATAGAAATCTCTGACTCAACGCTCGATTATTTCGTTCAGAGGACTATAGAAAACTCGAAGAAAGAGAAGAGCTATGATAACTACTTGAAACAGGCCGGAAGCGAAGAAAAGCTTCTAGAAAACTTCAGAAGTGGTGTCTTTGATGAGATAAAGAAATCAAGATTCATTGACGAAATCGCTTCGAAGGAAGGCTTCAAAGCCGAACAAGAGGAAATTGAAGCTTATGCGGAGGAAATGGCACCGTACTGGGGCATATCTGCCGACAGAGCAAGAGAGATGGTTGCTTCTCGTGAAGACATCAAGGAAGACATCATTTCAACCATAATTAGAAATAAAGTTCTTGATTCAGTAATTGAGCGCGCTGCAATCAGTGAAATGGAACCATCAACTGAAAAAGAAGAGAAAGATGGTGAAAGCAGTTCCGGAGAGGATTCTTCTCAGCAATAGGCAGTTAGCTCTTTTGTGATTTGAGATCTGTCTTGCACGAAACGTCTTGGCGAGTCAAAAGAGGGGGTTGATATGAAGAAAAGAGTCGTTCTAATGTCGGTGGCTGCAGCCTCTGCGGTTGCACTGTTTTTCTTTTTGAGAGCAGTATTCAGCGGCGAACTGATACTAAATCCCATTATTGTGGAAAGTCTTGGCCCCTTTTCAATCAGATGGTATGGAGTGATGATTGCTGCAGGAATAATCGTTGCATATGTTCTAGGAAGGCATCAGGGCCTCAAAGAAGGAATTAAGGAAGATTACATGATTGAAGGAGTCTTCATTGGCATAATCTTCGGGGTGTTGGGCGCCAGAATCTACTATGTCGTCTTCAACTATGAGATATACAAAGGGGATTTCTGGAGCATTTTCAGAACCTGGGACGGAGGACTAGCAATTCATGGGGCTTTTTTCGCAGCTCTAATCGTCACGTTCCTTTACGTCAAGCTGAGAAAAAAGGCTGAACTGAGATTTCTTCAGGTTACAGATATCTTCACGGCCGTGTTGCCACTAGCTCAGGCCATAGGTCGCTGGGGAAATTTCCTCAATTACGAGGCCTACGGTTCGCCAACCAATCTTCCATGGAGAATGTTCGTTCCCTTGAGATATCGTATGCCCGGTTATTCTGGATACGAATACTTTCATCCGACCTTTCTCTACGAGAGCCTTGCAAATGTAGTCATATTTTCATTTCTTTATTGGTATCTGGGAAAGAGAAGAAATTTTGGTGAGGTCACGGCACTATACATGATCTTCTACTCGATCGTGAGATTCTTTGTTGAAGGGTTGAGATTGGACAGCCTGTACATAGGAAAGACGGATGTCAGAACGGCTCAAGTTGTCTCGGTGGTTCTTCTTTTCGCCGGAATCGCTCTCTTTATACTTTCTCGTCACAAAGGCAAACCAGTGAAAAAAGCCTCTTGAAGGCATTGGATCTATGAGAGAGTCTCTTCTTTACCGAGTCACCGAGAACGGCGAATGTATCAGAATAGCCTCTGGGGATGAATATCGGATCGTAGCCGAACCCCCCGGTTCCGGAAATTCTTCTGGATATTGTCCCATCTACTTTTCCTTCAACACCAAGTAATGTAGAGTTCAAAGGATCATAGAAGAGGGCTGCGCAGATGAATCTCGCAGTCCTTTCTTGCTCACCTTCCATCCGGTCAAGTATAGCCCGCATTTTTTTAGCATAACTACTGCCTTCCATGAACCTTGCAGAGTTCACTCCAGGAAAACCTCCGAGAGAATCTATCATAAGTCCCGAATCATCTGCTAGAAGAGGTACTCCAAGATCCATATACGCTTCAATCTTCTTCAGCGAGTTGCCGAGAAAGGTCGGCGAATCTTCAACAATTTCTCTGTGCGACGCAGCTGCTTCAATAGACTCAAGTTGGATTTCATCGGGAAGCAGCAGGCTGATCTCTCTAAGCTTGTTTTCATTGGAAGTAACCAGGTAAAGCTTCACCTTCTTAACTCCTTGATCCTATCAACAACTATTGATGGAGATTCTGATCTGAATACCGCTGCTCCCATAATTAGGATATCAGCGCCTTTACTAACAAGCTCTTTCGCATTGTCGAGGCTTACACCGCCATCGACTGCGATCTCAAAGTCAAACCCTCGCTCGCAGCGTATACGATCGAGAGATTCGATTTTTCTTGCAGCTTCCGGAATAAATCGTTGACCTGTGTAGCCGGGATTAACGGTCATAACAAGCACACCGTCAGTAACAGGAAGAACTTCTTCAAGCCAGGAAACGGGTGTTGAGGGATTCAAAACTACGAATGCATTGACTCCACACTCTTTTATCTGTCCCAGCAGCCTATGAAGATGATAGTTGCCCTCCACGTGAACATGAAGATTCTTTGCTCCAAGTTTTGCATATTCTCTCACATATCTGGAGGGCTCCTCAATCATTAAATGAACATCGAGAGGTGGATGACTCAATCTACCGATTGCCTCCATGATCGGTACCCCAAAAGTGATATTAGGGACGAATATCCCATCCATAACATCTATATGCAGAAAATCTGCTGCTCGTACTTTATTCACTTCACAGGCAAGATTGGTCAAGTCGGCAGCAAGAATAGAGGGAGATATCTTAGCCATACTTCTTTCCTCCCTTCTCCCTTTCTCTTTCCTTTAATTCATTATACATACTCAAGTAACTATCATAACGACTCACGTGAATGTTCCCGGCTTTTATAAGCTCCTTGACGTAACACCCCGGTTCATCGATATGGACGCAGTCGGAAAAAGCGCACATTCCACTTTCCTGAACTATCTCCGGAAAAAATCTCTTGAGGCAGTCTGACTCTATGTCTGGCAATTCTAGATTTGCAAAGCCAGGTGTATCGGCTATCAACCCTCCGAAATCGAACTGGAGCAATTCCACGTAGGAAGTAGTATGCCGCCCTCTCTCCAAACCTCTAGATATTTCCGACACTCTCAATTTCAGACCTGGATTAAGAGTATTTAGCAGGCTGCTCTTTCCGACACCAGACATTCCAGCCATCACACTTATCTTGCCTTTTAAAATGTCGCGCAATTCATCTATGTTAATCTCCTTCTTTGAAGAGACCCGGCGAATGTCGTAATACTCGCCGTAGATTTCGATGAACTTCTCTATTTCACCATCAGAAAGCAGATCGATCTTGTTAATGACTACAACAACAGGCAGCTTGGCATATTCTGCCAGAACAAGGAACCGGTCTGTAATGACATTCTGAACGGCTGGTTCTCTAAGGGAAAGCACCAGGAGAATCTGCTCTATATTGGAAATTCTGGGTCTCAGAAGCTCACTTTCTCTTGTAAGAATGCTTTCTATCCGACCCTGGCCATTGCCGCCTAAAGAGTATTCGACTCGGTCACCGACAATCGGCCTAATCCCTTGAATCCTAAACCGACCAGGCATCGTGCACAAAATCCTCCCGCCTGTCTCGTTGTCCACCACTTCCATATTTCTGCTTCCGAATCTAACCACTACTCCTTTTCGTCTTTCCAAGCCTTACCCCCTTCTTCTGTGCCTTAACTGGCCACATGCAGCATCAATATCTGTGCCTTTCTCGTGTCTTACTGCGCTCTCGAATCCAACAGCCTTCAATCTTTCCTCGAAATCTGCAACTTTCCGATCTGAAGGTCTTTCGAAGTCTGGATTGACAGGGTTCACAGGTATTATATTTATAAATGACTTGATTCCTCGAAGGTATTTTCTAAGCTGTGCAACATCTCCGGCTGTATCGTTTACTCCACTTATCAAGGCATATTCAAAGGTAATTCTGTTTCCTGTCTTCTGTTGATAATACTCAAGTGCTGCTCTCAGCAAATCTAATGAATGCAATCTATTTACAGGCATTAATGAGCTTCTTAACTCATCTCTGGCGCTGTGAAGTGAAACTGAAAGCCGGATATCCATTCCTGAATCCGCAAGTCTCTTTATCCCTTCTGGTATTCCTGCAGTGGATATTGTAAAATGCCGAAAGCCAAGGTTTCTGCCTCTGGGATCGTGAAGTATATCGATTGCCTTGTACACACTGTTCTCATTGAGAAAGGGCTCACCCATTCCCATGAAGACGACGTTGTCTACGGGTCCGTCAATTGCTCTTTCCATGTGGATTACTTGAGAGACAATTTCGCCGGTCGAGAGGTTCCTAGAAAAACCTCCCGCTCCAGTTGCGCAGAAGGAGCAGTTCAAAGCACAGCCTACTTGAGAAGAGATACAGAAAGTAACATGTGCAGGATGTCTCAAAACTACTGACTCAATTTGATTCCCGTCTTCGAGTTTCCATAAGAACTTTTCTGTACCGTCTTTCGAAGTCTGCTTTTCAACCGCCTCCATTGGTGGGAAGTACAATAGTCCTGAGAGTTTTCCCCGAAGAGCCTCGGGAAGACTAGTCATTTCCGAAAAGTTCAGAGTTCGTTTCTTGTAGACCCAGTTGAATATCTGGTTGGCTCTATAAGCGGCTTCTTCTATAGAAAGCATCAGATTTCTGGTCTCGTCAAGACCTAGCGAAAGAATGTCTTTCATCTTGATCTCCTAATCCTGGCCACATAACCAACAAGTGGCGATTTCCATGGTTGCAGCCAGTAACCACTACCATCAAATTTGGCAGCAATTCTTCGTTTTGCAAAGAATTCTTCCATTTCAACCGACTCGAAATCACCCAGAGAATTTAGAGCCTCATTGTTCTCCGCTTCGGTCATTGCTTTGCTATAGTATATAAAATCATCGTGTTCTTTTGAAAAGCCTCTCAGTAACTTCTTGGCCTTCTGAGAAGCCTCTGTGAACGCACTTAGTCTCAGAGAATGTAATAGCCAAGGCATAGAATTTATTCTTCCCGTAAGGGTACCCCCATGCTTCGCCACCGGGACACCTACTCCCGAAAGGATATACTCAACCTCATCGACATTTTCAAGCTTGTTCATGGAATCTCCTCTTTGAAAGATATTGAGAAGATCCGAGTACTGGCTTCTATCAAAGACAAACCCCTTTCTGACCAGTTCATCTTCTCGGTCAGAGGCAACAACTGTCTGTACTGGAGGCGTTTGGTTGTACTCAAGAAGCTCTTCAAGACTTTCAATCCACTCCACGTTTTTCCAATAATTCACAAGCCACTCCGGATGGGAATAGGTAACATTGAACGGTTGCTCCTTCGACGGGCCGGAATCTGCGATTTTTCTGAGAACTGCATTCACGAGGCCTTTGAACTCCTTCACACCCACCAGACTCACCGAAGAATCTATTGATGCGTATTCAGGTACACTGTCCAGAAACTGAATCTGAAATACCCCCATTCTCAGGATATTTCTCACCGCTACTGGAAGTTTACGGGGCTTCCTTAAGAAACGAGCAAGTTCGTAGTCGATTCTGATTCTCATCCTCAGAATTCCGTAGATCAAGTTTATACAGAAAGATCGATCTTTTGAGGAAAGAATGGAGAGAGCTATCTCCACCTTTTTGAAAGAAATGTAACCGTTTACGTCAAAGAAAGACAAAGTCTGCAACGCTATCGAACGAGCATCCTGCATCAATCTCTTCCAGCACCCGACAACACCAACATTCTGAGCAACTGAAGAATCGATGTGGCTGCAGATGCAACGTAGGTCATAGCGGCTGCTCCAAGAACGGAGCTTACTCCCTTCAGCTCTTTCGAAGGCATTCCCATTGAAGCAAGGAGCTTCTTAGCCCTGGAACTCGCATTGAACTCTACAGGCAGTGTTACCAACGTAAAAAACACAAAGGCCGAAAAGACAACAATTCCAATTCTAACTAGAATCGGCGATACCATCAGAAGACCAATAATGAAGATAATCCAGGAGAGAGAAGAGCCTATTTGCGCAACAGGCACTACTGCATTGCGAACAACTAGCGGTGCGTACCTTTCTTTGTCTTGGATCGCGTGGCCAATTTCATGCGCAACTACTCCTAGAGCCGCTATTGATGTGCTGTTGTGAGTTGCATCGGATAATCGTACAACCCTCTTCTTTGGATCATAGTGATCAGTAAGATTGCCCCTTATTCTTTCTATCTTAATGTCATAAAGCCCCGCGTTGTCAAGAAGTTGCCTGGCTAACTGAGTGCCGTTAAACCCGAAGGTAGACCTAACCTTCGAATACTGAGAAAACCGCGAACTAACAAGAAACTGGGCGTAAGCTGCCAGGATAATTGCTGGAATAAGTATAACGAACGTTGGATCCCAAAACAACTTAACCACCTCCTACTTACGATTATATAACCCGTGAGCAAGATGGTCAACGCAATATAGGCATTGACTGAAGTTAGAAACTCATCAAACAGAAGTCTCTTGAATAATCAAGAACTCCGATCTGGCTGGCTGCGAACAAAAGCGGGATCCAAATAACCTTCGCTCCCAAGAGCAGTGGTCCCATCTTAATGATCTTCAGAAACTGGAAGCAACAGACATGGTCCCTCGAGGGACGGCTTGTCTGCAAATGAGGACCCGCTTTATATCTCTAGCCTCTTGTAGGCGGAAGTCCTGTATTAATCTCATCCTGTTTTTAGACCGTGACCAGTAAACACAGAAATGATACACTCATCGGGATCTGAGGAAACTATGTACTTCTTCAGTCCCGCTATTGTCGCTGCAGCAGTTGGTTCCAAAAAATGACCTCGTCTAGCCATTTCGCTGCGGGCCTCGATTATTTCAACTTCTGAGACAGAAATAAACCGTCCGTCACTATCTCGGACTGCTTCAAGTATTTGCGATCCTCTTACCGGTCTTTCAATTGCAATTCCCTCAGCCACCGTGGGCTTTGCGGCTACGGGCACTGGCCACGCCAGTCTTCTGTTAAACGCTTGTACAAGCGGAGAGCAGTTCTCTGACTGCACCGCAATAATCTTCGGAACATTGCTAATTATCCCCGCAGATTTCATTTCTTGAAACCCGATCGACGCTCCCAGCAGCAAGGTGCCGTTTCCCACAGGAAGAACAATCGAATCTGGACTTTTCCAGCCAAGTTGCTCACAAATCTCGAAAGAAAAAGTCTTTGTACCGTGAAGAAAGACCGGATTGTAAGTATGACTTGCATAGAACCTTTCACATGCGCTCTTGAAAACAGATCTCGCGGTGTCCTCTCTTGAACCCCGAATCAACCTCAATTTGGCACCGTAAGCGCTGATTTGCCCAAGTTTTCCAGCCGAAGTCCGTTCGGGAACGAATATCTCACAAGATATGCCCGCCCTAGCAGAATAAGCTGAAATCGAACATCCCGCATTTCCCGACGAATCCTCGACAACTGATTCAATTGAGTGCTCTTTGGCATAACTTATGAGCGCGCTTGCCCCTCTATCTTTGTAGGAACCCGTGGGGAAGAGATAGTCCTGCTTGATCAATACCTTCCGTCTGCATATTTCCTCTTCGATCAAAGGAGTAAACCCTTCCAACATAGATATGATGAACCGATCATCCTCTATAGGAAGAGCCTCCCTATAACGCCACATATTCGGAGGACGTTTTTCTATCTCTTCTACAGGAAAATGCGATTCATATTCCAAATCGAAGACGCCTCCACACTCGCATCTGAAGGCTTTCGATTCAGTGGAGTACTTGCGCCCGCATCGAGAACAAACGAAGAAGGCCAATGTCAGAAGCTGTAGTCCACAGAAATGTATGGTCTGGCAAATGGAACAGTACTTCTTGGATCCAGCTGCCAGTACCCATCAAAGCCACCATCCAGAAAGACTTTTGAGAAAGAGCTTCCAAATCCAATTCTTGAATACAGAGGAGTGCCTGCGATCGCTCGATCTCCGCCTGTAACAGCAAAGATGTGATTGAGGGACCAGAAAAGCTGTCCCTTCAGGTAGAGACTCTCGTATATCGGGATTCTCATCCGAACTCCCAAATACGTATGTTCAGGGATGCTGAAGCCCTTAACCACAAGGCTTGACCAGTTGAAGGAGAAGATGTAAGAATGTATTACTCCCTGTATCAAGGGTATTCCGGCCGCGAATTGCAGAAAAAAGGGTGTATCTATAGAACCGGAGGCCATATCAAGATTGAAGCCAATTCCAATGTTGATTGCAACAGAAAAACCTGAAACTCCAAGAATCAGAATCAATGAAATCGACAGAATTGTTTTCACCACACACCTCCTGAGGGCCTTATCTGGAGCTTTCATCATTGAAGCCTACCGCAAAGATTGTGGGGAGATCGAAATCCCTCTTAGCTATCTTAATACCCCAGATCTGAGTGTACGCTTTCTTCCCGATTATGAGACCGCGCTTCATATCCTCTTCAAGCCTATTCATCCCTTCTTTGAAACCTTTCTCTGACATTAATCTCAGTGCGGAATATGCCTTGTTTCTGTACTGCTCGAAATGCCTCTTCTTGAACTCGAAAGTCGTCTTGACTTTGGTAGTATATATTCCTTCAAATCCTGCTTTCTTCATCGCCGACGTTATATAGGAGTTTCCGGGATATCTTGCCCTGTCTATCTCCAGTGTTTCGGGGAAATAGTGAGTCAGCGTTCTCTCACCGATATCCTGGCAAGAATCAGTAACTGTCAGCACACTTCCGTCATTTTGCAGCACTCTAAAACTCTCTTCGAAGAGGCTATCCAAATTGGCAATATAGTGAACAAGATTAACATTGAAGACGAAATCAAACGGTGAATCTTCGTAGGGAAAGGACTGGTCTGCATCCGCAACCTTTAGCTCAACTCTACGATTCTTCCTTGCGCCCTCCAGAATCATTGAAGGACTTATGTCAAAACCAAAGCCACGCGCATGAAGGAGTTCCGAAAGGACACTTAAGTAATCAGCAGTTCCACAGCCAACTTCCAGAATTCTGTCGGCATACCTGACTCTGTTGAAAATGTGTTCTATCAGTTTTTCGTTTGGATATCTGTACTGTGAATATGTAATTGCCACTTCGTCAAAATCGAAGCCTTTTCTTTCTCTCAACAATTTCACCTCTCAAATAGTGTAGCAAATGAGTTTGACAAACCGACACCCAAAATCTGCTCTGCATTTCGCTATCGAGTTTTCTTGTTTGCGTTCTCTGAAAGAGTGTTCTTGGACTTGTGTATAATTGAAAAGGAGACAATCGACGGGGGCTGAAAGTGACTGCAAAGAATCTGATCGAAATTCTTAGCGCATACGCGCGAAGTTTCGGTGAAACGCTAATCAATAGACCCACAATCAATAAATCTATTCTCACAGGCAATACAAGTATCTACAGATTCCTTAAATGGACGAATGCACTTTGCTCTCTTCTTCTGTTTGTTCCGGTTTTTGCATCAATTGGAGATTTCAACTTACCTCATATGATCGGCTATATCGTTATGGCAATTCTTGGTTGTTCAACATGGATATTTCAAGGAATTACTGGTGTCCCTATCTTTGAAGAGACCCGATTCTTCACGTTACTACATCTCTTATTACACAGTTTCTTTGGAATGTGGCTTGAATTCTACAACAACTTTGCCCTTTTTGACGACTTTCTTCACCTATTTGGTGGGTTTTGGGGAGGCTTTTCACTCTTTCCGTTTATTTTCGGTTCGGCAATAGCATGGTCTAATCTTCCTCCCAGGGCTATTAAATGGAAAGTTTGGCTTTCCGGCATTGCTATTGTCAATATGATAGGAGTATTCTGGGAGATTGGGGAGTTCGTTTCGGACAAGATTTTCGGCGGCTATCCCGGTTATAGAATGGCTCAGGAAAACAGTCTTAATGATACAATGATCGATTTGATTTACAACAACATTGGCGCGACGATAGGCATTCTGCTATTCTGGTCATACTTGAGGAGGTCCGGAGACATCAACACCTTCATGAAAATCATGGGCAAGAAGCTGGGCGAGTTCTTCGAAAACAAGAGACCTCCAGTACAATAGCCGCCCAGGTACCGTTTCAGCAGTGGAGACTACAGCCCCAGCTCATCATCTTCCTTGTGCGGTAATTTGATTTTCCAATCGCAGAACTGTCCTTTCAATAGATCATTTCTCTCCAAATGTAGACACAACTCCTCAAAAGAATCAAAGGAAGTCAACTTCGAACTTCGAGTCTTTTGCGGCCTCGACGCTACTCAAGCAAAAAACCGTGTATTACAAAAACCTCTTGTCTTATCATCGAACAGTCTTCCATAAATGTCTTCCTTCCCAGTTTGAACGGGAGAAAAGGTTCATAAAACAATCTCACACCAACTTCCTGGAGCTTCTCCTTCCCAGGAGGCAGCATCTGAATCCTATCCAGGTTATGTATTATACTATTGTTAGTTGCTTCCTTGAGATCATCTACTTTTCTTGTGAGGTGCTAAGGTTTGAGGGAATCTTGGGAATACTACAATGAAATTGCCGGCAGATACGACTACATGTATGAGGAAGCTTACTGGAAGCTCTATCACGTTGTAGTTGAAAGGCTTGTTGAGGATCATGTGAAAATGGCGGGCAAGGCTCTCGATCTCGGGACCGGGACGGGAAAGTGGGCTCTTTATCTCGCCGAGAAGGGTCATGAAGTTGTTGCTGTTGATCTTGCAAAGGAAATGTTGAAGGTTGCTTCAATGAAAGCGAATATTGCAGATCTCAGAATTTCATTCATCCATTCTAATGCTGAAAATCTGCCATTTGAGAATGAGAGTTTCGATATCGTTCTTGCAATGGGTGATCTTCTTTCGTATGCAAAGGACCCAATTAAAGTGCTCAATGAGTCACACAGGGTTCTCAAAACAGGTGGTTTGCTTCTGGCGACAGTCGACAACTCGTGGGCCTTCTTACATGACTTTCTTTCAAGTGGAGAGTACATTATGGCAAAGAGACTCATCGAGCAAGGCGAAATCCCTATAGGTGACAGATCGGTTAGCAACAAAGGATTTATTACAAAGCCCTACTTCTCGAACGAAATTGAATCCTTTCTTAACTCGACCGGGCTTGATCTTGTCGATATTGCATCGATAGTGGCATTTTATCCTTACGACGAACATGCTCTGGCTGCCGGAATAAGTGCAGCTGCGGACTGGGAACACAAATACTGTAGGAACCGCGAGACTTTTGCTCGTTCAGAGCATCTCTTCTTTTGCGGGAAAAAGAGGTAGAGAATGGCTAAGAAACGAAGAACCTCTCCAGCACTTGCTATTGGTCTTTTTTTGATAATGGCTGCGATAATCGGTTTCCTGTTTTCGTTGATAGCAGTTAACAGGGTCGGTCAAATGAAAGCTGAACTTGTGCAGATGCGCAAACAATACGATGAAGAGCTTAAAGCAATAGAGGACGATTTCAAAGCAAAGCTTACAAGCGTTGAAAGACTTCTTGGGTCGGGTGGGACTCTTGAGCAGTATATCATCGCGAAGAACTATCTTGCGAACACTTCTGTGGATCTCGAAGCAATTATTACGGAAGCGCAAAATACAAAAGATAGACCTTACTTCAGGATTTTTGTGACGGGAACGAAAGATGTTTGGGTTGGTGTGAAGAAAGCCTCTTCAGACTCGGCCTATTTCTTTCAGAAGAATTTCGCGCCGGGTCTATCCCAAGAGAAATTCTACTATTTCAAGAATCCAGAGATAGAAACCAAGTACACTGTGATGGTTGGAAAAGATGCTTATGTAAGAACTGGGGCACCGGATTCGGTGTATCTAATCTTCTTTGGATTCGACTCCGGCAAGATTGCTAGAATGCCCGCAGTAGAGGTGGCAAATCTCACAAGCGTATTCAATCTATATATTCCCGGATCATAATTTCGGCCTTTTGTGAAGACACGTTGCGGCAGGAGCCGCATCGGAAACCAAGAGACGGATCGGGAGGCCATTTTGCATGAAGTCTCTTTCATTTGCCCCCAGAATTATGTTCAAACAAGTTGCTTAAGCTGTCCGACTATCTAAAAACTCCGATACGATGTGGCAAAGAAGCTTTCCATTTTCACTGCTACTGAACAATATGCAAGAAAGAGCCTGGATCTATTTATCTATTCACTTCTCAAAGCTTCTACGGGGTCCTTCCTGGCAGCCATCTTTGCGGGAATCAGGCCACCCAAAATCGTAAGTAGTACGCTTGCACCTGCAAGACCTAGAGCAGTGAGGGGATTCAGATAGGCAACATCTGGTAAGCCAGTCATTCTTTCAATTATTGAGTTTACTGGCAGAATCAACAAGGAGGCAACAAATATACCCAAAATTCCCGAGAATGTCCCGATGACGAAGTTTTCGGCATTAAAGACCCTTGTAACATCGATTTTCCTCGCGCCCAGTGCCCTTAATATACCTATCTCTCTGGTTCTTTCGGTCACAGAAATGTAAGTAATTATCCCTATCATGATCAGGGAAACCGCAAGAGAAATCAAGGCGAAAGCCAGAAGAACAATCGTTGCGGCGCTAAGCACTCCATCAAGTAATCCCGTTATAATGGAAGCAAGATCAATGTAAATTACTCTATCCTCATCGCTCTTACCTTCGTTCCAGGCATCAAGATACTCGATAACCTTCTGCTTTGACTTAAAGTCCTTTGGATAAAGCACAACCGAAACTGGTGTTTCAAACGCCCCTAGTTTCTGAAGAGTGTTTCTCTTGGTTACCGGAAGAGTGATACCTCCGATTAACCTGGACGTGATATCTGGAGGGATAAGCGAAAGAATGTTGAAGAGATCCGAAGCAAACTGCTCTCCGGTAAGGATGTTCACATAGAGTTCCTTCTGAGCCTTCACTATCTCCGATTTCACTGCATCTTGTATAAACATCTGGGCAAGGCGATCGGAATATGCTAATCCCTCATCTAGAACGGAAAACTCAATGTAATCCTTCGCCCTAATAATTCCGGAGATCTCTAGAGGTATTCCGACTTCACCATAGTAAAGCTCCATCAGCTCGCTCATTGACGACTTTGGTGAGAAGCGCATTCCGTTCTTCACGTAGAAATCATTGTTACTGACTGCCTTGATTCTTAATCCAACTATGTCTTCAACAGCGATTTTCTCTTTGTCATAATCTACGCCCAATGCCTGCAGAATCCCTTTAGAAATTCTGTTGTCTTGATTAACTATCATTACGAGATCAGTAGGTTTTCTCGGGAAGGAGCCTGCAACAAGATCAAAGTTACTCTCCAGATACCCTTGACTTTCTGGATCCAGATTCTCAGGATACGAGGTGAAGTTCACTTGAGTCTGATCAACCGTCTTTGCCATCTCTCCGTATCCAGCAACTAGGTTCATGTTAATGTGTCGAGTATATGTGAATCCCGAAAGAAGCTTCGGATCTATGTTTTCAACATACTCAAGATACTCGTCAGATAAATCGTTGTTATGAATCAAAATCTCGTCACTGGGATCATAAGGAAAAATAAACAGCCCTTCAGCATCGGAAAGACCCATTGAGGATTCGAAACGTTGGTAATTCCGAGAAGCAATATCCACTGTCGTCTGACTGACCATTATTGGGAAGGTCGATAGGGTCTGTGCTTCGAAATCAGACAATTGCTTTCCGAAGCCACTTGATAGTGACAGAACAAGAAGGATTCCCACAATACCTATACTTGAAGCCAGAACTGTAAGCGCAGTACGCCATTTCTTCGTCATAATATTGGTAGCCGAAAGCTTTACCGCCGTTGGAAAGCTCATTCTTGTCTTCTTGATCTGGAGTTCCGAGTGCGGATCGGATTCGTTCGCAACTTTGCTGTCGGAAGCAATGGAACCGTCACGCAGTATGATCACTCTATCTGCAAATCTCTTCGCGATCTCCTCGTTGTGAGTAACCATAATCACCAGCTTATTCTCCGCCATCTCTCTTATAAGCTCTATCGTCTGCTCGCCTGTCTGAGAATCTAGAGAACCTGTAGGCTCATCGGCAAGAATGATGTCTGGATTGTTGGCAAGAGCTCTAGCAATAGCCACTCTCTGCATCTGTCCGTTAGAAAGCTGAAACGGTTTCTTATTTACCTGATCAGACAGACCCACTCTTTTTAAAAGGTTCATCGCTCTCTTCTTTCTCTCTGAAGGATGAACACCGCCCAGTATCATTCCCATCTGGATGTTGTCCAGAATGCTGAGATGTGGAATCAAGTTGAAGTTCTGAAAGACGAACCCGATACTCTTGTTTCTATATGCATCAAGTTCCCAATCTGTGAATTCCTCCGTTGACTTTCCATTTATGACGAGCTCTCCATGATCGCATCTGTCGAGACCGCCAATGATGTTTAGGAGTGTTGTCTTGCCAGAGCCACTGGGACCAAGAATCGCGACAAATTCGTTCACAGAAAAGCAAATCGAGACTTTGTTAAGCGCCGTCTGCTTCAATTCACCTACTTCGTAAATCTTCGATACTTTCGCCAGCTTAAGCATCTATGTATCACCCCTGAAATGAGAATCAACAGGTCATACAGAGATTATATTACTCAGGTACATCAATCACGATATCTTTTCGGATACAGTCCGGGATTCTCATTGCATGATACTTTTGCATTAGTCTTCACTTACTCATCGCGAAAAAAATTCTAAGACAACCTGGACTTCCGTATCACCCAAAAAACGAATAAGGAACTGTCTGACCCACCGTATGAAACTCTAGCTGAAACTCTGCCACTTCAGGAAATCCGTTAGCATTTTTCCAGCTTTCATGTTGAGAACCATTTGCTCGCGCCAAGAAGATGAGAATCCAGCTAACGAAAGCAACTTGGAACAACACAATTCGCACCTGTATTATAATGATTGATAAGCAATTGAAACCCAATCCTTTGAAGCACTTGCATATTTGACAATTGGAGAAATCAAGCGGAATCAACAGCTGGCCGGAGGCGAAAGATGAAGCGGATTGTTTCTATATCGACTGTAGTGACCATGGCATGTATTGTCATTGCTTTCACGGGAAGCTTTGGCGGCGAGAGGACAGAGGAACTTTTCGACGTTGCCAGTGCATCGGACGGATTCTTGTTGATCGGCTTTTCTGAATACTACGATGAACCATACATTGAAACGCTTGTCCTTAAAACCGATTTTGATGGTCGGATTCTGTGGGCAAAGGAATATGGTACGCCTGCAGACGACATTGGGCGTTGCATAGCAATCGCAGATGACGGATCTGCTCTCCTTGTGTCCCGAGTCGAAGCTGGTGGTAATGCCAAACTGGTGGCAAGGTTAGTCGATGAACAAGGACATCTTGTCTGGCAAAACAGCTACGGCAAGCACTCGAATTATTCTCCCTGGAGAGCTATTTATGCTGGAGACGCCTTTGTCATTGCCGGTCAGTGCATGACGGACAAGAAATACCTTCAAGCAAGTTTGCTGAAGATTGACCTTGAAGGAAGACTTCTTTGGGAAAGAGACTTCGGAGGCGAAGGTTTTGACGGGGCTATGGATGTAATTGAGACTTCCGATCACAATCTGCTATCTACAGGCTACAGCTGGATTGAAGACCATGAGTTTCTTTGGGTTGCCCTCCTCGATCCAAAAGGCAAGACTTTGTGGCAAAAGGAAATCGGAAAGGCTGATTCTCTTAATCTTGAAGGAAGAGCTGCAGCTGAAATTGACGACGGATACCTTATTGCCGGTATTGCAAGCGACTTCACTGGAGTGGGATACATTGTGAGACTTGACTTGGCAGGCGAGCTGATAGATGAGACTCGGTTCAGCGATAGATTCCCGGCAGCACTGTCTGTTCTGAAAGACGACGGGGAATATATATCTCTTCTCTCTTATGTAACAGTCTCCGAGGAGGGTTTTGGCCTAGCTAGAATCGGTGATAGAGGAAAGATCCTGGATGAAAGATTCTTTGAAATCGCTTCTTTCGAGCCACACTCATTCGCAAGGCTCAGCTCCGGCAAGTTTCTCGTAGTGGGCACAATATCTGACGAAGACTTTGGAAGACAGGCCTTCTGGATGTCTGCAGAGTATTAGTCAATTTGAGACTGAGTTGTTCGAAACAGCCGCCGATGTGGAAACAAAGCAGAACATTTACGAAATTCTCAATCTGGCTGCCATTGTATTTAAACTCTAATTGCTGTTAGTCGTCACTCAACAACCTGGCTTCTTTCCGTAAATCTGAGTTTCTTGCTTTGCATATCTCCTCGTAGCGACTTCCGCCCAGACACCGTACCTACCGCTCATGAGAATTTGCTCAAGTGTTCTTAATGCTTTTCGACGGTCTCTTCCTTATCGACTTTTCGTATGAAACTCTGGAAAAATGATCTCAACTCACTTCTTGTTGACGTCCTCAGACCTTAAAATCATTGACAAACAGGAAACAGACCGCTGAACTGCATTGCCAAGCTACCCGACAAAGCAATCCCCAGACTCACAAGGTCCTGCCAGAGCTCAGTTTGACGAACTCATGAAATCAAGAGAAACGAACCCTGATAATCCGTTTCGGGAAAATGTCCTTAGCCTCAGTTGATTCAAAGTGAGGATCTGCTGATTTCATGAGCCTTCTTTTCCGACACTGATGCGAATGGCCGTCAAGGAATTTGCCCAAGCGAAGAAGGCGTAGAACAAAGCATTCTGGCACGGGGTCTTTACTTTAGCCTGTTATCTTTCTGTTGCATACTTCTTATGCCGTTTCCGAAAAAAGGCACAATGAAAACTGTGTATTGTGGCTGATCTCCGTTGAAGGATTGTTTCGATAGTTGCCTCTTCGACTACATCAGCGAAATCCAAAGTCCTATTTATAATGCTTTTCGTCATATTGCTCTGACAGAAAACAAATAAGCTACGTGATTTCCTCAATCATCGCAAGTATTGCATCGACAGTAAGCTTCTGCTGTTCAAGAAGGCTGATGACTGCCTTACCGTCCCCCTTCTGTGGTCCGTAATAGCCGAACTGAGCGTGGTTTCCTCCTTCAATCACGATGTACGTAGTATCTGCAGGTAAGAGAGATCTGCCTTTCTCAAGGGCGTCTTTGTCAATGACTGTATCCTCGCTGCCGTAGACAGACAACACATGTAGATCAGATTCAGACAGTGAGTCTACACTGGCCGGATAAGCGGCAAGCAAAATGAGTCCGGAGACAATTCCCTGATTTCTGGATGCAAATCTCGCAGCCATAGATCCTCCCAGAGAATGCCCAGCCATAATCCAAATAACGATATCTGGATTGCTTTCAATTATGGCGGCTGCACTATTTGGGGAAAGAACGGCTAGATCTAGCGGCATGTCTACAAGAAAGGTCGTCAGATTTTTCGTCGCAAGCTCTTTAAGGAGCGGCGCATAAGCTATTGGATCAACCAGTCCTCCTGGATAGAAAATCACTCCTACTTTGCTCTCTTTTCTTGTTGAAAAGGTATGAATTCTGTCTTTGAAGCTGTACAAAACCATGTTGGAACTATTCAGAGCCTGCAGAGCTTCCACCATCGGCGGATATGGTACAAGGAAGTCGGCGGCAGCGATCGCCAATCCAGTCACAACTGCTCCAAGAACAATTAACCATAAGTATGCATTTCCTCTGTTCATGGCCATCCTCCCTTCGGCATTCTACAGATAACCTTCTTATATCATTTGTACTGAGCTTTTGCATCACTTTCAAAGAGTGACCGATACTCTGGAAAGTTCTCTTTTGTGTTGTATCTGAACCCGGCAGCAAGCATCGATAGGTTGATGTGGTAAACTGTTTGCAATAAGAGGGCTTGTGTGGAATTCTTTCAAGAGAATCCGAAAACTTCTGGAGGCACTCAATGAAGTTGAGATCTGTCTTTGTCGCTGCATCTTCACTGGTCTATTTCATGATTGGTTTCACGGCTCAGTCAATAAACAGTGCCTTGCCCGCAATTGCAGTAGAACTCGAAATGAGTCATGACATGACCGGTCTTGTTCTTGGCCTTCCTTCTTTTGTCTACCAAATTGCAGTTCTAATTGCTGCAGTCATTTCGAGAAAGTTCGGTCCATTTCTTGCCGCCGCTACAGGGATTACCTGCATAACTTTTTCCGTAGTCTTCATGGCTCTTTCAAGAACTTATTCTACATTTCTCACTGGAAGACTGATGTTCGGACTTGGCCTTGGCATAACTGAGATTAGCATTGCCCTGTGCGTTTCGCATTTGGCATTTGAGAAGACAGGCGGGGTCTTGAATCTGGTCTATTCTTTCTTTGCTCTGGGAAGCATTGTGGCTCCGGTATTCGTTTCGTTAGCTCTCTCTGATACTAGTAAGTGGCCTATCCCGATATTCGTGGCCTCTGCTCTATTTTTCTTTATCAGTCTTCTTTCCTGGATTGTTTGGAAGAAATCATCTGTTGAGTCCTCTCCTTCGGTTGAGAGAAGAAGACCGGCTCTGCCAAAAGATGCTGTTTTTTGGTTAATCACTGTTGGAGGGCTTATGTACGTTGGCTATGAGATGGGCTTGTTCTCTTGGCTTTCCACTTTTATATATGAAGAGAAATCTGCATCATTAAGGGTCGCTAGCCTTATGCCGTCTTTACTTGCGTTTGGTCTGTTTGTCGGAAGGATAATCACCGGGTTCGTGGTTGACAAAGTGGGACTTCAGCGAACACTTGTCGTTCTAGGCTTGATTTCATCTGTCGGATTCTCCCTTTCCTTCCTGACTGCGAATCCCATCGTACTTGCTCTGGGAGTCTTCACAACGGGTCTGGGATTTTCGGGAACATTTCCTACTCTCCAGGCAATAATGGTTTCAGGCTACAGGGAGAATCGCGAGGCAGTCCTTTCGATCTTTGCCGCATCTGGCTCCGTCGGTGTTGTAATCACAAATCTTCTGGTCGGCCGCATTAGCGAAAGCACGAACCTAAAATTAGGAATGCTGGTCATCGGTAGTCAGATTCTTGCCGCTTTGGCAGTATTTATTACTATCAGCCTTCTACACAGGAAGAGACTACGCAAAGGTCTCAACTAGAAGCGTTGAAGAAATCTAGAATATGGTCAGGATTTTTGATAACAACCAGATCACGGCAAATACAACGAGACCAACAAAGGCCAGGCTGAAAATCACGCGCAGTCCAAAAAAGGCCAACTTAACTGCAAGGCCCAGAAAAACCAATCCTCCAAAAATTGCTAGAACAAGAATGAGTATATCCATGATCTTTCCTCCGAATCTATTAAGATTTGCTGATATCAGATCTTCCGATACTGAATCCTGATTTGATCAAATCTACACAGGCTGAAACAACTTCCTCATCATAAAGTGTACCGGCATTGTCCTCGATTTCTTGAATTGCTTCGTCTAAACCTCTTGAAGCCCTGTATGGCCTGTGAGAAACCATTGCTTCCACCACGTCGGCCACCGCCACAATTTTCGATTCCAGAGAGATCTCCGATCCTTCAAGGCCTTCCGGATATCCAGTTCCGTTGATTCTCTCATGATGGTCCTTCACAATCTCCGCTATCGGACCGCCAAGTTGCACATCACGAAGTATTTCGTAACCAATGACAGGGTGACGTTTAATCAAGGACCACTCGAGATCAGTAAGCTTTCCTGGCTTCGAAAGGATCTCGGCGGGTATTGAGACCTTTCCAACATCGTGAAGTAGACCGGCGATTCGTACTGATCTGATTGATTCTTTCTCCAGACCAAGTCTCTCCGCTATTGCTGTGGCCAATTTGCTAACATTCTCTTGATGCCCCGCAGTATAAGGATCTCTCGCTTCAACTACTTTGCTGACTAACTCGACCGCCCCTTCAAGCGATGTGTTCACCTTCTTCAAGGCTTCGGCCAGCCTGTCCTTTGCAGTCAGAGCTTCTGTGACATCAATTATTATGAGGTTAAGCAACTCCATTCCAGCAGATTTGAAAGGTGAAGCAAATATCTCCACGTCGATGATCTTCTCACCGGCCTGCTTCTGCCGTGTTACAAGTCTGAGAGTCTCTCCCGAAAGGAGCTTGTTAATTTCTCTAAGTCCTTGACTGTCTGCTGTGAGATTCCTAATCGAAAGCTTCTTGAGTTTATCGGCATCATATTTGTAGAATTCGCAGGCGGCCGAATTTGCATCAACAATTCTTCCTGTTGATGGATCAATAAGCAGCATTATCGCCCCGTTCATTTTGAAGAAATTTCTGTAACGCTGTTCGCTCTTCACTAGTTCATCTTCTTCAAGTGCAAGAGTTAGGATGTCTCCGACTGATGCAGCGAACTGCTTTTCGTCAGCTGTCCATTCCCTTGAGGTTTCCATATCGCAGAAGAGAGATCCAACGATTTTCCCCCTGATCTTCAACGGTATATCGAGTATAGCTTCAACGCCAGCCCCTTTAAGGCTGTCTATGAAGGCACTGCTTTTCTCAAGCTTAACATCAGAAACACTTAAGAATCGCTTATCGCTCACTAGGTTTACGTATTCGCCAGCCAGATCCGTGCCCATAGCGAGTGATCTATCTGTTCTTATCTTTCCTTCGTGCAGATCAAAGCTAAGCATCAGTTCCATTTCTCCGACCTTGTTCATCATATATATCCCTGCACGATCAACATTGAGAGAAGAACCTACTTTCTCAATCGTTTCTCTCATGAATTCATCAAGGGAAAATCGCCTGCCGGCTATCGCTTTCGAAATCTTGAAGAGATTTCTACCGGCCTCATCCTTGAATCTCTGAAGCTCTGTCATTTCAGTGACATCATAACTGAGATCCACTATCTCACCAGAAGGAAGCCGGTAAACATAGTTCACCCACCAGCCCTCTTGCTCCCCACAAATATATCGCTCGAGACCAACATTACGAGGTTCGCCGTCTTTGTAAGTTTTTTTCACTGCGTCGTACAGCGCGCTCGTCTCGAATGTTTGAAAGACATCTCTTACATCCGCACCCGACAAGTTACAGTCGACGCTTTCTGTGATTCCTCTCGGCGGCTTGAACTCCTTGAGAAAAAAGCTCTCACCGTCATCACGGCTATCGAGGATAATAAGGCCACCATTCATATTCTGCACCAGTTCGCGATATCTCGATTCGCTATGAGCGATTCTCTCTTCCTTCTGCCTCTCTTCAGTCACATCCCTAAAGATCAAGACAATTCCTGAGATTTCACCATCATCCGTGACGATCGGAGCCGCCGAGTCTGCTATTGAATAGACCTTCCCATTCTTGGACTTGAGACATGTGTGATTAGCCAAACCAATTTTCCTTCCAGTCTCAATAATATTCTCAATTGGAATCTGAGTTGATTCGCCCGTCTCTTCATTGAATATTTCCATGACATCATTCATTCTCTTTCCAACAATCTCTTCTTCTTCAAGACCAATTAAGTTGCAGGCGACACTATTCGCGAACACGATCATGCCAAATCCATCGGTTGCAAGAACCGCATCCCCTATGCTTGACAGAGTGACTCTGTATCGCTCTTCGCTCTCATTAAGAGCTTCGGTTGACTCAATGCGCTGAATGATTCTCACGAGCCTCTCTGTTATTGAAAGAACCATCTGACCTTCCTCATAGAGAAATGCAATTTCGCTGTCACCACAGTAATAGACAGTTACACTTCCTACCTCTTTGCCTCTTCTCTTTATCGGTTCACGAATGAAGCGGTCGCTTTTCAAGGCTTTGCCCGATTCGTAAACTTTGTCCTTGTACACAATAACTGCAAGGGTGTTTTCTGGATCCATGAATGCATCGGGAAATATTCTTACAAGACTAATGATAATGTCTTCGATAGAGTTCTCAGCTCTATCAACAATTTTCGAAAAACTATATAAAAGATTCAGCTCTTTCTTTCTCTCTCTGAGTTGTGCTTCGAGACTCAAGTTTACACTCCTCGTCTCCCATTTTCTACTTGTCACTTTCTGTTCCCCCAGTAACTTTATCTCCCCCGGAACTCTTCGAGACATACAGATTATTGTCTGCTCTCTTGATCATTTCTTCAAGCTCGTCTTCCTGACCCACTAGACTTGCTATGCCGAGGCTGGCACTAACCTCCAACGGAACTCCATTGTACTCAATATCCGTTTCCCGAAATGAACGGAGTATTCTAAGCGCCGCTTCTTCAGTGCGTTTCGCGTCGGTCATTGGCAGTATTACTATGAACTCATCTCCACCGTACCGCCCAAATATGTCGGCCGCCCTCAAAATCTTGCAGCAAATTTGTGCTACTCTCTTCAAAACATAATCGCCACCGAGATGGCCCATTTTGTCGTTTAGCTTCTTGAAGTTATCAACATCAAACATTATCAAGCCCATCTTAGTTCCATAGCGCTTTGCCTTTTCGATTTCCCTTTCTCCCAGCTCGAAAAGACCTCTCCTGTTGTATACGCCTGTAAGGTAGTCCCTTATTGAAAGATCTCTTACCTCCTCGTGAAGGCGGGCGTTATTTATACCTATTGCAGCAATATCTGCAAATGCTTTCAAAGCTTCCAAATGCCTCTTCCTGAAAGCTCTTTCGATCTCGCTGTCAACGGCAATCATTCCAATAGATTCATCTTCAATAAGAAGGGGTACACCCATCCAGGATTTTATGAAAGCGAAATCCGGTTTGTTGAACTGATGGTATCTCTTCTGAGCATATTCGGCCAGGACTATCCGTTTCTTCTTGACAACATCATATCCAGGACTTCCAACCTCCATTGTAAACCTCGTTCCAAGGAAAGAGTCTCTCCCCGGCCAGCTGCCACCTACTATCAGCAGCTGGTCGCTATCGATTAGCTCAACCGCTGCGCTGTAGAATGGAATGACCTGTCTGAGTCCCCCAACTATGGATTCAATCACAGTGTTCATGTTAAGGTCTTTTGTAATCGCTTCGGTCGCCTTTCTCAAAGATTCAGAAGTGATGTGATTCCTCTTAATCGTCACGAAGTTCTTTATCTTATTGAGTGAAAGAGAAATGGTGGTGCCTATGAGCCTGTAGAGGTCTATACTCTCCTCGGTTAAGCCGGTTACCCTCTCTGTAACACTTTCAAAAGCTCCGATGACCTCATTGTTTGACTCAAGTGCGATACACACGTACCTCATTTCGATTCCATCACAAACAATGTCTTCCAGAAGTATGTGATTGCCGCTGAGCTTCCTTAGAACTTCGGGATCACCTTTTACGTCCATTGGGAAAATCTCCGTATTGCCTCTTGAAACCTTTAGATCAAAGGGATCCTCTTCACTGAAGATAATTCTGCAACCCACTATTCCCTTTTCTTCGTAAGCACGGTTCACAATCTTCGAAGCAGCTTCTTGGAGGTTGTCTCCGCTAAGAACTAAGACATACAAATCGTTCATGAAGACCATCATACTGTCTCTAGTCCTCAATTCAGCCTGGAGCTTCACTTCGCTTGTAACATCTCTCGAAGACATAGTCCAACCTTCTATTTCATCATCCTTAAATAGAGGACTGACAGCCGTTTCCATCCATAGCATTCTGCCGCTTTTTGTCCTTGTTCTGTACCTAAAGGAACCATGTTTTTTCTCCGTGGCCAGCTTCTTCGATTCCTCAATGACCCTTTCAACATCTCTCCGATCAATCAGATCAAATGCCTTTGTTCCTACCAACTCCTCCGGGGTGAATCCAATTGTATTCACCGCAGAAGGCGACACGTAAGTGAAGATCAATTTTCTATCAGCCACTGCAAGAATGTCCAGAACATTGCCCTCAAAATTCTTTAGCAATTCGTCGCTTCTCAGTAATCTCTCCTTCAGCAGCACTTCTTCACCTTGGAGAGCCCCTTCAGAAGGCTGTTTTCCACCACTGAGAGAAATAAAACTGATCAAGCACCTCAAGAAGCCTTTCTCATCTTCCGTCCAATCTCTGTCCAGAGACTTGTCTTCGCAAACCAGAGCGAATCCGGCTGTACCCAGTGAATAGACTATGACTACTGCGCCCCCGGATCTCTCTGAGATGATTCCATCTTTCTTCTCTTCTAAGATTCTCTCAATCCAGCGATTTTGCCTCTCTTCTGTTCTTCCGCTGAGAATTCTTGCGACTTCCTTCGTTTCGCTCTTCCATTCGCAGGTTTGTCTCGTGAAAAGAGACCCATCCGGCGTATCCTTGAACTCGTAGAGCGCAAGACGATCGGCACAAAGAGACTTTCCGGCCATCATTAGAACATCGCGCAGCTTCGTTACGTGCCGTCCCTCAACAGACATATAAGAAAAGATTGACTCCAACGAATCAAACAAATCGCGTCTACAAACACCCATAATTCCCTCCGCGGATGGACTGGAAGAACAATACTAACTGATTATATCATTGCAACATCCTGCCAAAAATCCTGAGTATTACTCTTCAATCTAAGCTTGGACAACTTGAGATAAGAGCCGCGCTCACGGTCCCTTGAAGTTTAGGATGCGCCCTCAATCGGTATCTACTTTCACGGAAGCCTCTCTTCGATCACATCCAGCAATTCTCCATCCGTCACCGACTTCTTTTCTTGGGCAATCCTTTCTTTCATTTTAGCCATCAATCGAATCTTCAACTATACTTTTCCTTCTGGAACAACAGCAGATTGCTCGTAAATCTCTAGAAGAGCAGAGCTCTGGTATGATGATATCATTGTTATTTCGTGCGCACTCCAGTAGAACGCCATCTCCAGGCACTTCTATTCCTTCTGATGAATCTCATGATCATCATTCTGTTCTGGTTCGTTAAAAATGAGTTGCTCTGCTCAGCTTGACTTTCTCGACGATTAACCTTTCACCTTCTTTGCAAGAGACTTGATTTTGTGAAAGACCAATAACAACAAAACGCGCAATTCTTGATGTCTGAGTCCTCCAATTCATTGATGCTTTCACTATAGGGAAATCTTTGTATTGCTTTCTTAATTCAGCGCACTCGAGATTTTAGAGGCTTTAAAGGGCTTGAGCGCCATATATCCTCAAGAATGGCAATCTCAAGATATCGAGACATCTGCTTCTATTCGAAAGCAGTGCTAAACTTAGTTATCGGACAGCGGAGGTGAAAGATGCGTTTCCTTGAGCAATTTCTTGAGAAAGAAGTTAGACCTGCACTTGGTTGCACGGAACCTGGAGCGATCGCATTTTGTGTTGCTCTTGCAGCAAGCAAACTTGAAGGAAATATAGAGAAAGTGGCAGTTACTACCAGCGTCAACGTGTACAAAAATGGAATGTACGTGGGAATTCCAGGTACTAATGAAAAGGGAAATGAGTTTGCTGCCGCTTTAGGGGCTGTATGCGGAGATGCGGCCCTCCTGCTCGAGGCACTTAGGCCTTGCCGAATCGAATCGGTTGATCTTGCAAGAGAGATGATTGACAAAGGTCAGATAAGTGTGATCTGTGATCAAGATCTATCTGGAGTATTCATAGAGGCCTTGCTGTCTAATCAGAATCACTCTGTTCTTTGCAGGATAATTGACAGTCACACGAATGTTGTCTTATTACAGATAGACGAAAAAGAGGCTCCTTCAAGCAAGGAATACGTGCCTTCCGAAGCATTGGAATTTACTCCTGAAGAGATATTTGAGTCAATTGAGGGAATCACTGAAATAGAAATCAAGAAGATCTTCGAGGGAATAGATATGAATCTTGAGATTGCCAGATTTGGTCTTAAGGAAACGTTGCCTTCGGCAGAGACTTCCAGAGACTGTGAGAACAATAGTCTGGGATACAGGATTCGCAGATATTGTATAGCGGCTTCAGCGGCCAGGATGTCGGGTGTTCCACTTCCTGTAATGAGCAGTGGCGGAAGTGGCAACCAGGGAATCGTCGCCACGCTTCCTGTGGCTCTGACCGGTGAGCACTTCCAAAAAAGTCGTGAGGACATTGCGAAAGCAGTCGCTATTAGCCACCTTTTCGCCGGTTACATTAAGAGCAAACTCGGCAGGGTTGCCCCGATCTGCGGATGTGTTACAGCCGCAGGAACTGGCGCCGCAGCAGGAATTGCCTATCTTCTTGGAGGAGCGAGGGAGACTATCGAACAAGCGATGCTTACAATACTATCTAGCACAACGGGGATCATGTGCGATGGCGCAAAAGAGAGCTGTTCATTGAAAGCGGGCCTAGGGGGCCAAGAAGCATATAGCTGCGCATTACTGGCAATGGACGACCTTGGAGTTAAGTCGGAGCAGGGATTCATCTCCATCACTCTGGACAGGTCGATAGAAAATATCCAGCTCCTTCTTTCGAAAGGCATGTCAAAGATCGACTCCGCAATAGTTGAGGTTCTAGAAAACAGAGAAAGGAAAAAATCCTCTGAGCGAAACATTGAATGATACATTCACCCTTAGGCGAGAAATCTACTTGAGTAACCGCGAAGAACTAGAGAGCTCTGACGTACAAAACAACTATGCGAGAAACCAAATTAATTGCATGAAGAAACGACTTCATCATATACATGAATCTCCATCATTCTTCGTGCGCATACTCTAACTGGTAAGAAGAATCGGATTCATTGACGGCTGTGAATCGGTTCCCGATACTTGAAATGCAAACCATACCACTCTTCATCTATCCAAGATACTTTTCAAGTCTGAAATGTCCCTTCCAATTGTCTTTGGTGATTGGAGAAGTTTACCAAATGATGTGATCTCCTTCAGTCCCGTTCCAGTTACTAGCGCAACAACCGATTCTTTCTTACTTATAATTCCCTCTTCTAAGGCTTTGGCTAGACCTGCTACAGAAGCTGCACCAGTTGGTTCTGCAAAGATACCCTCAAGTCTTGCCATAACACCGGCTGCACGAACCATCTCAACGTCAGATACAGAGATGGCCGACCCACCGGAATCCCTAATTGCGCGAAGCGCCTGTTCACCGTCAAGCGGAAAAGGAACGCTGATTGCCTTTGCTAAAGTGCTGGGATTCTCCCATCTCTCAACCTTCTTCTTACCCTCCTTAAAGGCTTTTACTAAAGGGGCGCATCCCTCGGCTTGAACAGCAAGAATTCTCGGGAGCTCAGTGATTATTCCAGCTTCCATAATCTCCAAAAAGCCCTTCCAGACAGCTGCTGATAGACCGGCCCCTCCCGCAGGCATTACTACCCAATCGGGAGTGTTCCACTCAAGATCCTCCGCAATTTCGAAAGCAATGGTTTTTGTACCTTCAAAGTGATACGGATTGACCGCCGCGGCAGTTGTCAGATGAGTCCATTCATAAGATTCAGATAGATCAGTTATTAGGTCAATGCAATCGCTGACAGTACTATTTTCAATAAGGATAAGATTAGCACCGTACAAGATCGTCTGCACATTTCTTTCAACTGGCGTATCGGCAGGCATAAGCACGAAGCATTTGAGTCCTGCTCTTGCGCAGTAAGCAGCCGTTGCAGGGCCAGCGTTTCCGTCGGAAGCGATAATCACTTTTCCTGAACCGATTTCTATGGCCTTGCTGACTCCCATAGCCGCGGGACGGTCTTTGTAAGTGCCGGTAGGGTTCTGAGTCTCGTCCTTCAACATTACTCTTCCGGCGGTGCCTAACTCCGCCCGAAGCCTAACGCTCGTAGTTAGAGGAGTAGCGCCCTCTCCCAACGTTATACAGGACCGAACATCATCTATCGGCAGCAATTTGTGGTATTTCCACAATCCAAAAAGATCCTTGTCCGGGAAACCGTCAACACTTGCTTTACCGCCTTGATCGTATCTGTAATTCAGAGTGCCGCCGCACTCAGGACACTTGGAGATGCCAACGGTTTTGCTGTTCTGGAAACCGCACGCATCACAACTTTGAAAATACCGTCTGGATTTCACATTCTTACCTGACGACTCTTCCTGAAGCGTTTCCAGAAAGTAGCTTCTCGATCTCATCCCTAGATACGACGTTGAAATCTCCCTTAATTGTGTGTTTCAGGCATGAGGCAGCTACTCCAAATTCAAGTGATTTTTCTGGTTCCCAGGAATTGTCCAATCCAAAGATCAGTCCCGCAGCAAATGCATCTCCACCACCTACACGATCGATTATGTTTATGTCGTATTTCGCCGAGACCATGAATTCCCCGCCAGCGAGCAGCGATGCCGACCACCTGTTGAAGTTGGCATTTATGCTTTCCCTTAGGGAAATAGCAACAACCTCTAGATCAAAGGTATCCCTAAGCTTTGTTGCCACATCTTTGTATCCCTCGACACTTAACCTGCCATCACTTACACTGGTTCCCTCAGCCTCTATTCCAAAAACAGATTCGCTATCTTCCTCGTTTGCGAAGAGGACATCCGTGTTCTTCATAAGAGAGGTCATAATCTTTCTCGCCTTTTCCTTGCTCCACAGTCTCGACCTGTAATTGAGATCGCACGAAACCGTCATTCCTCTCTTCTTGGCCTCTATCAGAGCCATTTCGCATGCTTCAATCAACCCATCGCCTAGTGCAGGAGTGATACCCGTGAAGTGAAACCAGGTAGCATCTGAGAAAATCTCCTCCCAGTCGAAATCCCCGGGCTTAGAATTAGCAAAGACCGAGTTGTCTCGGTCGTAAATAACCTTTGACGGTCTTTGAGAATAACCATACTCGTAGAAGTACTTGCCTAACCTGCCGGTGTCTTTCATGACATAACTGGTATCCACGCCGTGAACCGCTATGTTTCCTATAGCCGCTTCTCCAAATTGGTCGGCCGATACTTTGGACACGAATCTGCTTTTTCCGCCGTACTTCGCAATCGCAACAGCTACATTGGCTTCCGCTCCCCCGTAAACCACTTCGAAATTCTTGGTCTGCTCAAATCTCTCTCCCAAAGGAGCGGCAAGACGCATCATAATTTCTCCGAAGGTAACTACTCTGGACATCCGAATCCTCCTCCTACTTCAAAACTGATAATCGAAATCTTAGAAGACTCCTAAGTGTGACTTTTTGAAATTGTCAACAGTTGCAATTCATAATCATCTAAATGATAGCACGGCAGATCTGAACCTCCAGTAAAAGGCAATATGAATCTCTTCAGTCGATAAAAAAAATTTTTTTCTATCATTCTCCTCGTTAAATGTCTAGATTCATCTCGTTATTCGATCATAATACTTTTTCACTGTTTCCTATTGTCTCTCAACACTAATTTATTGATTTGATTAGAAAGACAGATTATGTTAGATTATAGTAGAAATTTTTTCTATGAGGGTGATTTATTTGGGAACTCTTCTCGACAGAATAGCTAGAGAAAGCGCCGACTTCACACCAACAATGAAGAGAATTGCTGATGCGATTCTTCAGAACCCCTCCGAAACCGTTAATCTTTCAATAACTCAGCTCATGAATAGATCGAAAGTGGGGAGTGAGTCAACAGTTGTAAGGTTTTACAGACAGCTAGGATATGAAAGCTTTCATGAATTCAAGGTCACTTTAGCATCTGAAATCGCCGGATCGGCTTTTTATCATCCTTATGAGGATATTTCGATAGATGACACGCCATCAGATGTTGTCGGAAAGATTTTCAACGGATGCATTATGGCTTTGAAAAGGAACTCAGAGGGGCCAATCGGTAGAGCAATAACCGAAGCAGTAGACTTGATTGAGAATAGCAGAAGAATAATATGTATTGGATATGGTGTTTCCGGCTCTATTGCTAATAATTTGTCTTTCAAGCTGAATCTTCTCGGAAAAGATGCTATTTATTGTCCCGATTCACATACCAATGCCGTTACACTTTCAAAACTGGGGAAGGATGATTGTGTCTTTGCAATCTCTCAGTCGGGGGAGAGCAAAGACGTGGTTTTACCTCTTCAAAAAGTGAAGAATACGGTGAAAATCATCGCGCTTACAGGCTTTGCCGATGCGACCCTGGCAAAGATCGCAGATCTCTGCATCATAGCTGCCGTCCCTGAAGAAATGAATTTGCGCACTGACGCAATCGTTTCCAGATGTGTTCAAATGGTAGTTGTCGACTCCCTCTTTGCTTGTCTCGCTGTAAGAGAGGGCGAGGAATCACTCGATACTCTTTCGTTATCTAGAAGATCATTATCATATCTAAAATTCTAAACTCGGAGGTGCAACATGGGAGCTTTTAAAGGCATTATTCCACCAGTACTGACAACATTTGATTCAGAGGGAAAAATCGATGAGAAACGGTATCTGAATCTCATAGATTTCCTTTCCAAAAAGGTTCACGGTCTCTTTGTTTGTGGTACTTACGGTGGTGGGCCGCTCATGACTGTGGATGAACGTAAGAAGGTAACTGAACTTGCAATCAAGGGGGCAGCAGACCGAGTACCGGTAATCGCTCACATTGGCTCAAGCAATCCGGATGATATCTTCGAACTTGCTAAACATGCCGAACACGTTGGCGCCAAGGCCGTTGCAACGGTGGTACCCTTCTATTTCCCGTACTCTCAGGCCGATATAGTCAGATTCTTCAAGAAACTCGTAGAGACAACGGCTCTTCCCGTATTCATATACAACAATCCAAAAACAACCGGAGTAACGATAGATATCGAGACTCTAAAGAAACTGAAAGACGTAGGCCTTTACGGAATAAAGGATAGCACGTTTGACCTTCTCTATTTCTACGGAGTAAAGTTCAACATGAACATGGACAACTTCTGTTATATAAGCGGCACAGAAGCCTTCATCATGCCCTCGATACCGCTTGGTGCAGATGCTGCTATCTGCGGACTGGCGAACGCTCTTCCTGAACCGGTAGTCGAACTATATGACAAAAGCATTGAAGGTGATTATGAGAAGGCACTCGAGCTTCAGCTGAGAGTGAATAAACTTAGAGATATTCAACACTATGCTCAGAGCATTCCTGCGATTCATGCAATGTTGAAAATGAGAGGTATTGATTCCGGATATCCCAGGCACCCTTATGCTCTTGTGTCGGATTCAGTTTATCAGAAGATCGAAAACGCTCTGAAAGAAATGAATGCGCTCTAGGAGGTGAAGATGTGAAGAGAGCTCTCGGACTTGGAGAGATAATGGTTCAAATGAACCCGACTGAAAAGGGTGCTCTCAGGTTTCAGACCCTTTTTGAGAGACATGTGGCAGGTTCCGAAGCAAATACAATAATACAGATGCAGCGAATGGGTGTAGAGTGTTCGTTTCTTACAGCCGTTGGAGCAGACGAATTCGGAAAAGTGATCCTCTCTTCACTCCGGTCCGAGGGAGTCAATACATATGGTGTGGTTGAAGATAGAATTAATCCGACCGGCGTGTATTTTGTCCAGAGGAGCTACCCCGTCCCAGATAAGACCATGGTCTTCTACTACCGCAAAGATTCGGCAGCCGCGCATTTTGGACCGGAAAACTTGAAGGACGAGTATTTCGTTGATCTGGACCTCTTCCTCGTTAGCGGGATTACTCCTGCGCTTAGTGATAGCTGTAATCAAGCCGCTCTGAAAAGCATTGAACTGGCGAAAAAATCCGGAGCTCAAATCGCTTTCGATACAAATATCAGGATCAATTTGCTCAAGACAAAAGAGAACGCAATTAGAGTACTTGAACCATTCGTTAGAAAGGCAGACATTCTCTTTACGGGCGCCGGCGATATGGCGATGCTCTTCGGTAATGATTCAGAAGTGGCAAAAGAAAAGATAATCGAAATGGCAGAATCGGCCCATATTATTGTTTTCAAGAAGGGCGCCGACGGAGTGGAAGCCTTGGTAAGTGGTAAGAGGTATTCAATGCCTTCATACAAGGTCCCGGTGATCGATGAGTTGGGGGGCGGCGATGCCTGTGATGGAGCCTTTCTCGCAAGTTATCTTCAGGGTAAGAGCATTGAAGATTCGCTTAGATATGCGAATGTTGCCGGTGCAATAACGGTCAGCTTGAAGGGCGATATTGAACCTTTGCCCGACTGGCAAGCAATCGAAACCTTCCTGAACGTACACGGGGCAGGCGAGAAGAGGCTACTGAGGTGATTGTGTGAAACCAGAAGTCCTGAGTTTTGGTGAACCTCTTGCAGCATTTTACAGCAAAGACAGACGAAGTCTTTCAAAGGCCGGTGAGTTCGACATGACCTGGGGAGGAGACACTTCAAATGTCGCGCTCGGTATTTCAAAACTTGGTCATACATCAGGATACATAACAAAGGTTGGAGACGATGCCTTCGGAGAAGGGTTTCTTGATCTCTGGAAATCCAATGGAGTTGACACAACCAATGTTATCATTGACAGTGATCGACTAACCGGAATGTACTTCGCGAGCTTCACTGGAGAAAAACATGAGTTCATTTACAGAAGAAATGGCGCTGCCGCCAGTAGCTACTCCATCGATGACGCAAGAGAGGTTGATTTTGAAGGAGTTAGGATTCTCCATCTCAGCGGAGTGTCGCAGGCGATAAGCAGACAGTGTCTCGAAGCAAGTCTTGTGCTAATGAAAAGAGCAAGAGAGAATGGCGCAGTTATCTCATTCGATTTAAATTATCGTGGCAAACTCTGGTCGAGCGATCTTGCGAAATCAATATATCTTAGCGTAATTTCTGACTATGCCGATATCGTCTCTCTAAACGATGAAGAGCAAGAGGTGCTAGGTATCAAGGGCGATCCAGAGTATGTAGCAAGTTCCCTCCTGGAACTCGGCCCGAAAATAGTCGCCCTTAGGTGTGGAGTGAAGGGAGCCGTCATAGCGACCAGAAAGAAGAGCGTGAAAGGCAAAGCAAAGAAAGTTGAAGTAGCTGACACTGTTGGGGCCGGAGATACATTCACTGCATCTTTGTTGTGCTGTTATTTGGAAGACAGAAATGAAGAAGATTCTCTTCAGTTTGCTCTTTCTGCGGCAGCACTGACTTGCACTAAAACTGGTTCTACAGAAGGACAGCCGTCTAAGAAACAGGTTCTTGATTTTGTTGGGGGAAACCCTGTTACTCAATAGGAGGTGTTTTTTGTGAAGAAGTTTCTAGTTTTTCTAGTAATCGCCCTGATGGCTTCATCGGTGTTGTTCGGTGTAGACTATCCAAGAAAACCAGTATCTGTAGTCTGCCCCTGGGGTGCAGGTGGCGGAACTGATCGCGTCGCGAGATACGTTGCAGACGAGTTAAGCAAAGCTCTTGGTCAGCCCTTCACAGTTGTGAACAGAACCGGGGGCGGCGGGGCAGTAGGACACAGCGCCGGAGTGTATGCAGCACCAGATGGCTACACTATTACGCTGGTGACTCTAGAGATAGCCAATATGCACTGGCTTGGCCTGACGACGATAACTTACGAAGACTTCGAGTACATTGCACAGTTCAATGAAGACGCAGCAGGTGTTATCGTTGCTGCTGATGCTCCTTGGAACGATATCCACGAACTGCTTGCCGACATTAAGGCCAATCCGAATGAGTTCTTCTTCTCTGGTTCAAGTGCCGCTTCTATATGGGACCTCGCCAGAATTGGTATGTTCAACGAAGCCGGTGTCGACGTCGATTCAGTTACATGGGTGCCAACGACTGGAGCAGCCGCCTCGATCATCGAACTGCTTGGAGGACATGTCGACGTTATAACTTGTTCGGTAGCTGAAGCAGCTTCCCAGCTTGAGAGCGGCCAGCTTAAGGCTCTTGCAGTAATGTCTGACGAAAGGCTGGGTAAGTTCCCCGATGTTCCAACTCTCAAGGAACAGGGAATAAACTGGTCGGCAGGAACCTGGAGAGGAATATCCGTTCCTGTAGGTACTCCCGATGAAGTAAAGGCAATACTTGAAACGGAAGTCTTGAAGATAGCCAATTCAGAGGCATTTGCAGAATTCATGGCAACAAACGGATTTGGTATAAAGATCAGAAACGGCGAAGAGTTTTATGAATTCGCAAAGCAACAGGACAGCGCCTGGAAAGAAGTTCTCGAACTCGGAGGATTTATCGAATAAGTTCTGCCAACAGAAGGCGGCCAAACAGGCCGCCTCTTCTTCTATTTGAGTAATTGGGGTGATTTAATGAATGTGAAGAATATACTATTCGGGGTATTTCTTATTCTGCTTGCAGTGCTAATATTCTACTTCGGCTGGTCCTTTCCAGCGTATAAGATAAGAGGAGAGACGCTTCCCGGTCCAAAATTCTTTCCGTTTACTCTGGCTGTGATTCTGATAATATTCGGCGCCTACTTCATCATTAAGAGCGCTGTTATGATAAAGATGAAGAAGTTACCAAAGGATTCATCTATTGCTTTTGAAGAAAAGTTCACCTTTGAGGGGATTAAGAACATTGTTGCGGTAGTTGCGGCGATTCTTTTCTTTGTGCCGATTATTGAATTGCTGGGCTTCATTCTTGGGACAATAATTGTCTCATCTATTTTGATGATCGTTCTGAATGTGAAAGTTCTTCGTTCTATCATATATTCAACTATTCTAGCAGTCATGATTTTCCTAATATTTGGGACACTGTTCAGGATACCTCTTCCCGAAGGAATAATCATGAACATTGTCAGGGGGTGAGTAGATGGATGCAGTATTAGCAGTCTTCAGCCCTGACGTTATCTTCCCGGTCCTCATGGCAATGACGTTTGGGATTTTCGTAGGTGGTCTACCTGGACTTACGGCAACGATGGCGGTTGCCCTCATTATTCCGATAAGCTACTACATGACCCCTCTCGCCGGTCTTGGAATGGTCCTCGGAGTTTCATTTACATCGATTTTTTCTGGTGATATTCCTGCCACATTTCTAAGAATCCCGGGAACGCCTGCCTCAGGAGCTGCTGCTCTTGATGGATTTGAGTTGGCTAAGAAGGGTAAAGGATCACTGGCGCTCACCCTTGATCTCTTTTGCTCGGCAATCGGAGGATTGATAGGGATACTGCTATTGATACTGGTTGCGCCTCCTCTGGCGAATTTCGCTCTTCAGTTCACAAACTTTGAGTACTTCTGGCTCGGCCTTTTTGGGCTCAGCATGAGCGCAGTTCTAAGCAAAGGAAATATGGTGAAAGGGCTTACTTCTGCAGTACTTGGTTTGGCAATTTCAACTATTGGAATAGATGTTACAACCGGCTTCCCCAGATATACATTCAAGAATATCGAGCTAATGGACGGTCTCGGCTTTATCCCGGTTATGATAGGCTTATTCGGAATCTCCGAGGTGCTGAAGCGTGTTCAGCAGGGCGCCTCTAAGCTCCAGCTGCCGCCGATAACGGAAAAAGTCAAGATCTCTCCATTAGAAGCTCTAGGAATAATCTGGAAGAATAAATGGACATTAATTAAGTCTGCATTTGTTGGTACTTTTGTGGGAGCGCTTCCTGGAGCTGGTGCAGATATTGCGTCGTGGGTTGCCTACGGCGTTGAGAAGAAGACCTCAAGAAACAGTGAAGACTTTGGTAAGGGAAATATAAAGGGAGTAATTGCTCCAACAAGCGCGAACAATGCAGCCCTTGGTGGGACATGGATTCCCGCTCTGGTCTTCGGCGTTCCAGGAGATACTATTACAGCAATAGTCCTCGGAGCGATGCTTATGTACGGTCTGAAACCCGGTCCATTGATATTCATCGAATCGCCCGATTTGGTGAACGGAGTTTTCAGTATTGCGATCCTGGCAAATATCCTGCTTATACCAATTGGGTATCTCGGAATCAAAGCGTTCGCCTTCGTTCTGAAGATGAAAACAAGCGTCGTTTTGACTGCAGTCGTGCTATTTTCTATGATCGGGTCTTTCGCAATCAGGAACAGTTATTTCGATATCTATGTTATGTTGATATTTGGCTTCATTGGATTCATGTTTGAAAGACTATCTGTCCCGTTGGCTCCGATGATACTAGGCTTGATTCTAGGCCCTATGGTAGAGGACAACCTAAGGGTTGGACTTATCAAAACAGGAGGAAGCATGGACCAGTTTTTCACAAGGCCGATCTCACTTGTTCTTTTCATTCTAATAGTTCTGGTCTTTCTTGGCGGTCCTGCTCTTGGCGTCCTAAAGAAGACCTTTTCGAAAAGCAAGAAGGAAGAGTGACGCAGTAAGATAATTACCAAGCGATGCCGAAAGGCATCGCTTTCTTTCAAAATTGCTCGCTCATTCAAGTTTGACATCATTCCAGAAGGTCACGCGGTTCTTAATGTCTTTTGCCTTTTCCAGAGGTCGGGATAGTACCATGCCACATTTTCGTTTCTTTCGCTGCCGCAATGATTTTGTAATGGTTAGCTTTGCCCTTCCAGCGTGATATGGTAGTGAAATCACTTAGGCCAAGGAACTCTCTGTTAACAGTCCCCGGAGGAAAGTAATGTTTATCCTCTTAGGATCGTCCAGTCACTGGTGCAACAACTTTTCCGTGCCAAACCGCCTTCATAAAAATCAGCTGATCAATTGAACCATACATGCAAAGTTAATGCCGAGTATTCGTATCTACTATTATACGACAAGCACTTTCCATATTGAAGCGCACGAACTCTTCGCTTTTGTCGACCTAAAGGTACTGGGCTCCTTCAGAAGCTTGCTTTCTTCCTTAGAAGATCGCGAAGATTGGCAGCAGTCTTTTGCGGAAGAAAACCCCTTTTACGCCAGTTAAGCCCCAATCATTAGTTTGCTTACAGCTGGAAGCTTCACCGCGGTAAATAAGACCTCCAACTACAGCTGATAGCATTTACAATCGCTTGCCTTACACCACTTTTGGAAGCTTCATATGCCAAAAACATAAACCCCTCTTCTCCGTTAAAAAATCGCTCTTAGCAAGCGAATTCTTTTCTGACACCAGGCTCTTCGATTCCTTCAAGGTTGAGAATGACATCTCCAGCGAATCCTTTCAAAACCTTCATAGCTCTATGCCCCTCAATGCCAATAATTGAACGGAGACTGCTGAAGAAGAGATCTACAAAGGTTTACCCCTTGATAGGAGCATAAGAGTATTTGCTCACCATCTGTTTAGGAGTCTTAGCTTTTCTCACAGAAGAAGCTTCATCAATATTCCATCTCCGTTTTCTAGACCTCTTGGAAGCCAAACTCTTTTAAGAATCTTACTGGAAAGTGCCATTTCGGGTCCGTGTACCCAAATACAACTACTCCTCTTCTTGAAGAACTCCGGGCAATCTCGATTGGAGTAGACATAATCTCCTTACTACCCCGGTCTCCTAATGGTCCGAGACGAATAGTCAGTTGAGTACATACAGCTCTTTGCCTGCCGGACCCTGAGGCGAAATCTCGACCGGAAACATGTTGATGAAACCTACTCGTTTACACTTCGGAAATCCAATGATAGAGGGCAGGCAGTTTCGCCTTTCTTCTAAGAACCAAACTGTTCTTCTTCGGACTGATTCAGCAATTTCATTATTCATTCAGCGATCACAACCACACAACCAGCCACGAACTCCAAACTCTCTCCAAATGGCTATTCACTTCAACCAATCGATTCACCTCAGACGAACCTCAGAAAAGAATAAGATCCTTAACTAAACAGAAAATATGAAATAGACGAGACGTCATGAATTTTCCCATGGGTACAAGAAGTCTCACGGTCATGATCTATAGGAGAAAGGGATTCTTGGTATGTTCAATTGCAGAAAAATCAAGACCCTCGGCTACAAGATCTCTCAACTTGATGAATACGTACTCATCGAGCAATCCGCTCTGGACTTGGCGTGCAATAATGTCTAGCGACGCTTCCACAGACATACCCTTTCTGTAGGGTCTGTCTTCTGTCAAAGCAACGAAGACATCTGCCAGCATGATGATTCTCGATTCCAGATCGAGTTCCACACCGCTCTTGCCCCAGGGATAACCGCTCCCGTCAAGTCTCTCGTGGTGATTTATCCCCCAATGCAATAGCCGGTGCTTCTCAATCGCCTCTCTTCCCCCAACGATCAGAAATGAATCAAATATGTGACGTTGCATGACGAAGGTCTCTTCTTCAGTTAGTTTGCCTGGCTTTTCCAGAATGGAAATAGGGGTTGCCATCTTCCCTAGATCATGGATTTTTGCTGCAAAGAATACTTCCATTGATCTTTCCTCACCCAAATGTGCTCTTCTGGCAAGCAGTCTGGAAAGATAGACGATCCTTTCAGTGTGAAACGTAGTGAACTTGCTCTTCACATCTGTCATATACATTAGGACATCACCAAGTGATTGAAGATCATTATTACTCAAGGGATTCTCTTCAAGATCCTGTTCAAATTCATTGTAAAGCGTATCTTCATCAACTACGGACCACCAGAAACCCTTCTTTTCAGAAATCTTCTCAAATGCATCTCTCGCTTTTTCGAGAAACTCGTAAGAGTTTGCTATGACATGTTTCACTTCATCAATATGCTTTACAGTTCTCTCTCCAGCTATTAAAGAGATACTCACTGTATCGGCCAGATGAATTACATTTGCCATTACATCCTGATCAGTGGTTGGATCAAGAAGCATCGAATAATAGTGGTGTTTTTCAACTACATCTGACAGCTCGGCAATGTCCCTTATTTTACTGACTATCCTGGATCCGATAACGGCATGGTTCTCTTGGACCCCACTATCTAACGCCAACCAGTTTCTTATTGAAGCATTCTCCACCCCATGCATTCTCTGAACCTGGTTTACTTGAACGGGGTTAAGGAGCCCGATATCGTGAAGAAATCCGATTACATTCATACGGTGTTTGGAGAAACCGAGTTCCATGCCCATTATCTTAGACATATATGCAACCTGCAATGAATGCAGGTCAATCTTGGAAACCTTTTGAAGCAGTCTGAAGAGTAGCAGATACATCTCTTTGGTGTTGAAACGCATTTCGAAATTCCTCCTGTTTCTTGCTGTTCTCAAGAAAAAAGACCCGTCTCTTGCTTTTGGATGCAAATGCATGCCATTGTTTCATCATCTCATGAATACTCTTCTCAGCAACTCGGATGAAGCCATACTAAGTATATGAATAGCTCACTCATTCATATTTGCTAATTCTTGAATTCCCGTAACTCATGGTGTTTATTCACTCATCTTCCATCTTAACCTTTAATGACTCGGGTTTCGGAATATAAATTCTAAATTCAACTTAGTATTGTTCTTTTAGAAATTACAATTATTAATTGCACTATTGATTTTCTTGTATTCAATATGATATTATTAAATATAAGTTTGTAGATTTTGAGGTGATGAAATGAAAGATTTGGGAAGGAATTTCTGGCTGTTCACTGCAGGTCGATTAGTCTCTCTCATTGGAAGTGGAGTCCAGGCTTTGGCAATCCCTCTTTACATTCTTGATATAACGGGGTCCGGAGCAATGATGGGTACTTTCTCTATTGTTACTATGCTCCCAAGAATACTTTTCGGTCCAATAGCTGGAGTATTGGGTGATAGATTCAACCGCAAGCTTATCATGATATACATGGATTTTGCTAGAGGGGCTGCAATTTTGGCGATGGCATACCTTGCAAACAGTGAAGCTCTAACCATAACCCTTCTCTTTGTCTTTCAACTAATAGTCTCAACACTCGATATCTCTTTCGATCCCGCAACAGCCGCTATGCTCCCAGACATAATAGGAGAAGACAACCTATTGAGAGCGAATTCAATTCTAGGAGCTGTGAACTCGATCTCTTACATTGTGGGACCGGCTCTCGGGGGAATTCTCTATGGCCTGTTTGGAATTGAGATTGTCTTTGCTCTTAACGGAGTATCTTTCATAGCCTCAGCAATAAGCGAAATCTTCATCAGGTATCAGCAAACAACCGAAAAATCCAAGGTTTCAGTTAAGAGCGTTTTTTTCGATATTGCAGAAGGAATCACCTTCTTGAGGAAAATCAAAGGACTCATGATGGTTCTTGTTTTTGCTATGGTCTCCAATTTTCTCTTGTCTCCAATCTTCACAGTTGTCTTTCCATTTTTCGCACGGACAGTAGTCGGCTTTTCCAGCCAGCAGTACGGCTTTCTTCAATCTGGCTGGGTAGTTGGGGTACTCGTCGGCAATGTCTTGCTGGGAACAGTTCTTGTTAAGAAGGTGCAGGGTCGCCTATTTGCAGTGGGCCTGGCCGCGGAAACAGCTACAAACTTCATTCTGGCAGCTTTTTTCTTTCCGTACTTCACGAAGCTTTTCGGCGGGCCTTCATGGTTGTACTTTTCATCACTTGGAGTACCTATACTTGTAATGGGTGTGTTTAACGCCTTTGTGAACACTCCGCTTCAAACATTGTTTCATCGTATAGTTCCTACAAGTCACAGATCAAGAGTGTTTTCTGTGATCTCTATTCTTGCGCAGATTGCTACTCCTTTGGGTTCCGCAATCTTCGGATTTGCGGTTGACAGATTTCCAGTTCACTATCTTGTTCTGGCATCATGTATCGGAAATGCCATCCTTACTGTTGTCTTTCTTGCAAAAGGCATGTCAAAGCTATTCGAAGAGAAGCGAAGCGAAGACAGGAGCGGATCAACAGGTAGCTCAGTCGAGCCTGTTAGCGAAGGTATTGGAGCATGATCATACAAATCTTACAGACTTTCGCGTTCTCACGGACCCTCAAGTGGAGGTATTCTTCTAATCGATCAAATCGGAATCCCTAAAGAAAGAACCGGAGAGGAATTCTCCGGTTCTATGTTATTATGTCAGTTCAATCAGTCGCGTTCTGTGTTTCCTTTTCTGCCACAAGCTGCTCCAACTCAGCAACTATTGAATCTATCTCGGCCTGAGCCTCTTCAGAAGGGTCGACTGCCATGAGCTTCTCGAAGTAACTTAGCCTCTTGCTCAGTTTTTCCTCTATCCAGTCAGGGCTGTAATCAAGATCAACTGAAAGAGAGTTGTTCCTTATAAGTATGTAAAGAATGTCGGCCATCAATTCCGCGGAGATTTCTCTTTCGATCATACTTTCTAGACCAACTTCGACTTCTTCGATTGTGCTGAATACATAATCTACGAAACTCTGACCATAATTGCTTAGCTGCTGCTGAAGAAGATCCTGGTTCATGAAGATATTTTCCAATTCTTCAAGCAGGGAATTGTAGTGAATCGCGGCAACCTCGGGATTATCGCCATCAAGCTCGTACATCATCTGGACAATCACTCCGCGCTTTTCCCCGATTTCGAAGAGTCTTCGTATAGCAGCTTCGTAGTTAGGACTGTCGGTATAGCCAAGCATTTCAGACAACTCTATGAACACCGCATAATCCAGCGGAGATTCCTCTGCAAGAGACTCTTCGCCAAAGATCTTTGCGGCCATTTCAACAAAGAATTCGTTCGCTTCTTCCTCTGATTCAATGGCAGCGGCATAACGCTTGTAGAAAAGCAGTTCGCTGTCTAGAATCTCATAATCGAAAGCGTTTTGGCTGATATAGTCCTCTATCCAACGACTATAAGTATCGTTCTGGTAACCCGCCACGAAGTCGTTGTAACTGGGCGAATTCATCATGTCTTCCAGAGTGTCTATTTCGGTTCTCTCTTCGACAATTATCAAATGATATCCAAACTCGCTTTCAACAGGGCCGTAGAGCTTGCCTATCGGGGCGGAAAGGATTGCTTCTTCAAATTCGGGGACAGTTTGTCCCTTCTGAAGAGATCCTAAATCTCCACCATTGGTAGCCGTTCCCGAATCGATCGAATACTGTAAAGCAGCTTCTGCAAAAGTAATTTCCCCGCCTTCAATTCGATTCATAAGCTCGGTCGCCGTTGCCTCATCACTTACTAATATGTGTCTTGCTCTTACTGTCTCAAACTGGGTCTTAATTTCCGTCTTGAATTCCTCGAAATAATTTGCAAGAGCTTCATCATTCAATGGCGCAACGGATTCTTGAACAAGCTCTGACTTCAACGTGGCAAAGACATAACTTCTCATCTCTGACCTGAAGGCTTCCAGAGAGCCGTAGATTGTCTCGATCTGCTCAATAACCTCAGGATTTGATGTGTATGTCTCCATCATCGCATCTGTTTCAGCATCGACTTCTTCATCCGAAGGAAGTAGCTTGTTTTCTTCAGCGTAGTAATCGATAAGCTTTTCATCAACTATGTATGGTATTATCATCGTCTTCAAACCGATTTCACTTGGAACATAGTAGCTGTCAAAGTATGGGTCAAGTGCAATTCCCTGACTTGCTGCATTTGCAACCGTTGCCTCGAATGCTTGTTCGATGTCTTCCTTGGTTATCCAGAATTCTTCCGAAACTGCTTCTCCACCTTTCGTAATCCTAACGGCGTATTCGGCTCCGAGTAGGGCCAGCGAAAAAAGAGCCACCAGGAAAACTAGTATAAACTTCTTCAAAATTATTCCCCCTCGTGTATTAGGTACATTCATGATAACATTTCATTGAAAAGGGTGTGTCACAAGAGGTGAATATTTTGAAGAAAACTGACCTTGATCTGGAAAGCCTCAACTCAGCATCATGGAAGTGGCTGAATTCCGAGGAGTCGATGATATCTGGTGGTGAGAAGTCGCGACAGCCTCAAGCGTTTTATTTTTTTGCGAATGAACAAAATCATTCATATTGCAGAAGATACAATAAAGTAGTGAATTTTAGAAGAGATGTCGAGGACATTGGGCTTTGTGACAAATGCGGAATGAGATTTCGGACTTATAGAGCCGCTCAAATCTGTATATTTGCACCTGCTGAACCTTACTTCACAATCGATTCTCGAGATGACGGAAAAGCGATCGAAGAATTCCCTGACAAAGATCTTGCGGAAAAGGGTGTAAGTGACTTCGAGAGCAAGAGCTGGCAATAAAGAGCTTTCTAATTTGAGCATTCAGAGCATATTTGCTCTCATTGAGCATGGAGAAGACAGGAATCATATGGTAAAGTTAGATTGAATCTTATGATTAAACCTTCTTGGTTCGCATCAAGAGATTCCCTGGTCAAATAGTACATCTTTTTGTTCCTTTCGAAATAAAGGTTTACCATCATTTCTTTGATTCCTGGAGGTGGACAGTGAAGAACTTGTCAAAAACGTTATTGTTGTTTGTTGCAGCCATTTTTGTTGTCTTTTCCATTTCTTCGTGCATCGTTGTGGATAATCCGGTTGTCGTTAGGGTTCCCTTTGAAGAACTTAAAGAGGGCGCTTACTATGGAGGCGGTCTCCTCTTTTCGCCTTCAGACATGTCGATTTCGCACCTGGGAGAGGGAACTCTGATTGCATTTCAGGATCTTACAATGGAGTGGACACTTGAAGAAGGTTCTTCTATCGCGGAGAGAAACTATGGTTATCTCTACATCAAATCCATAGATACGACTGGCATCGAATATGAGTATCTGATTTACGATTCGGAAGGCGCAATCGTCAAGCGCGTTGATTCTGTTTTTCAGCCGGTTTCTGTAGGATCTCAGGATTTCTCGAGCTCATCTGATGTTGATTTCTTCTCCGGCGTCTCATACCATTCTGCGGCCGGCATGCAGGATCCAAATATTAGCAATGGGTACCTTCTAACCTTCAGACACGATATACCCGATGGAGAGAATTCCACCCCAATTTCTTTCAGAAAAGTCCTTTTCAGAGTTCAGCAACCACCGATGGTTTCCTCGACCAGATTTCCCAGAGGGGTAATTGCAGTGAGCAATTCTATACCTAGATCACTTGTGATAAACTCTTCTCTGCTTGTTCAAGAACCCTCTGAAATCGAAAATCAAATCGTGTTTTCGAGGACGTCTTCTATCCCTCACTTCTCTCAAGGTGATTACATTTTTGACACGATGAACGACTCTTTGAGAAGAGTTGTTTCGGTGAATGATACTGACCCTTCAAGAGTAACACTAGAAACGGAAGAAGCTTTTGTTGAAGAGGCTCTGGGTACGTTAATACTGAACATTGAGGGTGATGTATCAGAAATCATAGAGAAATTTGGATCCGAAAGTGATCGTTCCTTTGCAGAGAGTGTAACAACAAACCTGATTAAGAAAGAATGGGAAGTATCTATCGTTGATGAGGATGAGATGAAAGCTGCAATTAAGAACAAACTGGTCCTCGACGCGAATATCAGTCTTGACTTTCATCTTTCGTGGAACAAATTCAGCTCAAATGGAACACTTCGCTTTCCAGCAACTATTTCTTCGATACTGGAAATAGTTGGAAAGGAAGGGTTCGAGATTGAAAAAACCAAGAAGGTTGCTGAACCAAAGGTAAGCATAAGTGTATGCGGCATTCCCGTAAAAGTCAGCATACCGATTGAGCTATTCTATGGAATGGAAACGCAAATCGAGAGCATTGATCTTCAATTCGGTCCGGAGATAGAGGTTTATCCGAAATTCCATTATGAAGTCGAAGCAAAGATCGATTTCCACGGAGCTCATGGGAAAAGCTATTCAAGAGGTTCTGTAGATTACAATGCAACATTTATTGACAAGATCGATTTCGACGGATCTCCTAAGATCGAAGGAAAGTTTGGTTTCAAGTTTCATCCGGGAGTGACTATCGCTTGTGTCCTTCGCCCGGAGATGGAGATGCCGGTCGGTTTCTCTGCAAAACTAAGCGAGTCTGAGGCTGAACTTGATTTTGAGACTGAAGGCCATATTATGATAAAGCTTGATCTGTTGTTCTATAAACATGATTTTGCCAAGACAAAGGTCTTCAGCCAGACAAAGAATATCTATTCGAAAGAGTTCTGAGGGTTGTCAGGATGCATTTCAAATAAGCACTTCAGAATGGTAGATGATTAGTTTGAATCGCCCAAGCTACAGTGCTTTCGAGCGATTAATCTGAAGATCAACGCGAAATCTCAGAAATCAACAACAGGAACTCTTCCTTTCTCAATAATCGAAATACTGAATAAGGGCGGCCCCCATCCACATTACTCAAGGGACGCCCTGTTGTCGAAAGCCTTTGTGACTCTATTCTTGATTGTCTCATTTTCCTCAATCCTGCTCTTGAGGAACCACAGGAAAATTAATTTTCCTTAACACGATTTGCGCTAAACAAAGACTAATCGAGACAGGAATTCGCCATCGCCTGGATTTGCTCGAAACTCAGGCAGTGAATCACCACAAAAACCCTTTCGTAAGTCCTAATCTATATATGAATACTCATTCCATCGACACCTTCCAGCGCTCCCAAAATGGTTTCTGAAAGAGTCGGATGTGGGTGAATCGAATTCTCGAGATCTTCTACGGTTAGGCCGTTCCTGACTGCCACAACCCCTTCCATGATGAGTTCAGTCGCCGAAGGCGAAACGATACTCATTCCCAGAACTTTGCCGCTTTCCTTGTCTGCGATTACCTTGACAAAGCCTGTGTTCTCCAGGACAGTTCTTGCCCTTCCATTAGCGCTTAGTGGGAATTTTGCTATCTTTACCTTCTCTTTGTCATCAATATCAGCCTCCCGCAAACCCGTTGAAGCCACCTCTGGGCTGGAGAAAATTATCGAAGGTACGGCAGAATAATCCATTTCTATCTCATCCCCTGCTATATTGTGGGCGGCCACTATTCCCTCATAACTTGCAACGTGAGCCAGCATGATTCCGGCTCTGATGTCACCAATGGCATAGATCCCTTCTAAGCTTGTCTGCATTCGGCTGTTAGTAACTATCCCTCTCTCAATCTTCAAACCCAACTCCCTAATGTCATCAGTGATGTTCGGTCTTCTTCCCACAGCAACAAGCACTTTCTCGGCCTGAAGAGAGAGTTCTTGGTTTCCTTCTGCATTTAGGATGAAAGAGCATTCTTCTTTCTCAACCTCTGTAACCTTCGTCTTTTCAATTATCTCGACGCCCTGTCTAGTCAAAGATTTCCTTATATCATCAGCAACATCGCTGTCTTCATACGGCAGTATGTGATCTGCCAGCTCAACTATGGTCGTCTTAACTCCTAATGAACTGAAAAATGTTGCAAACTCAACTCCTATAACACCACCGCCGACAATCACGAGACTTTCTGGCATCTCTTCCATTCGAAAAACGTCATTGCTTGTCCATATTCCTTCGACTTCACTGAATGGCCTAAACATGGAGGGTTCTGATCCACTTGCGATAACTATATTATTAGTGTCCAGTATCTCCCCGCTCTGCTCCAAGAGGACGTGCTTTGCATCCTTAATCACAGCCGTGTCATTGAAGAAATCAACTTCATTTTTCTTCAAGAGGTGCTCAATTCCTTTCCTAGACATTGTGATCGTTCTATTCATGTGAGAGATGATTTTCTTCAGATCATAATCAAGACCGGATATTTCGATTCCAAGTCTCTTTGACTTGTCAGCTATCTCGGTATACAAATGCGCCGAAGTCAGCATCGCTTTTGTTGGAATGCAGCCCCAGTTTGTGCACGTCCCACCAAGATATTCCTTTTCAACGAGCGCAACTTTCTTACCCAGCTGAGCTACTCTTATTGCGCATACATAACCGCCTGGCCCACCACCAATTACAACTGCATCAAGCATCTTGCCCCCTCCTTATGAAAATCTTTATGTCACCGTATTTATCAGCAATCTTTTTGATTATCTCATGACCTTCTTTCTGGATAGACACAGGAATTCTCTCCGCAGAAAGCGGATAATCTACAATCACAAGCAATACCTCTCCAGGATTCATATTTTTCAAAGTCTTTCTTGCTTGAATATCTGGAATCGGGCAAGATTCACCTCTCATATCAAGAAGCTGATCAGGCTCGATAACGTCAAGCTCGCCCCCCAGGTAATAACTGCATATTCCCTCCGAGCACGCAATTGAGTTGAATCCCTTCAGTTCGGTTATGAAAGAAATCGCCTCATCCAGCATTCTGAAAATATGGGGAGAACTGAAGTCGAATCTCTCAACGCCATGCAAATGACTTGAAGTAAGTATCCCAAGCTTCTTCATCTGCTGCAGATGTCTGTATACAGTTGACAAATCTATCTGAAGTAGCGATGCAATTTCTGAAGCAGTTAGGAAGTTGTCCATCAGCATCGTGACAATTTCGATTCTTGTCTGATTTGAGAAAGTGCGAAACAAATCCGGAAGCTTTATTGGCATCCCAAATCCCTCCCGTAGAAAGAGGTGCACGTCTTGACGAAGTGCACCTCGCGAATCACGAAATAATTGCCTAACCTATTGACTTCTCACATTCCTCAACGATATCAATAAAGTCTTCATAAGTTATCAGAGGCACAGTGACGTCATTTGCTGAGTATCCCCTGGCTTCAATATCATCCTTAAGAGCGAAGACCTCCGCCTTCGTGGCCAATTCGTTTAGTCCCCAAAAAACACCGTCCTGAACTAGGACGACCTTATCCCCATCTTTCGCCGCACTTATCTTGATTCTTTCGGCAGAATTATCGGGCCCGTTTTTCACTACTACTAAATACATACCAGACACCTCACATGAAGATTACGTTGTCAAACTTGTGGAAGAAATCTCCTAGATCAGCTTCAGCAATTAATTGTGCATTGAAACTCTCTTCGATTTCATGGACTTTCAGTTTTTCCACATGTTCTTTGACACCATAAACTGCCGTCTCGTATCTCTTGATAAACCGAAAACACATAGAGATTGAGAGGAGACCGAGACATTCCGGCTTTGTCTTCTTCGAAAGAGCAACAGTTGCCTCTTCCATAAGAAGAACTGACGGTTCTATGTCTTCGCCATACATTCCGAATGCCGTTCTAAAGGCTTCGTTTACCCAAATAGAGCCTGCAGGCGCTTGATAAACAACAAAAAGTATCTTCTTATCCATTTCAGCACCTCACGCCATCAGATTGACAAATCTGTCGCTGTTGAATATTAATGAAGCCAGTTCAGGAAGACCACTGGGGCTTGAACCTGGAATAATCATGTCCTTCGTTACTCCCCTGTAGTCCATACATATCCCGCAGATTTCGACTTTTAGATTACTCTCTCTTATGAGAGATTCCAGCTTTCTTGGAATGTCTCTATCTATCCGTATAGGCTTAACCTTGCTATTGATAGATAGTATCGAGTCTGCGAAAAGAAAAATCGTAACTTCATGTCCCTTTTTAAGCCCGGCTTCGGCAATCTTGATCGCCGTGTCTAGATCCTCATATGAATACGGAGGCGCAAAAACCTGAATAGTTATCTTCAAGACTGATTCCTCACTTTCTGTAAAGTAGATAGGCCATTGTCCAGTTGCCGAGTATTAAGAAGACACTCGCGATAATAGATGAGATGGCGAGCGTTGGAAGACCCGCGAGGAAGTGCCCTATGTTACAACCACCTGCAAGACTCGCTCCGGCCCCCATCATCGTTCCTCCGATCATGACGACAAGATATGTCTTAGGATTTTTGGGCATTCTCAGTTTGAACTCCTTGGCAAGAAGTGAAGCAATAAGAGCACCCAAAATAATTCCTATTATTTCGAATCCGTCCCATCTGAGAGGCTGATTACTGATATAAGAATCAAATATTGAGACCCAGCCCCCTGTGATACCGAATCCGTAGTTTCTTCCAGCTGCCTCGCTCGTGATCCATGCAATAGGAGAGAGAATAGCAAGCGAAATCGCTGCAACCTTCCAATTGAACTTCGTCTTCCTCTCTGTGGTCTTCGTCCCAAGCGTGTACCAAAGCAAGACAGCTGCGAGTATTACAGCAGGAATCCAGGGATTGACATTCAGGACTGTTGCGAGTGTGGGTCCTACCTTGTCAAAATATACGGAGGAATTCCCATCGACTGTAACGTTAAACTGGGCCGCCCATGTCCTTATGGGTGAAAAAACTCCTCCTCTCATTGCCATTGCTCCAATACCGTAGAAGACCGCAGCTATCATTGCGGTTGTCATTCCCTCACCCGATCTGTATGTTACACCGGACGCACAACCACCGGCGAGAACCATTCCCAGCCCAAATACGTAGGCTCCAACAATATTCCCAAAGAGATTGAGCGTCGGAGGAGCAATACTTATCCAGCCCATCTGAGCCACAAAGAGAACAGTGATCATCTGTAAACCGACTGCAAGAAAACCCAGCTTCCAGAGGTAGTTGTCCTTGAATAGCAATACATCTCTGAAGGCTGAATTGAAGCACACTCTACCTCTCTGCAGAATTATTCCGAAAACAAGACCAACTAATAGACCAGTCCAGGCCATATTAACTCACCCCTTCACTTCAGTTGACTTTTATGTATATCTTCCACTCGCTGTTACCGACTTCCTCAATTTCGAGAACTTCGTGTCCCATTCCCTTGACTGCCTCAGGAATCCTTTCCATCGACATTGCGTAGTCGATCCAAACTTCGAGTATCTCTCCTGATTTCATCTTCTTCAATGCCCTTTTTGTTTCAACGTCTGGAACGGGGCAGACTTCTCCTCTTACATCTACTGACTTCGTTACTTCATACTTCGCCATCTTGTTACCTCCAATTATGTGATTTAGTTCACAAAATTTATATAAATAAAACCGTTGCTATTTCGGAATCTTTGACTTGTCAATCGTCTGCAAATCAGAAGAAGAATCTTCACCAGAATGATAAATGCATATAGTTACCACCCCATTGCCGCTTTTTTCCAACTTGGTAACTATGACAGAATGAAAATATTCATCTTCGCGCATACCTTTGAAGTAGAATTGAATACTGAGGTTAAAGGAGGCAGGAATGAAAACCGGTTATGTGCAAATTTACACAGGTGATGGAAAAGGCAAGACCACTGCAGCAATCGGCCTTGCTGTAAGGGCAGCTCTTGCGGGAGAGAAGGTATTCATTGGTCAGTTCATCAAAGGCATTATGTACAGTGAACTCTCATTACCCAGTTACATAGAGAGAATTGTCATTGAGCAGTTCGGAAGGAAATGCTTCATAAAGAAGAGCCCTGAAAGGCCAGATCTTGAAGCGGCCCGTAATGGACTTGCAAGATCAAGAGAGATTATCATTGGAAGAGAGTTTGGAGTTGTTGTACTGGACGAGATTTTCATCGCCCACTACTATAGACTGATATCTACAGAAGACATCAAGAGATTGATTTCTGCAAAATCTGAAGAGACAGAGCTAGTCTTGACTGGAAGGAAAGCACCTGTAGAAATTCTTGATGAAGCAGATCTCGTTACCGAAATGAAAGAGATTAAACACTACTATTCAGAGGGGGTACAGGCAAGAGAGGGAATCGAGTATTGAGAAAGTTATGAGACCCACAGAAGAACTTCCGTAATCTCAGGACCTTGATTCTTGATTTGCATGGAACTTTGCTGGATGGCACAAAATAGATCTCTGATTTCTCCTTTGAGGCAATATAGAAGCTCAAGAAAATGAGATAAAAACTGCACTTTTCACTGGTCGAGACTACTAAATAGCACGTAAGTGTTCCCACGTTCTAGATCTTGAAGGACCTCATACCCTTCAGATGGAGCTTTTCTCATAAATAATAGAGGTGAGATAATTGCGAAACGTTGATCGATGGGAATATTTCACCTTTCTTGCTTGAATTGACACCCGCTTTTGGGGGCAATATTCTCGAGAAAGCAGATTCTCCAGATGTTCCTGATTGTTTTCATGATGGCAGTTTTGTGATCGATCCGTGTCTCCCTTTCCTTCAGAGTAACGAACACAGAATCACAATAGTTGACCATCTTTCCGAAGAAATAAGCAGAAGGAGAATTCTTCAGATAGATTTGCGGGGAATTGGGGTTCTTACTCGCGTTTTGGCCCAGATCAAAGCGGATTTTGAAGGTCAGTTCAGCTACTCCCTAATAAGAACCTCCAATGATAGAGAGTTCCTAGATGTATATTGATCTCGGGTTGAGAGCGGTGAAATCAGCAAAGAAATCACACCAAAGGGTTCGAATTGGGGACTGTTTTCTATCTACGCTGGATTAGTCTCAAAAGGATTGCATTCAATGCCATTCTAGACTATCATGGACTTTCTAGTGAGAAGTTTCGTTTATCGGATATCACTATGCGGATATCCCCCTTCTAAGGAGGTTGGTCTCACCGTCGCAGTTGAGAACGCATCTCCTGAAGTAAAAGCCGTCTGCGATACGTAACTCGCTCAAGTACCGATGACGGAGTAACTTATGCAATCAAGAAAGTCTTTTTTTTTGTAGAAGAAAATGAGCATTGAAAAGTGTGATGCTGCCTATCGCACGTTCGATGATATTCTCAGAAAAGAAAATCATCTTGAACAGTCGGTCTGATTTTCAAAATAGCCGCAAAGATGTTAGAATTCAAAGTGAAACCAGCTAAATTGGATTCTCAAGTGAATGTTGAACCAACGTTTGTATTTTTATTTCCCAAGAATGAGAGATGAGTGAGTCTTGTCATTAGATGAATCAACAGACTTTAATCTCGACCTTATTGATGAAGCGGTCTTGATGGTTGATCCTACTGGAAGAATTTCCTTCCAGAATATTCCTTCGAGAAAGTACTTCGGTGATATTGTTGGCAAAGAGTACAATATTCTCTTCGGTTCTAGCGATTTGTTTATAGACAATGCCGGCTCTGTGTGGAGCATCTCCTCATATTTCGACAAAAGCAAATTCTGTGATGTCAAGATCCTGAAGAAGGCAAATAGGATTAACATCGAGTCTTTAGTTGAAAAGGAGAAGCCGGGAAGTATGAACGATAGCACTGAAAGTCTTGAGAATCCGGCTGCCTATTCAACAGCTTCGAGCGCGATTCGCCATTTTGAGACTGACAGTAGCCTCAACAGGTTATTCAGAAGAGTCTTTGAAGAACAGTTCATTGGAGCCGCGATTTTTTCTGTAGACAGAACTTGCGAAAAGATTACTCCCTTAGCGAAGAACCTCGCTTTTGAACTTAACCGGCTGGCACGACTCCCCGTTGTAGAAGGCCTTGCTCTAGTAAGACCCATTAGCAAGGCCGATCATCTTTATTTGCAGGCGCTGAAAAGAGTTGCGAGAACGGGAAGACAAGAGAGAATTGTGCTTTCTGAGGAAATCTATCACGAGGAAGTCTGGATAAAACCGATTTCCAATAGAGAGTTAGTAAGCATGCACAGAGAGATTACTACCGAAATCAATGACCTAACCGAGTTAGCTACTGCAAGGAGCATTATCGATACAGTTGATCAGGCAGTGATTTCTACTGACGAAAGAGGAGAGATTATCCTTGCTAACAGAGCCGCCGAGAAGCTTTTCGGAAGAAAGAGAGATCAAATTATTGGGAGAGATTTGTTCAGCTTCATAGAAGTAAGAGGTAATCGAAATGAGAATAGACTGATTAATAACGGCAGTCGAGGCGATAAACGTTTATTGATAGTCACTCGGAGTGATGGATCACGAGTAGAGGTCGATGCTTTAGTGACGAAGATTGACGGCGCCCCATCTGACGGACCGGGAGGAAGAGTTGTCTATTCCTTTTCCAAATCAAGTTTTGAACATGTTCTTCCCGAATCGACTGAGAAAACTATTAAAAGCCTTATTGAGACCCTCTCAACAGTGGTTGAAGTTAGAGATCCATACACAGCCGGTCACCAACGAAGAGTCAGCAAACTTGCTACGGCAATAGCAACCGAGATAGGGCTCAACTCGGATCAAATAGATACTGTACGTGAGGGCGCACTTCTCCATGATATTGGTAAGATTTCTGTGCCAACTGAGATACTTAGCAAACCGGGGCGACTTACGGAAAATGAATGGTTCCTTATTCAAAGTCATAGCGAAGCAGGTTTTAAGATGCTGGAAAGAATCGAACTACCGTGGCCAGTATCAAGCATCGTACGGCAGCACCATGAACGGCTTGACGGTTCCGGATATCCCCAGGGATTAAGGGGTAAGGAAATTCCTTTTGAAACGAGGATCGTAACGGTCGCGGATGTGTTTGAAGCAATTGTATCCCACCGGCCATACAGGCCTGCACATGAAACTGCAGCAGCGATCGCTGAACTTACTGAAGGAGCGGGCAAACTCTACGACCCTGACGTTGTTGATTGCTGTCTGTCGGTAGTGGGGAGCGGATTCTCACTTGATTAGCAGTCCTTCGAACCCATACTAATTCGTTATTTATTCTCAAGAAAGGGATTTGTAACTTCTGGTTTCGAGAGATTTCGATTTCGATTCCAGCGAGCTTCGAATGAATCCCTTGCAGCACTTTCAAGTGCCACGATTTCTATTGCTCCAGTGCAGAAGCAACTGCATCAACCGCAACCAGCAGAAAAGAAAGTTCTCGAAGGGCGTCGCAAAACAAGACAGTTATCTGACTAGAAATTAGAACGAATGATCCTGAAACTTCAGATGATTGCATAGTGAAGTGAGCAGCCTGGTTTTATACGGCATTTGCTTATGATTAAAAGGGAGTCATCTTGGATCATATAGTATCTTCCGAAGAAGCAAATCGCGTATCACTTCCTGAACCACCCCTTTTTGTGTATGAAAGACAACATTAAGAGAACGACTATCGCCATTGCAATCAAGACTGCTGGGTAAGCCCACTTTACGGAGAGCTCCGGCATATAATGAAAATTCATTCCATAGAGACCTGCAATGAATGAAAGGGGTATGAAGATTGTTGAGATTACTGTCAGTACTTTCATTATCTCGTTCATGCGGTTACTGGTCGAAGAAAGGTACAGGTTCATCAGCTCTGACGCAAGGTCTCGACTTAGATCAAGCATATCGAGCGACTGCATTACATGGTCATATACATCTCTGAAATAAAGCGAAATCTGGTCTCAAAAGTACTTGCTTTCGCCTCTGGAAATACGACCAATCGCGTCTCTGGTAGGCCAAATAAGTCTCTTCAGATGAGCCAATTTATGCTTAAGCACATATAACTCTTTGAGTTTTTCCCTGGCTGCTTTTTCCATGAGCTCATCTTCAAGGTTCTCGAGATCGTTGCCCAGTTCCTGCAATACTGGGAAGTAGTTATCAACGATTGTATCAACTATAGCGTAAGCCGTGTAATCGTTGCTCATATTCCTTATCTGAGCGTTCCTCCTTATCCTCTTCCTAACAGGGTCTAGAACGTCTCCGTATCTTTCCTGGAAAGTGAGCACGAAAGTCTCTCCAACAAAAACACTGACTTGCTCTGTGACAAGAACGCTCTCATCCTTTCTCAACATAGACAGGCAGAGAAAAGTACAGTTGTCATATTCGTCGACCTTAGGGATCTGAGGAATATTCGTTACATCTTCAAGAGCCAAAGGATGGAGAGAAAAGATGTCACCAAGCTTTCGAATTAGCGTTTCGTCTCCTAATCCTTGAACGTCAACCCAATGAACCTTTCCTCTCTCGAAAACTATTGACTTCAGTTCGTCCAGATTCTCAAGGATTTCTTCCCTAAGATAATTTCCGTCGAATTCGATAAGCCTGATCAAAGGAAAGGGTGCCTCTTCGTCAATATCTAGACTTCCAGGTACTGAACCAAGCGGTGGCTTCCTCTTTCTGAATAGACCCTTCTGATTCATCCGCACACCTCCACTGTAGAAGAAACAACTGAACAAGGAATTGGCTGTACTGTCTCTTTGATTCTAGCACCGAGTTTTCTCAAAAAAAGACTATTAGATAACTTCGTATCGTTAAGAAAGAGGCTGTCAGAGAGTTTTGCGATTTGCATCTTGAGGAGTATATTTGGATCGTACCAAAGAAATCAGGGGGCTTGAGGGAGACATGAGAATGGTCTTCGTTCTGTTCATTGCCGTTTTATTTGTTTCAACACTCTTTTCTTCTATCGAAACGGTGAGAAATGAGGAGTATCTGGCTTCTCAGAAAAAAATCAAAGGAAGCTTTTGCTGTTCCATCTATTGTTATTGCGAGGAAGCAAAAGAGATAATCTTGAGTCACTTTCCACATCTGGCGTCCGATTCCGATGATGAAATCTGTGCGATCATTGAGGAGAGAGACATCCAGAGGAGGTTCGGCGGCAACTCGTGGAAGCTTTCCAGCCAGCTTGAAGGCAACCTTTTCTACAGAGATCTTGAATTTGTCAGCCAAGAAAAGTCGTGGACCGCGTGGTTCGATGGAACTGTCAGATTCATACTTTCCGAGTACTATGAAGCGCCCCTGGGATTCGCTGTCTTCAAGACTGGATTGTACCCGTATTTCGACATTAGAAGTTTCTTGGTTGAACTCCAGGTCGAGGATGAAGAACGTGCACCTCCCGACAGTGGTTACCTAAGGATCTGGCTGCTTCTTCCGCCGCATAGCTTAATCCAGGATTACATTGAAGTTTTGAAGGTATTCCCGCCCGAAACACTGGCTAGTTTTCCCAGAATCGACTGGAATATTGGATGCGCTCTTTTCGAATTCGATCTTGCTTCTATAATAGGGAATTTGGAAATAACAATAGTGTTCACTTTCAGACAGCATTTGGGCATTGCTCCTGCGTCTGTCAAAGAATTATGATACTGAAAGTGTTATTTTCGGAGAATATACAGCATCTTTCACAAATATCTCTTTCGACGAAAATTTTGCAAGTCCTGCAAAGTCTATTATGGAAAGAGTAGCAAATCCTCACATACAGGCGAAGGAACTCTATTACTACGTTGTAGAAAATGTCAGCTACAGTTTCATGGCACATTCGGCAATTGAAGCAGACGGCATTCCGGAAAGCCTCTGCGCTTATGAGCATCACTTTGGTGATTGCGTAATGCAGTCAATGCTCTTTGCGACATTGTGCAGATCTATAGGTGTCAAGGCAAGAATACCTGGCGGGTTTCAGCTTTTCTTGGGTCAGCCGGGATCACACCTCTGGGGCGAGCCTTCCCTGCCAAAATACGGTTGGGTTTTCGGCAACACTTTGGCCGGACAGCTCGCGAACTACGTTTTGAATGTGACCGATGATGTGCGGAGAGCATTCATTGACTTCTATTTTGGGAATAAAGAACCTCTGAGGATGATTGTCCGGAATTCAGTAGATTTGGAACCTGAAGGAGGAGCTATTGATATCCAATTCCTTAGCCTTGCCATGCTATTGCCATTTGCTGATCGTAAAATCGGGAGTGAAGATCTTTATGTTTCTTTTGCTGTTCCGGAAGTATCTTCAATTAACACAACTCTGATTCGTTAGGAATGTGAGAGTCTAAAGTATCCCAAAATCCAGAGAAGTTAAGAATCTCGATCTGCCTTCCAACTGAAGAGAGGTGAGTTAGTATGAAAGCTTCAAAGGTATGTTTACTCTTTATCTTCGTAATCGTTGTTGGTGCTTCCTTTGCATGTACGACACTCATAGTAACTAAGGGTGCAAGTGCTGATGGATCAATGATTGTTGCTCATTCAGACGACAACGATCTAGCCGATCAGAGAATAGTCTATATCCCTGCCCAAGATCACGAACCCGGGTCATTTAGGCCGGTTTATTGTACGGCAGTCGCGATAGGCGAATTCCCTCAGTATAACAGCTTTATTTATCCAAGGATTGTGTCGGGCAGAGCTCCTGCTTACGATACATCTGGCTATCCGGCTTCAATTCCTACAGGAATGATTCCCCAAGCAGCGCACACATATGCCTATTTCGACGGTTCATACGGGATAATGAACGAGCACCAACTGATGTTTGGCGAGTGCACAAATGGAGCAAAGATCCAGATCGGTCCTGAACCAGGCAGAAGGATCTTCTACTCCTCTGAACTATCTAGAGTCGCTCTTGAACGATGCAAAACTGCTCGCGAAGCTGTTGAACTGATAGGATTCTTAATTGAAGAATACGGATACTACGGTACAGGTGAAACACTGCCCGTTGCTGATCCAAACGAAGCGTGGATAATTGAGATGGCTCCTTCTCCTGAAGGTACAGGAGGATTATGGGTTGCAAAAAAGGTTCCCGACGGTGAAGTCTTCGTGGCCGCAAACCAATTCCGAATAAGGGAAATAGACCCCGAAGACTCCGATATCCTTTTCGGAAAGACTCTTCACGAAGTTGCGGAGAGATACCGATGGTGGAATCCCGAAGATGGTCTTCTTGACTGGCTGCAAACTGTGAGTCTTGGAGAATATAATCACCCTTACTACTCTTTGAGGAGAGTATGGCGTCTCTTCTCCTTAATCTCTCCAAGCCTAAACCTTTCTCCCTGGGTAGAAGACGGTTTCACAAGAGAATATCCATTCTCGATAAAACCGGACAGGAGACTCTCGGCAAATGACGTGATGAACTTATATCGAGACCACTATGAAGGAACGGAGTTCGACCTAACAAAGGGGATTGCAGCCGGCCCATTTGGTTACCCAGACAGGTTTTACGGTCCCTACGACGGACAGGGTGATGTGGGCGATCCTACTCGTCAACTTGAAGGTGCTTGGGAAAGGCCTGTATCAGTCACATATTGTGGATACACTTTCGTATGTCAGGGAAGAGAATGGCTTCCGGACCCCATTGGAGGAATAATGTGGTTAGGTCTAGATAAACCAGCGGATACTTGTTTCATTCCCTTCTACTCAGGAGTAAGCAATCTGCCTGATTCTATTCAGGTCTGCGATACTTCACGCTTCAGCAGGGACAGCGCCTGGTGGGCGTTCAACTTCGTGTCAAACTGGGCCGCTCTGAAATACAGTTACATGCACGAGGAAATTAAACTGATGCAGCAGAAATATGAAGCATTTTCTCTAAGTCGCCTTCCGGAAATTGAAGCAAGTGTTGCCGCGATTCTTCCGACAAAACCAGGGGAGGCTGCTGACTACCTCGCAAGATTCTGTTCAAGAAACTCTCAAGAGATTGTACGAGCTTGGTGGGAATTCTCTGAGTATTTGATAGTAAAGTATAACGATGGTTTCATAAGTGAGAAAGGCAACATGGCCCAGCCAACAGGCTATCCAAAAGAATGGCTTGACAAAACGGATTGGTCTGAAGGACCGACCTCTTACGAGAAGGAGTGAGAAGTCTTATCCCTCCAAGAGAAGGACTATTCAACGCCCTCTCTTGGAGGGGTGTACTTTATTCCGATATTCCACGCTTTTCCAAGATACATGCCTATAGACCAGTAGGAGTCCTCGTAGACAGAGAACGCTACCGGACTGATCTTCCTTATGTCTGGAAGGCCGTCGACAATACACGACTCTGCACAATATGTTTGGATTACTTCACCGACAAATGTCACATGTACTGAACCGAATTCGAAACTCCTGACTAACTCGCATTCCATGTTCAAAGGAGCTTCTTCTATCATCGGAACGATTCCGGTTTTTCCAGTGAAGGTGCTGAAAACCTCCGACTTGTCCGTGGTCTTTCCGGAGTAGATTCCCATATAATCCACGCCTCTGAGCATGTCGAGAGATGGTACATTCACACTGAAGTAACCCGACTCCTCTATATTCCTGCAGCTTAACCTAGTTTTCGCTAGAGAAATTTGGATCATTGGCGGCTGAACCTCTACAACCCCACAAAAGGCAACTGTAGTGTAATTGGGTCTCTCTTCGTTCATCGTACCAACCACAACTAATGGCATGGGGTAGAGATATATTCCTGGTCCAATTCTGTCTTTCAATCGATTCACCATTCTTCCTCAAACTCATGAAGGCAACATGATCACAAACCCTGATGATGTGGATTTTCCGTAATTCCATTGTACTCGATTCTTTCTAATAAAAGCAAGCCATCTTTTGGTGAGAGTCCGCAGTTAATCACCTGATCCGTCAGAAGGATCAAGAATTCGGAAGAGAGACAGCCCGAGATTAATGAGAATTACTTGATAGACTGTATATGGTTCATGCTGATTGTATAATTGGCTGTGGAAAGAAAGAGGAGGGATTTTGTGGAAAATATCTATGACGATGTTGTCTGGGTTGATTTTGACACCCTAGAAGCCTTCATGAAAGATGTTTTTGTCGGAATCGGAGTTCCTGAAGAAGACGCAAGTGTTTGTGCCAATGTTCTCATCACTTCAGACAAAAGAGGGATAGACTCACACGGCATAGGAAGACTGAAACCCATTTACGTTGATCGAATCCGCTCAGGAACTCAGAATCCCGTCACAGACTTTGAGATTGTTAGAGAAAGCCCCACGACGGCAGTGATTGATGGACACAACGGAATGGGACATGTCATTGCTTACAGATCAATGAAGCTCGCAATTGAGAAGGCGAAAACCTATGGAATGGGAATGGTGGCAGTGCGCAACTCAACACACTACGGAATTGCCGGCTACTATCCAATGATGGCCATTGAAGAGGGCATGATAGGAGTTACAGGCACGAATGCCCGCCCATCAATTGCACCAACTTTCGGAGTGGAGAATATGTTGGGAACTAATCCACTCACTTTCGGGATTCCCACAGACGAAGACTTTCCCTTCGTTCTCGACTGCGCCACTTCTGTCGCTCAAAGGGGAAAGATTGAAGTCTATGCCCGAGCAGGCAAGGAACTGCCAGAAGGGTGGGTTATTGGTCTTGATGGTAAACCAAGAACAGACACTGAGCAAATCTTGATTGATCTGACAAAAGGAGAAGCCGCTTTGACTCCGCTGGGAGGTATTGGTGAGGAGACTGCCGGATACAAGGGATATGGCTACGCGGCTGTAGTTGAGATTCTTTCTGCCGCTTTGCAGGCAGGCAGCTATTTGAAATTGCTGACGGGTGTGGGACCCAAAAATGAAAAGAGACCTATTCCAATAGGTCATTTCTTCATTGCAATAGACATCGAACCGTTCACTCCACTGAACGAATTCAAGAAGCTCGCGGGTAATATACTCCGAGAGCTTAGAGCGTCAAAAAAGGCCCCCGGGCAAGAAAGGATCTATACCGCTGGAGAGAAGGAATACCTCGCCTGGAAGTCTAGAAAGGAGAAAGGTGCCCCTTTAAATGAGATCTTGAGGAAGCAACTGGTAGAGCTTAGAGATGAGTTGGGGCTTGATAAATACAGATTTATCTGGGAATAATGACGCGCCGGGGAGGTGAACGGTCCGTTAAGGACTTATCAGATGAAAATTGGAGTTATTGGATTTGGAGCAGCCTCAATAGGCTTCTTAAGTGAGATTATTGATGAGAATCATGAGATTCACATTCTTGAACGCTCAAAGGATATTTTTAGTTCAAGCATAAGCGGAATAAGGTCGGATGGGAAGATTTTCGTGTCAGATACCATGGGCGGTGATATGGAGATTCCTCTTTCTATTCAGAAAAGTGTAGTCGATTTCTATCTGGAGAAACTGCATTCCGAAGACAAATTCGTCGTTAAAACAGGTACATCTTTTGACAGAAAATCCTCATTCTTCAACCTCTTCTATGAAAAGGGTTTTGAACCTGTGAACTCGAAGTTCTGGCATATAGGAACCGATAAATTGGGTTCGGTCCTCACAAGGATTTTCGACGAATTCTCGAAGAAGAAGAACGTCCATTTTCACTTTGGCTCGAGAGTCGATGAAATAGATATTGAAAAGGAAAGAATTGTTCTTAGAGGAGAGGGATTCGAAGCCGAGTTTGATTATGTGGTAGTTGCTGTGGGCAGAAGTGGTCATTCGCTTATAAAAAAGGTTACAGGGCGGTATCCAGAGATCGTTGCATCTAGTAACACGGTAGACATTGGAATCAGATTCGAACTTCCCGATCATGTGGTTGAAGAGATAAATAGTGAGATGTATGAATTCAAGGTAAGATTGAAGGCCAAGACAGGATATACTGTCAGAACTTTCTGTAACAATCCATCTGGAAAGGTCGTTCTAGAGAACTACGAAGATTTCGTGACCGTGAACGGCCACTCCAACTCCGGTGGGAGTTCAGAGAGCACTAACTTCGCAATACTCTGCACAACGCGTTTCACCGAACCTTTTCGTGACCCAATAGGTTACGGTTCATATATAAGCAGATTGAGCAACATTCTTGCCGGTGGCAGGAAAGTGATTCTTCAAACTTATGAGGACTTCATACAGACTAAGAGAACAAAGAGATTGGGGAGGGTGAAACCAACGTTACCGGAAAGCGATTTCATTCTGGGGGACATTAACCTTGTGTTACCCAGGAGAATATCTGTTTCCATTACCGAGTTTATTGAGAAACTCAGCGAGGTAATTCCTGGAATATCCTATCCCGACAATCTTATGTATGCCGTCGAAGTCAAGTTTTACTCGAACAAGATAAACAACGGTCGATACAAGAATCTGAAGTTCATCGGTGATTGTAGCGGTCACACAAGATCCATAACATATGCAACCGGCCACGGAAGGCTCCTAGGTTCTTCTCTAAAATAGGAATTGGCATTGAAAAGCCTTCTGACAAAACAAGCGCCTTTTGGCGAAAGCTTGCTTTTATCAAATGAGCAGGTTGCTTCACTCTATGACTGCTAGTCCTACGTCGGGAGTGAACATTGAGAATTAAGACCTAAAGAGACGATGCGGAAAGTCTGAATATTGGGAACTTAAATACAGTAATTTATGACAACTTGTGGTATTGCAGATAAGGACTTGTGTTTTCCAGGCAGGTTGAACCCTTGAGAATAGAATTGCCGAAAGCCGAATGTAATATATACGCAAATAAAAGTATACATGCTAACTGAACCATTGGCCCAATATTGGGGTCTCATTTGTTGTATCACCGAGATGAAAGACAAATCGATTCTAGCAAGATAGCAAGGCAAGCGCAAAGCACACCTACACCCTTTTAAGTGCAACGTGTCCTCATAGCACCCAAATATGTATTGAAGATCAACCGGAAGGGTCCGATCGAAGATCGGACCCTTGTTTTGAAGGGAGGCTAGTATTGGAGGTAGTAAACACAATCGTTTTTTTGGGCACCGGAAACCTGAGTAATACAGGTTCTTTCTACAGAGACTTGATAGGGCTTGAACTGTTCAGAGATCAGGGGAAATGTCAGATTTTCTTCACCGCCGGCGGTGGCATGATAGGTTTTTGTGATCATCTACAGGTGAATCCTGGAGAAAACAATCCAATAATAACTCTGCTCACCGAAGAAGTCGATGAATTCTATGAAAAACTGACCGAATTGGGTTTTGAATGCACCGAGCCGACCGTGAACGAGAAGTTTAATATCTATCATTTCTTCACAAAGGATCCCGATGGCTATCGTCTGGAGATTCAGAGGTTTCTTGACCGATAGGTTGGACTGTTCTTGAACGGCCATGAATGGTAGAATTGAGTGAAAATTTTTTTCAGGGTGATAGATTTGAGAAGGATAGCTATATTGGCTACTTTGCTTTTTTCTCTTGTTGCGTCTGGCATAGAGTACTTGCCGGACAGCAAGGCTTTCAGCGCTACTTCGTTGGCAGTTAGTCCAGATGGGGAGAGACTTGTTTCAGGATATATTGATAATACCATCAAAGTGTGGAGCCTATTAAATGGAAGTTTGATACACAATCTTTCCTTTAACAGCGCCTGGGTAACTTCAGTTGCTGTTTCTTCCGATGGAAAGACAGGAATAGCGGGCTACGACGATGGAATAATTATCGTTTGGGATCTTCTGACTGGAAAGAAAATCAAATCTTTGAGCAGTCACACCAGTGCAGTAAATGACTTGATTGTAACTGCAGACGGTAAGACGCTTTATTCATGTAGCTCAGATGCAACGGTGAAGATATGGTCGCTATCAAGTCTATCGTTCATAAGAACTCTCAGAGGCCATTCCGGATCCGTTCACTCCATTGTCGACTGGCCTGAACAAAACCGTCTATATTCCGCTTCGGAAGATGGAACTCTTAGAATATGGGATACGTCAAGTGGACAGCAAGTCAAGGTTATCAGGGCAGAGATCGGATCACTTACCGCAGTGTCTATGGATAGAGATAGAACAGTTCTTGTAGTTGGATCTGAGGCGGGCCATCTGAAATCTTATGATGTCAAGACCTGGTCCCCCCTGAAGACATCGAGAGTCCACAACGCACAACTCACAAAGATTCTCATCGACAATGGGTTAATCTACACTGCATCCTCTGACAGAACAATAAAAAGTCTTTCCTTTCCTTCTTTCGCTCTTGTGCATATGATAACGGGCCACAACTGGGATGTAACAGAGATAGTCCTTTCGAACGATGGTCATGTGCTTTACTCATCTTCCACAGATGGAACTTTGAAAATATGGGATGTTGAAAGAGCCTCTCCAATAGGAACATTGATAGGGTTTGGTGACGGAGAATATTTCTCTTATAACTCCATCGGCAACTGGGTTTCTTCAGCACTTGGAACTGAGAGAGTCAATACAGTCGATGGAGCTAGTCCTTTGGAAGTCGCAAGAGAGCTCAGTTCACTTCTTCTCCAACTAGATAAGTTGCCAAAAATCTACACTCCTGCTCTTCTTAGTATAAGCATAGAAAAGAACACGGTGGATTTTTCGGTCTCCAAGCCTGTTGAGAAAGTGACAGTGAATGAAAAAGAAGTGGAAATAGGTGAAGATGGAGAAGTTGTGTTTAGCCCCGATGGCGCAGGCGACTACATCATCCGAGCTTATGACGATTCAGGTTCCTACGACGAACGAACTGTAAGCATTCAATTTGAAGAAACCGTGATGTACGTAATAAAAGAAATCGGCACATATAAAAGAGGCGATAGAGTAATAATTGATGATTTTCGTGAACTGGCATACCTTGTGAATGGAGAATGGCTTGACAGTGACTCCTTTTCGAGAGTCCCTCCTGATGTTGAACCACCTCTCATAGCCGGCGATAAAATTCAGAAGGTTTCGATTGGCGAAAGCAAGTATCTAGAATTGTACGTCTCCGACAACAGTACAGTGACTTTGATTGAAATCGTGGCTCCCGACCTTTCAGTAACTCCTCTTGCAGTAAATTCAGCTTTTGCAGAAATTAGAACTGAAGTTCAGGGAACGGGCGAATATACAGTCAATGCATACGATCAAGATGGAAACAAAGCGATGTCAACATTTTCATTGGAAGCTGAGGCAAGAAGTCTCTGGGTTTCCAGAGATCATGAAAATCTGAGATTTGGTCAGGAAGTCAAAGTTACCGAAGAAGGCGAAAACTGCTATTTTGTTTCCGATTACGGCTGGTTAGAAAAAGAGTACCTATCGAGAAAACCGGTTTCGACAGGAGATCCGGTAATCAGCGGTGAGCCAATTCAGCATGCTGTTTCGGGTAATGAAAGGATCCTCAGCTTCACAGTAAGCGATGACGTTAACGTAAAAGAGGTTGTTGTTTCTGGAAAAACTTATCCAGTAAATGAAAGAGAAAAGGAAATGCACATTATGGTAAGCGAGTATGGGGAACATCTCGTGATTGTGAGTGATGTTGAGGGCAATTCAGCTCGAGCATCGTTCACGCTTTCTGCCCCTCCAGAGAATGAAAGGGCTAATGGCAAGATCTGGTACTTGTTGATTCTGATTGTGATAGCCCTTCCTTTGGTTCTGTTTCTGACAGCAAAGTCTTCAAAGAAGAAGACACGGAAGATAAGGCTTTGATTATGAGGAGAATACTGTTTGCTGCAATAGCTTGTTTCGCTGTCATCGCAGTTGTCTCAGGCTTCGGGCTGCTGAAGGGGCAAAGTGCAGATTTCGAAGTCTTGGAGTTGAGAAGTGTGAAGGCAGAATACGGCGTGTTACTATCAATACCAGTTTTTGACTTCGTAAGAAGCAATGGAACGGCCCTTGCCTTTTCAGTAGTTGGAGAGAAGGGAAGAATAGAGAACGATCTCCTTCTGATCGATACGAAATCTCTAAGCTGCCCCAAAGACGAAGTGGAGATCGTTGTACAGTCGGAAAAATCAACAGTTGTTGTCCCCATTGAGATTGAAGTGGAAAACCCACTCCCATCCCCCGCACTCGCAATCACAAACCAGAAGCTTTTTGAGGGAGAGTGTCTGGAGATTGACTTGAAAGAGCTTACCACTTCAAATTCAGAAAACATATCATACGAAATAGTCAGTGGGGTAGGAGAAATTCGGGATGCTGAGTATCGATACACCGCTGGGCCTCGCGAGGCTCCTGTGGCTCACAGAGTGACTATTAAAGCAATTGACATGTTGGGGCAGTGGCACTGCGAAACCTTTAGCATTATCATAATGGATAAGAACCACTGGCCAGAAGTACCTCACTCTCCTTACCCAGACGATGGTGTTGAGGATTTCATGAACAACTTGGTCCTCTCATGGAAGTGCGAAGACCCCGATGGAGACAGGTTGTCTTATACTCTCTACTTTGGAGCTGGAAATCTGGAACTCCAGGCCGGGCAAATCGCTGACACCAACTATACCTTGCCTTCTCTTGAACCGGATACAGAATACAGTTGGCAGGTTGTGGCTGAAGATGAAAAGGGCGGGCTAACAAGAGGCCCAATTTGGTCATTCAGAACAAAAAGGATTCCCAAACTGAAATGGAAGAGGGTCATTGGTATTGATGGAAGAGACAGCTTCGCCAAAATCAGACCTCTTTCAGATGGTAGCTTCATTCTTGCGGGTTCTACGGATACCGAACTTGTTTCGGATTCCTCAGAGAAAGAACTTTCAAGAGCAGGATGGGTTGTGAAACTTGACGAGAACGGCTATTTTGCCTGGCAAAAGAAGTTCGATATGGGCTGGACCGAGTTCAATGACATTATACAAACCTACGATAAGGGATTTCTAGTGGTAGGCAAAACTCAAGCTTCAAGCGACCTCGGATCTGGGGAAGAATCTTCATTGCTGGCAATCAAACTTGATAGATTCGCAAATGAGAGCTGGAGATTCAGAATTGGAGAAAATCAGAGCGAAGCGGCCGCGGTTGTTGAGATCGAGGACGGATATTTGATTTTGGGAACGAATCTCTCACATGAAAGTGAAGGAAAGAGCATTGCTCTTATAAAACTCGACAGGTCAGGAACGGAAGTCTGGCAACAATCATTTGGTGGAACCGCCTTTGAACGGGCGGTCGATTTTAATCTTGACTCAAAAGGAGACATCGTGATTGTTGCAGAAACAACTTCTATGGATGGAGAAGCCAAAGGTAATAGTGGAAGCCTCTTGACGATTAATGGATTGACTCTGGAATTCTCATCAGTTCTGGTGATCAAAGTCAGCATTGATGGCGAACTCCTTTGGTCCAAAGTTCTGGGTGGAGAGAGCGAGGATTCACCATCCTCAGTAAAAGTGGCCGCCAACGGAGATATATTTGTTGGGGGTTCAACCAGCTCCACTAAAGGAGCTTTCTCTCGAAAAACCTCAGACTATGATGGCTTTGTAATAAAACTGTCGGAAGAGGGAGAAGTCTTGTGGACGAAATGTTTAGGAGGTAATGGCAACGACTTTCTTCAAGATTTCTATATAACTCCTTCTGGTGGTCTTCAAGCAGTTGGCTTCTCGGAGTCGAATCCGGAAAGGAAAAGTACGGAAAATACTCTCTTGCAGAGAGCTGGATTAGCTTATAGTGACATCTGGCTTCTGCAGATCGATGTCGACGGGAATTTGCTTTGGGATAAATATCTTGGCGGAGAACTGGAAGATGTGAGCCTCGCGGTGGCAAGTTCAGGCAACGGATTTGCTTTGTCCGGTTTCTCTGCATCAAGTGACGGCGATTTGGGCTCTAATAGAGGAGACTACGATGCTTTCGCCTTCTACCTAGAATAATCAGCTGTAGAACTGCCACTTCAAACCTTCTCTTTTCGCTGCAAATACAGATGAAAGGCAGTTGCTGAAAAGAGCGTCTGTACTCTCCCCATCTACGGGAAACTGACAGATTCCGATCATTACAGATGGCACAATTTCTGTGTCAGTGACGACGATGGGTCTTTCCAGAGATGATAATAAGGGAATTACTATCGAAGAAATTTCCTTCCTAACGCTCAAATCCATCACTATAACGAAGACGTCATCCATGACCCTAAAAAACTCTGCTTTCGGTACTAATTTTGCGAGTCTTCTGCTAATTCTCTGCAGAATTATATCTGAGGTTCTTTTGCCAAACATTGCAGCTATCTCCTTGGAATCTGGCGATGTGACACACAGAAGCGAAAAGGAGCCTCCAGTAACTCTTGCAGTATGAATTTTGCTGGCAAGATGAGTGTGCAGAGAGCTCTCATTTCCAAAGCCGGAAAGAGAGTCAAGGTACAACATATCTCTCAACGCGTTTCGAATACTTGAAGATGCACTGTTGTCAATAATAGTCATCAAATATGACAGTTTATTCGAAATCCCAAGAAAGAAAATGTTGATAGTCAAATGTGACTTTCGAATCTTAGTTGATTCACTCAGGTCGAGAGACACATGGTTTATCTCTCCATTGATTAGAGAACTGAGTCTTGCCAAACTCGTGTCGTTCAGCAAGTTGAATAAAATCGAGAAATCTATCATATCTTGCTTCACAAAGCTTAATTCATAGAAATAATCAGAAGATAGCCTTCTCCATTGTCTGTTCTCAACAACTACCTCCCCCTCGGCCGAGAAAACTGCCGAAGCCTCGAGTGTCCCCTCGAGCAAGCGTTCGGCAATATGCACGCTCTCGTTCATTTCTCTCTCCCTGGTTTCCATAGGCCACCTCATATCATGTATCTTGATTCTGATAGATGAACTAATGCAATACTGTGCCAAGATAGAAGTTGATCAATCATGGTTGGAGGCGTAGAATCTTACTGTGGAAAAGAGAGAGATGTTATTTAGACCTGCAGAAAGTGAGGATGTGCCCTTTGTTGCCTCGCTGGTTTTCGATACTGATCCTTCGCATTTCAGAAGAGCTTTTGGAAGAAGGGCTCATAGGTATGTCTCCCGACTTATATTACTTAATAGCCCACTAAACATTAGGCACATAACCGTATGTGAATTTAGCGGACAACCCGTAGCGATATATGCCCTTTACTCAATGAATGAGATGAGGCAATTAGCTTCTTCAAAATTTGGATTCGGAGATTTCTTCACTAGTCTTTCTAGATTCAGGTTGCTAATGGAAATTCGGACGCTACGAAAGGCAATGAGAATGAGTGTTTCATCTACCCAAAGCTATCTAGGAATCATTTCGGTTGAAAGAGACTTCAGGAATATGGGCTTTGCGAGAATGATATTTAATTATCTTTTCGAAACTTGTCAAGAGATTGTGCTCGATGTTTCAAGGAGCAATGATAGGGCTCTTTCAATATATGCCAAATATGGTTTTGAAACCGAAACGAGGGTTCCACTTGACTACCCGGTCAAAGACAGCATAAGACTGAAAAGCACCCGGAAAACTACCGTGTGATTATCTACAAAACTCCTTCTGAGATTGTCGTAGGATTTCTATAGCAGGAACAATAGCTTTCTAAGTACTTCAAAATAGTCAGTATCTTCAAATATGAGTGTCCGGTCATCCATCTTGCGCACTCCCGGAAAAAAGGAGAGTTTGTGTGCCAGTCTGTGGTCAACATAGGCAATTTCGACAATAAATCGCTCTGGCAGCTCCAAGGGTTGTGTCTCAAGATTCTTCAAAGCCTTATAGACCCCCTCTTCAATCAGTTTCACCGCTCTTAAGGGATGGATTGAATCAACTGATGATCCACTTCCACGATTTGTTGAGACCGTCACGATGCCAGGTACGGCCTGCTCAGCGATCCTCACAATTCCTTCATCGCCACTGATAAAAGCAATCGGTATACCGTAGTAGGCTGCTGACATCGCATTGAGCATGAATTCACTGACAAGCTCCCCATTCATCTTCAAACAAAAGATCTCACCGGTCATAGTGTGAGAAAGAGGATTCAAAGCCTGCCCTGATGGGGAGTGGTAGCCTGTGAATACGACGGCACCAATACCGTTATCGACTCCCTGCATCATCATCAGAGGGTCTCTTGCCCATCCTCTCAATATGCGAACTTCTTCAGGAAGAGAGGAGGGATCAATATTTCTTGCACTTCCATGGGCATCTCTCACAATAACTTCCGAGGCCCCTGCTTTCAGAGCACCCTGCACAGCGGCACTCACTTCGGCAGTCATCTGCTTCTTGAAATATTCGTAGTCTTGATGTCCCTTTCTTGCTTCGTTCCAATCTGCAATCCCTGAAGTCCCTTCAATGTCAGCGCTGATGTATACTCTCACAGTCAAACCTCCCAATAATTCTTAATTCTATTTCCGCTTTTCCAGCCTATGGAATCACATAGAATATTGACTTACAGTCAGCTACTCCTTGATACCGCTGCTCTCAACAAAAAAAGACAAAAAAGCGACCAAATACCAGCTGAATTTCATTAAAAAATGGAAAAAGCTCTTCGAAGTTCTCTTCAGTCATCGAGCGAAGAAAGACTGATGCGATTGACGTAATTTTGTATGTAACATATCCTTCAGAGCCCCCTCGATTTCTTCACAAAGAGCGTACTGGTGTAGGAAAACATCGAGCGTTTGCTTCTGGCAGCCGGATTCCGCAAAGTGGCTCAAGAAGCATTCAAGAACACTCATCAACAGCTTCCTTTGCTAATTTATCCGCAATCTCGTTGAAGGTATCTCCAACATGCGATTTGACCTTCACCCATTCTATACTGATATCGGGGGATAGTTCATCAAGAAAAGCTCTGTACTTTCTCGTCGATTCGTTCTTTGCTTTCCACTCTCCTGTTTTCCAGCTCTTTAATCCCTCATAGTCGTAATGTATTTTCACTTCCTTATATCGCTTTTTCAGGCAATAGTTCAACCCTTGAACAACACCTTCTATCTCTCCTATCACATTTCTCATTTCCAGGTTTTCTCTCACACAACCCTTCATCTTTTCCTCTATACGTTCTTCAGAGATCACAATCACTCCATAGCCTGCCGCGTTGTCTCTAAAACTTCCATCAACGAAGAGGTGTGTTCCACCGTATGTTCTGCCGTTGAATTCCTCCCACGCGAACAGCAACTTCTCAGACAGCGCATCGCAGGCGGAAGAGGGCAAGACTATCCTTTTGTTCCCGGAGCGATTTGTGTAAAGCTTGAATGTTATTCCATTAGACAATTGGACGAAATACTCTCCGTGAGAGCTTAAAGAGAGATGAATCCCCTTGCTATCCAGAAAATCAGCAAATGCGATTCCAGTCTTTCTTATTTCATGAGTCCAGTCTCTCATGTTCATACCCTATAAAGTGCCTCAATGAAATCAAGGAAGATTATTGTTAAATATCCACCGATTGCGATGAAAGGACCGAAGGGAAGCTGAGCTCGTCTGTCGAACCTTTTTCCTTTAGCTGCAGCGTTTATGGCATACACTATCAGCGCGGCAAACGAAGCTATCATAATTGTGTAAAGAGACCCTACTATCCCCGTTGCAAGTGAAAGAGCAGCAAGAAGTTCAACGTCGCCAAATCCGAAGCTGTCTCTTTTCACAAGGTTTGCAATTAAGAAGAAGGCTACCATTGCCCCTGTTACTAGAAGAGCATACAGCAAGTTCAAAGGAAATCTATTCTCAAAGATCGACCATGCGAAGGCGCCTATTCCAACGAGAATCACGCCGAGATCGGGAATCATGTAGTGCTCAAGATCTATAAACGAAGAAACGATGAGTCCTGTGGATAGAACTGATATCGAGATCGCTCCCGAAAGAGAAAAAAGAGCCGCGTTTAACGCATATAATGCTGCTGTCAGCAACTCAACTAAGGGATATCTTGCGGAAATTGGGTTATCGCAGTATCTACACTTTCCCCCTAGGACGAGGTAGCTAATGATTGGAAGGTTGTCTTTCCAGGAAAGTTCATGCTTGCAGTGTGGGCAGAAGCTCCTTCGAGGTCTGACAATAGAGTACTCCTTGGAAGGAATCCTGAAGATCAACGCATTAGAAAAACTCCCAAAGATTAGCCCGAAAACGAAGAAAACCGGAACTCTAAAAACTAAGTAATCCCACACTGTCTTCTCTCTTCTTCAGAAAGGAACTCATCGAAAAGCTCTTTCTTTCCGTAGTAATACCAAACCTGCTCATTTTCAAAGTCCTCCAGGATCCTCTTTGCCTCAGAACAAAGCCCTTTCTTAACATGAGTCACAATGAGAAGCATCTTCAGCTCTGGCCTATCTGGGTCTTCTTTCAAAAACCGCTTAGCCTCTTCTTCCACAACATCAAACTTTGAATTCTTAAACTGAATCTTCGCCCAAGGCTCCATGTCGTTTATATAGACAGGCTTTGCTTCAAGCACTTCCTGCTCGACTCTGTCTCTCATGTCAGTATTTCCCATTCTTTCGTACAAATCAGCCATCTCAACTTTTGTCAAGATGCTGTCTGGGTCCCTGCGAGAAAGACTCATCAGAACATCAAGAGCTTCCTCCGTACGACCACCATTTATATACGCGTCGGTCAACATGAAATAAGTTACTAGATGATCCGGCGATAAAGTGATTTCCTTCTCCCAACAACTCGCCGCCTTATCAAACTCTCCTCTATTGTAGAAGGTCTGACCGAGAAATGAGTAAGCCGATACGAGCGATGGATCTATCTTCAAAGCACGCTGAAGCCAGTTAATCCCCTCTTCTTCATTACCGGATTCCAAAAAAATTGTGCCCTTAAGCTCACAAACAGACGCTTCATCAACATTCGCCTCCATAAGCAAATCAAGAAACTGCTGGGCACTATCATAATCGCCTCTGTCCGCGATCGAAAGTATCTTGTCTTGAAAGCCAGAGAATGTACCTCTAGCAAAAGATTTGATAGAGAGTTCAGTCTCCGAAAGATACTCAAGGAATTCCTCATACTCAATGGGTGCGTAGTTTTCAGGGGTTACAATATTGTCGAAAGTCTCAGTCAAAGTTCTGATAACATTAAGATCCTTCTCTACCTGGCTTCCTTTCACATCGTCTATCGCCAGATTAATATCGCCATCGTAGATCTGGTCAAGTATTGCGATGGAAAACGGTAAGGTATTCGTAATCGAAATGCTCTTTTCTCCTTGCCTGAGGCGAATAATCTCCATAAAACACCTCTTCTCTGAGTCATCTGTAAAAATATACCACGTTTGCCCACCACAAAAGTGACTTTGCACCTATCAGGCAATACTTTGTCAAGAAATTCATTTAATGAGATAATCACTTTGGAGGACAAGTACGATCATGAGAAGGGAGTGTCTCTGATGGAAGCTGAAGAGCTAGCTGTGCTTAAATACGCTCTGGCCCGTGAAAGAGAGGGCGTGAAGTTTTACAGAGAAAGATCAAAGGAGATTCACATTCCAGAAGTTAAGGAACTCTTCCTGGAACTTTCTGAGATGGAAATGGATCATGTCTCCTTTATCTCCAAAATGATAGAAGATCAATCTATAGGAGACGAAATTACGTTCACTCACATTGAAGAGAAAAACATCTTCCAGTCAAGAGAGTCTCTCGAGCTGAAAGGTATTTCAGTTGACTCTCTTGCAGGAGATCTTTCGGCCTTGCGAATTGCTTATCTTATCGAAAAGGATTTCGAAGACTTCTACAAACAAAGAGCACAAGAGTCATCGAAAAAGGAGATTAAGGAACTCTTCAATATGATTTCTAACTGGGAAGAAGGCCATAAGAAGACATTGCTGGATCTTTATGAATCTCTAATGAAAGATTACTGGAGCGCACAGAGATTCGAACCGCTCTACTAAGTCTTCTTCCTTTTGACGTTTCTGTTCTTTGAGACGCCTGATGAATTGGTTTTCCTTTTGGAGGCCAGTTTGCTTTCTTCCTTCACAATATTGAAATCAATTTCCATGGTAGTCTTGTCTGCCCTCACAACCTGAACCTTCAGTTCATCACCTATTCTGAAGATACGCTTCCGTTTTCTTCCAACAAGAATATTCTGGTTCTCAACAAAATCATAGTAGTCATCCAGCGTTGAAATATGAACGAGACCCGAGACCATCTTTTCCGTCAACTCCACGAATATCCCGAATTTCGTTACCCCGGTAATCACACCTTCAAAAACGTCTCCTATGCGACTGGAAATGTACTCTACTTTTTTCATATCTAGCAAATCCCATTCCGCTTCATTAGCTACCCTTTCTCTCTTCGATGCCCACGACGCTATCTTTGGAAGAGTCTCTTCGACTTTCTTTGACTCCTCTCCAAGATCACTGCCAGAATTCTCTATCAGTTTCTTCAAGAGTCTGTGAACAACTAAGTCAGGATATCGCCTGATCGGCGACGTGAAATGAGTGTAAGCCTCTGAAGCCAATCCGAAGTGACCGATGTTTCTTTCGGAATAGACTGCGCGCTTCATGCCTCGCACAAGGACTCTTTCAATAGAAGAGTGAAGAGGATGATCCTTTGTCTTCTCCAATATCTGTTGAAGAGCTTTTGGATGAACATTCCTTGGAATCATTATTTTCATTCCCAGCGCCTCAAGATAATTCTTGAGCTGCATCATTGATTCGGGATCTGGCTCCTCGTGAATCCTGTACACAAAAGGCAACCCTCTGTTGTCAAAGATCTCGGCAACTGTCTCGTTTGCAAGTATCATGAATTCTTCAATGATCCATTCCGAAACCCCGCGACTTTGAGGAATGATGTCCACAACTTTTCCGTTATCATCAAAGACTATCTTGACTTCTCGTGATGAGATGTCCATGACAGAGCCCCGCTTCTTTCGGATGTCTCTGATCTTTTGTGCAAGTTCATATGACATCCTTAGGCTTTCAGCGACAGGAGTCAATTTCTCAACAGTGGCCTCCAAAGCTTCTCCATTGAGAAATTCGTTTACTTCAGAATAAGTGAGTCTTCTTTTAGAATTAATCACCGCATTCTTGACTGCTGTCGAAACCACCTTTCCTCTTGGATCAATTTCCATCAGAAGAGACAGGGTCAACCTATCCTCAGCAGGTTTCAACGAGCAAATGTCGTTTGACAGTTCAAAGGGAAGCATGGGAATTACGGTATCCAGTAAATAAACCGATGTGCCCCTCAAATAAGCTTCAACATCGATCTGCGTTCCCTCTCGAACATAGTGAGAGACATCGGCAATGTGGATACCAAGCGAATAATTCCCTTTGGAGTTCTTCTTCAAGGATATGGCGTCATCGAAATCCTTTGCATCATCGCCATCTATTGTATATACTAATTCATTGCGAAGATCTTCTCTTCCTCCAGTCTCTTTTGAGCCAACTTTCCTGGCAGTTTCCCTGGCCTGTTTCTTGACTGCTTCTGGAAAGTAGCCGGGCTCAGGAAGATCCTGCCTGTAGATAACTGTCATCAAGTCTGCCTCAGGGCTGAATGCATCCCCGAGAACTCGCTCAACGACTCCTTCTGGATTCTTTCCGGGAGAAGGGTATCTGGTGATTCTTACTAGAACCTTTTGGTCGGGTCTGGCACCGTTGAACCCTTCCGGAGGTATATAGAAATCACTCTTTATTCGCATATCATCGGCCACGACAAAGGCCATTATACCTCTTGTTTTGAAAGTTCCGACCACTTTCGTCTTATTGCGATTAATTACTTTGACTATCTTTCCTTTTCTTATCTCTCTATATTTTCCGGTAATCTCCGCGAGAACTGTGTCGCCATGAATGGAAAATCCTGTATCCTCTGGTGGGATAAAGACATCCTCCCCATCTTCTACACTTATGAAAGCGCCCATTCCTCTTCGCGCAAATTCAATTTTCCCTACTATCATCTTCTCCCCGGGAGATATGTATCTGCCTTTAGAATCACGAATTACCTCTCCAGAATTGACCAGTTCTGCAAGAAGTTTTTTTAGCGACTCTCTGCTTTCTTTATCACTCAGCCCTAACTTGACGGCGATTCCTCTCAAGGTGGCAGGTGAGTATTGCGGTGAAGTAATGAATTCTCTTATTCCTTTCACACTTAGCTTCATAAGCCTCTTTCCTCTCTGTCCTCAGACAACATTGAATCTCTTCATGTTATAATTATACAGTCTATGAGTCAGTACTTTCTAAACTTGCGGGAGGTTCTTAATGCGAATTGGTATATTGACTGGCGGCGGGGACTGTCCAGGTCTAAATGCAGTAATAAGAGGAATTGTCAAATCTGCTCCAGAAAGCGTGGAGATAATTGGTTTGATGCATGGTTGGAAGGGTTTGGTTGTCGGCGAAAGCATGAAACTAACCGATAACGATGTTGAAGGCATTCACATCCTGGGAGGCACAATTCTTGGCACATCGAGAACTAACCCCTTTAAGTCAGAAGACATGAGAGTCAAAATGGAAGAAAATATTGAGAAGCTTGGGCTGGACGCGATAATAGGTATAGGCGGTGATGATACATTGAGTGTGGCCGCAAAGCTTTCATCCATGGGATACAAAGCAATCGGAGTCCCAAAGACAATCGACAACGATGTTGCCAATACCGATTACACTTTTGGGTATCAAACTGCTGTTAATGTCGGAGCCGATGCAATAGACAGGCTTCATTCCACAGCGAAATCACATGGAAGAATCATAATCGTCGAGCTTATGGGCAGAGAGGCCGGATGGGTAACTTTGGAAGCGGGCATGGCTGCTGGAGCACATTTAATACTGATTCCGGAGTACCCCATGACTATAGATGAAATTATCGCTTATGTGAAGAAGCGAATGGATAGATACGGATATATGATTGTTGCAGTTGCCGAAGGGTTCAAACCAACAGAGCTTGAAAATGTTGTTGGCGATGAGAGCAAGATAGATGCTTTTGGACATATAAAGCTCGGCGGAATCGCTCACTATATGGCAAACATCATTTCTGAGAGAACGGGTTACGACACAAGATCTGTAGTCTTAGGCCATCTGTTAAGAGGGGGGACACCTACAGCCTTTGACAGAATTCTTGGAACGAGATATGGGGTGCATGCAATGGAACTAGTTATGAAAGGCGATTTTGGCAGGATGGTCGCGCTTAAAGGCAACAACATAGTCTCAATACCCCTTGAATACGGAATAGCTACGAAGAAGCTCGTTCCCTTCGAATACTACAAGCTGTCTCAGATTTTTTTCGATTGAGGGATTGAATTGTCTTATTCCGAACCTGTTAGGATTGCAAGATTCGCAATAGGCGAATACTTTCAGAAGCGTGCTGCTGTTGAAGTCCCCGCGTGGGTATCTTACGAATTTACCTCCAGAAGAGCGGGTTGCTTTGTATCCCTGCACACTCTGGCTGGATTACTCAGAGGTTGTATAGGAACGATATTCCCCGTGGAAGAGAATGTTGCATGTGAGATAATTCAGAACGCGATTTCTGCTGCCAGTAGAGATCCACGGTTTCCCCCTGTGGAAGCAGATGAGTTCTGTGATTTGGAATTGTCTGTGGATATTCTTAGTCTGCCAGAAAAAGCAACCGTTTCAGACCTCGATCCAAAAAAGTTTGGGGTTGTGGTTTCTCTGGGATACAGAAAAGGAGTTCTGCTGCCTGATCTGGAGGGGGTAAATACTGTCCAGCAACAGCTTGAAATCGCACTGAAGAAAGCTGGTATTGGTGGATGGGAGGACTACAACATTTCCAGGTTTTCAGTTGAAAGGTATCACTGATTCCATTAAGGGGTGGTTTTTTTGAAACCGGCCGTGTATTTCGACGAATATGGTGAAGATGATGGGTTGCAGTGTCTGCTTTGTCCAAGGCACTGCATAATTAGACCTAATCAGGTAGGTTTTTGTGGTGTTAGAAAAAATGTTGACGGAATGCTCTATTCGCTGAATTACGGTCAACTGACTTCGATAGCGGTAGATCCTATCGAGAAGAAGCCCTTGTACCACTTCTTCCCTGGGGAGAAGATACTTTCGGTGGGATCTTGGGGATGTAATCTTAAGTGCGATTTTTGCCAGAACTGGGAGATATCAAAGCAGCGACCGAAGACCGTGAAGCGGGTAATGCCTCAACAGCTTATTCAGATCGCGCTTGAGAGGGAGTCACAAGGGATTGCATTTACTTACAATGAACCGATTGTCTCTTTCGAGTTCATTCTAGACACTTCAAGGGCAGCAGCCAAAGAGGGTATATACAGTGTCCTGGTTACAAACGGAGTTATCGATGAGGAACCTATGGATCTTCTTTCTCAGTCGGTTAGGGCAATGAATATTGATCTAAAGGGTTGGAACGATGACTTCTACATAAATGAAATTGGAACGGAGAAGAGAAATGTTCTAAGATCAATAGAGACGGCAAAAAGGGTAGGAACACATTTGGAATTAACAACATTGATAATTCCTGGTAAGAATGATTCCACCGAAGAGATGAGAGAAGAGGCAAGATGGATATCGGAACTTTCTGAGGATATCCCTCTCCACATAAACAGATATCATCCTAGCTACAAAAGTGAAATACCTCCGACTCCGCCTGAATCTTTGACAGTGCTTGCAGAAGCAGCAAAGGAGTATTTGAGATACGTGTACGTTGGAAACGTGAACCTTCCCGGTCTCTCCGATACTATTTGTCCTCACTGCGGGAACCTGCTAATCGAGAGAAAAGGCATGCGGAGTTCAGTGGTTGGGATAGACGAAAAAGGAAGGTGCAACAAGTGCCAAGAAGAAATCCCAGTCATCTTCTGAGAAGCCGGACAATTGTTTATGCAGTGCTTCTGGTTTCTGCCGTTGTGTTGCTGATATTGATTTTCTTCCGGCAAAAACCCCTGGAATACTATGACAGAACAGAGTATCTTCTCGGAACTTACGTTACCGTTAGGGTCTCTTCTTCAAAAATGTCTCCAGTTACACTTGCGGAAGCTGCCATAGCGGAAATAGAAAGGATTGACGAGAAATTCGGAAGCAGACGCGATGGAATGATTGCAGAGCTCAACAGAAGCGGTGAACTTCAGAATATAGATAAGGAGACGAGTTTTCTCATTAAATCTGCTCTCGAAATTGCAAAGAACACTTCCGGTGCCTTTGATCCGACACTTTATGAACTGACCAAACTCTGGGGTTTTGACGATGAATCATCTGAAAAAAGGATTCCCTCCGAGAAAGAAATCGAAGAAGCTCTTGCATCGACTGGCTTCTCCAGAATCACTTTTGCTGAAGAGTCGGAATATGTATCATTGGCAGATGGAGCAACGCTAGATCTCGGAGCGATTGCAAAGGGATACGCAGTAGATATGGCTATTGCCAAGATCAAAGCTCTTGACAAGGGAGCGACTGGCTTCATTGATGCTGGCGGAGACATTGGCGTAATCGGTCCGAAGTACGGAAGCAGACCGTGGATAGTCGGTGTGAGAGATCCAAGAGGGGAGAGTGTCCAAGACGTAATTGAGTATATCTATCTATATGATGGTGCTGTGGCTACTTCGGGGGACTATGAAAGATTCTTTGTAGAAGACAACGTTCGTTACCACCACATTCTCGATCCAGAAACGGGATACCCATCCCGAAACGGGGTTATTAGCGCAACAGTTATTGGTAGAAGCGCCATGCTTGCAGACGCCTATGCGACTGCCGCCTTTGTGATTGGAATGGAGCCGGGCGTAACATTCTTGCCGAGATTTGGAGCACTCGTTTTTCTAGTAATGGAAGATATGAGTACTTTTAAGTCGCCGGGTTTTGAAGTCTATCAGGAGCGATGAAACTACTAACCAGATATGATATTTTGATTGTCTTTGGACTCATTACAGCAGTGTTGCTTCTCGCACTGACGCGAGATAGAGGTTCGTCTTTTGCCGAAGTGTACCATGACGGAAGGCTAATAAGGACGGTCAATCTGAAAGTAGACTCAGAGTTTTCGCTTGCAGTAGGTATGCTAATTAAGGTCGAGAAGGGAAAGATCTCAGTCATTGATTCAGATTGTCCTGATAAACTGTGTGTCTTACAGGGAGCAGTAGATAGCCCAAATATCCCAATCGTTTGCGTTCCTAATAGAATAGTCATAAAGATCCCCTCGGGCAGAACGGAAGTGGACGTAATCTCTCAATAAGCTTCGTTAAGATTTCTTTGAAGCTCTGATTGAGAAAATGCAGGTCTCTCCGGAAAATAGTGTGAGTTATCTCACATGACTGACTACTAATTTCTAGATCACTGGAGTGTTGTCTAGCTTTGCTGATGGAGTAATGATGGAAGCGAGAAGAATCACCACACTGTCGATGTTAATTGCGATAGGTTCTGTTCTCTATCTTCTTGAAAGCCTCATACCGTTTCCTCTACCGGTTCCAGGTGGAAGATGGGGCTTTTCTAATCTTGTCTTAATTATCGCACTGGCAGGCATGCCTCTCGGCGACATTTTTGTGCTTTCTATTGGAAAAAGCCTAATAGGAGGTCTGTTAACGGGTAGACTTGCAACTCCCGGTTTTTTGATGGGAATTACGGGTTCTCTCTCTTCCGGAGCGGTAATGTGGCTCTTGAACCGGACCGAAAGGTTTGGTCTGGTGGGTATAAGTCTTGCGGGCGCCTCGGCAAGTAACTTGACACAGTTGCTAGTCGCGTACGCGTTGATAGTGAAGAGTATGGAAATAGTATTCCTTTACCCTTATATGCTAGTCATGGGATCGATTTCTGCGCTGATTAATGCCTATATTGCATTTGAAGTTATACGAAGGATGGGTGATGATTTTTGGCCAGATTGATACTTGGTTCATCTTCTCCAAGGAGAAAAGAGCTGCTTCAGTTGCTTGGAGTTACCTTTGAGGTAGTTCCGCCAGAAGGAATTGTAGAAAGGCTCTCTGAGCGATTCTCAGAAGTGGAGCTATCAGAGCTTTCTTACAGGAAGGCTGAAAATGTATATTGCAGGAACCCCTATGCGGTAATTGTGGGAGCGGACACTGTCGTAGTCCTAGATGGATTGGTGCTTGGAAAACCGTCTTCAGTTCAGGCAGCCTACGAAATGCTCACAGCTCTTTCTGGCAATACTCACTCTGTCTACACATCAGTGTCAGTTTTGTCGGAAGAAAACAAGTTTACTTTCGTTGAAAAAACAGACGTAACGTTTCGAGAAATGCCAAAGAAAGTGCTTAAGGAGTACTCAGCAAGCGGTATCTCGCTTGACAAAGCTGGGGCATACGGTATCCAAGACTATGGTGCCACTTTCGTAAAGCGCATCTCGGGTGACTTCTACAATGTTATGGGGCTTCCCATAGGAAGACTTTGGGAGGAGCTTCATTCACGGGGGGTAATCTGAATTGAGCCTCCACGCAATGCCTAGAGAAAGGCTTCTAAAGTATGGTGCAGGTTCTCTTTCGAACAGCGAACTAATCGCTATCCTTCTCAGAACTGGAGCAAAGGGGAAAGGGGTAGTCCAATTAAGTGAAGAGCTTCTCGATCATTATGGTTCTCTCACGGCGCTTCTGTCTGCGGAAGTTGCGGAACTAATGACTGCAAAAGGTCTTGGAACGGCAAAAGCAGTCTGCCTTAAGGCAGCACTAGAGCTTGGACAGAGAATTTTCAGGGAGATGACGGAAAAGACAAAAGTGCGGTTGGATGAACCTCAGGGAGTTTACTATCTCTGCAATGACATGGCTTTCATGGACCGAGAGACTGTCAGAGTAATTTCCCTTGACACTAAGCTGAACTACAGAGGATTAAACACAGTTAGCGTGGGAATATTGGATTCCTCTCTTCTTCACCCGAGAGAGGTTTACAAACCCGCCATATCCAGAACAGCTGCAGCGATAATTCTTGTCCATAATCATCCATCTGGCGACCCTTCTCCAAGTAAAAAAGATGAAGGGATTACTTCAAAGATTAGAGACGCTGGAGAAACACTCGGAATTAGGATGCTGGATCACGTTATAATAGGAACCGGAAAGTACTACAGTTTTGCAGCTGGAAGAGTTTTCGAAGCGGAGGTGGCAGATAATGATCCCAAGGGAAGAGGCAATGAAGTTAGTAAAGGACAACATGCACTCCAAGAATCTGATTAAGCATGTTCTTGCCACTGAGGCGGTGATGAAAGCCCTGGCGAAAGAACTGGGACAAGATCAAGAAGTCTGGGCCATGGCAGGACTTCTTCACGATCTTGACTACGAATTCACTAAGGACAACTTTGAAGAACACGGTAAAAAGACAGTTGAGATGCTTGAGAGCAGGGATTTGTCGGATGACATTAGAGATGCGATTCTTGCCCATTGTGAAAAGAAGGAAAGGGGAAAACTTATAGAAAAGGCAATTTATGCAGCCGACCCGGTAACTGGATTCATAGTGGCTGCTGTCTTAATAAGGAGAGGTAGTAAACTATCAGATATCGATGTGGATTTTCTCCTGAACAGATATAAGGAGAAATCATTCGCCAGGGGAGCCAGTAGAGATCAAATGGCGAGTTGTACTGAACTGGGGATGACTCTCGAGGATTTCCTATCTCTTTCTCTGAAAGCAATGCAAGAAATATCAGAAGATCTCGGTTTGTGACTTCGCGAAATAATAAATAAGGATTGGTGATGGAATGCTTGGAACATTAATCGAAAGGGAAGTTAGAAGGTACAAAGAAGAGTATTCTCCAATGAGAAGAGAGTTACCGGAGAAACTCAACATTGCCAAATTCATTGACCACACTTTGTTGAAGGCCGATGCAACTCCCAAAATGGTAAAACAACTGTGTGATGAGGCTATCAGATTTGAATTCTGGAGTGTCTGTGTTAATTCTGGATATCTCCCCATAGCGAATGAATCACTTGGAGGAAGCAGTGTAAAGAAGACCGTTGTCATCGGGTTTCCTTTGGGGCAGGCATCAAGAGAAGCAAAAGCTTCCGAGGCATCATGGGCTGTACATAATGGAGCAGACGAGCTTGATATGGTAATGAATGTAGGTCTGCTGAAGGCAGGAGAGTACGAAAGCGTATTTGATGACATAGTCAAAGTGGTAGAATCAGCACGAGGCAAACCTGTTAAAGTAATCATCGAAACATCTCTGCTTAATGAAGAGGAAAAAGTTGCTGCCTGTGTAATCGCCAGGCAGTCGGGTGCTGAGTTTGTCAAGACTTCAACCGGCTTTTCAACCGGAGGAGCAACGACAAACGATGTTTCTTTGATCAAGTTTGTTGTCGGAGACACCTGTAGAGTCAAAGCCTCCGGCGGTATCAAATCAAGAGAAGACGCTCTGGAAATGATTGCTGCCGGAGCTAACAGAATTGGTACTAGTTCTGGGATAAAAATCGTTTCTGGTGAATCAGAGGGCAATCAGGGGGGTTATTGAAATGGATTTTTGCACATTATCGGTTAAAGATTTTTTGAAGAAAGTTGCTGAGAAGTCTGCAACTCCAGGAGGAGGTGCTGTAGGAGCAGTAGTTGCTGCCCTTGCGGCTTCGTTAGGATCAATGGTCGCAAATCTGACCATTGGGAAAAAGGGCTATGAAGATGTCGAGGGACATATGGAGTCAGCCTTAGAGGTTTTCGAATCGGAAAGCAACTATCTTTGCGACTTGATGAACCGAGATATTCAGGCTTTTGACCAAGTAATGTCTGCGTATAAGCTTCCGAAAACCACAGACGATGAGAAGAACACAAGAGAAATGAAAGTCCAACAAGCTTTAAAGACAGCAATAGAAGTGCCTTTCGATCTTGCCAGGCGATGCAAGAATATTATTGTGAATGTGGAAAGACTTGCCAAGTGGGGGAATTCAAATGTTCTTTCGGACGCCGAAAGTGGAGCCCACCTTCTCCTAGCTGTCTACAGGATTGCAAAAGCCAATGTTATGATCAATATGAAGTCTCTAAAGGACCCCGACTATGGCGCCTGGATAAACGATGAAATGAGTCAGCTCGAAAAACAGATTGATGCTTCTTACGATAAGATAATCGAGATTATCGGAAAGCGTAATGGTTGAACTGAAAATAAGGGCAAAGAGTACTGAAACAAGGGCGAGAACCGCTGTACTTGTCACTGCACACGGAGAGTTCGAGACACCCGTTTTTATGCCCGTAGGCACTAATGGAACGGTAAAAGGGATCTGGCAAGAGCAGCTTTGTGAAATGGATTCAAAAATAATACTAGGCAACGCTTTCCATTTGTTTTTGCGTCCAGGACTCGAAACTCTTAGATGTTTTGGCGGCCTTCATAATTTTATGTCGTGGAAGCATTCTATCCTAACCGACAGTGGAGGATTCCAGGTCTTTTCGCTCCCCGACAAAAAAATTACCGAGGAAGGCGTGAAATTTCGTTCGCCTCTTGATGGCAGAAGCCTTTTCGTTACCCCTGAACTATCAATGGAGATTCAGGAAACCATAGGATCAGATATTGCAATGGCCTTTGACGAGTGCGTTGAACCAAGTGCAGACAAGGAATATGTCAGAAATTCAGTAAGACGAACCACTGACTGGGCGAGGAGATTTTTACGTGCTCACAGGAAGGATCGTAATCAGTCACTGTTCGGTATAGTCCAGGGCGGTTTCTTCAACGACTTGAGGGAAGAGAGTGCTTCGGAAATCACTGCAATGGATTTTGATGGCTTCGCCTTGGGCGGTCTGAGTGTTGGAGAAGACTTCGAGACAACCGAAAGAGTTTTATCTGCGTCAGTTGGTCTTTTACCCGAAGATAGGCCCAGATACTTGATGGGAGTAGGATCACCCGAACTGATTATGGTTGCAGTCGAAAGCGGTGTCGATATGTTTGACTGTGTTCTCCCTACAAGGCTTGGCAGACATGGGGCGGCATTGACCTCAGGTGGAAGAATCAACCTAAAGTCGGCAAGGAATAAGCATGATAAATCTCCAGTAGATCCGAACTGTACCTGCAAAGTCTGTTCGACGTACAATAGAGCATATATCCATCACCTGTTCACAAGGGACGAAATACTTGGCAAGATTCTGTTGAGTTACCACAATGTAAGCTTTCTAATGGATTTTGTGAAGAAGATCCGAGAGGCTATACTTGAAGATAGGCTGAGTGAGTTCAAAGAACATTGTGCTGAAACCGGTCTTATTCAAGTGGGCAATCTAAAGACTTCTGAAGAACGTTTGGGGTGATATGATGAAGAAGCTCTTGATCCTGGTGGTCGTGTGTTTTGGCGTGGTTACTATGGCATTGAATCCCTTCTTTTTGCAGACTGGAGGAAATGGGATACTTGCAAAAGGATATAGTTCGGGTTTTGGCAGCCCTTCAGATCTATACGGGATACTCATGTCGGCTTTTTCTTCGAACTTCATTGAGCTTACTACAAATGCGTCCCCCTCTTCAGACGAGCGAGGGCTCTACATCCAGCTCTTTGAAGATTCAGACGACGGAATGGCAGGTCTGCTTCAGTATTACATGGATATTGGAAAGACATCGAGCGTTAGGTCCCTCAGCTACATGATATCGGGTGGACTGGGACCTCTTACATCATACGGGGCAGACATCAAGATTAGCATGACGACTGGCGCGACACCTACTTACGGTGTTGCGATCAAAGGTGGAATTACGGGTAGGGCTTACGAGTTGCTGGACTACGTAGTTGCCTTCGACAGTATTCTATGGAACAGTGGTCAATCTTCAAACTCAGTCGACCTTCTTGCAGGTATCAGGTTCGTCCCGGATCCATTCATGATAGGTCTTGAGTTGGGTACCAGAAACGGAATGGAAGTCAAGTATCTCGGTCTTTCAACGCAGTACACATACAGTAGCCTCTTTTCGGCGCGCGCGGGAGTATCAATGAATGCCGACCTCATTCACAACATAGATTTCATTGTGGGCGGCGGCATTGAAGTGAAGGTCGGGGATATGATAATAACTGCCGGGATAGGAACCAACTTGACTAACAAGATACAATCACTCAGCTTTCGAAGGACCTGGAGTGTTGGTCTTCTCGGGCAGTGGTGATTCCATTTTTTCAAGTATGTAGCTCTGTCTGTGGAAAAGGTGGTAGGATCCTTTAACTTGTATTATTCCCCAGATCGTTATGGCGGTCTCTTCGATAAGACCAAAAATCCTCTTTCTTGGAGAGGATACTGTTATTTCACCCCCCGGGGGTTTTTCTATTTGGAGGAAAAATGGATAGAATAGCTGTTATCGACTTCGGATCTCAATATTCTCTACTTCTGGCAAGAAGAATTCGAGAGATCGGCGTTCTTTGTACGGTAGAGAGCCCAGATAGCTTCGAATTAGAGAAGGATATCAAAGGCGTGATTTTGTCTGGTGGACCTCAAAGTGTTTATGAAGATGGTTCTGCAGGTTTTCCTGAACAACTCAAGTTCCTTTCAGTGCCGATTCTAGGAATATGCTACGGAATGCATCTCTTGGCCAAAGAAGTTGGAGGAGTCGTTTCGAGGGGAGTGAAAGGTGAGTACGGTCTTACGTCGGTCTTGTTTGAGAACTCTTGCTTTAAAAGCGTCCCAAGCGAAATTACTACTTGGATGAGTCACGGCGATGAAGTGACTGAACTGCCAGATGGATGCCAGATAATGGCGAGAAGTAGAAATGGGACGATTGCGGGATTCACAGATGGCAAGAATATCGCTCTCCAGTTTCACCCTGAAGTTCATCACACCCAGTTTGGAAAAGAACTTCTCGAAGAATTCGTGATAGAAATCTGCAAAGCATCACGCGAGTGGAAGATTTCTGACATTGCTGACGAGAAAGTAAAGAAGATTCAGAGAATCGTTGGCGATCAAAGAGTTGTCGGAGGGCTTTCAGGAGGAGTAGATTCAACAGTGGCGGCAACGATAACTTCGAGAGCAATCGGCGAGAGATTCACCGGGATTTTCGTTAATCACGGATTAATGAGAAAAAACGAAGAGATTGAAGTTCCAGAGTCCTTGAGAAAACTGGGAATAAATGTGGAGGTTGTTGACGCGTCGAAGGAATTCTTCCATGAGCTTGAAAGAATAGTTGACCCAGAGGACAAGCGAAAGGTCATTGGGCGGACGTTCATTCGAGTGTTTGAGAGAGAAGCAGGTAGACTGAATGCAAGCTTTTTGCTTCAGGGAACGATTTATTCGGATGTTATTGAATCCGGAGCTGCTTCCAGGAGTGGTGAGAAAATCAAGAGTCACCACAATGTCGGAGGTCTTCCCGAGAATATGAGCCTGGAATTGCTAGAGCCACTGAGAGAGCTCTTCAAAGATGAGGTGCGAAACCTCGGTCATTCTCTTGGAATAGACAAATTTCTGATCAGCAGGCAGCCATTCCCCGGTCCCGGTCTTGGAGTGAGAATAATCGGAGAGGTGACTTCGGAAAAAGCACAGATTTTGAAGGAAGTTGATTCTATTTTCATGGAAGTGCTTGGGGAATCGGGTGAACTTGACAAGATATGGCAGTCATTTTCTGTCCTTCTACCTGTATCCAGTGTGGGTGTGAAAGGAGACAAGAGATCGTACGGTTATGTAGTTGCTCTTCGGGCTGTTAACAGCTCAGAAGGTATGACCGCTTCTTGGTACGAACTTCCCCATACGGTTCTGAGGCAGGCTTCTTCAAGGATTACATCTGAAGTAAAAGAGATAGGCAGGGTCGTCTTCGACATAACTGACAAACCACCGGCTACGATTGAATGGGAATGAATCAGTAGAAAAGGGTACAGAGATAAGCGTTTCAGAAGGGGCCACATTTCTCATCCTCAAAATTCTCCAAGGCATGAATCGGACCTCTTGCCAGAAAGATGTAAGCGGTTTCGATACGGGGCGATCATCCAAGCTGATTGATTATTAGATAACAGCAAATATACAAAAAGACGCCTTTTCGGCGCCTTTCTGGAGCGGAAGACGGGGTTCGAACCCGCGACCCCCTGCTTGGCAAGCAGGTGCTCTACCACTGAGCTACATCCGCGTAACTTGCTTTCCGTGAACCACTCTGGTGCGAGAGGAGGGACTTGAACCCTCACAGGTCTCCCCACTGGATCCTAAGTCCAGCGCGTCTGCCAATTTCGCCACTCTCGCTGGTGACTCGCGCGGGATTCGAACCCGCGACCCCCTGATTAAAAGTCAGGTGCTCTACCTGCTGAGCTAGCGAGTCGCTCCCACTTTCAGTCTCCAGCCTGCGCTGGCAGAAAGATTATATCATCACATCATCTGCCTATCAAGTGGAGAGAAATATTAAGAAAATGTGAAACAATACCGTCTGTCTGAAGGAACGTCAGTAGTAAGACCGGCAGGGAAATGTTAATATCTAGAAGGGAGGATATGCATGCTGTTGCTTGTAGACATTGGGAACACGACAACTGTTTTTGGACTTGATAACGGAAGAGACATAGAGGCGGTTTGGAGATTGCCTTCTTCTAGAATTGAAACAGAGGATGAGCTGTTCGTAATCCTAGACGGATTACTGAAGAGCAGGGGAAGTTTTCTCTCCGAGATAAGCGGAATTTGTGTCGCAAGCGTTGTTCCGAGACTAAATGGATCGGTGAATTACTTCACCAAAAAGTATCTGTCGAAATCCGCGGTTTTTGTTAAGGCCGATGAATTCGTTTCAGTTGGACTCAACACAGATAATCCTGGTGAAATCGGTGCTGATCGGCTGGCAAACGTAATTGGAGCCAGAGAGTGTTACGGAGCTAACGCGATAATCATTGACGTCGGAACCGCGATAACCATAGATATTCTAAAGGAAGGTGTCTTTGCGGGAGGAGCGATTCTTCCTGGACCGGCAACCGCAATGTCTTCACTTTTCTCTCACACTGCTAAGCTTCCTGATGTTGAGCTTTTTTTTGAAGATCACTACTTTGGAACTACTACAGAAGATAATCTGAGAATCGGTATTGTAAATGGAACCTACTTTGCTCTTCAAGGAATTATAGGCAACATAGTCAAGGAATTTGAAGAAAAACCGAGAATAATTGGGACCGGTGGCGATGTAAACCTCTTCATAAACGAAAGCGGGTTCATTGAAATCGAAGATCCCAACCTGACCTTGAGAGGCATAAGGTCTTACTACTACAGAGTGAAGTCAATTGAAAAGAATTCTACTTGTTAACCCCTGGATTGAGGATGTGTCGGCTTACGATTACTGGTTGAAGCCTCTGGGACTTCTCTACATTTCATCTGCCCTCAAACATCTAGGCATTGAGCCGTTTGTGATAGATTGTCTAGACAGAAATGATCTTGAGCTTGTCTCATTTGGTGCAAGACGGGGGGACAGACTCTTCGGAACGGGGAAATTTCTAGAAGAGGAAATACCCAAACCTCATTCTATTGCATTGATTCCTAGGAAGTTCAAGAGATTCGGTTTCCCCGAGGAAGTCATGCGAAGAAAACTTGAGAAGTCAGGAAGTGTTGATGGAGTATTCGTGACTTCGATGATGACTTACTGGCATTATGGAGTTAGTGACACTATTCGCGTAATTCGGGAGGAGAAGCCCGGTATTCCCATTCTGCTGGGCGGAGTCTATGCAACACTTCTTCCTGATCATGCCAGGCAGTATTCAGGAGCAGACTTTGTTTGCCCCGGAACGGGAATGAAACCGCTTGAAAAGGCTCTAGGTTATCTGGGCTTAGATAGGAAACTGCAATTTGACTGGTTCGAAACCCTTGATCCCGATTATTCTTTTTACGCATCACCTCATTATGCAGTTTTAGTCACTAGCCTCGGCTGCCCGTTCAGATGTACGTATTGTGCCAGTAATTCTCTCTGGAACGGATTTCATAGCAGAGATTCAGTTAAGACCGCCAGTTACATTCAATTTCTGCTAGAAACAAAGCATCTTTCCGACGTAGTCTTCTTCGACGACGCCATTCTGGCAGGTAATGGGTTTAAAGAACTCATGCGCGAAATAGAGAATCGCAGAATCAGAACAAGATTTCATTTACCGAACGGTGTCCATGCCAGATTTTTGGACATGGAGACCGCCGATTTGTTGTTCGAGAACAATTTTAAGACAATAAAAATCGGTTTAGAGACTTCGGATCCAGAAATGCAGAACGCAACGGGTGGGAAAGTAAGCTTAAGAGAATTCTATAGAGCAGTCGAGAATCTCTCTCGAGCCGGATTCACTTTTAGAGAAGTGAGTGCCTACATCATGGTCAATCTCCCTGGCCAGAGCGAAAGTGATATTCTGAATTCACTAGAGGTCTGTGAAAAACTGGGAGTAAACCCGAGCATCAACGAATTCACACCCATTCCAGGCACGGTACAGTGGAAGGATTTGGTAGACAGAGGGATGTTCAGTGAAGAGATCGATCCGCTGCTTCTCAACAACTCGATTCTTCCTCACTGGTGGGAAGGGGGATTTTCTTTGAAGACCGTCCAGAGATTGAAGGAAGCGGCGTGGTCATTGCGGAGGAAATTGAGTGGAGAGTGATCTGTTCCTGTCCTTCGGCAGCAATGTCGGAGACAGACTTAATTACATCGTTGGAGCCTTTAAGAGACTATTGGAAATTGGGCTGTCTCTGTCGGAAGTCTCCTCGCTCTATTCTACTAGGCCTTACGGAAACACTGAACAAGAAGAGTTCTTGAATTGCGTCGGGAAATTTCGACACTCCGGAGACCCGGAACTCTTCCTAAGAGAATTAAAGAGCGTTGAAAGAGCCGTAGGACGAGTAGAGCGATTTAGATGGGGCCCGAGGGAAATAGACATTGATATTCTTCTTTTTGGTGACACTATTCTCACCACGAAAGAGCTTAAAATTCCCCATAACGATATAATTAAGAGGAAATTCGTTCTGGTACCTTTGCTGGAAATAGAAAGCGAGATCAGGGATCCAAGAGATGGAGTCTTGTTTTCTGATCATTTGAAGCGATTGGGTAGAGATGACTGGCCCAGGATATTCATTAAAGCTAACTCCTTTAGAAGACTCATAGAACGGGAGGTGAAGAAATGAGACTTAGACTACCCCACATGATCGCAGCAATTGTGATCCTGACAATCATGATTTCTTCCTGCGGAAGTTCACGGTCGGAACTGGTGCCGGGACGATTTGCGGGATTCACTCTGAGTGAATATATGGATATCTCTACTTCAACTAGTCTTGGCGGCAAAGTTCTGGACCTACGTCTCGATGATACTGCTCTGTTTCTTCAGAAGGAGTTCGCCAAGGGTACAAGAAGGTTCAGTGTTTATGTGGCAAAATTTGAAAGTGTCTCTCAAAGCACGGGGTTTTGGTATACCTTAATTAGAGATATCTCAAGTGAACTGAGAGCATTTGTAAGCGCAATTCCGTGGGTTTATGGAGAGTTTTCTGGAGAGATCGATGAAGGCTACATCAAGACCTGGTTTTTCGGAAAATGGTTCTATCTTTTTCTGGGAAGCACAAAGGAAGAAGTGAATTCCGCTGTGGATGCTTTCAAGGAGTTTGAAAGAAGCCTGGTGAGATCTGTTGAATCGTAAGCCATACAACGATTTGAAGACTCATCTGAAGCTTAAGTACGGAGAACCTGTTCACAGGGTTCCCATTGATGCGGGTTTTTCATGCCCCCACAAAATCAGAGGTGCAGGAGGTTGCATTCATTGTGATCCTTCAGGGAGCGGGTTTTCAATCGACCCGAAGCTTTCGCTGAGAGAACAAATGGAACAAAGGATATCAACGCTTAGGAAGAAAGGCATTCACAAGTTCATTGCCTATTTTCAGGCAAATTCAAATACGTTCGCACCCATCGAGAGCCTTCGAAGCATTTACCGCGATGCGATTATTGATGACGTGGTTGTTCTCGACATATCTACGAGACCAGATCTTGTTTCTGACGAAGTGCTCGATCTTCTTGAGGAATTTAGAGGAGAAGTAGACGTAATTCTTGAACTGGGATTACAAAGCATCAATCCAAATACACTGAAAGCTATCAATAGAGGTCACACTCTATCTCATTTCATAGATTCGTCTCTGAGAGCCAAGAAGAGAGGCATAGAACTTGTTGCTCACGTGATAGTTAACCTTCCCTGGGACACAGAGGAGGACGTATCTGAGGCGGCACGGTTGATATCAGTGCTGCGAATTGACGGAGTCAAAGTCCACTCTCTATATGTAGCTGAAGGTACCGAACTGGCAAGACAATATCTAGCAGGAGAAGTCACAATTGGGACTTTGGAGCAGTTTCTGGAGCGGGTGGTCGTCTTCCTCGAGAACCTCAATAGCGAAGTGATTGTGCATAGGCTTGTTTCAGACCCGCCATTTAAGGGTACTCTCTTTGGAAACTGGGGAATGTCAAAAATAAAGCTCTTGAATATGATTGAGAGAAAGATGATAATTGAAGGCAGAAGTCAGGGCAGCAAGGCTCTATAGATTTCGTAGGGAAGCGAAATGTGTGACCGCGGATTATCCGAGGAAAGTCCGGACTCCATGGGCAGAGACGCTGGGTAATACCCAGGGAGAGCGATCTCCGGAAAGGGCCATAGAAAATGAAACCGCCTTCGGGCAAGGATGGAAAGGTGAAGGTAAGAGCTCACCGGCTGCCGGGCGATCGGCAGGCCAGGTAACCCCCGTCTGGAGCAAGTCCAAGCAGAAAGGGTCTGAGGTTGCCCACCGAACCCCTTTCGGGTAGGATGCTTGAGGGTCATGGCAACATGACTCCCAGATAGATGGTCACAATAACAGGATCCGGCTTACGGTTTCGCTTCCCCATTTTTTTGGAGTGACATTATGAATATTCCAATGACCAAAAGAGAGATGGATCAGAGAGGTTGGGTTTCTCTTGACATAATAATTGTTACAGGCGATGCTTTTGTTGATCATCCATCATTTGGATCGGCAATTATCGCCAGAGTTCTTGAATCTGCTGGCTGGAAAGTAGGCGTGATTTCCCAGCCAGACTGGCGAACAACTGAAGACATCTCAGCGCTGGGGAGACCAAGGCTCTTCTTCGGCATAACCTCCGGAAATGTTGATTCTATGGTTGCAAACTACACTTCGACTGGAAGAAAGAGGAAGAGCGATGATTATACTCCTGGCGGGATTGGCGGTAAGAGACCTGATCGCGCAACTACAGTCTATTCAAATTTGATAAGGCAGGCTTTCAAAGACACTTTCGTCGTTATCGGAGGAATAGAGGCAAGTTTGAGAAGGTTCTCCCATTATGACTGGTGGAGCAACAAAATAAAAAAATCGATTCTTCTTGACTCTAAGGCAGACTTGCTTGTATATGGGATGGGAGAGAAACCCGTTACAGAAATTGCCAGGAAGATCTCAGAATCAGGTCAAATTCCCAAAGACGTTGAAGGAACCGTTTTCTGGTCGAGCGCAAAACCAATTGGAGTTGAGCTTCCCTCTCATGAAGAGGTCTTGATTGGCAAACAGAAGTACTTCAGGCTCACAAGAATTATTCATGAAGAGACGGACCCTGTACGGGGCACCTGTCTGTATCAGCTTCAGGATAATAGATATGTCGTACAGAACAAACCTCCAAAGGTAAGTCCACAGGAATTGGATTCCTTCTATTCTCTTCCTTTCAGTAGGAGAGTACACCCATTCTCTCTTTCGAAGGGGAAAGTCAAAGCAATTGAGACCGTTCGAAATTCTATAACGAGTCACAGAGGCTGTTACGGCGAGTGCAACTTCTGCGCGATTGCGATTCATCAGGGAAGAACAGTAATTTCGAGAAGCGAAGACTCAATAATCAAAGAGATTGCAATCCTTACCGAAGACACAGAATTTCATGGAACCATAACCGATATAGGCGGTCCAACAGCAAACATGTATGGGTTCGAGTGTTCTGTAAAGGGAAAAGCCGGGGCTTGTGCAGATAGAAGGTGTCTTTTTCCAGAAGTATGTAGCTCTCTCAGACCTGATCACAGCAGATACCTCAATCTCTTGAGAAGAGCGAAGATGCTTCCGGGTGTTAGGCATGTTTTCGTCTCTTCTGGAATCAGGTACGATCTCATTCTAAAGGATGAAAAATCCGGTAGGGCTTTCCTAAAAGAATTGATCGAAAATCACACTTCAGGACAACTGAAAGTGGCACCCGAACATTCTGTTGATCATGTACTGAAGCAGATGGGAAAACCATCAGAAGAGGTGCTCCGCGACTTCTTGAGAGAAGTAAGTCTTATCTCAAGCAGAAATAGATTCACTATAGGGTATTTTATTGCTGCTCATCCGGGTTGCACGATACAGGACATGATCGAACTGAAGAAATTCGTGAGCAAGGAAATGCATTACAATCCTGAGCAGGTTCAGATATTTACACCTACACCCGCAACGTACTCCACGGCTATGTACTACACAGGAATTGACTCGGAAGATGGAGACGAAATCTTCGTGGAGAGATCAACCTCTGGAAGAAGAGAGCAAAAAGATCTTCTCACGAAAAAGGTGGATTTAAAGAGAGAATCTAAAGAGAATATATGCGGTACCGGCAACAAGCGTCATAATCGTCACGGGCATTGAAAATCGAAGAAAATCCCCGTATGTGAGACTCTCTTTTGAATGTTTTTCTATCAGCCCTACTCCAACCATATTTGCGGCTGCGCCGGCAATCGAAAAACTTCCTCCAAGACAGGCCGAGATTGAGATTACCCACCAAATCTCGGAAGGAACACCGTAATTTGACGTCATTCCCTGAATAATGGGAATCATAAAAGTGACTGCAGGAACCGCGCCGATGAAGCCGCTCATTACTGCCGACAACCAGTAAAGGGTCAGAAACAGTACCAACTTGTTACCCGAGAGTGTACCAAGAAGACCAGAGATAAAGGAAGTAATACCAACCTCTTTCAGGGCAAATGCTAGTACAAAGAGCCCCATGAAGAAGAAGATCGTATCCCATTCGATATCCTCAGACAGACTGGAAAAACTTTTCCCATTCAGAATCATCGCCGCGGCAGCACCTGCAAGAGCAACGAGAGAAGGCTCGACTCCTATCAAACCATGGAGAAGAAAACCTGCGATGATTCCAAAAAACACAGCAAGTGATTTATAGAGAGCCGATTTCGAGACAATAGCCTTGTTGGGATCCATACTGGCGAGCCTCTTCAGTTTGGCTCCCATTGATCTGTAATCTTTGAAGACCTTTCTATCGAGGTAGATAACTGTTATTAGAAGGGCAATGAGAGTTATTGGCCCATCTATTCTGAGAAAATCCATGAAACCAAATCCACTTGCGGAACCGATCAGGATGTTTGGTGGATCTCCGATTAAGGTCGCGGTCCCACCTATGTTTGCTGAAAGAACTCCTCCCAGCAAAAACATTCTAGGCGAGACTTCAAGAGCGTCGGCAACAAGGAAAATTATCGGCGCAAAGAGGAGTATCGTGGTGACGTTGTCAAGAAAAGCAGAGAAAAGAGCAATCGTAACCATGAAAAATATCAGAAGAATCCTTACGTTTCCCTTAGAAACTCTTACAACATGCACTGCAACGAATTCGAAGAAACCCGTTGTTCTTAGTGTACCGACAACAATCATCATGCCGATGAGGATACTTATTGTATTGAAATCTACAAGATAACCAAGCTCCTTCATATCGAAGTTGGGAATTACCTTTGACAGAAGTATTATGATTCCCGCAGCGAAGGCAACTGTGGACCTATTGAATTTCCCTGAAATAATGAGATAATACGCAACAACGAAAACAATGAGAACAAACAACCACTGCAACAGACTCACCCCTGAACAAATATAACTTTATCAGTATATCACCTTCTCATTTTTTGAACAATGAATTCGAGCGATCAGTCAAACTATATACCGGAGTAGCCAAATCGAAGAAGGAGGTCAGAGTTATGAGGAAAGTACTTCTAGTTGTTGTTGTTGTTCTGTTATCAGTGGCTTCTCTGGCCCTGGTTAATGAAGGCTACGAGAGTCCAGTGGTCAACGTAGTCCAAGCGGCAGGACCAGCAGTAGTAAAAGTGGACGTCGAAGCAACCAGAAAATATTCAATAACCGACCCTTATGGGTTTGAGGATTTCTTCAGGCGTTTCTTTGGAGAGATTCCTGATCAGAAAGTGACTGGCGTTGGTTCCGGATTCATTTTCAGCAAAGACGGTTACATTTTCACCAACGAACATGTTGTTTCTGGCGCCGAAAAAATCACAGTGTCTATGCTCGATGGAAACTCCTATCCGGCAAAGTACATTGGCGGAGATGCTGAGTTGGACATCGCTGTTATTAAGATTGATCCCGATGGGATTGATCTTCCAATAGTGGAGCTCGGTGAATCCAACTCACTTAGGATAGGGGAATGGGCAGTCGCAATCGGAAATCCTTTCGGACTGAAACACACTGTTACGCTTGGTGTAATCAGTGCAGTTGGAAGGCAGTTGCCAAAACCTGATGGGAACGGAGTCTACTCGAATTTGATACAGACGGATGCGGCAATTAATCCTGGCAACAGTGGAGGCCCTTTGCTGAATATCCACGGTCAGGTTATTGGGATCAACACCGCCATAATCTCCTCAGACGTGGGAACTTCACTGGGCTTTGCTATACCTATAGATGTAGCCCTGAGATTCGTTGATTCGATAATTGAAACAGGATCGGTTCAGAGAGCCTATCTCGGGGTCTACATGGATACTGTCACAGAGGCCATCTCCAGATCGCTTGGACTGAAAGTCGATAGCGGTGCTCTCATTACCGACGTAGTCCCGGACTCTGCAGCGGAGAAGGCTGGAGTGAAACCTCAAGACGTTATCATCGGTTTTGAGAATCTAGAGATCACAAATTCCTCTGAATTGAGGGCCGCCGTTCTAAATTACCCGGCCGGTTCAGAGGTGAAGATCACAATCGATAGATTTGGAGAGAGAATCGTGCTAACGGTCGTTCTGGGATCGCTTTCTCAAGATAGTGAATCCTCTTCACTCGATGACATCGAGGAATCTGAGACCTTTGAAAGCTCTTTGGGAGTCTCCGTTTCCGACATAACCCCTGAAGACAGAGAGCGGCTTGGACTGCCTTCAGAATTCAAAGGCGTAGTTGTGAGAAAGGTTGATTCAGAAGGAATAACCTACAGACTCGGGATAAGCAAAGATGATGTGATCACCCGTCTGAGCATAAACGGAAATCAGGAACCGATCGAGAATGCGAACGGTTTCAAGGCATCTGCCGAGAAGATCAAGAAGGGAGATTACGTAGCATTCTTTGTCTACAGAAGTGGCGTTAGATTCGTAGCTTCTTTCCAGTTCTAAAGTGAAAATGCCGCCACCCGGTAAAGGTGACGGCTTACCCCCTTTAATCCCCTGTGCAGGATTAACGCCTAGATTATAGCACAGGGGTTTTTTCTTTCCAAAATCATAATGAAGAAACAAGAAGTGTAGCTCTGGCGCAAGGTTTCCCTTCAACATAAGCGACTCCCTCTATTTTCACAATGTTCATCTTCTTTCCGATTACTCTCACATTGTATTCCAGTCTGCACGGCGGCTGCACTATTTCCTTGAACCGAGCATGCTCAATTCCGGCAAACAGCGGAGTTTTTTTCGGCTCCAGCAGAAGAATCCCTGCTGTCTGAGCAATACCCTCAATCATTAAGACCCCAGGATAAACTGGATTCCCAGGAAAGTGACCTTCAAAAATGGGGTCATCTTCAGACAGGTCCCTGTAGGCCCTGATCTCACTATCACCAATATAAGTTACACCGTCAACTAGAAGAAAGGGATCACGGTGTGGGATTTTACTCTTCACAAACTCCTTATCTTTCATAAATCACCTCCCGTTTGATTTCCGGACTGATGAATCGAATAGGGTTCGATATCCGTACTGAGATTGCGTTTTTGTCCCTGGTATGGCATTGCTCATAAAAATTTAGCATTTTCGTGCCAGGAGGATCAATTTTGAGACAGAAGAGACAATCATTGACCGAGTTACTCGAAATCAAATATCCGATACTCCAAGGAGGAATGGCCTGGGTTGCAGACCGCACTCTGGCCGCAGCAGTTTCAAATGCTGGCGGATTGGGCATTATTGCTGGAGGCAGCCTCTCCTCTGAGGAGCTGCTTGTCGAAATTCACGAGGTGAGAAAACTGACCTCCAATCCTTTTGGAGTGAACATCATGTTGCTTTCCCCCTATGCTGAAGAACAGATGGAAATAGTTCGCAAAGAGAAGGTTCCGGTTGTGACTACTGGAGCAGGAAGTCCTTCTCGTTTCATAGATGAGCTAAAGTCTGCAGGTGTAAAAGTGATCCCCGTTGTTGCTTCTGCTGGACTCGCCAAGAGATTGGAGCTGCAGGGAGTTGATGCGGTAATCGCTGAAGGAATGGAAGCAGGCGGTCATATTGGGAAAGTGACATCCATGGTTCTCGTTCCGGCCGTTTCTTCTGCAACACAGATTCCAGTCATCGCAGCGGGAGGTATTGCCGATGGAAGAGGATTCGTTGCGGCACTTGCCCTGGGTGCCAGTGGAGTTCAAATGGGAACAAGGTTTATTTGCACGTCCGAGTGTTCGGCACACCTTCGCTACAAAGAGAAAATTCTATCATCAAGCGAACTCGATACAGTCGTCACGGGAAATGCAAACGGCCATCCTGTTAGAGCCTTCAGAAACAGACTCACAAGATACATAGAAGAGCTTGAGAAAAGAGGCGAGGGATTCGAGGAAATTGAAAAAGTGGCCGTTGGTGCGCTTAAAAGAGCCGCTAAAGAAGGTGATCTCAATTCAGGCTCTCTGATGGCCGGTCAGTCTAGCGGCTTGATAAGGGAAGTATTAAGTGTGAGCAAACTAATCGAATCAATCATTGAAGAGGCCGAAGAAGTCATCGGCCACCTGGGAGGGATCGCAGAATGGTAGCATGGATATTTCCTGGACAGGGAAGTCAGTATGTGGGTATGGGAAGTGCTTTTTGCGAGGAAAGCGCTCAAATCAAAGAATTCCTTGGAATCTCAGGTCGGATGCTGGGATTTGATTTACTGAAAATGATGCTTGAGGGTCCGGAGAGAGAGCTAACACTGACGCAAAATGCTCAGCCGGCTATCCTTTCTCTTAGCGTAGCTCTTTCAGACATCCTTGGGGAAGTTGGAGCGAAACCCGACATTGTTGCTGGTTTATCCCTTGGTGAATTCACAGCACTTACAATAGCTGGGTCACTTGAATACGCCGATGCTCTACGCCTTGTAAGGTTGAGGGGAATCGCCATGCAAGATACCATTTCTCCAGGCGAGGGAAGCATGGCGGCGATAATCGGTCTGCAAGATGAAGTCGTTGAAAGGATTTGCTCCGAGACTTCATCGAACGAGGAAGTAATAGTTGCGAACTACAACTGTCCGGGACAGGTGGTAGTCTCTGGCCTCTCAGAGAAAGTGAAAGTCGTAATGGAAAGTTCTAAAAGAGAAGGTGCAAAGAGATGCGTAGAGCTTTCGGTAAGTGCGCCTTTCCATAGTCGATTCTTACAGCCTGTAGGAGAGGTCTTGAGAGAGTTCCTTGACGGTGTCAAGGTAAGCCCCCCGAAGATCCCAGTGGTCTCTAATGTAACCGGTGATCTCTTCCCCGAAGATCCGCACGAGATAAAGGAGCTGTTAATTTCTCAGACATACAGCCCCGTTAGGTGGGATCAGTCGATAAGAAGGATGATTCAGCTGGGTGCTGACAAATTCATTGAGGTAGGTCCGGGAAAGGTTCTCAGCGGATTCATGAAGAAGATTGACAGGAGTATTACTATAAATACTACAGACAGTGAAAGCCTTGAAGCACTGAAAGAATTCCAGGAAATTGTTAACTAGACTAATTTTTCCGATGAGAGGTGAGTTTAATGGAAGGAACGTCGACTATCCAAGAAAGGGTTATATCAATCGTTGCAGACAATCTGGGGATCGAGGCAGGTGAGATCAAGGGGAATTCTAGATTCATTGAGGATCTTGGCGCAGACTCGCTTGATCTTGTGGATCTGGTAATGGAGCTGGAAGACAAATTTGACATCCAGATAAGCGATAGCCAAACTGCCAGTTTCAAGACAATTGACGACGTAGTTGGATTTATACTTTCACTGGAAACTAAGTAAAATGAGAAGAGTTGTAGTAACGGGCATGGGCATTATGAGCTCTATCGGAAGCAACCTGGAAGAGTTCTGGGAGTCCCTGAAGTCAGGAAGATCGGGAATTGATTGGATTGACACATTTGATGTCTCAGAATTTGGATCGAAAGTCGCTGGCAGAGTTAGGAATTTCGACCCAACTTCCTATATGGAGAAAAGAGAAGCCAAGAGAACTTCTAGGTTTGTCCAGCTGGCTATTGCAAGCGCCAGCGAGGCTTACACTGACTCCGGTCTAGAAGGATACCTTTTTGATCCGGAGATGGCAGGAGTAATCTACGGTGTGGGACTAGGTGGAATGGACGTAATTGAAGATCAGCATCTGATTCTCATGGACAAAGGTCCTTCTAGAATTACTCCATTCTTGATACCAATGACGATCGCAAATATGGCTCCAGGCCTTCTTGCGATCCGTTTCGGTCTTAAGGGAACCAATTTCACCATCTCAACTGCCTGTGCTTCTGGGACAAATGCAATCGGTGAAGCAACCCGGCTGATCAAAAGTGGAATTCTTGACATCGCAATGACCGGCGGTACGGAAGCGACGATTACACCTCTTGCTCTTGCCGGATTCTCGAATATGACTGCCCTTTCACGAGGAACCCCTGAATCGGCTTCTAGACCATTCGATAGTAAACGCGATGGATTTGTCATGGCTGAGGGTTCTGCAACACTAATAATCGAGGAGTATGAGCACGCTTTGAGTCGTGGAGCGAGAATCTACGGGGAAATCGTCGGCTACGGTTCTACTGACGATGCGTTTCATATAACTTCGCCCGAGGAATCTGGAGATGGAGCGTATAGAGCAATGAAAATGGCTCTAAAAGATGCTTGCATTGACCCCTCAGAAGTTGACTACATTAACGCTCACGGTACTTCGACTCCGCTAAATGACGTAATAGAAACTAGAGCGATCAAGCGACTTTACGGAGCGAGGGAAAGCCTAAATATTAGTTCTACAAAGTCCATGGCCGGTCACGCCCTGGGCGCCGCTGGAGCTATCGAATCGGTAGCGACATTTCTCTCGATGAAGAACTCCTTTGTGCCGCCCACTATAAACTACTCTAATCCAGACCCAGAATGTGATCTTAACTACACCCCCAATTATGGGGTTGAAAAAGCCATAAATTTTGCAATGAAAAACTCGTTTGGCTTTGGTGGTCACAATGCTTCTTTGCTCTTCAAGAGGCTATAATCGCTGTATTCCTGACGGGGCACTGCGCCCCGTCTTCTTTGTATCGGCTTATCTTGCCGAGTGCAAAAGCCAGCGAGATTCATTGTCCAGATTCTTGCTGAGAGTTTCGACTTGACTGACGTTCCACTTCAAACTGGTCCTTTCCGATAAAACTGGAAAGCTTCTTCACAGCGAGTCTCACCGCCTTAGTTCTGATCGGTCTTAGCTGACTGTCTAGCTGAATTAGCCATCCTGCTTCTCTCCTGGAAAGATTTATGTTGAATCTCTGGGAGAAGCCTCTATCAACCGACAAGGTTTCGATCAGGAAAGCCTCACTCTCCAGACTTCTATATACTCCCAGAAACTTCACAAAAACCTCGTCTCTCGAAAAGTCTTCTCCAATAAGCCTACCGAGTTGAGTTTCATCGATTTCTTTCAGCCACAGATGTGACACATGAACCACGTCCTCTTCAATATTGACTACTCTTTCGTTTCTCCTACAGTAAAACCTGAAGATCTTTTTCTCCATCGACAACCATTTTTTTTCGTACCTGGTTTCTGCCCCAGATGATGGATTTTCTTCAAGGGTTAGAGTGTCAAATAACTTCGTTCTATTCACACTCAACATCATCTCATATACGAACTCTTCTGAGTCGGAAAACAGTTGAAAGAACCCGTCCGGCTTAAGGACAGCGGCAATTCTCTGCACAAAGGCAGTGTCATTTAGGCGCCGGCTTGAATGCCTTTTCTTTGGCCACGGACACGGGAAGTTCATATATAATCCCGAAATCGAATCGGGAGGAATTATATTAACCAAGGCAAAGGATGCATCGATAAGAAGTACCCGAACATTCTCAAGAGAATTTCTGGCCAGTGACTTCAATAGCTTTTCAGCACTTATCATAGAAAGCTCGACTCCCAGAAAGTCTACTTCGGGATTCTCAACCGCCTTCTGGACAAGAAATTCACCACTGCCAAATCCTACTTCTAGAAAGACAGCATTATCTCTTCCAAAGATACGGCTGAATTTCAGAGGCAGATCAAATTCAGTAACGTCAAGATAGTTTTTAAGGTAATGGAGATTCATAACATCGCTCCGCTCAATAAATCCGTAGTGTTACCGGGCCGGATCGTAATCAGTTCACAAAAAGCATTCTAACTCAATTCGCCCAATATTTCCATCTTGAGCCTTCAACGAAGACAATCGTTTCATCCCCTTTTTGCGATGGTATAATTATCGTGACTCCCGGAGGTGAAGGAAATGCACTTTGACCCCGCTAAAATCGAAGTTCTATACTCTGAAGAAAAACTGAAGAGAATTGTTGATGGACTTGCTGAGAAAATTAATGATTACTATTCTCCAATAACAGATGAGATAACAGCCGTTTGCATTCTGAAAGGGTCGGTGCATTTTTACAGTGATCTTTTGAAAAGGATTGATCTTAAAGTACGATATAACTTCGTCCATGTTTCCAGTTATTCCGGGGCTTCAACAACCGGAAGAATACGTGTGAAAACCTGGGTGGATGAATCGGTTACTGACCGTTATGTTCTGTTGGTGGAAGACATAGTCGATACAGGCGGAACACTCAGGTACATAATCAACTACATCTGGAAACAGAAACCTGCAGACGTTAAGCTCGTATCGCTGTTTGAGAAGACTATTCACGATCACGGAGTGAAAATTGATTTCACTGGAGAAAGGATTGGTAATCAGTTTATAATCGGCTACGGACTTGATTATGACGAAGTATATAGAAATCTTCCTTATGTGGGTTGCTTGAAAGGTGAATAATGAAGAAAGGCAACATCGTTACACTAGTTCTCGCTGTGCTGCTTCTGAGCATTTGTATTATAACTTCTCTCTTCGCATTGAGTGTAGTTAGTTCAAATCGAAAGAATACTCAGTTGATGTTAGAAGCTTCGATTATAAGAGGAGTAAGAGCTTCCGCAAAGAAGCTTCTTGAGTTCAGTGCAGATTGCGGGGAGCCACTGGCTGTTGTAATAAACGGTTATTCGCTCGAAACTGACCTGATTGACGGTAGATGGTGTGTGAGAGTTGGCAACGGGGAGAAAGAAGAGATAATATTCGCCGAAGGCAGGTGAAAGATTTGATAGCAATATCCATTGATTCCGGTTGTGCACCCACGAGAGAATTCATTCAGTCCCACAAACTCTTCTTCATGGGAATGAAAGTAATCATCGATGATATTGAATATAACGACGAGTTTGATTTCATGGAAAATGTCTTCTACAGAGTTGTCGACAGTTCCAGGGAGTTTCACACAGCGCAACCGCCTCTTGGCCAAGTCCTTGAATATTACAATGATATAAAATCCAGGGGATTTACGGAACTTCTAGATATTCACTTTTCTTCGAAGATGTCTGGCCTTTACGATACTTGCATATTGGCATCGAAGATGGTTGAAGGACTTGAAGTACATGTGGTAGACACAAAGAAGGTCTCCATAGGGGCGCATCTGGTTGCAAAACGATTGATCGAACTGGCCGAGTCTGGATTGAAAATCGACGATGTCATGAAAAGAGTACCCGGCGTTATTGATGACTCATTCATGGAATTCAGTGTGCCAACTCTCAAGTATCTTATTAAGAACGGCAGAATAGGAAGGGCTCAGGGGCTCGCAGGAACTCTTCTTAACATAAAGCCGATTCTTTCAGTGGATGAAGAAGGTTTCATAAGTCCCATAGCCAAACTTAGGGGAATGAAAAAACTGCAAGAAGAGATGGTCTCAAATATCGTTGAGTTTCTTGAGAAGAGAAGAAAGTCGATAGCTCTGTACTCAATCTATGGAGGCGAAGAATATTTAGGAGTAATGAAAGAAACAACGGAGAGGACTATCGAAACCATTGAGATGAATTTGGGCATTGCAAGAAGAGATATTGAACTTATAACCGGGAGAATCTGGCCGACAATCGCTTGCCACAGTGGCCCTGCAGTATTTGGGTTGGCGTGCTACGGGGAGAAAGAAATAGAGTAATGCTCTTCGAGCAATTCCTCGATAGATGCGAAGACCTATTTCAGGCTTCTTTGACGGGGAAGAAGGAAGGAAGTCTTCTCCCTGAATTAAGACAACTCATTTCGTTAGTGGATAAGGAAGAGCTTTCTTCTTATTCCTCGCTTGAGGATTACTTTTCGAGATTTGCTTCATACTTCTCCAGAATTGACAACCTACCGGATGATCGCAAGTTCAGAAGATTGAGAAACGGTCTTGAAATGATTGAGAAACTGAGAAAGATCTTTCTCTTGCGTTCAGTCGAAGAAATCGAAACCCTTCTTGGCAGACCTGTTTCTCACTCAACTCCGATCAAATTCGCATATTCTGTTGGCGAAGCAAGATCAAAAATACTTAAGAGAATGGATATTGAAACAATCGGAGATCTGATTCACTACTTTCCAAGAGACTACGAAGATCGCAGGATAATTGTCTCTATTTCCTCAATAGTTCCTGATTGCAAGGTAAGCGTGAAAGGTCGAATCTTGAATTTCTCAGTCAAGAAGGTCTCGGGATACACGATTATCTCAGCCGTAGCGAGTGACGGCTTTGGTCAACTTCTTTTGAAATGGTTCAATCAGGACTATATTCTTCAAAAGCTCAAGAAGGAGCGTGAGTATCTAATTCATGGATTGGCAAAGAAGACTCCTTTTGGACCCCTGGAGATGAACTCCCCGGAAATTGAGGAAGTTGAAGGAGAGGTACCAAGAGAGATTCTCCCGGTCTATTCTCTGACTTCAGGGATCTCAATGAAGATGATGAGAAAAGTAATAAAGCGCAACCTGGGACTAGTTAGATCACTGGATAATCTGGTCCCGCTTCCTTTTGTGAAGAGCAGAAACCTTCTTGATAGGAAACATGCCTTTGTTTCAATTCATTTTCCAAAGAGCCAGTTCGAAATAAGAAAAGCACGCGAGACTCTGGCATATGAAGAGTTCTTCGTATTCCAAGCTGCAATACTTCATAGAAAAAGGCAGATTCAAAACCGGTATAAAGGCCTTTCGAAAGACATCAGCGGGGTTCTTGCCAAGAGGTTGATTCAATCACTACCCTTTGAGTTGACGGAAGACCAGGTGAAAGCCTTCAACGAGATCAGGGAAGACATGAGAGCCTCTTTTCCTATGGGTAGATTGCTTCAAGGCGATGTCGGTTCTGGAAAGACTCTTGTCGCAGAACTGGCAATTGTAGACAATTATGAAGCTGGTTACCAGAGCGCTCTCATGGTTCCAACTTCGGTCTTGGCGATGCAGCATTACGAGAAAATCAAACGTGATCTATCACCTATTGGAATTGAAGTAGCGATGCTGACCGGTTCAATGAAAAGAAATGAACAAGACTCTGTTAGAAACTCGATGATTACTGGAGAAACAGACTTGGTTATTGGTACACATTCTCTCATTCAGGAGGGTGTGGAATTCAAGAATCTCGGACTCGTAGTAGTCGACGAGCAACACAGATTCGGAGTGAAGCAGAGAGAAAGTCTGACATCTAAGGGAAGTCTTCTCGATAGTCTTGTAATGACTGCCACTCCAATTCCAAGAACTCTTGCCCTAACGGCTTATGGAGATCTCGATATTTCAACTATTCTAACTATGCCGAAAGGAAGAACACCGGTGAGAACAATTCTGCTTGCCAGAAGCAGGTTGAGAGAGTTATACTCTTTCATCTCAGATGAACTGAAAATGGGACATCAGGTCTTCTTCATATATCCTCTCGTTGAAGAATCAGAACAAGTCGATCTCAAGAATGCAACAGACGAAGCCGCAAGGCTTAGGGACCACTTTTTTCCAGGAGTGGGGGTTGAATTGCTCCACGGAAGATTTACCGACACCGAGAAACAAGAGATAATGCAGAGATTCAGAACGAAAAAGAGCATGATTCTTGTTTCAACAACGGTTGTTGAAGTCGGAATTGACGTGCCCTCGGCGACGGTAATGGTAATAGAACACCCTGAAAGATTCGGAATGGCACAACTGCACCAGCTTAGAGGACGGGTAGGAAGAAGCAGCCTCAAGTCGATCTGCGTAATGGTTATGAATCGCGCAATTTCAGAAGAAGCTCTTAAAAGGCTAAGGGAATTTGCATCCACTTCAAGTGGATTTGACGTTGCAGAGCTTGATCTGAAGCTAAGAGGACCCGGAGAGTTCCTTGGTCTGAAACAGCATGGAATTCCCCAATTTAGAATTGGAGACATAGTTGCTGACAGAGATCTGCTATTCAAGGCTAGAGAAGACGCAAAAGAGCTGATTGACGAGGATCCAGAACTCTCCAAACATGGCTCTTTACGAATTGAGATGGAAAGAGTCTATTCAGAAAAGATAAATCTGATAGAGGTTGGATGATATGTTGACAATAACAGGAGGAAAGTGGGCTAGAAGATCGATAAAAACAACTGCCAGAAGAAATACCAGATATACACCACAATCGGCAAGGAAAGCTCTCTTCGACATTGTGGATGTAACTTCGAAATCCTTCATTGATCTATTTGCTGGAAGCGGAATTATGTCCTTTGAAGCAATTAGCAGAGGCGCTTTGAATGCAATATCAGTCGATGTGTCGAAGAAAGCGTGCAACTTGATTCTTGATAATAAGAATGAACTAGATTCTTCAATGAATCTTAGGATCGTTTGTGCCGATTTCCGCAGAGCGATCCCATCGCTTGTTAAAAAGGGCTTGTGCGCTGACACAGTATTTGCTGACCCTCCCTTCGATGAAGAATATATCGAACCTCTCCTTGCTGTTCTAAACCAAAACCCCGAACTCATAAGCAATCGGGGTCAATTGATAGTCGAAACTTCAGATAGAGAGAAGGAATATGTGTTGGAGCTTTCGTCGTTCTTCCGACTTGTTGATCAAAGAGAATATGCAGGCATTGTATTCTCAATATTGGTGAGACAATGAAGTTTCTTGTCGAAGATTCTTTAACAAAGCTGGCGAAGAAACTTCGACTCATGGGGTTTGATACCGAGATTTGTACTAGAAACGAAATAGGCGAAGCATCAAGAGATAGAGAAGTGTTTCTGACAAAGAGCAAGAAGTCAATGGAGATCGCCTGGAAGCACAAGATAAGGTGCTTTCTCATCAAATCTGAAAACTGGAGATCACAACTGAGATCAGTAATTCAGAGGTTTAAGATAGATGCAAACAATGTGGACTTCTTGAGCAGGTGTTCGAAGTGCAATGGTATGCTAGTTGAGGCGTCTCCAGAAGATTTGGCTGACGTTCCGGAATACGTGGCACTCACGAAAGATAGGTTTTGCAGATGTACACGCTGCGGTCAGGTTTATTGGAACGGAAGTCATGTTGAACACATGGAATCGATGAAAACCTTCCTAGAAAAGAGTGGTGGTAGAACTGAAGAGATCTAGCTTTGAGATTTCAGCCGATGAATTAATAAAGAGAATTCTCAGGAGAATTTCTTCAGAAGTCTCTTCCGATGCATTTCTGTTCATTTTGGAAAAGTACCGCGACGTATTCAAGGAAGTTGATCCGAGAGATGGTCTTTCACGAACGGGCAGAGAGATAAAGTTGAGTAACAATGACTTTCTCAGAAAGACGACGGAGAATCTCGTAGATGAGAAGAATGTCATCATATCTTCCCATCTTGGAGAACAAGAGGAGCGGGTTAAGCTAATACACCTTTCCTACAGTAATGAACCGCTTGGCCTGCTCCTCCTTTCTTCTAGCTCCGAAGTTAAGGACTCACTTAAAGTCTGGATTAAGGAACTCGAACTAGCATTATACTATTCTCTCAAGAGATCAGCCGAAGAAGAGGGGTACAGGAGGCTGAAACTCGTATCTAGATTGACTTCGGTTCTTGAAACGGAAACTCATTCAGAAGAGCTGATCTACAAATCTCTCGAGATTGCAAGAGAAATGCTGAGGGTTAGGTGGATCTTCTTCCTCGAAAAAGTCGAGACCAGATTTCTCTTAAGAGCCGCCATAGGTGAAGGCACAAACCCTCTCAGAGGAATTGAGGTTGAGATCTCTGAGGAACAGCTCGATTTGCTCTCTCACGAGAGACTATTCGTCTCAGCAAGGAAGTCAGCAATTTCATCATTGATTTTCAGAGAAGAGATTTCGGTTGGCTCATTCATTGGAATCCCCCTTACGGTTGAAGGAGCTCTTGTTGGACTAATAATTGCGGCAGACAGGGAGGAAATCGAAGGAGAATTCAGGGCCTACAAACATCTCGATAAAGAAGATTTGAAGATGCTTGACGATATCAGCAGAAGGATGGCCGTCGCGATAAGCAAAATAAAGCTTACTTCAAGATTAGAGCTAGAGGTTAGAAAACTTAGACAACTTGGAAAGAAGCACGAAGAACTTATAAGTGAGCAGAAGGAGCAACTTTTCAAGCTTAGCGTACTTCATAAAATAACCGACGCGATGAAACGAAGCCTTGATCGAGAAAGAGTAGTCAGAATTCTCTTAGTAGGTGCAACCGATGTTTCTGGGCTGAAATTCGACAGGGCGGCATTTTTCAGAGTAGATACTGTCCGTTCCCTGCTTGTTTCAGAAACCAGAGTTTCTTCTGGGAGAAAGAATAGCGAACATGAGAAATCTGTATACAGCGACCTTTCCAGATATCTTCAGGACGCTTCTCTTAAGCCATATGACTCTGACGATAGCAGACAAATGGGTTCAATCCCGTATCCAGGAAATCTGATTTTGGAGAGAGTAGTCCTTAGAAAGAAGATGGTTCATGTAACACCTGAGATGTTGAGATTGAGAATCGATGAGTTGGCTCTTATGAATAGAATAATTGGAACCGATGAATATTTGATTGCACCAGTAGCCGGCGAAGAGGACGTCCTAGGAGTTTTGGTAGTTGACAACAATGATTCCGGGAAGAAAATCAGCAGTGCAGATATGGAAATCCTTGGGCTGCTTGCCGATAGTACAGGAGTAGCCCTGGAGTTGACAGAAAATTATAAGAGAATTCTTCAAATGGCTGAGAGTCTGGAGAAGGAGCGAAACCTGTCTAATTACTACCGTAAGTTTGTTTCAAGCATACTGCAGTCTCTCGAGTCTGCGATAATAGTCTGTTCTGTAGAAGGTGAAATAACCGAACTAAACAGAACAGCAGAGTTCCTTCTGGACCTGAGTAGGGAAGAACTAATCGGAAAGAGCATTCGATCAATTCGAACAAAACTTGGTAGTATTATTGACCTGCTCTCTGATGCTATAAGAATTGGAGAGACAATTACGTTAACGGATCAACATTTCGACGCTTTTGGCGAGAAACATTTTGATGTTCGAATTACCCCTTTGAGAGAAGAAAAGCGGAAGAGGCTGACCGGAGTAATTCTATCGCTGGATGACATTACCAGGAGAAGAAAACTCGAACAAGAGCTCAAGAGAAGAGAGAAGCTTGCCGCATTGGGCGAAATGTCGGCAAAAGTAGCCCATGAAATCAGAAATCCAATAACAATAATCGGTGGTTTTGTGAAGAGAATACTATCCTCCTCAAACAGGGAGAAAACCGAAGAATATGCAAGGATCCTCATGGATGAACTTCAGAGGCTGGACGGTATAGTAGGAGAAGTACTGGAAATTTCCAGAAGAAATATCAGACCTTCCGAAGAAGAGTTTGATCTTGTTTCTGTCACACGTGAGATACTGGCCGGTTTTGAAGAAAAAGCCTCGAGAGAAAATGTTAAACTTGTCCTATACGCTAAAGAAGATAGAATTGAATATTACGGGAATAAAGATAGGATTAAACAGGTTATAATCAATCTTGTTCAGAATGCTATTGAGGCCTCGGAGAAAGCCGGGCAAGTTCTCATCACTCTAGAGAGAAAGGTTGAGTACGTTTATTTCTCGGCCAAGAACGGTGGGAATATTATCCCTGAAGAGACTCTGAAGCGAATCTTTGAACCCTTCTTCACAACGAAGACTTTAGGCACGGGTCTCGGGCTTTCTATATGCAAGAAGATCGTTGAGGAACACGGGGGAGAGATCCATGCCTCTAGCGGAATAGAAGGAACGATTTTCACCTTCACTTTACCGACTAAGAAATTTGGGAGGTTTGAACTTGAAAAGGATACTGATAGTTGAAGATGAAAAGAACATGAGACTGCTTCTTGAAGAAGAACTTGAGGAGTCAGGCTTTGAAGTGGCAAGCGCCAGCAGTGCTGAAGAAGCAATAGGAATTCTCAATCTTGATACTTCGTTCGATCTGATAACTATTGACATTGAAATGCAAGGAATCAGTGGCCTCGAACTTGCCGGAACGATACGCAAGCAATACCCGGAGAAGAAAATTGTGCTTCTCACCGCCTATACTCATTATAAGCACGATCTATCTTCCTGGGCTGCTGACGCCTACGTAGTTAAGTCTCCTGATTTTTCGGAACTCAAATCGTTGGTCGAAAAGCTTCTCGGCGAGATTAAATGATAGTAATAGAAGGAGGAAGTCATATGCGTGTGAGAATTATCTCACTTCTGATCCTGTTATTGCTTACGGTCTCCCTGTTTGGATACTCGGTTAGACCGGGCGACCTCTTGACAGTTTCTGTTTATGGTTCCGCTGATCTTTCCAGCGAAATCCTTGTGGGGCCAGACGGTTCTGCTTCTGTGCCTCCGCTTGGAAATGTTGTGTTGCTTGGAAAGACCCTTGAAGAAATCCAGTCATTGTTGTCATCACAGTTTCTCAGCCAGGGTATATTGACATCAAAGCCACAAGTTACAGTATCAGTGAAATCATTTGCTCCTTTCATGTTCTATGTTCTCGGTGAAGTTAGCAAACCCGGAGCCATAGAATGGCATGATACCACCATTGGGATTTCCCAACTCCTGGCGCTTGCCGGTGGCCTAGGAGATGGTGCGGATCTTTCTTCTTCGTTTGTTGTAGGAAAGGATGGGTCTAGAAAGCAAATTGATCTTTCTTCGATTCTGTATGGTGGAGCGGCTCTGACAGAAAGACTACCTGAAGGTTCAACTCTATTCGTACCTGCCGGCGCTCGGGCGTGGATAATGACTATGGGTGAATTTAGGTCTCCTTCTCTTGTGAAGTTCAACCCCGGAATAACCCTGACCCAAGTGATTGCTAAGTCAGGAGGATTGACAGAGGAGGCCGATACTGAAGAGATCCTCTTAATCAGTGATGATATTGAAGATAACACTGCCGCCATAAACCTGAACGCGATTCTCTCCGGAAGAAGCAAAGACATCCAGTTGCCGGCAGGGAGTATAGTCATTGCAAATGATTCCTCCTCAAAATCCGTAAAACTCCTGGGTGAGTTCAATAATCCAGCATCTATTCCCTATCATGAGAAACTCACTCTATTGCAGGCGATTGGTAAAGTTGGCGGACTCAGACAAACAGCTTCTGATGAACTATACATTTTGAGGATTGGCCTTGCAATACCTGAATCAGTAGAAGTCAGTTCTCTCTTTGGCGGTTCTGTCGAGGACATTACCTTGAATCCTGGTGATACGATATTCGTTCCTCGTCAACAAGAACGATTTGTGTACATCGCCTCTGCATCATTTGGAGGAAAAGTGGAGTTCAGCACAGACGAAAAACTCTCCCTGCTAAGCGCACTGGTGAAGGTCGATCTTTACGATCCCTCAAATCAAGATTCGATAATTGTGGTAGAACCTTCAGGAGAAAGATTAGAGTACTCACAGGGAGAAGATGTTGAACTGGAGCCAGGATCGATGATAATCTTGCCTCGCGGAGAGAAGAACGTGTTCGTCACTGGCGAGATTATGAATCCCGGGTCAATATCATTTGCTAACTTCGAAGAAATCACTCTTGGAAAGGCAATAGCCAAGTCCGGCGGAGTTACCGAGAGCGCAGGTATGGTTGAGTTAATTACGGAGTCCGGGACGAGATTGTTCTCTATTGAAGAATCAACAAAGAGTTCTCTGATTCTAAGTCCTCAGTCAATAGTTCATGTCAAGGAAAAGGAACAACGATACGTATACGTCATCTCTTCGACAGAGGGAGGAAGAGTCGACTTTGGCGAGAAGGAGTCCTTCACTCTCAGGAACTTGTTGGCGAAAATGAATCTGCTTAATCTCAGCTCAGACAAGGACATTTCAATTATTGACGCATCAGGGAAGAGTCAAGTTTTATCGGCTTCCAGACTATCTTTTGACGACTATAGCCTTGAAACTGGTTCGATTGTAATAGTTCCCGATACCAGTACCTGGATATATGTATTCGGAGAGGTGGGAAGGCCGGGGAAAGTTGAGCTTGACAAAGATGACCTTCTGTTAACCCGTGCGATCAGCGCAAGTGGAGGTTTCACACAGAATGCCGACATTTCTTCTATACAGGTTCTATCAGGATCTGATGCTGCCGAAATTGATCTTGATGAAGTTCTAAGAGGTGCTTCTAAAGACCTTTCAATCAAATATGATGACTTGATCTACGTTCCAAGGATTGATAATAGGTTTGTCTATGTAATCTCGGAAGCGAGTGGTGGAAAAGTTGATTTTTCAGCAGGAGAGAGTATCACTCTAAGAAATGCTCTTGCAAAACTGAATCTTGTAGAGATTTCATCAGAAAAAGAAATTCTGGTCATTTCGCCAGAAGGTGACAAGTTTGAGATTCCGGTCAGTTCTCTTAGAAACTCCGATCGGGAACTGGAAACTGGAAGTGTAATCTTCTATCCTCAGGCAAGCAATGTGGCAAATGTGCTAGGACAGGTGCGAAATCCCGGTACGGTCACCCTGAAGCCAGGCATACCTTTCAATCTCTCGACAGTGATAGCTGCCGCGGGTGGCATTACCGATCTGGCCGACAGATACAATATTGCAGTAATTGACTCTAAGTCTGCTTCAACAGTTACTTATTCAGTGGAAGATCTTTCGAGTGATACTATTCCGGCCATTCCGGACGGAGCCACTATTTTTGTTCCTGAAATGGATTCGAAGTATGTGTACATTTTGGGTGGAGTTAGAGAACCGGGGATGAAGCTAATAAATCGTGAAGAGACGAATCCTACGTTAACTAAACTTATTGCCATGTCGGGCGGTCTGACCGACCCTCTAACTGAGGAGATCGAAATTGTCGATGTGAGTGGGAGAAGAAGGCTTGATCTTCAGGAGATACTTGGAGGTTCCACGCAGGACCCACAAATAGCGAGCGGCACAATAATATATGTTCCGGAGATTTTCGGCAGATTTGTCTATGTGATTTCTAGAGAGAAAGGCGGAAGAGTTGATTTCGCAAGTAACGAGGAAATCACATTGAGGACTGCCCTCGCAAAACAGAATCAGCTTGACTTCGATTCAAGTGGCAGGGTTACTGTAATCCTTCCAGATGGAACAAAGAGAGAACGGCAAATCTCGGATCTCAAAGACAACGATATGATCCTGACGCCGGGATCGATAGTTGTCTATCCAGATGTAGTGCGCCAGGTTTTTGTGGTTGGTGCCGTAAACAATCCAGGATTGGTGCTTTTTGAGCCCGGAGACAAAGTCACTCTGACAACACTCCTTGCTCGAGCTGGAGGAATGACCCCACTGGCTCTAGGCAACAAGATCCAGATTACTGACCCCTTTGGAAGAACAACCACAGTGAGCGTCGACCCAATACTCCTTGGAAAGGCACTGGATTTGAGCCTGGAGGATGGTTCTTTCGTTTATGTCCCAATATACGAACCAGTTAGAGTAAGTGTGATTGGAGAGGTTAAGAACCCGGGAACGGTAGAATTCGCCAAAAATGAATCTCCTACGGCTCTACTGGCGATTTCCAAGGCCGGCGGACTTACAGACAGAGCTGCAACCAACATCAAGATTAGTAATCATGACAAGGAGGTTTTTTGGCTTGATCTTGTCGAAGGAAACGACGTCCCGTTAACCGGCGGTCAGACTGTTTACGTGGCTGGAGATGATCGTTTCATATATGTCAGTGGTGAAGTCAACTCACCAGGCAAATACGAATTTGCATTAGAAGAAGAAATAACGCTTCTGAGGATACTGGCAAGAGCCGGCGGGGAAAAGCCCTCTGCTTCTGATCAAATAAGGGTTTTGCTGCCGTCTGGAGAAATTCTCCCAATGAGTCTTTCTCAGATCAAGAACGAAGGAAAGGATGCCTCTATTGAAGCTGGCAGTACAGTTTTGGTGCCAAAACAGGTAATACGAGTCACCGTACTGGGCGCAGTTAACACCCCCGGCCTGTACACTTTCAATCTCGATGAGAGGCACTCTCTATCTGACGCACTGGCGAGGGCCGGAGGCCTTATAGATGAGAACACCGTCGACAAGATAGCGGTTCAGGACGGCAAGCTCTATAGCGAATTCTCTGCATCTGTCTTGCAGAGGCGAGGAGATTCACTTTCAGACAACTCGTTTGTCTATGTATCAAGCAAATCATCGATTTCTGTTACGATCCTCGGAGAAATCGCAAGGCCCGGAAAGTACGAAATCACTGGAACCAGGCCTTCTATAGCAACGGCAATTGCAGTATCGGGAGGACTTGATCAATCAGTGACTACGTTGAGCCTTGTGGGAAGTGATGGAAGGGTGCAGTTAATCGATGCGCGTAAAACTGAGGAGCTGGCCAGAAGCTACCTGGAAGATGAGGATACTATAGTTGCACTGAAGAACTATGAGTCTTTCATCACAGTGATCGGCGACGTGAAGTCACCAGGAGTGTTTTCGGTCTCGGAGTATGGGGATCTTTCACTTGCCGAACTTCTAAGTCTTGCTGGCGGCCTATCCAACTTCGAAACGAGCGGACGAATATTCATTTCTTCGGCAGGAAAAACCGAAGAAGTCGCCACTACACCAGAGGACTTCATCTCACTTGCTAGAAAGGTCGTTTCTCCGGGATCCACTATCTACGTGCCATATTTAGAACCGGCCAGAGTATACGTTTTCGGTGAAGTACAGAGGCCGGGAGTAGTAAGATTCTATGAAGGAATGACTGCGATCGAAGCGGTCATAGAGGCAGGGGGTCCGACAAGCTATGCCGTGCTCGGTAACGCATTGCTATTCCAGAATCTTGAAGAGCAACCTCTTGTTCTTGACCTCGATCAGCAAAAAGGAAAGCCCGCCAAGGGCAGTGTCCCTCTTCTGCCAGGCAATATCATATTCGTTCCTCAATCATCGATCGTCAACATAAAAGATATAATGTCGATTGTTGCTTCATCCCTCAGCATAGTGAATTCTGCTGTGGGCATTTTCAAGTGAGGTTGAGTTGTATTGAACATTGATTCCCATTGTCATCTGCTTCCGGCAGTCGATGACGGTGTCGAAAGTATTCAGGAGTCAATTGCGCTCCTGAAAGAGATGAAAGCAAAAGGAGTCGAGAGACTATACTTGACGCCACATTTCTTGTCTCCAAGGAGTCAGACAAACACATCGGAGATCATGAAAAGGTGGAATGAATTTGAATCTGAATTGAACGCTCATTCAGTTGAGGTGATGCTTGGCTCTGAAATATTTCTTCGACCCGAGGTTCTTGAATGTAACCTGATTTCTATGGGTAAGTCAAATATTATTCTGGTTGAGCTGCCGACTCAGCAAAAGCCTCATTACCTTTTCGAAGTGATAGAGAAGCTTCAAGTGAGAGGTTTCAGGGTTTTGCTCGCTCATGTGGAAAGGTATGAATACTTCTTCAAGAAAAGAGGATTCCTCTTAGGAAAGACGAAGGTTACAGAGGATATCTCAAAGCTTCGGGACATGGGAGTTCTATTTCAGGTAAACTGGAGCAGTCTTGATAGAGATCCAAAAGCCAAAGCTCTTGTAGAAGAGAGAATTGCCGACGTCACCGGAAGTGATAAACACAGAATGAACGACGGAAGACTACTTATCGATTTCAACGATGAGCGATACGGATTTTTTCTGAATGACTATTACCTGTAAATGGAGGTGCTTTCGTGAGCGAGTTCGAGGGTAGCGATTATAGGGAACTAACTCTTGAAGACATTTTTAGAATGTTTAAGAAACGAATGGTTCTTTTCGTTTCAATTGTACTGGCCGTGGTTGTTGTCACAGGAATTTACCTAATTTTCGCTACACCAATATATGAAGCAAGCGTCACCATCAAGGTTGATCCCACCTCTCAATCTTCAGTAGGTGATCTTTTCAGTAGCTCACTTACGGGAAGCTCAGGATCAAACATCTCTACGGAAGTTGAACTGATCAAGAGCAGAACAAATATTGAAGAGATAATTGAAGTTTTGGGTCTGGTTGACAGGGTTTACTCAGAAGAGACAAAGGCACGGCTACTATCGGAAGGATATTCAGAGCACGATCTTGTTACCTCGCTCACTCGGAATATTTCTTCAATGATCACCGTGTCACCTGTCAAGGACACCAGGATTGTCAGAGTCTCCGTACAAAACAAGGATCCCATTCTCGCAAGGGACATCGCAAATACCCTTGCAGATGTTTACAATACTAAATTGGCCGAACTGTCAAAAAGAGACCTGACAAGGAAACGAGAATTCATTGAAGCACAGATTCCACTTCTGGAGAGCGATTTGAATGAGGCTACCGATAAGATAAAGCAGTTCAAAGAGCAGACAGGCATCTATGTCCTGGACAAACATGCCGATCAACTCTTTCAAATGCTCAGCGGCTATGACAATCAATACAACGAACTTATGATCTCTGCTCAAGAGAAGAAGGCTGAAATCGAGACTTATCAGAGTATGCTCGATGACTTCGATAGTGATGATTCAAAAAGCATAAAGGCGCTTTGGGTGCAGACATCTGAGAGCTTTTCAGTCAATCCTGTGCTGACCAGTCTAAGGCAGAACCTTGCTACTCTTCAAGTTGAGCTCGCTTCGTTGGAGGAACAGTATCCAAAAACCGATCCGAGAGTGAGATCGAAAATCACGGAAATTTCGAAGACTGAAAGCCTGATTGAAGAGCAAATTCAGAATGAGTTCATAGTCTCCGGTCAGGGTATGACGTTGAATCCCGCGTACCAGCAGATAATTACCGGCGTCATCAGTTCAGAAGCTGGATTTCAAATCCTTCAAGCTTCAATTCAGGCCGTTGGACTTCTCAGGGATCAGTATCAGTCTGAACTGAGAAACCTGCCCGCAAAGGAGCAACAGCTGCTCGATCTGGAGAGGCAAATAGCGGTCAAAGAGAGCCTGTACACTCTGCTTCTTGAGAGACTTGAAGAAGCAAAGATCAGTGAAGCTGCCGTAGTTGGAAACGCAGCTATTGTCGACCCTGCGACAGTGCCTCAGTCGCCTGTGAAACCCAACAAGAAACTATCTCTGGCCATTGGAGGAGTTTTGGGGATCTTTCTTGGAATGCTTATGGTCTTCCTTGCCGAGTATCTCGACAAGACTCTCAAAACTGAGGAAGAAATCGAGAGATTCAGCAGGCAACCGATTATCGGTCGAATTCCAAATATTGAAGGCACAAGGGAAGAGATGTATGTCGAGAAGAACCCAACGGCGCCTTCTTCAGAGTCGATAAAGCTCGCGGCAAGCAACCTTTCTTTCACGATGGGCGAGGGAAAAACAGTGGCGGTTACATCGGTCCTTCCTACTGAGGGAAAGAGTTTTGTAATTGCGAATATTGCCTATTCAATGGCAAACAGCGGACAGAGAGTAGTTCTGCTTGACCTTGATCTGCGTCGCCCCAGGGTCGAAAAGATACTTAAAGCTGGCAAGAGAACCAAGGGCGCAGTAGATGTAATAATGGGAACTGCATCGATTGATGACGTTGTCGAGAACTATGCTGAAAACATGGACTTCATAGGAGTGGGCAGTATTCCCCCGAATCCCACAATTGTTCTTTCATCGAAAAAGATCGACACTCTACTTTCTGAACTGAAGCAGAGATATGACAGGGTTCTCATAGATATGCCTCCTGCAGTTGTCACTTCCGACGTATCTCTGGTTGGGAACAAGCTCGATGGAATTGTACTTGTGGTGAGACCAGGAAGAGCGATAAAGGATGGTTTGAGGATAGTCGTCGAGAACTTGAAGACAGTCGGAGTCAAGATTCTTGGGGTAATAGTCAATGGAGTAGATGAGAAGAATTCAAGCTATTACTACCACTACTATTACTATTACAACGAAGAGGGAAAGAAACAGAAAAGAAGAAAGCGCAAAGAGAAGTAATCAGAAGGATCAATAATAAAGGCAGTCTCAAATTGGTTTTGTCGACGGAAGTCAACATAATCAGCCGTCCCATTTGAGAGCCGATTAAGTGGCTTAATGAGGTGGTCTAGATGACAGAGAAGAAACATCTGATAGATTTCGAAACCCTTGTTTATTTGATTTTGACATTATTCATCCCTTTATTTGTGACCAAGGGATTTACGCATGAGCCTTCAACCGGAAAACACCTTTTCTACGTTGTGGGCTTCGCTATCATCTTTCTTTCTATGGTGCTGAAAAAGAAAGAAATCTCCATCGAATTCGGGTTCGTCCATCTGGCGTTTTTCGGGATCGGAATCGCTGCTCTGCTCTCGCTGATTGTTGTGTCTATTGACAATCCTCAATACTTCAGGTATTCTCTGGAGATCGCTCTCTACATTGTCTTCCTCTCATTCACAGCCGTTTACATTTCTAACAAATGGGATACGGTTGAGAAAATCGAAATTGTAATGCTGTTCTTTGTCATTGGAGCGGCTGTTGTTGCCATAGATGCGCTGCTCAACTTCTATCTGGGATACGATATCTTTCTGGGAAAAGTGGGAGAACCATTTGCAAGAGCCTCCGCAAGATCGACAATTGGCAATCCAAACTTTGTATCCGATTATATGGGGATGACAATTCCCATGATATTCTATTTCATAATCTCTAGAAAACCACTTGGCCTGTTGCTCAAGAAACCTTCTGGACAGCTGATTCTAAAGAGCGTCATGGTGACTTTTCTGGTCCCGATGGTCGCTTCTGTATTTGTTTCTCAGACTAGAACTGTGATAACTGCAATATTCTTCGGAAACCTTCTCTTCTTGCTTCTCTATTTCTTTTTGAGGAGGGGAAAGAGACCTGAACCGCTTGACGATAATGAAAGCAAGAGATTCAAAAGACTTTCGCTGGTCTTCCTCCTAATAGCTTTGATAATCATTGCAGTGCTTTCGTATATGTATTTGACGCCTTCTCCTCTGTCTGGCGAGGGGAGAATCAATATTACTGCCAGGCTGGAATATGCGCTGACTTCATCGGGATCGTGGAATGAGAGGTTTTCGGCCTGGTACAACTCAGTATTTCAGTGGCTGGACGACAGTAACAAGTTGAGAATTCCCTTCGGTTCTGGAATCGGCACGTTCCAGCTCTACCATCTACTGTACAGCCCTCAGGTGCTGGAACATAACCCCGACTACATGCTTGTCTGGAACAATTTCAAGAGGACTCATAATGATTACGTTCAGTGTTTGGGAGAGATGGGAATTATAGGTCTCCTCTTCATCGTATTGATGGTCGGTCTGCTGGTCTTCAGGTACGTGAAGAATTTGTTCAGAATAGACAATAAGAAAGATCTACTGCTGTATGGCTCCCTGGGAGCGGGGATATTTTCCCTGGCAGTTCATAGCTTCTTCGAATTTCCTCTTCATATGCAACCGAATCTCATGCTCGCGATCTTTCTGGGATCAGTCGCTGTAGGAAAGTACTTCAATCCAGATCTCAAGAAGAAAAAAGCATCGAAGACTCTGACTACAGTTTTGCTTTTTGCTTTAGCGGCCAGCTTAATCTTTCTTAAGACTACAGCGTTTCTTGGGGAGGGGTTCTTCCGGACCGGACAGACCAATCAACAGTATTATCTTGCTTACTTCAATCAGGCGCAAAGTCTGAATCTTAATGCTCTCCAGCAAGCCAAGAGTGAAATTGCCAATTCTACTGGCAATTACTCATATCTGTCGGACGTTTCCAGCTATATGAATGTTAAGGGTACTGAGATCCGATCGAAGTATCCCGGCGCAAATCAAATAGAGCTTCTTGAGCAAGCAGAGAAAGAACGTCAGAATGAGATTAGGAGATTAACGGACGAAATAGATAATCGTATCAACCAGTACAACTTCTACATTTCGAGATCAGCCGAATATTATGAACAGGCTATTGCGGATTTCAAACTTTCAAATAGACTGTATCCTGTATTTGGCAAACCCTTATGGTATATAGCTGGCCTGGGAACAAAGGCACAGCGACTTGAGAAGGCTAGAGACAATTCGGAACTCATGAAGTCGATCCTGACTGGGAAGGATGAGTACTCCTCTGACATAATACTTGAGTTCAAGGGAGATCCAGAAATAATCCCGGTTCATAGAACAAGCATTAGAACTCTTCCGTTCGCTGAGTTCTTCGAAAAGCACGCCTCGGTTTTCGACGATCCTGAACTTGTGTCGGACTTGCAGCTTTACTTCATTACACAGATTCAGATGATACTCGACGCTGCCGACTACTATGAATCCTCAACAATATTATTTAGTGAGCGCCAAACCCCGAGGATTCTTGGACGACTCTACACTAGCATAAATAGTGAGCTTAAAAAATACTACAACTTCATAAATTCAAGAGAGAGCGTTATCAACTCGGCCTTCGGGGAGAGCGAAGAGTTCCGGCAGATTATTATTGATCTGGTATACGAAAGTAGCAATAGAGCTACGTACTGGTTTGATCTGGGAATTCATCTCCTTCCTGGCACTTGGAACAGATATCCAGATTGGGAGGACATTTACATCGAATACTTGAATTCGATCCCCTCTATCCTTGACACAGTTGAAGAAAGGAAACTGAAGATCCTCTCTGTTGCAGGAAAACACGTTTGGGCCTGTGAGAACATGGGACCGGCAACTCCAGACGAGACACTGCAGTTCGCAGTTCAGTGGGGCAAATCGAATCTCTCTGGAGAAGAATTAAGTAGCTTCGAGCAAAATCTGAAAGATGTTTTCGAAAGAGTGGTCAATCTAAATAGGGATCTGGTTGAGAAGTCGCCCAATCTTCCGGAAAATACTGTTGATCAGATACAAAGCTTAATCTCGCTCTTCGAAACGCTTTGAGCGTTTTTTTAGGTATACATTTAGCTAAGTAAGTGATATAATACTTCTGGAGGTGTCCTGTGAAGAAGTTCTATGTTACCACGCCAATATACTACATAAATAGCGAGCCTCACATTGGTTCTGCCTATTCGACAATAATTGCAGATGTGATTGCCAGATACAGGAGACTCTCCGGCTATGAAGTATTCTTCCTCACTGGCACAGATGAGCACGGTCAAAAGGTCTTAAATGAAGCTTTAGCGAGAAATATCAATACTCAGGAATACTGCAATATGATGGCCGACAAATTCAGAAAACTCTGGAAAGAACTTGAATTGACGAACAATGGGTTCGTGAGAACTACTGATGAGAATCACATGAGAACCGTGCAGGAATTCGTCTCACGGCTGAAGCAAAACGGTGATATATATAAGGGAAGATATGAAGGGTGGTACTGCATACCAGATGAGACTTTCTGGAATGAGGAAGATCTGAAGGAAGGAAAGACCTGCCCAGAATGTGGCCGCGAAGTGAAATGGGTGAGTGAAGAGAACTACTTCTTTAGGCTTTCGAAGTACAATGATCCTCTTCTCAAACTCTACAAAGAGAATCCCGAGTTTGTCCAACCGGATTTCAGAAGAAATGAAATGCTGAGAATTCTCGAATCCGGCCTGAAGGATTTGAGTATAACGAGAACGTCTTTCAATTGGGGAGTACAGATGCCTGATGATCCAGAACACGTAATCTATGTTTGGGTGGACGCCCTAATCAATTACCTCAGCGCCATCGGTTTTCCTAATGACAACGAGACTTTCGAACGGTTTTGGCCTGCTGATGTACATCTCATTGGAAAAGAGATCAATCGTTTCCATTCTATTATCTGGCCCGCAATGCTCATCTCTGCGGGGATACCTCTGCCAAAACAGATTTATGCACACGGATGGCTGACGGTAAACGGTCAGAAGATTTCAAAATCACTTGGTAACGCTGTCAGCCCAATGGCTTTTGTAAATATATATGGAAACGACTCTTTGAGATATTACCTGTTGCGAGATATCCAGTTCGGTAGAGACGGTGACTTCTCTGAGGACAATCTAATAGGAAGAATCAATGCAGATCTTGCAAACGATCTGGGAAATCTTCTACATCGAACAGTTGTAATGATTCAGAAGTTCAACAAGGGCCGTGTTCCTGAAATGGGTATCGAAGATCCAATAGACGACACTCTTAGAGAGCTTGCTGAGCGCACATTTTCGACTTATACGGAGTCAATGGATCAGCTGAAGTTTACTCAAGCTCTGGAAGGAATTTGGGAGCTTATTCGATTTGGCAACAAATATATAGACTTGACCGAACCTTGGAAGCTCGGAAAGAATGTTGAGAATAAAGAACGGCTAGACTCTGTTTTGCACAATCTGGTTCGTGTTCTGAAAAATGTGTCGCTTATGATAGAGCCCGTGATGTTCAAAACCGCTGGCGAGATTAGGAAGAGACTGGCTCTTGATGAGAAAATGACTCTCAAAGATCTCAATTGGGCGGACTTGCCTGCCGGAAGTGAAGTTCGTCATGGCGAGCCGATCTTTCCAAGAATCGATACTGAAAAACACAGGAAGGTGACAGAAGTGGAAAACGAACACAAACTGACAGAAGCTAAGGATAATGTTTTGATAAGCATAGACGATTTCTCGAAGGTTGAGCTAAGAGTGGCAAGTGTTGTTGATGCGGAGATTGTTCCCAAGTCGAGAAAGCTCTTGAGATTGCAGCTTGATTTGGGAGAATTCGGAAGGCGACAGGTAGTTGCTGGCATCGCTCAGTTCTACAGTCCAGACGAGCTAATTGGCATGAAAATAGTTGTAGTTGCAAATCTGCAGCCCGCCAAGTTGATGGGGATCGAGTCAAACGGGATGATTCTCGCTGCGAAGATTGGGGACTCGCTTTCGTTGCTTACTGTTCATAAGGATCTACTTCCCGGCGCAAAAGTTTCTTAACGACTAGAGGAGGATAACGTCTTTGCCTGAAGAGATAATTCACAAGAACATTGACGATGAACTGATTAATTCATATATGCTCTATTCAATGAGCGTAATCGTGGGTAGAGCTATTCCTGACTTGCGCGACGGTTTGAAGCCAGTACAAAGAAGAATACTCTTCGGAATGTCAGAGCTTGGTCTTCGCCATAACCAAAGTTTCAAGAAGAGCGCTCGTATCGTTGGGGAGGTCATGGGGAAGTTCCATCCTCACGGTGATGCTGCGATATACGATGCCCTTGTCAGAATGGCTCAATCTTTTTCAATGCGTTATCCCCTTGTAGAGGGACAGGGTAACTTTGGATCAATTGACAGAGATCCACCCGCTGCAATGAGGTACACCGAAGCAAGGATGCAATCCTTGTCTGAAGAACTGCTCCAGGATATCGATAAGAATACTGTCCCAATGCTGCCAAACTTTGACGGGTCTCTTTCTGAACCAGATGTGCTTCCAACCAAGATTCCCAATCTACTACTCAACGGTACGTCGGGAATCGCTGTCGGAATGATGACCAGCATTCCTCCGCACAATCTCATCGAGATTATTGAAGCCGTGAATCTACTAATTAGCGATCCTGAATGCACGGTTTCCGACCTCCTCAAATATGTCAAGGGACCTGATTTTCCGACTGGTGGCATGATAATGGACGCAGGATCAATCCCATCGATTTATCAGGAGGGAAAGGGCCGCATAACTGTCAGGGCAATTGCAGAGATTGAGGAGTCATCGGGAAGTTCTCAAATTGTAGTTCATGAGATACCTTACAACACATCGAAAGCAGATCTCATACAGCAAATCGTTAATGCCACTCAAAACCATCGCGATCTCCAGATAAGGAATATCAGGGACGAATCTGATCAAAAGGGACTAAGAGTAGTAATTGAGTTGAAACGAGGAGCCGACCCTAATGTCGTTCTCAATCTCCTGTTCAAGCACACCCAGCTGCAGACGACGTTCAGCGTTAACATGCTGGTTATTGACGAGAAGAAGCGCCCAAGAGTGATGAATCTCAAGCAAATTCTTCAGGGCTTTCTTTCTCACCGGTTCAATGTAATTAGAGCAAAGACTGAGTACGATCTTGAGCAGGCATCCAGAAGAGCACACATTGTTGAGGGTTTGACAAAGGCCACAAGGTCCATCGATACAGTTGTCGATATTATTCGCAATTCGGCAAATGCTGAGGAAGCTTCGAAGAATCTTATGGAGACTCTTGAAGTAACCCAGGAGCAAAGTTCTGCCATTCTTGACATGCGAATGGGAAAGCTGACAGGAATGGAAATCGAAAAGCTTCTCGGTGAATACAGAGATTTGGTTTCTAGAATCAACGAGTACAGATTGATTCTCGCGAGCGATGAGAAGGTTTACGAGATTATTCAGAAGGAACTCGGCGAGATTAAAGAGAAGTATGGTGATCCAAGGCGAACCAAAGTAGATCTGGGAAACGGAACGGATTTCAACATAGAAGATGTCATCCCCGATGAAGAAATCGTTCTTATGGTGACAAAGAAGGGCTACATAAAGTCAACTCCTCTCGAAAGTTACAGAAAACAAGGCAGAGGCGGTAAGGGTGTCATAGGAGTACGAACAGGTGAAGAAGATTTCGTGGTCAATATTCTGACGACTACGAGACTTAGCAAGACTGTTATCATAACTTCAAAGGGTAAAGCATACGTACTGAGCAATCACATAATTGATCACTCTTCGAGAGACTCAAAGGGAAAGCTCCTTGCAAATTACATAAAGATCGACCCCGACGAAAATGTCCAGGCCGTTCTTTCTACAAGAAGGGAAGAGGTTCAAGGAAAGTATCTCGTCATTACAACCCGTTCGGGCAAGATTAAGAAGACAGAATTTGAGGCCTTTCTTAATGTCCGTGTGTCCGGAATAAAGGCCATAGGGTTGAACGAAAGCGACAGGGTCATAGATGCATCGCTTACAACAAAAGAGAACGACACAATCATAATCTCTACGAAAAATGGGATGGTTATTAGATTCTCCCTTGAACAGGTACGTTCAATGGGCAGGAGCGCCGCGGGAGTGATGGGAATCAGGTTGAAGAAAAACGATGAGGTCGTCGGAGCAAACATCGTAGCGGCAGAAGATGAGAGGTATCTTCTCACTGCAACTCAGAAGGGCGGCGGCAAGAGGACTCACATTCCGGAATACAGATGTCAGAACCGGGGCGGCTTGGGAGTAAAGAACATTTATGGGCTGGAAAAGATCGGTCAAGTTATCGGAACTCTTGTGGTTACTGGGGATGACCAAGTGATACTTGCTACTAAATCAGGGATGTCAATAAGAATCCCCATTTCCCAGGTTAGACCAACTGGAAGAGTGACCAAGGGAGTCAGGATAGTGGATCTAAAGGAAAATGATATCGTTGCGACAATGGCTGTAGTAGTTGACTGAGATCCCGGCCGAGAATAGGGGGTGTCATGAATTGACGCTGACGGAGAAACAGAAGAAAATTCTGGAGTACATCGAGAACTTCATTAAGCTCTATGGTTACCCTCCAAGCATCAGAGATATCTGCAGAGATTTCGACATTTCTTCTCCACGCGGAGTGGCTAAGCATCTTGAGTCTCTGGAGAAGAAGGGCTACATCGAAAGAACAGGTGTCTCTCGTGGAATAAGAGTTCTTAAAAGTCCAGACGGCTCTTCATTGACACCTGGCGAAGATGTGGTAATGCTCCCTGTCATCGGCAATGTTGCTGCGGGCGAAGCAGTACAGGCTGTCCAAACGGAAGAAGAGAAGATACCAGTACCGCTTTGGATGATCAGAAGAGGATTTGAGTACTACATGCTGAGAGTCACCGGCAACAGCATGATTGAATCCCACATAGTAAATGGAGACTTCGTGATCATAAGAAAGCAGGAGTGGGCAAATAATGGTGATATTGTGGTGGCTTTGATAGATGATGAGTATGCTACTCTTAAGAAGTACGAAAATGAGGGACCGAAGATTCGACTTGTGCCTTCAAATCCGGAGATGCTTCCCATCGTCGTAGAAGCGAACAGAGTGAAGATACAGGGCCGGCTTTCCGGAGTCCTCCGCTGGTACAAGTAATTTCACAATTGAGGAGTCATAAGATGAAGATTGCGATTGGTTCTGATCACGCTGCATATGAGCTGAAATCCTATCTTGTAAGCGACTTAGAGAAAAAGGGTCACACAGTATATGATCTCGGTCCTGAATCAGGCACCTATTCGGTAGACTATCCTGACTTTTCTGAAAAGGTATGCGGATTAGTAACGAATGGAGAAGCTGATTTTGGTATTTTGCTTTGTGGAACTGGAATTGGGATGTCGATTGCGGCAAACAAGCACAGAGGAATTCGTGCAGCTCTATGCTTTTTCCCCGAGATGGCAGAGCTTGCCAGGAGACATAACCACGCAAACGTTCTTGTTCTCGGAGGCAGATTGATAGGTAGCGAACTGGCCAGTTGGATTGTCGATGCTTTTCTCAGTTCGTCAGAAGAAGGCGGCCGTCATAAGAAAAGAGTAGAAAAACTTGAAATTGAGGTCGATGAGAATCGGGTGACAGACAGTTGATGGTATTTTACGATAGAAGACATCTCTTTCATCTGCCAATGAAAGAGCTTGAAGATGGGATATGGATTGAGAACCCAGACAAACCGGAGAGAATTGAGGCAATTCGGAGTGCACTGGAATCCTCTGGATTTCAGATTAAGGAACCGCGTGACTATCATTGTTCTCATGTATACCAGGTTCATACCCCTGAATATGTTGAATGGTTGAAAGAAAAGAGCCTCTCGGTATCGAAGGACAGAGAATACTTTCCAGAGGTTTTTGGATATGATAAGCTTTTTGACACAGGGACCCCAGTTACTTCGGGCTGTTACCTTGGAGCCCTTGCATCCGTCTCTACAGCCCTGAATGCTGTTGATTCTATTCTTGAAAGCGAAGCTGTCTCCTACGCGTTATGCAGACCGCCCGGACATCATGCGGGGATATCGACTGGTGGAGGTTATTGCTACTTCAACAACGCCGCAATTGCAGCCAGGTATTATCAGAAACACACAAGGGGTTTTGTTGCGATTCTGGATGTTGATTTTCATCACGGCAACGGGACCCAGGAGATCTTCTATTATGACGACACAGTCTTCTATGTCTCAATCCATGGTGATCCAAAGATATTCTATCCTTGGATAAGCGGTAATCCATGGGAGATAGGTTCAGATTCCGGAGAAGGATTTAACATGAATTTCCCCCTTGCCGGTGGAACAGAAGGTCCTGAATACATGCGAACACTTTCAAAGGCCCTTCAGGAAATAGATGACTTTGCTCCAGACTTGCTCATTGTTTCCTTGGGAATTGACGGTCACAAGAACGACGGCATTGGCCACTTCAATTTGAACGATGAAGACTTCTCAATGATGGGTAGGCTCATCGGTGAAATTGACGTTCAGAAACTGATAGTTCAAGAAGGCGGATACAATCCAGTTGCCAACTCGTCTTCTGTTCTGAACTTCCTTCGCACAATAAGATGATTGTATAGAAAGAGCGCGGCTCCCGCCGCGCTCTTTTTCCTCTATCAGAAGGCAGGCCCGAAACCAAAGAACGGTGTCCCATAGTAAGGTTTTCCACTTGTCGAACTCTGATCGGCCAGATAGGTATTATATCCGTAACCCAGCCTAACCAGTCCTATCATCGGTATTGAGATATCCAAACAAAGACCGAAGTCCGCAAGGAAGTTGCCTCCAATAACATCTCCACCAGAGGTATTACGATAGAAAAGCAAGTCGCCAAACCCTACAATGTCTACAGGTATTGATGAAGCTTCTGGCGTAAGCGGATATCTTAATTGTGCAGAACCGACGGTTACCCCGTACGCGTTTTGGCCTATACTCTGTGAACCTCTTACCCTAATATATGTGTCGGGGCTCAACAAATAGCTCCTGAAGACCCCCTGCGGAGAAAGAGGAAACAACTGCTGAGTCCTTATTCTGAATCCGAGAACTGGATCTCCTATAGACATGAAGTTCCTGTATTCTGCATAACCAGATACAAATAACTTGTTTCCCTTTCCAAATATCCCTCTTACGTTCAAGCCTGCAAGGTACTCGCTTCCCATCGTCGGCCTCATAAGATCATCACGCGTCGTAAGCTCGTAGCTCAAACCCGTGAAGAGACCGTCAAAACTTTCGGATATGCTGCCAGTCTCCGTTCCCGTTGATGCCTTAGTCGCTGTGGAAACCTGACTCTCAGACATCAAGTATTCATAACCGGCAGTGAATCCGACTTTCTGTCCTGGTGAGATATTGTAGATAGGAGTCAAGGAAAACATGAACTCCGTTTCCTGCGATGACTTTTCAACTAGAGTATCCGTTGAATCGACAGTCGTATTGAATCCGGTAAACTTCAGTTTGAAGGCTGTATCGAGATCAAGACGAGAGTCGGCGATCTTCGGTATTGAATAACCGATCGTGGCATCGAAGGCAGGTCTTCTTGTAGTTGTTTCAGTTGCACCGTCGGTGACAACTGTTTCTTTATTATTAGGCATGGGGAGCGTGACGCTGAGAGTAGTCGAAATGTTCTGACCGTAACCCCAAACATTGAGAAGACCGAGATCCAGATAGAGATTCAGTCCATTCTGCCAGCCTCCTCCGCCGCCAATCTTGTTGTTCTTGTCGGTTTCCTTGAGCGTGATATTGACATCTAGCGCATCCGTACCCACAGGCACAGGAACGATGTCCACTTTGGAAAAATAGCCTGTATTGTTCAAGAATGCATAGGTGTTCCTGAGTTCATCTAAGGATAAAACCTTGCCCTTTTCTATAACTATCTTCTCGCTAATCAGATAGTCCTGTGTCTTCTTTGGACCGTCAAACTCGACCGTGATGTCTCTGACTTGCGGCTCCGTAATCTTGAGACTGAAGAAACCTATCTTCTCATCAATTGCCGGCTCGATTCTCATGAAGGGATACCCACTGTCGCTGTACATATCCTGAACAGCCTGGACAGCCTTCGTTGCGACTTCGTTGTCAACCTTCTGACCTTCGATAAGTCCTGTCTCCCGAAGAATTTCGCCTTTCTGGAGATTGACGTTTCCTTCAACAAAAACACTCCTGAGATTGAATTCAGACTTCACATATTCAACAGGTGTAAAGGTTATGCTCATCGACAACGCACTGTTTTCCTTGACCTCTTCGGGAAGAGTTACCTGCCTCACACTTTTCAAAGCATTGTTTAATGTCATGATCATTGCTTGGTATGTTAAGTCGTCAAGTCCCCACTGCCCATTCCGGTTGGCATAGTAAGTACTGTAAATTGTCTGAACAGCTGTGTTTATGTCTTCTATCTTGGGGACGTACTTTTTCTTTGAATTAATCCACCTTATGAGAATTGAAGTATCATAGTACTTCTTCAGGTAATCCATCTGCAACTTACTAGCAAGATAGGATTTTGCGTCATCGGAAATAGGTGCATCTATCGTAATTTCCCAGAGGAAGGACACTTTGACTTTGAAAGTTACCTTCACCCTGTCAGAAATGTTGCCTGAAAAGATGTCTGATCTGCTCTTGTCTGTTTCCCAATCCACTTTGACAAACGGTTCTATGTAACCATTTTCCCTTAGTTCAACTTCAATGGCTTCCAAAGTGAGCGGAATATCGTACATCAGTCTGGAGGGATTCATAGGCTTGCCACTTTTAATAACTGAGACAGACTCCAGAACAGATTCTTCAACGATTTTTGGTCCATCGAACGCGACTACAACATCCACTACGGGATACTCTTTTACCTGTATTGATAAAAGGTTAGACGATTCATCAAAAGAGTAGTAAACGTCGGAAAAATAGCCACTGCTCTTTACTCTTTCCAAAGCATCCCTGATTTCGGAATCGCTGATCTCTTTACCACGTTGAATGTTCAGCATCCCAAGAATTTCATTGTCTGAGATAACTCTGTTGTCAAGAATTGCTATTCTTGTGGGAATCATACCTGCTGCTACAAAAGCAGAGATCAGAACCAATGCAAAAATTACAAACAGTCTTCTAGTAGACATTCGATAAACCTCCCAGTGATATTTCTGCCTCTTGAAGAATACCTAGAATCATCTTCATTTTGACTGGAAAAGTGAAACAGTCGTTCCCCAAAGCTTCTCTAAACTGAGATGAAGAGAATGTGTAGCCATCTTCATCGAGGACTCTCTCTACTGTCCAGTCTACATCATCATTCATAGTAATTACAGCAAATAGAGTCGAAGGGATATCTCCCACAGGCTGACAATCAAAACTAGAGAGCAAGAAAGACGCAGTTATCTCCGTACCCGATCCCATTTTTGAGTCAATTAGGAATCTTCCTCCAGTAGCCTCCGCTGCAAATTTCAGCATTGGGAGTCCTAGTCCAAATTTCACTTTCTTTCTCTTCTCTGTAAAGAAGGGATCCAAAACAGCCTCAAGCAATTCAGAAGGAATTCCCTTACCCCAATCAAGTACTGAAAAAGAGAAACTACTTCCTCTCTTCTCCAGGATTCTTAGTTCAGCCTTCTTCGTTCCGGAATCTACTGCATTTTGAGCAATGTCAAGTATGTGATCGCATATTGTTCTCAGTCCCATATTATTTCCAACGCCTTTCCAAAAGAAAAAATCGCCGCCTGAAACTCTTTAAAACTCCTTGTATTCGCCGAAATGAACACAGTGGGTGCAATTACATTCAAACTGTGAGCATCGCTTGAATGAAGTATGTTTCTTGACTCAAAGCCTTCAGCTAAGGTCTTTCTAAAAGAGATCTCCATCGGTACCTCTCTATACTCCTCGGGGATAACTCCGAGCTGAGTTACAAGGCCCATCTTCCTGTCAACATGAGCCATAACTGATATCCCCCCGTTATCATGAACAGTTTCTAGAGTTTCTGAGATGCTCAGAGTAGTTGGTTGGCCAAGCCAGAATTCTTCCACTCCGGTAAAGGAATCATCATCATCGACGAACAACTGATAACCAGATATTTCTGGATCTACTGCAATATGCGGAAGCCTCTCCTTTCTAATCCAGTCAGAATAATCCTCGGCCAGCGAAACCTCAGGAAAATACGCCAAAACATGAACGTCTTCAACTGTATGTACTTCTATACCAGGAATGAAAGACACTCCAGCTCTACTCAGAACTCTACTGAAAACCCTAACATTCCCGGCACTGTTGTGATCAGTAATTGAAACCCAATCGATCCCCTTTGACACGCATACTGATGCTATCTCGCGAGGAGTCATCGTGATATCTGCACAGGGAGATAGGCAACTATGAATATGAAAATCACAAAGAAATGGCAAATCGCTCAGCCTTTCAAACCACTTTTCATTAGTTTCAAAGCAAGATTGAAGGTTGTTTCATCACTTTCAAGAAGCACTACTCCCGTCTCGTCGGCTTTTCTTATCGTAGTTTCCTCAAAATGCAGACCATTACAGAGAACTATCGCTCTTGCTCCGACAATTGTTGCTACGGCAAGTATGTTCATATGAGACTGAACAGTCAACCAGATTGACTCCGACGGGGCGTTCCCCATTACGTCGCTAAGCAAATCTCCGATGTAAGCGTCTGATATGTCTGCCTCTAGAGGCAAGCTAGTGATAACTCTAAGTTCGCACTTTTCAACTAGTTTGTTCAGCTTCATATCATTTCCTCCCATTCCGATAAAAGTGCATTTCCACGACGACCCCTTTTCCTGCTTCAGAGACCACAACCATCTTGTCCGAATATCTCCTCATGTTTGGCAGACCCATTCCAGCACCAAAACCAAGTTCACGAACATGATCTGAAGCAGTTGAGAACCCTTCCTTCATCGCCTGTTCAACATTATCTATTCCTCTTCCATAATCCTCAACCCTTACTCTAGCAACGTCTTCATCGTACCAGGCAAAGATGTACCCTTCACTTCCGCTATGGATCACAACATTGACTTCAGCTTCGTAACAAGCAATCGAAACCCTTCTTATGAGGGTATCATCGTCTGTCAATGTCTTCAAATAACTCTTTAGCTTGGCAGACCCGACTCCCGCCGTGTCAATATCGGTATAATCAATGTGGTAGACGAAATCTGCACTGGTTTTTTCAACATAGTCACCTGAAATCAAAGACTTGTCAAACCAGTCAACGCTTCTTTCCAGCACTTCCCTTCTTCTCGTATCGTGAACGTAAATAAGCCTAAATTTGTCAAGAATCGCCCCGATTATGTCCTTCTTGGAAATTATGCCGAGAAGCTTTCCGTTAGAATCCACCACCGGAAATCTTCCGTACCTGTAACGGTTGAATCGCTCGATTAGCATCTCGAGATTAGTCTCCGGTGAGAAAGTTATTAGGTCTCTGGTCATGTGCTTTTCTATTGGATCTGTAATGTAGTTACCTTCCAGAGCAACAATTATATCTTCTATGCTGACTATTCCTTCAAGCTGATTGTCAACATCGGTAATGGGGACACCCGAAATCTTACAGATTCTCATGAGTTCCTTAGCCTGCCACATCGTTCTATCTTTAGTGAGAGTTACAACGCTTCTTATCATTATGTCTTCTGCCGTAATATCGGCGAACAATCCCCTCAGTTTGTCAAGAAGCTCATCAACATTTCTTTCAGCCAAGATGTTTGCCTTCCTCAAGAGAATCTCCGAGACCCTCTCTGAATAGAATCCCACAGGCTCTATACATCGACATCTTTGCATGGACAAGGGGCATGTCGAGTTCCCGAGCAAGCTCAATAGTGGTCTCAGGAACATTCCTCTTCCTAATAATGACTACTGCTGCAGCTCCAACCACAGAAGCCGTTCTAACACATTGAGGAGAGTTCAAACCCGTCACTAGAATCATTCCGGGGCCTCCAAAGGCAAGTACGTCACTCATCAGGTCGGCCGCACCCACTGACTCTATCTCAGGATCTTCATCTTTTATGATGAGAACTTCACATTCGAGTAACTGGATGATTTTAGATAACCTCATCCCCTAACCTCCTTGTTCAGAAGATCACCCGCGTAGTTGTGCTGAATGAAGGCGTCAAACGTCACCGGACAACTTGTCTTCAGAATCTCTGCAATCGCGATTGCATACTGCTGGATTTCCACTTGAGCATGTGAATCTGCCCTCTGGTTGAGGAAGTTAATCATCGACCTGACGTTTATGGTCCAGTAAGCCTCTGTGTACATCGAAGTTGGTAGAACGACTCGCGCTACCTCTCTCGCAACCCCAATTTCGAGAAGCTTTGAATATGCGTCAAAGGAATTTTTATAGGCTTTGCTGATAATTTCGATCGCCGTGTTGTTCAGCTTCGTGTCGTCACTAACAACCGAACCCTGCCTGTTGTCTCTGTCGGGAGTCCTTATTTCGCTCGGCAGATACCACTCTTCAGAGAACTCTGTATATCTACCACTCCGCTCGTTGATAGACGCGATCCTGTGACGGACAAGCTGTCTCATCACAAAAATTGGAAGTTTCAAATGAAACTTGAACACAATATGTTCAAAGGGCGAATGATGCCCGTTCTTCATCAAGTAATGGATAAGGCGATCGTCTCTTTCTTTGTTTGTTAAACCCTTGCCGTAGCTAGTTCTCGCAGCTTGGACCGCAGAATAGTCATCACCCATCTGATCCACTAGCTCAACAAAACCTTTATCTAGAACATCAATCCTCATTGTTTCCTCCGTCTTCTCTCATTGCCTTCCGCTCTTGTGAACTCTTTCTCTTTCTACTAACGTATTCTAACAGAAAGAGTCCTACAACTACTACCACAGTCAGCGGAACCACTGTGACAAGTGCCAGCTCAAATATCGCTCTTCTTCTTAACTCGCTCAATGCCGACTTCACTTCAGTATCGAAATCCTCATAGCCACTTAGCTGTAGATAGAATCTCGCAAGATCGTAGTAGTCTCGATCCTTGGTCTTATAGTATGCCATTCCAAGATTTCTGATAGCTCGCGAATTGTTGGACCAGAATCTTACTGATTCTTGATATCGCTCAATGGCTCTGTCAAAATCGCCTTCTTCAAGTTTCAAGTCTCCAATTACCAAGGAGGCATTGGAAGCTAATCTAGGCGGAATCTTATTCAAATCAAGATCTTCAAGGATCTCAAAACCTGCCGCAGATTCTCCAGTTTCAATGTACGACATTGCAGCGTAGTATCTCGATAGAGGATCCTCTGATCCCAGCCTCACAAAATCTTCTATCACAAGTTCTTCTAGTCCTGACACAAATTCACTTTGTATCAGATCATCTCCAAGCAATCCCTCAATATTCTCAGAAAATATTCTCTCACGAATTTCCAGGAGTCTCTGGCCGTCCATTGAACCGCCGCTAGAATATAGCTCCAAAAGAGCTTTGTAAGGAAAATACTGACCGGGTCGGTCATCAATAAGCTCGTTGGCAGTCTCTTCTATCTGTCTCGCCGACCTGGGATCCCTTGTGTCGATCCAGTCGTAGAAGAAAGCTCTCAACGAAATCGCTTTGATCAGATCATCATTGCTCATAGTTGAATAAAGCATATTTAGTGCCGAGACAGTGGATACGAAAACCAGTTCTTCTACTATCTGTAGACCTTCCTGCAGCTGAGGAGAAAGAAGATTCACTTCAAGACCTGAATAGAGGTTGGTGAACCACACTTTGTAATTTGGTTGAATTGTCTCTCTATATTTGAGCCCGATTGCTATGGCCAGGAAGGCTTCTGCTGCCGGATCATGACTATTTTGTGACTGCAATTCAATCAAGTACTCTTTGGAAAGGAGAAGGTCGATGTTGTCAATCGCAAAGACGAGAGTCAAAACGGTCAAAGTAATCACAACTGCCACCAAACGCTTCATATAGCACCACCCCAAAACGGACCAAGAGTAACCGCCAGAAACTCAGTCTCCATTTCCAACAGGTCATCAATAACAACGTACAAAGTTGGCTTATCTCCGATTGTTATACAGATTCCCTTTCCGGAGAAAGAATCGGTCTTCTCGATTGAGAAATACTCCCACTCGAAATGATTCATTTTCTCCTCAAGCTTGGGCATGAGCGAGGGTTTGCTAACATTCAACGCTCTATCGAGGTTTAGTTCCCGTCCCCTATTCCAGTCAAAGAGCCTATAAGTAATATCGCTGTTCTGCTGAATCTCTATGAGCTTCGAACCGGGTCCTATTGCATGTACAATGCCAGCAGGCAGTGACAAGAGATCTCCTCGTCTCAGGCGAATGTAGTTCAGGTCTTCTTCTCTGACGTCACGGAATGACTTTTCTCTTTCCTTCAGTCCTGCAAGAACCTGACCTTCGCCCAGGAAGTACCAGCACTCGCTTTTCCCCCAAGGCTCTCCTTCATAGATTTTAGCAAGTTCATCGTCAGGGTGGACCTGCACTGATAGCCATTCATTTGCAGAGATATACTTCACCATCAGTGGAAATCTCGGCAAAGCGTGTCCCACTAATTCCTCCACAATACTCTCTGGGTAAACTGTTGTTGAGTCCGCAGCCAAGCGCGTCTTCATGTCTTCAATATCAGACAGAAGCCAGACCTCACCAATGGGTTCCTTAGATGCAATCCCGTAAAGTCTGTTCAAGTTCCGGTTGCCCCACGGCCTTGGCGAAAAAACCGGCTGACTGATGAGAATCATCTCTCCACCCCTTCCAGGAAGCGCTGTATTTCCTCTTGCGCTCTAATTACCTTCACTCTGTTCTTTTCTCTTTTGTTCCTTATCCTAATTTCGGGAAGCAAACCGAAATTTGCATACACAGGTTTCAGAGGACTTCTGCCCGAGACTGTGACATGCTGGATTAGTCCGCCTATCATAGTCTCAGTTGGGGGAATAAGGGTCCGGCAACCATGAACGAAACGATTCACATTCATCGCAACAATCCTACCGGAGACTATTGCCTCAACGTATCCCTCGAGGCCACTGATCTGTCCTGCGAAGAACAGCCCCTTCTTGATTTTGGATTGTAAATCTTGCTTTAGAAGCCTCGGCGAGTCAAGAAATGTGTTTCTGTGCATTACACCGTACCTAACAATTTCAACGTCTCTCAGGGCGGGTATAAGCGAGAGTATTCTCTTCTGTTCATTCCACCTGAGTCTTGTTTGAAAACCCACAATGCCCAACAAGGAGCCAGAAACGTTTTCCTTCCTGAGTTGCACTACTGCATACGGTTCTTTACCTGTAACGGGCTCGATCAATCCGACAGGCTTCATAGGGCCGTATCTAAGCGCATCGATCCCGCTTCGAGCAATCTCTTCAAAAGGTTGACATCTTTCAAAGAGAAAACGATCCGAAAAATTCTCAACCTCTGCCACTTCCGCCATCACCAGTTCTTTCCAAAACACCTCGTAATCCTCCCTGGAAAGCGGACAATTCACATAATCACCTTCTAATGCGTATCGATCCGCGACAAACGCCTGCGAAAAATCAACTGAGTCCGCCGCAACTATTGGAGCAACTGCATCAAAAAAGAAGAGCGAATCTCCAAACAACTCAGTAAGAAACTCTCCGAGACAACCAGAAGTTAGAGGGCCGGTACAGACGACATTGACCGAGTCATCCAGGGAAAGTGAACAGATCTCCTGTCTTTCAATTCTGATCAAAGGATGGTTTTCCATTCTATTGGAGACTTCTTCAGAAAATGTCTCCCGGTTCACTGCGAGCGCCTTCCCTGCAGGGACTCTGTGATGATGAGCAATCTGGAGAAGTCGGGATCCCAACTTATATCCTTCTTCTTTAAGCAGACCCGATGCGTTTTCCAGTGATTCAGATTTTAACGAGTTACTGCAGACTAATTCAGCAAAGTTTCCCGTGTGATGAACCTCCGTATTCTTGGCAGGCCTCATCTCGTAAAGAACCACTTCATTCCCAAAATCGGCAAGGCTTAGCGCGGCTTCAGAACCGGCGAGTCCTCCCCCGATAACATTAATTCTCACTTAAGATCTCTTCCCAGTTTATGCGTTCTGTAATATCTGAAGAGTGCTTCTTGATAGTATCCTCCATACGGAGAAAATGAATCCATTCCAAACTGCATCAACTTCTTTGTGGAACCACAAAAGGCAAACAAATCCTTCATAACCCTGCTAATCCAAATATCAACTGGAAATGCGCCAAGTTCGCCATAAGAAAAGAGAATTACGCAGCTTCCCACTTTGTAACCGATACCATCGTGTTTTGTCAGTTCTTCAAGCTTCTCTTCAACTGTCAAAGTTGAAAGCTCGGAAAAGTATGATTCTGTCTCTATTTTTGAGAAGAGCTTCAGGAGCCACGGAACTCTGAAGCCAATCTTCAGGCCGATTAAAGCTTCCTGCGAAATTCTCTTCAACTGACTCAAAGAAGGAAAGGCATAGAAGCTTTCTCCACAGAAATCAATCCTGTTCTCAGGGAAGAGTTCAGATAATCTGTCGCTCATCCAGCGAATCATTGGTATGCTGTTACGAGTTGAAAGGATGTATTCAACAACCATTTCAAATGAATCCTGTCTGAGAATACGTAGGCCAGAAGCTTCTGCCAGAGCCTTTTCAGAGACAGTTCTGACTTTCAGGTCGAAAGCTCGAAGTCTCCTTTCCAGAGTTGAATGAATCAGATGCAGATCATCTTCAAGACCAAGATAGTATTCAATCCCCTGGTGGACGTCTCTTCCCAACAGAGATTCCGAAGAGGATCTCACTGCGATACCCTCTGAATCTTCTTTCAAGAAAATAACGGTATCACGAACGACACCCTTCCACCACTCTCCGTCCTTTAGCCAGCGGAAAGTCTGACCACAGTCCAGCGTTGAATCAAGATCGATCTGTCGTCCTTTATTACGCAAGAAAAATTCAATCATAGATCGCCCTCATAGAGCTTTATTACTGTTCTTAAAAGCCTGTATGCATTGTCCTCAAGGAACTCTCCAAGCACCATCAAGTAGCACTTCTCTCTACTATCTTCCAGATAAAGAGCGGTAATCTGGATTCCATCAACCACCGTTGAACTTCTTGAACCTGTGGCTTTCGAAAGAGCAAGAACAAGCTTAGGAACTTCGAAATCGATTTTTCCATCGTAAGGAACTCCATTCTCGTCCACAAGGCGAAAGATCATGCCGCACTCTTCTCCCAGTGTTCTGATCCTCTTAGCTAAAGCTTCCATTACTCCTTCTCCCTGATTATTCGGCAATTGTAGCTACCAGTCTTCAGCCATCTTCTGTCCCCAAGTTCCGCGTCTCGGATATCATCGAAAAGCGCGGAGGGTTTGACTATCGCAACTAACTTTTTCAAATCCGAAATCTCCTCCAGATGAATCCTGCTCCTAGGAATCACGCTACCTCTGAAATCCCATAGATCGACGAATTTCTTGAAATCTTTCTCAAGCCTTTCGCGATCTTTTGAATCGGTGATCTCTCTCTTCCTTATTGCTTCATTTCTGCTGGGCAGACAACCGCAGTAATTCTGCCTGTAGACGCCTTTTAGAAGATCTCTTAACTCATCTCTATCTGCTCTAAAATTGCCGGAAACAAACTCAATATCAAACTCTGCGGCCAACTTCTCTCCTATCAGAGTCACTTGGGCGATTGACTTCATGGGACTTGCCAGAAGCGTTGTGGTGAAACTTGAAGCACCAATCGATTTTGCTAAAATAGCGGTCTTTCTAAGCCTGAGTTCTATACATTTTACGCATCTCATCCCGCCTTCCCGCTCGGCACCAAATGAATCGAGAACATCCGAGAAGTCTTCAGAAAAGTAATATTGTTCCGGGAGATCAAGAGACATTTCTGCACATACCTTTCTCAAAGCATCATATCTCCTGAGGAATTCTTCAACTGGAAAGATATTAGGATTATAGAAGAATAGCTCGGATTTTCTGAGTCCGGCTCTCTTAACAACAGCGCTCACAAGATCAGGCGCGCAGCAGACATGAAGTAGGTTCAAAATTCGATCAGCTCCTCAAGCCTCACAACAGTCTTTTCGCCAATGCCGCTAACCTTTGTCAGATCATCATATGAGCGAAATGGTCCGAAACTCTCCCTAAAATCAACAATTCTCTGGGCAATGGCTGGGCCGATGCCGGGTAGGCGACAAAGTTCTTCCAAGTCAGCGGCGTTGATATTCACCTTCTTTGAACCTTCCTGTTTCTCACATTCAGGAAGGGGAAGAATGTGGGCCAGAACCTCACTAAGTATTGAGGAACCAATGCCCGGTATTTTTAGAAGATCTTCCTCATTATCTATCAATCCATTGAGTTCTCTAAATTCAATTATCGCGGCTGCTTTGGCTTCACCGATCCCTGGAATGCTTTGTAAGGCAATTGCATCGGCAGCGTTTATGTCAATTAAGGTAGCTCCATGTGTTGATTCGGCAGACACACCTGAGACAGATACCATTTCTCTGAAAGCGTTTAATGTCTTCTCACCTATACCTCTTACCAGTAGAAGATCATCAACTGAACTGAACGAACCTACCGAGGTTCTGTAGTCCATAATCGCTTTGGCCTTTGCAGGACCAATTCCAGGAAGCAACTCAAGCTCCTTCACGCTACAGGAGTTTAGATCAATCGGGAAATCTACGGACTCCTTTTGATCGACTCTATCTTCTTGAATCTCTGTCCCTCTATAACCCGTAAGTGCAACAAAGCCCATGAGAACAAGTACTAGAATCGATCCGGTTACCTGCAGCTCTTTAGCAGTTAGCTTTCTCATTTCAATTGCCTCGGAAATCTATCTGTGATGTTCCAGCCGGTTGTTCTCTGGAGAGCCTCGACATCAACTGTTGAAGAATACTCTCGTGCAGCTGTCGCATCAGGAAAAACCCCAAGAATCGCCGCATAGAATGTCCTTCCATCAGCAGTGACTGATTTATACACAAAAGCGGGAAACCCTGCGCTCCTTAGGTCCATTACTTGCGGAGCAATTCCATCGGACACTGTATGAGAAACCAGCTGAATTCCGTATGCGGTTTTCGAATCATAGAGCCCAGCAAGAGGATTTTCACCCAGAAACATCACACCAAAACCGTCTCCCACTCTTGTAATGAAATACTTGCCGAGACCCTTTTCCACGCACAACTTGAATGCAGTCCCTTCTTCCACAACCACGTATCCAAATTCCGAGCCTTCAGCCAGGAAGTCAAACGAGTTGATTATCAACCTTCGGTAATCGAAAGTCTCAAGGAAGAAGTTCTGGGTCTCAGGAATTGGCATTGTCTCCCTAATGACCTGCGTGCCCGTTGGAAGACTTACGGGGTTCTCTTCCATTTCAGGCTGATCAACTATTGGAGAAAGAACCGAATTGCGGATTTCTTCAATTATGAGTTCCGATCTCTTGTTTTCTTCCCTGAGTACTATCGCGTAACCTCCGAGCGTGAGAACTATCGCAGACAGACCAAGGACGACAACAATCAGAGCCTTCAAAACATAATCGTGCGATCCTTCATTCATACAAAGCTCTCCAATCCCCTCCAAGTCTTTTCTCTAACAAACCTTTCAAACACTTTGGATCCAACGAAGAGCGTTTTATCAAGTCCTTCGTCGGGCATGCTGATTCTCACACCGCCCTTTTGATCAATCACATCCACTAGAGAAGACATGTCGATCCTTGAAGTCCAATCCTCTTTCCATAGTAGCCTGACAGATCGAAAGAAATCCTCGGCAATTTTGTTGTCATTTGCTCCCAATTCTTCAGCAAGGCGCAATTCGATCATTGCTCCGACGATCAGAGAAACTTGATTTCCTGCCCTCAGTCTCGAAGCTGTTTCAATGTGCCTCCCAATTTCCCCGCCAACAACTGATTTCCCAATCTCTATTCCAGTCAAATAAGCTTTTGCCGAGGAGAAAATCACATCATCCCAAAGCTCAGCTGATACTTCGCTGCCGGCAACTAAATGATTAAAGAGATACTTGAACAACCTCTTGTCGAAGGAAAGCGCAACTAGCAGGGGAAAGAGAAAATTGCTGCGCGACAAGTGGCTGTAAGACCAGAAGCTGATAGATGAATCGATAAAGACTTTGTTGGGCAGTCCTTTTGACGAAAGTAAGTCTTTCACGAACTCGAAATTCACTCCGAATCCATTCACAGCCGGCATTATTTGACTTACAGTAGTCGTGGGAAAAAGGAAGAGCTTCTCAACTTCTGCATGACCTGCAGATGCGTAGCCTACAAGATCGATAATTGAACCTCCACCAATTACGGTAATAGCTTTGCTCTTGGACGTCCTTATCAGCTGATAGATTTCGAACACTCTATCAACTGACTTTATGTGTTCACCGCCAGGCATCAGATATTCGCCTTCCAAACTCTTTCCAAAAAACTTCCTGAATCCCGAGTCGACTATTCTTACAGACTGAGGAAGCCTGTCAATTAGATCCTTCCCAAAAATCAGCTGACATCTGTCTGCCGACTCCTTTGTGAAAGCAATTCTTCTCATTCCACTCCTTCTTCTGCAAGCGCCTTCAGCAGTCGGACGGCATTGAGAACATCATCGTAATCAACCATTTCGTGTGGAGAATGCACATATCTACACGGAATCGAGACGGTTCCCGAAGCTATGCCTCTTCCTGTCGTCTGATATCCTCTCGCATCTGTGCCTCCAAATATCAAGACTTCGTACTGAGTAGGGATGTCCCTTTTCTCTGCTACTTCCTTTAGCCTGGAAACGACTCTCGAAGAGCTAATGCTTCCACGATCCTTAATTTTTATGGTCGGACCTCCTCCAAGCTTAAAGCCCATTCGCTTGAAGGATTTGGGAGTATCCGGTCCCGCAGTTACATCTATTGCAACTGCCATATCAGGCATAATATCAAAAGCGGCGACACTGGCTCCTACGATTCCCACTTCTTCCTGGACCGCAAAAACAAAATAAACATCGTCTTCGGGTTGCTCCAGTTCCTTCAGCACCTGAATCATTATTGCACATGCAATCCTGTCGTCCATTGATTTCGAAACTAGTCTCTTTCCGAGATCAACGAATGTTGAATCATATGTCCCAAAGGTACCAACTGGAGCTCTTTTCTCGGCGTCGTCTTTGTCAGTAGCGCCAATATCAACGAAGATGTGGTCGTAGTCGAGACTTTTCATTGTTTCTCCAAAATCCTTGATTGTCTCCCCTTCAACATCTACAACTCCTGAAGCACCGGTTTCAAAGACCAGCCTGGAACCCAGAAGCATGTACGGGGAGAGACCTCCTATTGAATCTACTCTCAGAAAACCCTTAGAATCTACGTGAGTAACAACCACACCAATTTCGTCCATATGACCATCAAACAACAGCTTTCTGCCGCTCCTCCCTTTCTTAAGAGCAACAAGATTTCCCAGAGGATCTATCTTCATCTCATCAATGTAGGGTTTGATCTCTCCAGCTATTGCTTCTCTTATTGCATTCTCTCTGCCGCTGGGAGAACTAATCGTGACCAGCTTTTCAATTAGACTTTTCATCTAGACAGCACCTTCCCTTCCTTAACTAATATACTGGCAAGTTTGGCAACTCCAAGAAAATCGTTGATGTTTATTATTGAGGTTGGAGAATGAATGTATCTCGAAGGAGTGGAGATTACTCCCGAAGGTATGCCAGAAACGACTCTTGCAAGTCTCGCTGCGTCAGTACCTCCAGCTATTCTGCTTTTGTACTGAAAACTCAGTGAGTTGGACTTCGCGGTTTCTACAACAGTATCAAGGATCTTCTTGTCAAGAACGAGCCCACTATGGGCGAATGTCAACACCGGTCCTCTTCCAAGACTTGTGGCCCATCTGTAGTCAGGAAGCTCCGGATTGTCTCCGGCAGTAGTGTTTTCAAAGACCAGAGCAACATCCGGCTTTATCTGATTTGCAGCGACTCCGCTGCCCCTTAGACCTACCTCTTCCTGAACAACCCAGGCAAAGTAGAGATCGAAATCAGTCGAAATTCCATCAAGACTTTCAAGCACTCTTATGAGAACCTCACAACCAGTTCTGTCGTCAAGGGATTTTGCAACTGCGTAGTCGCCTATTTCATTATATGGAGTATCGAAAAACACCGGATCTCCAATTCTATGACTCTTAGAAGCCTCATCTCTCTTGGAATAGCCCAAGTAGATCCTCAATTTACCCATACTGGGCGTTTTTAGAATCGATGACGGATCTTGAGTATGTATCGCTTCAAATCCGATTACTCCAGGAGTAAGGCTTTCCCCCACAAAGACTTTCTTACCCATTAGCACTCTAGGATCGACTCCTCCAATATTGGTGAAAGACAGTGTGCCATCTTCATTGATCTTCTTTACCATTAGTCCGACTTCGTCCGTGTGAGCCAGAAGCATTAGT